>Ga0268294_1022_pt1 | contig 169813 bp, 170 predicted proteins | sample MetS3V5B_FD_191342 | JGI IMG/M metagenome (GOLD analysis project Ga0268294, IMG submission 191342) | Soil microbial communities from Anza Borrego Desert, Southern California, United States - Methylocaldum S3-V5B | ecosystem: Environmental > Terrestrial > Soil > Desert | place: USA: California...
AAAGACTTTCCTTTCCGTGTCAACCCCTCTCTCTCCCTCCCCGCCACCCGCGGCACTCAAAACCGCCAGCACCGGAAGAGCTGCACATTATTCCCTAACCCACCCCCCCTGTCAACTGCTCGGGTTTAATAATTTAACTTTTGCGATTTTCCGTTTTCCTACCTGGACGATGTAAGACGCCCCTGTTTTCAAGGCGACCTGTCGGTCAGAGATCTTCTCCCCGTCAACTTTTACGCCGCCTTGAAGAATGAGGCGGTTCGATTCCGAGGTGCTAGAAGCCAGCCCCAGGTCTTTAAGAAGATTCGCTATCGGGTAGCCGGCTTCCCCCGCTGTCAGCTCCTGCTCTTCGAGATCTTCAGGAATCAAACCCTGCTTAAAGCGGGCCTCAAAATTCTCCAAAGCACTCTTGGCCGAAGTCGATCCATGAAACCTAGCCACGATTTCTTGCGCGAATCTAACTTTGTAATCGCGCGGATTCGCTCCCTCACTGCAGTGCCGTTTCCAAGTGCCGATCTCAGATAACGGGATAAAACTCAGCAGCTCCATGTAACGCCACATCAAATCGTCGGATATCGACATCAGCTTTCCGAACATTTCATCAGATGGCTCGGCAATTCCGACGTAGTTGCCCAGCGACTTCGACATTTTCTGCACGCCGTCCAATCCTTCTAGGATCGGCATCGTGATAACGACTTGAGGATTCAGCCCGAACGCCTCCTGCAATTGGCGTCCGACTAACAGATTGAATTTTTGGTCCGTCCCACCCAATTCAACATCAGCCTTCATAGCGACCGAGTCGTACCCCTGAATGAGCGGATAGAGAAATTCATGGATCGCTATCGGCTGTCCGCTCTTATATCTATTGTTGAAGTCATCCCTCTCCAGCATTCGTGCGACAGTGTGTTTAGCGGCCAACTGAATCAACTCCGCCGAGGTCATGGCGTTCATCCAACTGGAATTGAACATAACCAGGGTCTTTTCGGGGTGCAAAATTTTATAAATTTGCTCCTCGTACGTCCGGGCATTCTCGATGACCTGGTCGCGGGTCAAAGGTTTCCGGGTAGCATTTTTTCCGGTGGGATCGCCGATCATTCCGGTAAAGTCGCCGATGAGGAATATGGCCTCATGCCCCAGATCCTGAAACTGTTTCAACTTGTTCAAAAGAACCGTGTGCCCGAGATGCAGATCCGGTGCCGTGGGATCGAAGCCGGCTTTTACGCGCAGAGGGCGCCTTTCGCCCAACTTCTTGATTAGTTCATCTTCTCTGATGATCTCCGCCGTGCCTCGTCCAATCAATGCTAATGCTTCGTCGACAGACATAGAGAAACCCTGTTGATCGTTTTGGATAAAAAACCACGAATTGTAAAACAGCGGGCAGATTTACGTCGCTCAGAATTGGTTTGAAGTGTGCACAAGCGGGATCGATGCTTCGCTTGCGGATGTCAATGAAACCCGCTCATCGTCCGTGCGATTTGGAGCATTTTTCATTAGACTTGTCGAAGTATGGGTGATTCTATACCAGTGCCAGCAACCGCCTAACAAATACAATCGATCGAGCATACAACCGTTTAGAACCTTCGCCAGCAGGTAGATAGATAATTTGACAAACCTGATTCTCTACCTCGCGTCATGACTCAAGTTCACTTTATTAGCCGCTATCTCGTCATTCCGGCGGTTTTGACGCTTCTCGTTCTGCTCGCATTGAGCATAGAAACCAAGCCATTGGTGCCGCCGAACCAAGATCCCACCTACGAATATCTGGCCAGAACTCGTCAACTGCTCAGCACGACGGTTCAGCTCACGCAGACTGACAATCCTGAGCGATTGATCGTTCTGACGGCCAACGATCTGACCGCCGCCGCTAACTTCGCTCTTCTTAAAAAGAAATTAGAAGGCCATGCCAATTGCACGATCAGAAAAAACCGATTGAAACTCATTGCAACCATTCGGTTGCCGACAAATTTGACTCCGCTTTTTCTCAATTTCAGAGTCATCGCCGATGATGCCGAACCGCATGCGGTCATCAAGCAGGTCAAACTCGGCCGTTTGGCCATGCCCAGAGTGGTGGTCAAATGGCTATTGAACGGTTTCTTGAACTTTACGCCGCTATTTCGATATAGCCAGGTCGGTCATCAATTGGTCAAGGAAATCCGCATTGTCGATGGGCAGCTACAGGTGGCTGTCAACTGGAACCGCGACGCATTGAGCCAGGCCAAGGGCTTAATAACGGATTTGGCCGATAAAGAACGATTATTGGTTTACAACGACAAGCTCGCCGAAACCATCAATCAATCGCAACTGAAGCGATTCATACGACTCGGCTCTTTGATGCAACAACTATTCGCCTTGGCCAAGAGCAGATCCGAAGGTAACGGCGACCCTATCGCGGAAAACCGCGCGCTTATCTTAGTTTTGAGCGCATACGTTAACGGTAAAAACATCGTTCAGTGGCTTCCGTTAAATCACCAACCGGTAATTCCTTCCCGGCGCGAGGTTCTCCTTAACCGTCGCACGGATACCGCCCAACACTTCATGGCGTCAGCGGCGTTGGCGATGTCCGGCCACAGCACCTTGGCGAACATGATCGGCCTCGCCAAAGAAATGAATGATACCCACAGTGGCAGCGGTTTCAGTTTCACCGATTTAGCCGCCGATCATGCCGGCACACTGTTCGGCAAGACCGCAGTACGCTCGGAAGAAAAGGCACGCAGAGTTCAGAATATTCTGAGCCAGAGTGCCGACGAATCCTTGTTTATGCCGAACATCAAAGACTTGCCGGAAAATTTGAGCCCCGCCGATTTCGCGCAACGTTTCAAGGACATCCAAAGTCCGGAATTCAATGCGTTGAAACAGCAGATCGAAGAGCGAATCCTAGCTTGCAGTCTCTATCAGCCGTAATCCCCCTTAAGGCGTCATAGACGAAGTAATTATCCCTGTCGTGAATATAGCGATGTCCGGCGCGCGCAAATAAAAAAGCCAGCTCGAAGCGAGCTGGCTTTTTGCTAAACGCCGACCGTTGCGGTTATTCGTAATTGAACGTCTTGTCCGCATAGCTCGGCAGGCGCGGCATTTCCTGCTTCGGGAACTCGCCGGTCAGAGCATTGAGGAAAGCTACAAGATCCCCGGTTTGCTCCGGCGTCAGATCTTTGTTCAACTGAAGCTTGGCCATGACTTTAACGGCGTCCTCCAAGTTCTTGACTTTGCCGTTGTGGAAGTACGGTGCAGTCAAGGCGGCGTTGCGCAGCGTCGGCACCTTATACATGTGCTTGTCGGCTTCGTTCTTGGTCACATCGTAACGGCCCAAATCCTTGGAAAAATCGTATTGGGCTTCGAGATAACCATTCTGATAAGTGGGAAACTTCATGAAGAAACCCGTACCCTCAGGCAATTGCGGGCCATTGAAAGCGGGCCCCGAATGACAGCTGCTGCAACCGACTTCGGCAAAAGTATTCATGCCCCGCACCTGCTGCGCGGTCATAGCATTCTTATCGCCGTTGACGTATCGGTCATAAGCGCTGTTCGGCGTAATCAGAGTCCGCTCGTAGGCGGCGATCGCCTTGGCGGCGTTATCGGCGGTAACGGAATCGGCACCGCCGAAAGCAGCGGAAAACGCCTGTACATAACCCGGAATGGATTTCAAGCGGGCAACCACGTCGTCCCAGCTTTTCATGCCCATTTCGATCGGATTGGTAACCGGCCCCTTGGCTTGCGCTTCGAGGCTCGGTGCCCGCCCATCCCAGAATTGCACAGAATTGAAGGCAGAGTTCCAAACGGTCGGGGCGCTGCGCCCACCCACCTGTCCGCGCACGCCTACGGAGCCGCCGCGGTTATCCTCGCCGCCGCCCATCACATTGTGGCAAGAACTGCATGACACCGTGCCGCTAGAGGACAAACGGGGGTCGTGATAGAGCATTTTGCCCAATTCGACTTTAGCGGGCGTGCTCGGATTATCCGCGGGCTCCGGCGCTTTGCCGGGCAAAGCTTGCCACTCGACCGCCGCAGCAGTCATCGATGCCCCTGCCAGTGCCAGAGCACTGATTAGTAGATTCAGCTTAAACATAGAATGCTGCTCCTCTCTTCTATTTATTGGGTTCTTCGGCGACGGAAAGGCCGTCGCATCGCTCTATGGAGATAGGGGAAAACCCTTATATTGAATTACTTTGACAATTGCAACCGGAAGCACGGAACCGCACGAGCGCGAAGGCTCGAACCTTCGGAACGGTAAGAAACGGACGAGGCAGGAAATATCGCCGAGGGTTTCGCTACGCGGATCGCTTAGGCCGAAAGAAGACGGTTAGGGTAGGGTACGATCCGCGGCAACCAGCCAGAGCATTTTCGTACCTACCCTGCGGGAACTCGCGAGTAGGTCGGCAATCCTTTGCCGACGAACCCATCGGCCGGGCGGCGCCGTCGGCAAAGGATTGCCGACCTACGAATACTTGAGTCGATTTACCCTGGCCGATGGCGCCAACGACGTCCGCCAAGCCTGTTATGCCGTATGAGCGAGATAAAAACGCACTAGTCGTGCAGCATCCCCTGGCGGACCACGAGATCCGCAACGCTCTCCAGTCCCTCGCCCGTCTTGAGATTGGTGAAGACGAATGGCCGCTCGCCGCGCATCCTCTTGGCGTCGCGCTCCATAACGTCCAAAGAAGCCCCGACATAGGGCGCGAGATCGATCTTGTTAATGACCAGGAGATCCGAGCGGGTAATGCCCGGCCCGCCCTTACGAGGAATCTTGTCCCCGGCGGCCACGTCGATGACATAAATGGTGAGATCGGCCAATTCCGGACTGAAGGTGGCGCTCAGATTGTCGCCGCCGCTTTCGACCAGCACGAAATCCAGCTCCGGGAAGCGATGGCATAGATCATCCACCGCTGCGAGGTTCATCGAAGCGTCCTCCCGGATCGCCGTATGGGGGCAGCCGCCGGTTTCCACGCCCAGAATGCGCTCTTCGGGCAACGCCTGGCTGCGGATCAGGAATTGCTGGTCTTCCCTCGTGTAGATGTCGTTGGTCACCACGCCAATCTCATAGCGCTCCCGCATCAGCTTGCACAAGGCGTCCACCAGCGCGGTCTTGCCCGAACCCACCGGACCGCCGACGCCCACTCTCAATACGTGCCGATATTGATCAGTCATTTCGTTGCTCTTATGAACGGAATAATCGCGAGTACTGCACCTCGTGACGGCTGCTGGCTAGAGCCAGGCCGAAGGCACTCCCGCCGATCTCGTTATCGCTCAGATCGAGCGCTGTCTTCACTCGCTCCGGAAGATGTTCCGCCAGTTGGCTTAGCAGCCGCTGTCCCGCCGCCTGGCCCAAGGGCACGAGCTTGACCGCGCACAAAACCTGGTTTTCCAGCCAACTCCAAAGGTAACCCAGCAATGCTTCGAACTTCGGGATCTTCCAGCTTACCGCCGCCAAGCTGAAACCCGTGGCGAGAGTGGCGGACGGGTGCCGTATCCAGGCCTCTGCCCTCTCGACGCTCAAGCCGACGAGAAGTCTCACCAAGGCCTGTCCACTCTGCCGGTCCTCCGCCCGCAACTCGCTCGTCTCTCGGCAGGCCAGAAGATGGATGCTCCAGCGCTCGACCGAGGCCACATCGCCTTCAGCCCAGGCATCGTAGAGGCGCGACAGACACGGCAAATCGGTTCTGGTTTGACAGCGTTCCAGAATGCCGGCAATCCACTCGCCCGCCTGCCGCTCATTTCCGATCCAACCATCCTCCACCGCGCGCTCCAGGCCTTGCGAATAGCTGTACATGCCGATGGGCAGCGCCGGACTGACCAGTTGCAGCAGTCTCACCAGCCCCAGATCAGTGATCATGGTTGTGAGCCCCATGATAAGCCCCGCGTTCCGGTTCGAAAGGCATCAACGCATGCTTGATCGTGAGCCCCAATCCTCGCACCATGTCGTCCAAGACGTGATCCCGCAGATAACGCAGTTCCCCACTATCGATTTGTAAAGCGACATGCCGGTTGCCCAAGTGGTAACAGGCGCGTGCGAACAATAGGGCATCGGCGGTCCGTACCACCGATACCGGCTCCGCCGCCGCGCGCACCAACACCACGCGGCCATCATCGGCTAGCAAACGGTCGCCGTCGCGAAGAACGGTACCGCGAGGGAGAAAAACGCCTGCTTCGGCCCCGCTGTCCAGGCGTACCAGCAAACGGGATTTCTGGCGAGCCTCGTAAAGCAGGGTCAGGGTGTCGTGATGCTCCGCTCCCGGCGGGGCGAATTCTGTGAGTCTAGTCATGCCCCAAGAATCAAAACAGGAAGTACCGTTGGGCCAAGGGCAGCACGTTCGCCGGCTCGCAGGCCAGCAATACGCCGTCCGCGCGCACCGCATAGGTTTGCGGGTCGACTTCGATTCGCGGCATGTAGTCGTTGTGAACCAGCTTGCCTTTACCGATGCTTCGGGTATTCGAAACGACGCCGACGAGCTTTTGAAGTCCAAGACGTTTCGCAACCTCTGCTTCGGCCGCCGCCTTCGATAGAAAGGTCATCGAGGTGGCCTGGCAAGCGCCGCCGTAGGCGCCGAACATGGGGCGATAATGTACCGGCTGCGGCGTCGGAATCGAAGCGTTGGGATCGCCCATGGGCGCGGCGGCGATCATCCCGCCCTTGATGATGAGACTGGGCTTCACGCCGAAGAAAGCGGGCGGCCACAGCACCAGATCGGCCAGCTTGCCGACTTCCACCGAACCCACCTCGTGGGCGATGCCGTGGCTGATGGCCGGGTTGATGGTGTACTTCGCGATGTAGCGCTTCACGCGGAAATTGTCGTGCCGTGCCGGATCTTTCGGAAGACTGCCCCGCTGAATCTTCATTTTGTGGGCGGTTTGCCAGGTGCGCGTGATCACTTCTCCCACCCGTCCCATGGCCTGCGAATCGGACGAGATCATGGAGAATGCTCCGAGATCATGCAGAATGTCCTCGGCAGCGATCGTCTCCCGGCGGATGCGGGATTCCGCGAAAGCGACGTCCTCGGGAATGCTCGGGTCCAGGTGATGGCAGACCATCAGCATGTCGAGATGTTCGTCCACCGTATTGACTGTATAAGGTCGGGTGGGATTGGTGGAGGAGGGCAGCACGTTGGCTTCGCCGCAGGCTTTAATGATGTCCGGGGCATGGCCACCGCCGGCGCCTTCGGTGTGATAGGTATGAATGGTGCGCCCCTTGAACGCGGCGATCGTGTCTTCTACGAAGCCGGATTCGTTCAAGGTGTCGGTATGAATCGCCACCTGCACGTCGAAACGATCGGCAACCGAGAGGCAGCAATCGATAGCGGCCGGCGTCGTGCCCCAGTCTTCGTGCAGCTTCAATCCCATCGCCCCGGCGCGAAGCTGCTCCTCCAGCGCCTCCGGCAGACTGGCATTGCCTTTCCCGAGAAAGCCGATGTTCACCGGCAAGCCGTCCACCGACTGCAGCATGCGATGGATGTTCCAAGGTCCCGGCGTACAGGTGGTGGCGTTGGTGCCGGTTGCGGGGCCCGTGCCGCCGCCGATCATGGTGGTGATGCCGGACATCAGGGCTTCTTCGATTTGCTGCGGACAGATGAAATGGATATGCGCGTCGATGCCGCCCGCCGTGAGAATCTGGCCCTCGCCCGCGATGACTTCGGTGCCGGGCCCGACAACGATGTCGACGCCGGCCTGGGTGTCCGGATTGCCCGCCTTGCCGATCCCGGCGATCCGCCCGTTCTTGATGCCGACATCGGCTTTGACGATACCCCAATGGTCCACGATCAGCGCATTGGTGATGACCGTGTCCACCGCGGTTTCCGACGTGCATTGGCTTTGCCCCATACCGTCGCGGATCACCTTGCCGCCGCCGAACTTCACTTCGTCGCCGTAAACCGTCCGGTCTTCCTCCACCTGGATGAAAAGCTCGGTGTCCGCCAGCCGCACGCGATCTCCGGTGGTCGGGCCGAACATTTCGGCATAGGCTTGCCTCCCGATCCGGCTCATAAGGCCCCCATGATCTTCTGTTGAAACCCGTAAACGCGGCGCTTGCCCGCGAACGGCACCAGCCGCACCTCGCGCGTCTGGCCCGGCTCGAAGCGCACCGCAGTGCCCGCCGGAATGTCCAGCCGATAGCCCCGCGCCAGATCCCGATCGAAACGCAAGGCCGAATTGGCCTCGAGGAAGTGATAATGGGAGCCCACCTGGATCGGCCGATCGCCGGTATTCGCCACGACCACGGTAATAGCCTCGCGTCCCGCGTTCAGCTCGATCTCGCCGTCTTCGACGATGATTTCTCCGGGTATCATCGAGTCTCCCCCCTACAAAATCGGATTGTGAACCGTCACCAGCTTGGTGCCGTCCGGAAACGTCGCCTCCACCTGCACCTCCGGAATCATCTCCGCCACGCCATCCATAACATCGTCCCGGCTCAGCAGAGTGCGTCCGTATTCCATCAGTTCCGCGACGCTGCGCCCTTCCCTCGCGCCTTCCATGATGGCGGCGCTGAGATAGGCCACCGCTTCCGGGTAATTGAGCTTCAATCCCTTGGCCTTGCGCCGCTCGGCGAGCAGCGCGGCGGTGAAGAGGAGCAGTTTGTCTTTTTCGCGTGGGGTTAATTGCATGGCCGGTACTACATTCAAAAACGAAAATTCATGGGTAGGGTGGGTTAGACGCGCCTCCTTTGACCCTTCCCTTTACACTACCTTCGTGCGCGTCGCAACCCACCAGATTAGCCTTTGAGCTTGCCCCGAACGTCGCCGGTGGGTTACGGCACGCATCAAACTCGCGTCTCAACCGGAAAGGTAATCGGAAAGCGTGCCTAACCCACCCTACATTTAAAGGTCATCAAGTCGCCCAAATCCTCGGCAAGCATGCCTTCCGGCCGATGACGTCCGGACGAACGGCCCGCCACAACTCGACCAACAGCCGGCGCAGCGGTTCGATCTGACTATCCAGTGCCCGGCACACCAGCAAACCGTCGATCAGCGTGGCTCCGAAGCCGGCTCGATCGCCCGCGATTGCCCGCACCGACTCCAGATTTTTCGGAAGCGCGGGATAGGCGAACAAGCTTGCGGCTATCGGCTGCCCCTGCAAGCCCCAGTTCGCGTTCAAAACCTCCTCATCCACCTCGAACCGTTCGATCAGCAGCGGCCGTCCGCTCACCCGCACCGACCAGCAAAACGCAGCCCTTCCCCGATCGAACGTTTCGCCGCAGGCCGGCTTACCGAGGCAAAAGCTTTCCCAGCCGATAAACCGCGCCGTTTCCGCCAAGTCCACGTCCACCTCCGAAACGACGCGAGCCCCGCGATAGAAAATCGACTCCTGCGGAAGCCATTCGAGCGCAGCGACGTCGTTCACCGCCAAACGCACCGTCTGCCGTGCCGGCATATCCTCGCTCCGATAGAACTTTCCCGCAGCGGGCGTGGTGATCAGAGCCCTACTCTCCTTTCCGGCCGTTGCCCGAATGTCCAGACGATCGCCCCCGACGACGCCGCCCGGCGGATGCAGAAGATACACGTGGCAAACCTCTCCTTCCGGATAAAACGGCCTTTGCACCGCAAGCGGGCCGCGGTGCCGCCGCTCCGCCAGGACGGTCCTGTCGCCTCGGGATTCGAAACCGAGCTTGAGTTCCGCCGCCCAACCGGGGCCTCCCAATTCTTGGGCCAACAAGCGAGCCGCCTAGCTTCCCGCCAGAAGGTAGACCCCCACCCCCGCGCAAAACGCTCCGAGCGCCTTACGCAGCAAATCGAGCCTGCCGACGGCCGCACCGAGCAGCATACCCAATCCGTGCAAGACTGCGGTCGCGATCAAAAATCCCCCGGCGTAGTGAAACGCGCCCATGTCCCGCCCGATCTCCTCGGCATGGACATAGCCGTGGAAAAGCGCGAACCCCGCCGCCAAAGCGCCCGCGAGACCGTAGCCCGCGCGCCAGTTGACGACGAGAACCAGCCCCATCACGGCGACCGAAAGCGCCACCGCCATCTCGGCGGACGGCAAAACCAAACCGAAATGCTGTAGACCCGCCCCGACCACCATCACGGTAACGAAGGATAGCGGTACGAGCAACAAGGCGCGACCGCCCAACGCGGCAGCCCAAACACCGACTGCGAGCATGGTCAGCAGATGGTCCGGTCCCATGAAGGGATGCGCGAATCCGGCAGTAAACCCGTGTATCGAATCCGCGCCGGTGTGGGCGAACACGCCTTCGGGCAGTGTGCCCAAGCTCACGATAACCGCCAGGCTGTGGAAAAACCGCTTACTCATAAATTCTCCCAAAAATCGAAATCGGTAATGGATCTACCAAGGCCCTTCCCAGTAGGTCCCAAAAACCCTTCGACAAGCTCAGGGCGAACGGGCTACTGAGATGGACTCTAAGCTACACGGTCAGATATCGCCGCACCAAATCTTCCGTCAATTCCGCCATGGCTCCGCCGGCGACGATGCGTCCCTTGTCCATGACCAGGAACCGGTCGGCCACGCGCTTTACGAAATGCTGTTTCTGTTCCACGAGGAGAACCGTTACCCCCATTTCCCGGTTGACGCGCACGATGGCATCGCGGATCTCGTCCGCCATCGACGGCTCGCGTTTCTCGAAATGGACCTCCTTCCCCCGCGCCCGGTTCAGGCGGATGATCACGTCGCCGATTTCGCTGACGATGTTGGGCTGTATGCCCTCGGTGGGTTCGTCGAGGATCAGCAGCTTGGGTCTCAGCACCAGCGCCCGGCCGATGGCGAGTTGCTGCTGCTGACCGCCGGAAAGATCGCCGCCCCGGCGGCGCAGCATGGTCTTGAGCACCGGGAAGATCTCGAAGATTTCCTCAGGGATGCGTTTGGACTTGTCGCCGCGCGCCCGGAGTCCGGTCCTGAGATTTTCCTCCACGGTCAGCATGGGAAAGATTTCCCGCCCCTGCGGGACATAGCCGATTCCGAGCTCCGCGCGGCGTTCCGCTCGGAGCGCAGTCAGCGAACGATCCTCATAGCGAATCTCGCCCGAGCGCGAGGGCAGCAGCCCCATGATGCATTTCAGCAGCGTGGTCTTGCCGACGCCGTTCCGCCCCATCAGGGCCACGCTGGACCCGGCCGGAATATCGAGACTCAGATCCCAGAGCGTGTGGCTTTCGCCGTAGTATTGATTCAGTGCGGCAACGCTCAGCATCAGGCCCCCAAATAGACTTCGATGACGCGCGGATCGTTCTGCACCTCGTCCATGCGGCCCTCGGTCAATACGGAGCCTTCGTGCAGCACGGTGACCTTGCGGGCAATCGAACGCACGAACTCCATGTCGTGCTCCACCACCACGACCGAGTGCTTCCCTTCCAGCGACAACAGCAGCTCGGCGGTCCGTTCGGTCTCCTGGTGGGTCATCCCCGCCACCGGTTCGTCGACCAAGAGCAGCTTGGGCTCCTGCATCAGCAGCATGCCGATTTCCAGCCATTGCTTCTGGCCGTGGGACAGCTCGCCGGCCCGCCGGTCGCGGTGGGCAGTCAAGCCGACGGTCTCCAGCACTTCGTGGATCGCATCCCGCTGCTCCCCGGTCAATCGCGCGAACAGGGTCGGCCACACCCGCTTGTCGGTGCGCATGGCCAGCTCCAGGTTTTCGAACACGGTTTGCTTCTCGAACACACTGGGCTTCTGGAATTTCCGGCAGATGCCGGCTTCGGCGATGGCCGGCTCGTCCAGTTCCAAAAGATCCAGGGTTTGGCCGAAATAGATCGTACCCTTGTCCGGCCGGGTCTTTCCGGTGATGACGTCCATCATCGTGGTCTTGCCGGCGCCGTTCGGCCCGATGATGCAGCGCAGCTCGCCCTCGTCGATGTACAGGGTCAGCGCGTTAAGCGCCCGGAAGCCGTCGAAGCTGACCGTGACTTCTTCCAGATAGAGGATCGGCTTGTGCGCCAGCTCGATCCGGCGTTCGGCGACGGGTTCCTCATGCACCGGAGTGCCTGGAATTTCAGCCTTTGCGGCGTTCGCGGCAATCATGCGGCTTGCTCCTTTCGACGCCAAAGGCCGGTCAAGCCTTCGGGGAGCAGCAAGGTGACCAGTACGAATATCGCCCCCAGGGCGAACAGCCACATTTCCGGCAGCACGCCGGTGAACACGGTCTTGGCGTAATTCACCAGAATCGCGCCGACGGCCGCGCCGTAAAGCGTTCCGCGACCGCCGACCGCCACCCAGACGACGATCTCGAGCGAGTTCAGCGGCGAAAATTCGCTGGGATTGATGATGCCGACCTGGGGTACGTACAAGGCCCCGGCAATGCCAGCGAGGACCGCGGAAAAGACGAAGACCCAGAGCTTGAACTGTTCGACCCGATAACCCAGGAAGCGCACGCGGTTTTCGGCGTCGCGGATCGCCGCGACCACCCGACCAAGCTTCGATTCGACCACCAGGCGGCTGGCCGCGTACGCCCCCATCAACGCAATCGCCGAAGCCGCGAACAGCGCCGCGCGCGTGCCGTCGGACTGCAAATTGAAACCCAGGATGTCCTTGAAATCGGTCAGGCCGTTATTGCCGCCGAAGCCCATCTCGTTGCGGAAGAATGCCAGCATCAGGGCGTAGGTCAGCGCTTGAGTGATGATGGAAAGATAGACGCCGGTCACCCGCGAGCGAAACGCAAGCCATCCGAACACATAGGCCAGCAGGCCCGGCGCCAAAGCCACCACGAGGAGAGAGAACCAGAAATGATCGAAGCCGTACCAGTACCAGGGCAATCCCTGCCAGTTGAGGAAGACCATGAAATCCGGCAGAACCGGATTGCCGTACACGCCGCGTTCGCCGATCTGCCGCATCAGATACATGCCCATGGCATAGCCGCCCAAGGCAAAAAAAGCGCCGTGGCCCAGGCTCAGGATGCCGCAATAGCCCCAAACCAGGTCCACGGCCAGCGCCAGCAGTGCGTAGGTCAAGTATTTGCCCACCAAGGTCACGGTGTAAGTCGAAAGGTGCAAGGGCGACGATTCCGGCAAGGCCAGATTCGCTAGCGGAACGAGCACGGTGATGGCCGCCAGCACCGCCAGAAACGGAACGTCGACCGCAGATTTCCGCAATAAACCGAACGCCATGGATCAAGCCTCCGCTGCTCGGCCCTTCTGCGGAAACAAACCGCGCGGGCGCTTCTGGATAAATAGAATGATGAACACGAGCATCAGGATTTTCGCCAGCACCGCGCCGGAGTAGGGTTCCAGCAGCTTGTTGGCGATCCCCAGCGAAAATCCGCCAATCAGGGTGCCCCACAAGTTGCCCACGCCGCCGAACACCACCACCATGAACGAATCCACGATGTACGACTGCCCGAGATTCGGTCCCACGTTGGTGAGCTGGCTGAGAGCCACGCCGGCGACTCCGGCGATGCCCGAGCCCAGCCCGAAGGTCAGCGCATCGACCCGCTCGGTCGGAATGCCCATGGCTTTGGCCATGGCGCGGTTTTGCGCGACCGCCCGCACTTCCAGTCCGATCCGGCTACGTTTCAGGACTTGCAGCAAGGCTGCGAACACCAGAAGGCAAAACATCAGGATGTAGAACCGGTTCAAGGTCAGCGACAGCGCGCCGTTGATCTCCAGCGAACCGCTCATCCAGGCCGGCGTCGCGACGCTGCGATTCAGAGGCGAAAAGATCGTGCGGACGAGCTGCTGAAGAAACAGGCTCACCCCGAACGTCGCCAGCAGGGTTTCGAGAGGACGTCCGTAGAGAAACCGGATGATGCCGCGCTCGATGGCGATGCCGACCAGCGCGGACAGCAGAAATGCCGCCGGGATGGCCACGAACAAGGAAATGTCCAGATGCCCCGGCATCAGTTGCTGGACCACGTAAGTGGTGTAAGCGCCCAGCATCATCAATTCGCCGTGGGCCATGTTGATGACGCCCATGACGCCGAAGGTGATCGCGAGACCGATGGAGGCGAGCACCAGCACCGCTCCCAGGCTCAAACCGAAAAACACTGTCTCGGCCGCACGATATACCGCCAGCTTGGATTCGATGGATTTGACGGCGACCTGCGCCGAATTTCGAACGTCCGAGTCGGGCTCAAGATATTGTCCCTCGTCGTCCTTCTCCAGCAATTGATTCAGACGGTTGAGCGCCTCCGGATTGAGGCTGCCGTGCAAGGCATTGATGGCGGCGATGCGCACGCCCTTGTCTTCGCTGGAGAGATCCGCCAAAGCCAGAGCCGTTTCGATCGCTTCCGACACCTTGGCATCGGTTTCGGTATTCAGTCGGGCCCGCAGCAGTTCGAGGTTTTCTTCGTCCAGCGATTTGCTCATGGCCTCGACCGCCTTGAGCCGCTGAACAGGGTCGTCCGCCGTCAATTCGAGCCGCCCGAGGGTTTCGCGCAAACTCGTGCGCAGCGCATTGTTGACGCCGACCTTCTTGAGATCGAACTTGCCGACTATGCCCAAAGTTTCTCCGTCGAGGACGTTCACGATAGCCAGGCCGTCCTCGGCCGGATCGCCGAAAACGACGCTGCCGTCGTCCTTGCGGTAATAAAGCCGACCGTCGAGCAGAGCCCGCAACACGGGCGCGACCCTCGGGTCCTTGGTTTCGGCGAGCCGATCGACGGCTTCGCCCAATTCAGTCAGAGGAGCCTCCTTGAGCCGGGCCAATGCGTCGACGAACGGTCCCCCCGGCTCCGCCGCCGCATTGCACAGGCCCGGCATCATCATAATCAGCATGGCGATATACCATCTGCTCATGCCGAAAATTAAAGGTCTCATCTCGTCTCCCGAATTCTTGAACAAAGTCTGGTCGCGAATGCTGCCGCGGTAGGGTGGGTTAGGCGCGTACCAGAAAACGTTTTCTGGCGGTCACCGGGCTATGAACGCGCCGTAACCCACCGATTCCGCGGCCTTATCCGGTGGGTTACGGCGCGCTGCGCGACCAGCGAACATTGCAGGCTCAGTGCAATGCGTGCCTAACCCACCCTACGACGGACCCCGAGTCAAAACCTCGTCCCCCGCTTATCCCGCATTCCTTTCGCCGCTGTCGTAGCCGGCAGGAGAGGGAGAGATTTTGCGTCGGCCTTCCCCAGAAGGAACCCCATCGATCAATACTTCTGACCCGAGCACTTCTTGGTCTTGGTGTTGTAGTTGCCGCAATTGATCGGCGGCGTCCACTGGGCAACGATCGGCTTGCTTTCCGGCAGAAAATCGGACCAAGCGTCGCCCTCGACCAAACTCTTGGTCTGCCATACCGTCTGGAACTGGCCGTCGTCCTGAATCTCTCCGATCAGCACGGGCTTGGTGATGTGGTGGTTCGGAAGCATCTTCGACACTCCGCCGGTGAGATTCGGCGCCTCGATGCCGATGATCGCCTTGCCCACCGCGTCGGTATCGGTCGTCCCGGCCTTTTCCACCGCCTTGGCCCACATGTTGAAGCCGATGTAATGCGCTTCCATCGGGTCGTTGGTTACCCGGCTCCGGTTCTTGATGAACTGGTGCCATTTGGTGATGAACGCGGCGTTCTCGGGCGTATCGACGCTCATGAAATAGTTCCAGGCAGCGAGATGGCCGACCAGAGGCTTGGTGTCGATGCCGGACAGCTCCTCTTCGCCGACCGAGAACGCGACGACCGGAATCGACTCGGCCGAAATGCCCTGGTTGCCAAGCTCCTTATAGAAAGGCACGTTGGCGTCGCCGTTGATGGTGGACACCACCGCCGTTTTCTTGCCCGCCGAACCGAACTTCTTGATGTCCGCGACGATGCTCTGCCAATCCGAATGGCCGAACGGGGTGTAATTGACCAGGATGTCCTTGTCCTTCACGCCTTTCGATTTCAGGTAGGCCTCCAGAATCTTGTTGGTCGTTCTCGGATATACATAATCCGTGCCGGCCAGTACCCAGCGTTTGACCTTCAGCTCCTTCATCAGGTAATCGACGGCGGGAATCGCCTGCTGGTTGGGCGCGGCGCCGGTATAGAACACGTTCTTCGACGATTCCTCACCCTCGTACTGAACCGGATAGAAGAGAAGGCCGTTCAATTCCTCCACCACCGGCAGCACCGATTTGCGGGACACCGAGGTCCAGCAGCCGAAGATGGCGGCGACCTTGTCCTTGGTCAGAAGCTCTCGCGTTTTTTCGGCGAACAGCGGCCAGTTCGAGGCGGGATCGACGACCACCGGTTCCAGTTTTTTGCCGAGCAAACCGCCTTTCTTGTTCTGCTCGTCGATCAGCATCAGCATGGTGTCCTTCAGCGTGGTTTCGCTGATCGCCATGGTGCCGGAGAGCGAATGGAGAATGCCCACCTTGATCGTGTCTTCGGCGCGCGCCTCCGCACCAAAAAGGAGCATGGCCGCCGACAGAGCCAAACAGAACTGTCGTAAGGATCTTGCATAATCAGGCATGAATAGTTACCTCGCGAGTAATTGATGGAGTGTCTAGGAGTGATCAGATCTGCAACTGGAAGCCCAGCTTGATCGAGCTGACGTCGTCGCCCGCGGCGGTCGAGGTGTAATCCAGCCCCTTGGTGAGCAGATCGCCGTACTCGTACATCAGCATGATCTTGGCGTTGTGGCCGTCGATGATGTAATTGATGCCGGCTTCGTAAACGTCGCGGCTGGCGCTTTTGATCGGATCGACGTTGACATAGCGGACGTAAGGCTGGAATTGACCGACCCACACCTTTTGCGGAAGCAGGTACATGGCGCTTACGTCGTAGGCGTCGCCCTCGAACATGGCAAAGCCGCCGCCCGCGAGCCTGGACGCCATGCCGTAGCCCTTGATGCCGTAGTTCTTGTATTCGCCGTTGACGGTCACCACGCCCATATCGCCCAACGGCTTCTCGAACAGAATGTCGACCGCGGTGCCGCGGAAATTGCCCGGATCGCTCCGCGTCCCGGCGCCGTCTTCCTGATACTGGTTGGAAACGCCCAAGGTCAGGATGTCGCCGCCCTGGCCGTAGTACGTCCCGCTGGTGTAGTAACCGGGATTCTTTTCCACGTCGAGGAAGTTATAGGCGAAGCGCTGGGCGTAGAGGATGTTGTCGTCGACGTTGGCGCCGTTGCGGAGCCCACGGAAAAAGCCCGCCGCGTATTGCAGGCGGCCGTCGAAGAACGAACCCCAGATGGTGGCACCGTCGTCGCGGCCGAAGGAGCCGGCGGACGTGCCGTCGGATCGGATCGTCGTGTTGAAGTCCGCCGGTTCGAAGGGTGTGCCGGCGCCGAAGATGTTGTACACGGCGCTGAAGAACGGTCCGTTCATTTCGCGGCGCTCGGCGGGCACCAGCATGCGGCCCATCCAGATATTGAACATGGGATCGAATTCGAATTTGCCGATGGCATCGAGAATGCGCATCTCGCCGCCATCGCCGCAGGTCTGGCAATCGGTGTTGAACTCGATCTTGAAATACTTGTGAATCTGGCCGTTCAGGTACAAACGGATATTGTCCAGATTGAAATCGTTCGACCATTTGCCCGCATTGGCGGCTTCCTCGGTAGCGGTAAAGCTCGTTCTAAGGCCGGCGCCTATGCTCACCCACTTGGTATCGTCGATTTTGAACGTCGCTCCCCCAAGCGACACGGGTGCGTACGCCGTCGTCAGCGCCGCCAAGGCGGCGGGCAAAAGCGCAATCCGCAAGCCGCGGCGATCCGCTTGCGTCGCGCATGTTGTTCGATTCTTCATGACTTGAAACCCCCTGATCGTTGAAGTCGGTCCGCGGGCGGTCCGCGCCACCGGTCGTTTCCGGTGTAGTCGCGAGCCGCCCGGATGTCCGCGCCCCGTCGGCGAAGGCCTTTCATCGGGCGCGGCAAATATCCTTATCGGTTGAATCCGAAGAGCTGTTCACGGAGTCGGCCGTTGCGGCTAACTCGTTGTCGGCACGGGGGTAATTAGATTTCCGGGGGGTATATGTCACAATCAGTCAAATGACGTATCCCGGAGCGGGGGGTATCGGCTTAGAGTCTCGGCAGCGCACTCGCGGCCGGTTACAGGCGACTTGGAGGGTGTGTAAGCAGTGGCGAACAACCCGGAACGCCAAGATCGGAAAGGGCGGCTTCGGCGCTCCAATCGCAAACGGTCATCCCAGGAGCGCTGGGATGGCCGTTTGCGATTGGGAAGGGATTCCCGACCTACAAGGTGCACGGTTGTAGGTCGGCAATCCTTTGCCGACGAAGACGCTCGGCTGGGGTGTAGCGTCGGGAAGGGGGGCTTCGGCGCTCCCGAAGACGCCGTTTGCGATTGGGAGGGATTCCCGACCTACAGGGGCTACGGTCGTAGGTCGGCAACCCTTTGCCGACGTTAGGTGCCGGGCCGCTCAGAGAACTCGAACCGGCTTGGCCGCCGACGCCGTAAGCACTCTTAATCTTATGAAAACAATATGCGTATTCCGTTTCTGATCGTTTCTATGAGCCTGCTCGCCGGCTGCTCCATCGGCTTGAAACCCCAGGGCACTCCGCTCCGGCCCGAATCGGTGGGCGAGATTCTGTTCCGCGTGGCGCCGGACAATCTGGACGAGGAGCAAACCGCAGCCATGGCCGAACGGATCAGCATGAATCTGAGTTCCTGGGGATATCCGGTGGAGCCGGGCCTGGACGAGAGCGGCGAAACCGGCGCCACTCACGAGATGGAAGCACGGGTTGGCAGGATCGAGAACAAGAGCACGCCCACCGGGTTCTCGTTCAGCATCGGCAATTCCGACCCGCGCGCGCTCGATTTTCAAAAGGCGGACGTGTTGCCGGTAACCTGTACGCTCAAATCCACCGCGCGTTCGTCCGAAACCGTAAGCCTCTTCATGGATTTCATCGCCGACGAGAAAATCAAGAATCCGAACCGCATCAAGAGCGATCCGGCATTGCTGGAAACTTACGAGAATCACATCGGAACGGTCTGCTTCAATCTTCTCGACAAGCTGAAGGTGCCGAGAAAAAAAGCAGCCTCGTCGACCAGCACCAGCACCTGGATGCCCGAGATACGCATCGAAGTCACGGAAAAACCGGCGAAGTCCGAAAGCGGCGCCTCGACCGGCGCGCTTCCCGTTCTCCCCGTGGAAACGGATAGGCCCACGAATCCGGACGCGCGGAACTCCGAAGACGGCCAATCGAACCCGCCCGAAGAGCCGCCGGTAACAACTGAAACCAACACCGATACGGAGGAAGGTCGCAAGCGGATCATCATTCACAATCGCGGCAACCCGGTGATCCTCGACTTCGGCTTCGAGCGGAAATAGGCCTGACGCCGGCTTCCTGCCGCCACCCGCCCTTTTAGCGTGCAATCTTGCGGTCTTCGCCCCAAATCGGGGCGGCGACCGTTCAGCAACACCCTCTTCTTCTGCCTTCTCCCTGTAGTCAACTCAACGGCACGTGATTTGCTCACCTTGTTGAATTCGAGCGACAAATTGGAATTGCACTCGGCATAAAAACAACAAGATCAGACAAGAGGCAAACCATCGCTTTGGAAGGATTGAGCCGTCAGGCCATCGTAAAGATACGGCGCGACTATAACGCCTGGGTCGCGAACGAGACCCTGGAAGACTATGCGCTTCGGTTCGCGCCGCGGTCGTTTCGGAAGTGGTCCGAGTTCCGGGTGGCGAACACCGCCTTCGGCTCGATTTCGTTTCTGGTTCTGGAAGCCATCGGCGGTTTTCTCGCGATCAACTACGGATTCGTCAACGCCTGCTGGGCCATCATCGCGGTGGGCCTCGTCGTTTTCCTCACCGGGCTCCCGATCAGCTACTACGCCGCCAAACACAACATCGACATGGACTTGCTGACCCGCGGCGCCGGGTTCGGCTATATCGGCTCGACCCTGACCTCGCTGATCTACGCCTCCTTCACCTTCACCCTATTCGCGCTGGAAGCGTCCATCATGTCGCTGGCGCTGGAACTGTACTTCGACATTCCCATCGCCGCAGCGCATGTCGTCAGCGCCCTCTCGGTCATTCCGCTCGTCACCTTCGGCGTCACCACCATCAGCCGGCTTCAGCTCTGGACCCAACCGTTGTGGATCGTGCTGCTTGTCGCACCCTACGCGGCCGTCATCTGGCGCGAACCAGAGGCTCTGACCGAACTCGCCCTGTTCCCCGGAAGCGAGAATCGCGGCGCGCAGTTCGACTGGATACTGTTCGGAACGGCCGCGACCATGGCCTTTTCCATGGTGGCCCAAATCGGCGAGCAAGTGGACTTTCTACGGTTTCTGCCGGAAAAGAATCATCGCAACCGATATCGGTGGTGGGCGGCCACCATTATCGCCGGCCCCGGATGGATCTTTTTGGGCATGGCCCGGCAACTGGGCGGCGCTTTCCTGGCGTATCTGGCGCTCAAGCACGGCATCGCCGGCGAGCGGGCGCACGAACCCACCCAGATGTATCGGGTGGCCTACGGCTACCTGTTCGACGACGGCAGGCTGGCGCTCGCGGCAACGGTACTGTTCGTGGTCGTATCGCAACTCAAGATCAATGTCACCAATGCTTATGCGGGCTCGCTGGCCTGGTCGAATTTCTTCTCGCGGCTGACCCACAGCCATCCCGGTCGAGTGGTCTGGCTGGTCTTCAATGTGATGATCGCCCTGCTCCTCATGGAGCTCGGCGTTTTCGGCGCGCTCGAGCGGGTCCTCGGCCTGTTTTCGAACGTCGCCATCGCCTGGATCGGCGCCCTGGTGGCCGATCTGGTGATCAACAAGCCGCTGGGCCTGAGTCCGCCTTTCGTCGAATTCAAGCGAGCGTACCTGCCGGACATCAACCCGGTCGGCGTACTGTCCACGCTCGGTGCTTCGGCGATTTCGACCGCAGCCTACACGGGGTTGTTCGGGGCGCTGCCGCAAGCATTTTCGGCCTTCATCGCTTTGGCGACCGCTTTTCTGCTGACGCCGGTCATCGCTTGGCTGACCCGAGGCCGCCACTATCTGGCGAGAGACCGCAACGACTGGGGCTCGACCACGCCCCATGCCAAATGCTGCATTTGCGAAAACGATTTCGAACTGGAAGACAAGGCGTACTGCCCGGCCTATCAGGGAACGATCTGCTCGCTCTGCTGCACCCTGGATGCCCGTTGCCTGGACACCTGCAAACCGAACGCGCGGCTCAAGGACCAGCTCGAACGGGCCAGCCGCCGCTGGCTGCCCTCGTGCCTGTCGCCGCAATTCAGGCTGCGCCTGATTCAGTTCGCTCTCGTTTACCTGCTGCTCGCCGCGCTCACCGGCGTCTTCGTAGGTGTGATCTATTACCAGGATATCCTGGCAGCCGCTTCCGGGGACGAGGCTTTATCTCAAGCGCTGTTCGCCAATTTCCTCAAGGTCTATTCGGCGCTGCTGGTTTTCCTGGGCCTCGCCGCGTGGTGGATCGTGCTCAACAACGAAAGCCGTCAGGTGGCGCAGGAGGAATCCGGGAAACAAACCGCCCTGCTGCTCAAGGAAATCGAGGAACATCGCAAAACCGACAGCATGCTCCAGAAAACGAGGGAGGCCGCCGACCGCGCCAATCAGGCCAAGAGCCGCTTCGTAAGCGACATGAGCCACGAGATTCGAACGCCATTGAACAGCATACTCGGGTACGCCCAGATCCTGCGCAAAGATCCGAGCATCCCGGCCCATCGCCGGGAGGCGGTGGAGATCATTCAGCGCAGCGGGGAACACCTTTCTTCCCTGATCGAAGACATTCTCGACATCGCCCGCATCGAGGCGCGCAAGATCGAGCTGCGGCACGGGGCTATCGATTTTCCCGCGTTCATCGAGCAATTGGTGCGCATGTTCCGGCCGCAGGCGGAAGCGAAAGGACTGACCTTCCGTTGCCAGATCGTCGATGTGCTGCCGCGCCGGATTCGCGGCGACGAAAAGCGAGTGGGCCAGATTCTCATCAATCTGCTGAGCAACGCCGTGAAGTTCACCCAGGAGGGCGGAATCGTTTTCCGTGTAGGCTACAGCGGAGAAATCGCACGGTTCCAGGTGACGGACACCGGAGAAGGCATATCGCAGGACCAGATCGAAACCATCTTCCTGCCCTTCCGGCGCCTGCCCAGAGCCCGCGGCAACGCCATTCCGGGCAGCGGTCTCGGACTCACCATCAGCAAGATGCTCACGCAAATCATGGGCGGCGAACTGACGGTGGAGAGCGAGCCTCAAAAGGGTTCCACGTTTGCCGTCCGGCTTTTCCTTCCCAGCCTGCGCAGCGCGGAAGAGGTTCTGGATGAAGGCGACATCGTGGGTTACCGCGGTCCGCGCCGCAAGATCCTGGTGGTCGACGACCAACCCGAGCATCGCGGCATTCTGACCTCGGCGCTAACCCCCTTGGGGTTCGTTCTCGAGGAAGCGGGTTCCGGCGAAGAATGCCTGGCGAAGGCCAGGGAATGGAATCCGGACCTGATTCTGCTGGACATCATCATGCCCGGAACGACCGGCATCGAAGCGGCGGCCAGCCTGCGCCAGACCGGATGCAAGACCCCCATCATCGTCGTCAGCGCCAATGCCTACCAAAGCGACCGCCGTTCGGCCAGCGCCGCCGGCTGCGACGATTTCCTGGCCAAGCCGATTCAGATCGAAGAACTCCTGCGCAAACTCAAACTGCATTTGAGTCTCGACTGGCTCTATCGGGGAGAGGATACGGAGCAAATCGAAACCGCCCCCGACACCGCGCAGCCGATGTTAAGGCCGCCGCCCGACTGCCTCGAAGAACTGGCCGCATTCGCCCGCATCGGCGATCTTCGGGGCCTTGCGGACCGCCTGGACACGCTGGCCGGAAGCGATGCCGGCTACATCCCGTTCGCCGAGCATCTCCAGGCGCTTTCGCGGGAGTTCCGTCTCGGCGACATCAAGAAAACACTCAGCGAGGTCTAAGATGAGCTTAAAACGTCAATACCGCCAAGGCACGGTAATGATCGTGGACGACGTACCGGCCAATCTCGCCCTGCTTTCCGACGCCCTGGACGAAGCTGGCTATCGCGTACTGGTTGCGACCGACGGCGCTTCCGCCCTGGAGCAGCTTCGCTACGCCGAACCCGACGTCATATTGATGGACGCGGTCATGCCGGGCATGGACGGTTTCGAAACCTGCCGCCACCTAAAGGCGAATCCCGCGACCCGCTCCATTCCCATCATTTTCATGACCGGACTCGGCGAGCTGAACGATTTGCTCCGGGGTTTTCGCGAAGGCGCCGTGGATTATCTGGTCAAGCCGATCCGCCATGAGGAGGTTCTGGCCCGGGTCGAAGCACATCTGGCCCAGTCGCGGATGGTGTTCCGCGCGGAAGAAGCCCTGGAGCGCAGCGGATTCGCGACGATCAGCATCGATGCCGCCGGGCGGATCATCTGGCTGACATCCTCGGCCGTCCGCTGGCTGGCGGCGTTCTCGGGAATCAAGGTGTTCGATTTCGAGACCTCAGCCTGCTTTTTGCCCAAGACACTTCTGGATTGGGCTTTGGCCCGTATCGCTCCGGGCGGAACCACGGAACACGAGTTGTTCACGCTTCATCGCGACGGCAAGAAATTCACCGCGAAGCTCGCCCCATGCGAAAGCGGACGCGAATACCTGCTGCTATTGCAGGAATTTTCCGGCGACTGGAACTTGGAGTCCTTGCGGGACGAACTCGGACTTACCTTCCGCGAAGCGGAAATCCTCATGTGGATCGCCCGCGGCAAAACCAACCGCGAGGTCGGGACTATCCTCGGCAGCAGTCCCCGGACGGTCAACAAACATCTGGAGCACATTTTCGAAAAGCTGGGCGTCGGCACCCGCGCCGCCGCGGTCGCCGTCGTCATGCAGCGCATGAGGACGGGAGCCGAAGCGGCTTGACCGAGGCACCCGGTAGGTCGGGAATCCCTTGCCGACGCCATCTCCCGGCCGGGCGGTTTCGTCGGCAAAGGATTGCCGACCTACGACCGTACCGCCGTAGGTCGCGAATCCTTTCGCGACGCCGTGCTCCGACCGTGCGTCTGCGTCGGCAAAGGATTGCCGACCTACGAAGGCTGTCGCCGATAAATTGAACTCGTTGGTCCATGGCACAGGTCTCTTTCCACGGCATCGGCGTTTCCTCCTCGCCAATACCTTAATGGATGTAAACCATGTGCCCGGTCTATTTTGTATCTGCGTACGTCCTGCGTAACAAACCGAGGTAACGAAAACAGCCAAACCACACCGCTCTATCGGGTTTCCGTGGTTCCGCTCCCGGCGAAGCCATGCGCCGACCCCGCCACCGGTATTTCGCGGATATCCGCATCCAGGCGGCGCGCCTCTTCGATCCGCGCCCTCGCCTCACGGGTGTCCAGGCGCACGCCGTACGCCACGTAGGCGAGGTCGGAAAGCGGCGCGCGGCTCCCCTGAAAGAAAGGCCATTGCTTGTTCTTGCGGTAGAAGGTTTCCACGAAACTGGTGATGGCCAAGAGCGAAGCATTCCCCTGCGGATCGGAAGCGATCCACGGACCGCCGGAATCGCCGCGCGTAGGCATGGGCTCGTCGACCGAATAAGCCCCTTGAGCATCCAATCGGTTGACCGCCAGCAGGGTGGAAAGCGAAGACACCGATGATTCCTTGGATTCGAACTGCGCCCGGAACTGCAGGTGAAGTATGGGATCCAGATCCTCGTATCGCTTCGGCACGAACTCATAGAAACTGCTCGTCAAATCGAAGACGCGCTTCTCGGCACAGCGGGGACCATCGATTTCCGTTTCCCGGTAACCATAACCGAAGCCACAGATCAGGGCCTTATCGGGAGTATTCCCGGTCGTGATCGGCAATGGCCGCAGCGCGTCCCCGACATCCGCGTCGAAAATCAGAATGGCGATATCCTCGGCGATGTTCTCCTGCACGACGCCGAAATTCGGATACACCGCCGCGCGCAGCCTGGCATTCGATACCGTTGCGGAAGGAGCGGCCTGCAAGCGGACCGCCGGCAATTTAAGCGGTCCCTCCAGACGTACGTCGCGCAGACAATGCGCAGCCGTGATCAAAGTCAGCGGGCGCGTGCCGAGTACCGCGGAACTGCAAGCACCGTTCCCACTTTTCCAGACCCGCCGGTACTCATCCCAGTGATGTAGTTCGATCGTCAGCGGCAGGGTCGATTCCCGGCCGATCGGCAACGGTTCGCCGTGGATGAGCGCAAAGACGCGCCCGGCCGACAGAACGGCCACAATAACCGCAAACGCCAGCACAACGATGTTCATGCAGACTGTCCTGTGATCTCTCCCTATTTCTCTGACAGCGCAATTCAGCACTGATTCTGCCCGGATCATCCGTTCGCATCCAATCCTCTTCCCGGGCCCGATCAGGCCGTCACATTTCAATGGTAGCGATACTGCACAGCGGGGGAAGTTTCAATGGGAAAACAAGCTTTCGAAAATGCGGTTGAGTTAAGGAAGCTCTGATTAAGTCCTTCGACAGGCGCAGGACGAACGGTAACGTATTGGTTCCGTTCGCGGTGAGCCCTTCGGCTTCGCTCAGGACAGGCCCTTCGACTCGGCTCAGGACAGGCTTGTCGAACGCTCTCCTGAGCCTGCCCTGAGCCTGTCGAAGGGGCATGAACGGATTCCACTTGTTCAGAGCTTCCTTAAAACATCAATCTCTCTATCACGAGTATGAGAGTGGACCGGCAGAGGGAATCAATTCGGATGCCTTGAGTTACGGAAGGTGTAATGCCGTATGGGATATAAAACCCGCCCGTGAACCTCAAACCAGTTCGACCTTCAGCCAGCCGGGTCGATGCTCGTCGAATGCCTGATAGGCTTCGATGACTGAAGTCAAAGGCTCGGTTTGGGTCAGGATCTCGGTCGGATCGATGACTCCGCTCCGAACCAGGTCGATCAGCATGGGGATGTACTGGCGATGATTGCAGTTCCCCATCTTCAGGGTGAGATTCTTGTTCATCGCCATGCCGATCGGGAAGAAACGGTCGGATGGCGGATAAACGCCGATGATCGACAATGTTCCGGCCTTGGCCAGAGCCTGAACGGCCCAGGTCAAAACCAGGGACGGGCTGTCGCCGTGATGCCAGCGAATCCCGGCCTGCTGGGCTTCCGGCGCGATTTCGTTCAGTTCCTGGTCGAACTGGGCCTTTTGCTCATCGGCCTTTTGCGCGGCCGGCCCATGATGGGGACGCTCGGCATCCACGCCCACCGCATCGATGGCGCGGTCCACGCCAATCCCGCCGGTCAGATCGCGGATCGTCTGCACCGGATCTTCGAGATCGAAATTGATGACCTCCGCACCCTGATTGCGTGCCATCTCGAGACGAGAGGGTTCGTTGTCCACGGCCAGGACCCGGCCGGCGCCCTGAAGCTTGGCGCAAGTGATTGAGAATTGCCCGACCGGTCCGCACCCGAAGACGGCTACGGTATCGCCGGGCTTGATCTCCGCCAGTTCCGCGCCGAAGTACGCCGTCGGCAGAATGTCCGAGATGAGTATGGCCTCATCGTCGGTGATGTCGTCCGGCAGCTTGACCAGCCCGACATTGGCGAACGGGATGCGCGCCTTTTCCGCCTGCAATCCGTTCAGGCCGCCGGCGATCGCCGGACCGCCGAAAAAGGTCGTGCCGCCCAGAAGACCGTTGGGATTGGCGTTGTCGCACTGGGCGTAGTAGCCCGCTCGGCAATAGGAGCAATAGCCGCAGGCAACGGTCGACGGCACCACCACCCGATCGCCTTCCCTGAGATTCCGAACGTTCGATCCCAGAGATTCGACGACGCCGACGGCCTCGTGTCCCAGTACGGTGCCGGGTTTGAGCCCGCCCAAGGTGCCGCGCACCATGTGCAGATCGGTTCCGCAAATCGCGCTGGCGGTGATTCGCAAAATAGCGTCTGTAGGATCTTCGATATGCGGCTCGGGGATATCTTCCAGACGAATATCGCCGATTCCGTGAAAAACGACTCCCTTCATTTTTGCCTCCGGTCTTCACCTGGTGGTTTCGGGGCGCCGCGCCAAATCCCAGCGCCCGATCGGGACTCTTCCCCTGGCCTAAAAGCCTGTTTTCCCCGCGAAATACCCGCCCGTTGATTTTTGGTTTGATGCTCGTGCTTCGCCGCAGTTCCCGCCGACTTGCGCCGCCGAGACATTCGCACAGATCGGGCGGCAAATGAATCGAAACCTCCCTAACGCTTGGAAGTCGGCGCCCCGGCCGGTTTCGCGCAGGGGCCGGCGTGATCGAGCTGAACCTGGGCGCGGCGGCGTGCGCAATCGTTGCTGTAGGTTTCGCCGTCGCATCCGCAGACGGGATTGTGCTCGGTCGTGCAGATTTCGGGCGGAACCTCGCAGGTTCCCGATATGCTGGTCGAACCGCATGCATTGGGAGTTCCGATCTCGCAGTATTGGCCGGGCGGACACCGTGCCCCTGTCGTTCCGCCGCAGGCTTGGCCGGTTACCGGCGCCGGGGATTCCATCAGGTAGAATTCGCTCGCGATAAGGGACTTGCTCGTACCGGCCGGGCCGGTCACGGCCTGATGAGTGCCGGCCACCAGTATGCTCCCCTGCTTGAGAGCCTGATATCCGGCATTGACCTTCTCCGGATCGGCGGCGGATGCGAGCAGGTCGACCTCGGCAATCAGAGCCTTGGTCAGCGTATTCAGCCGCTCTTCCTCGATGTGCTCGCAGGGCTCGGTCGGACAAGGGCCATCGACATCCCTCACCCGGTACAGAGCGCCCGCGGGAGATGCCCGTGCCTGGGCCCGCCATGTTTCGTGCACGACCAGAACGCTGTCTTCTCTGTTGGAATCGGTCGCACGCCTCTCGAGAATTCCGCGCACCAGCCCGCGCCCCAAAACGAACTCCTTCTTGAAGTCCTCGTTTTGTTGCGGCACGCCTCCCGTCTCGGAAAAGTCTATCGCGCCGACATAGCATTCCCGGCGCCAAATCCCGTCGGCGCAGCGCGTTCGCGGTTTGTTGACTTCCTTAACGAAAACCTTGTCGCACGTTGGTGCAACGCACTGTCTTGGATCTTGGCGAGCAACCTTGAAGTAGCGGCCTTCGTCTCCATAGATCGGACTGCTTTCCCAGAGACCTATGATCGTCAGCCATAGAGCCAGCTCTTTGATCATTCCTGATCCTCCTTCCGTTCGATTCGATGTCCGCGATACCGATCGTATCAAGGCATCGAGGAAATATCACGAATCCGGAAGAAAGCCGCACGAAGGCACGATAAACCGGGACAAAAGAAAAGGTGTCGCCATTCTCGGCGACACCCGGTCCAGAGAGGGAGGGGAGAGAATCGGAGACGCTGAATGGTGCGGTCCGATGAGTGGATGTTGATTGGTGGCATCCTGCCGATCACTCACCGGCCGCCGAAATATAAATTGCAATTCATATGCCATGCGCAACGCCAGTTGTTGCAGCACTTGCCGAAACGCGCGTGGATAAAGGGCGTGAGATGCCGCAGGGAGATGATGGAATTGCCATAGCCTACATTTTCGCCGCGATTAGGGGCGGAAACGCTATCGGAATGGCCGTGCTGCGTCGCTAGCGCACGACGGGCGCTATGCCCCGCCCGAACGTTTGGCCGAACCGCCGCAGCATTTCTTGTATTTTTTACCGCTGCCGCAGGGGCACGGCGCATTGCGAAGGATTTCGCCCTTGTGGGCGATTTTGCCGTGATAATTGATGGTGCCGTCCAGATAGACCCATCGTCCCGCCACCCGGTGAAACCGGCTGACTTCATGGATCAGATAGGTGTCGTCTCCCAACTCGAACTGGGCTTTGAATTCCACGACGCCTCTATCGTCGTTTTCGCCGCCACCTATGGTTCCGACGATCTCTAGACGGGACCAGGTGCGGGTGTCGCCTTCGAAGTCCAAAGATGCCGGCCGCTTGCCGGGGTCCCAGCTCTCCCTGAGATAATCGGCATCGCGCAGTTGGAAAGCGGTAAACCGCGAGCGCATCAAGGCTTCAGCGGTGGGCGCAGCGGATTGTCCCGCCAGATAAGGGCCGCAACATTGATCGAAAGGCTTTTCGGAGCCGCAGGGGCAAGTCATAGGAGTATTCACAGGATTCTGCAGAGTGCGGGTTGATCGGCTGAAGGTCGACGAGCGGTGCGCCGAAGTTCGTTTCGGCTCGAATTGTCGAGGGCCGATTCTAACACGGGGACGTCATTACGGCCTGTTCCCTCACGAACGCGATAACACGAGCCCGGACAGCTTCGTCGGCAGAGGATTGTCGACCTGTAACTTGAATGATGGAAAGGCGATTCTAAAGCGGCTGAATCCAAATCGCTTTCAATCAGGCATTCATTTTCGTAGGGTGGGTTAGGCGCACATCAGCACTGACCGACCGCCGATCTGCGCGCCAGGGCAAGCGCGAAACCGGCCGCATTCTTACGCCGCGATTAAACGACCTCGGTCTCCAAAGCGCGCAAGTTTTCTTCCACCCCGGCGGCATGAGTCAGCTCGGCCACGTTGTCCTTGGTGAAGAACCCCTGGAAGTCGCCGAAGCGTTGCACGTATTCCACGATCAGGGAGGAATATTCCGAGGCGCTGGAGAAGATTTGCTTGAGCCCTTCCTCCCTGGAGCCGATGACGTCGAGCAGGAATTCCTTGCCGCAGTCCCGCAGCGTGCCCACCACGTAATCGATGTTGGCCTTCCCTTCGGTTTCGCCGTCCCGGACCGCAACCGCAAGATGATGGAGCCTCGGCCCGTAGTTGCGGACGAAGGCTTCGGTGGGCGACGGCAGCTTGAGCAGGTGGTTGACGAAATAGGGATGATTCGCGGCCGTGAACACCTTGGCGGGACATTCCAGCTCGTTCGAGTAATGCACGCTCTTGGTGACGTTGGTCGAGGAATTCTGGGAAACGATGTCGTAAGAGCCCCAGTAGTAATAACTGGTCAAGGTCAGCCATTCGAGGATGGCGGCTTCCCGGTTCTGGCTATAGATGCGGGTGGCGAGATGGTCGATGGGCAGGAGCAGCGCTTCCAGCCCCAGTTTGACCTGAGCTTCCTTCGCCTCCAGGTAGGCCCTTTGAACGTCGTCGCGAATGGTGCTCCGACTCGGGGCATAAACACGGGTGTCCGCTTCCGACCGCTCCCAATAGCCGACGATGTTGTGGGTATAGGGCGACGGCTTGACGATGGCCATGTCGTCGGGCATTTCCAGCTTCTGGATCTGATCCCGATTGAAGAAGCGGACATCCCTAGACTTCTGCAATGCCACCACTTCGTTCACATCGGTCACCCGAAACACTTCGCCCATGTAGCGCGAATTCGGCTTGTGCGCGCCGATCGGGTATAGCTCGTTGAGGCTTCGGAAAATGCCTCGCGTCTCGGGGTCCTTGACTTCGCGGATCAGAACGTCGGGAGCGTTCAGGTCGATGCGGAGCACATGGGTGTAATGGCGTTCCGATTCGATCGTCGCGAGATAATGATAAGGCGTCATCAGGCACAGCTCGCCCACATAGGGAACCGAGTGCCCAGGCTCGACCGCGATCATCATGGCATCCACCTGATGGATCAGCTCGGTAAGCCCGATCCTATCGCGCTGCTCCAGCAGTTTGACCAGGAACTCCTCGAAAAACGGCGAGTTCGCCTTGTCTCCATGACGGGGAAAATCGAGCGAAGACATCACGGTCGCTACTCCCTATTCATTGACTACCCGTACTGTCGAGGTAGTCTGTTGCTGTCGCATATAGAAATAGAAATACTGATTCGACACCGCCACATGAATGGCGCCCAAGTCGGTTTGGACCTGATCCAAGTACTCGTGCAGAACGGCAGGCGCCAAGCCTTCCCAGCGCAGGCCCGTGAGCCGCCGCCAAGTCCGGCGAGTCACTTTCATGACCTCCTTGTGGTTCGGCAGCATGGCCAGACACTCCTCGATTTCCGAGAGGCAGTGACGGACGGTCCGCGGAAAATGGGGATCGAGCAGCAGATAATTCAGCACGGCGTGGCCGCGCACATGCACGTCCACGTGACGGCGGTACATTTGGTAAGCGCTCAGGGCCTTGAGTACGCTCATCCACAACCGCTCCTGCAAAGGCTCCAACGCGCCGCCTTGCCGCGGGAGCAGCACGGCCGCGTTGATATCCGCGATGCGCGTGGTCATGTCGGCGCGCTCGATGTTTCTCCCCAGCCTGATGAATTCATAAACCAGGTCGTGGCTCATGCAACTGATCAGCAAGCCGGCCAGCGATTGGTTGCGCTCGATGATGTGATTGAGGACTTCGTAACGCTGCGCCCGATTTTGCGCCGCGCTGGACGCGAATCCTTGGACATAGAGATAAAGCCCGTTTACCCGCTCCCAAAATTCCTTGGGAAGGATTTCCCGGAATGTGCGGCTGTTCTCGCGGGCGCGGCGGATGCTGGATACGATGGCGCTCGGGTTGCGCTCGTCCTGGATCAGGAAGCGCAGGATATTGGATTCGTTCGCCTCTCGGTAATGCTCTTCGAAGAGTTCGTCCAGGCCGACCAACTTGAGCAGGATATCCCAGCCGAACGAGGCGCCTTTGGGGAGATCCAGCAGCACATCGGTCGTGGTGTTGATCAAGCGTGCGGTATTCTCGGCCCGCTCCAGATAACGGGCCATCCAATACAAGTTCTCGGCTACGCGGGATAGCATGCGTCCTCCGTGTCGACGATCCAGGTATCTTTGCTGCCCCCGCCCTGCGATGAATTCACGACCAGGGACCCCGCTTTCAGCGCCACTCGCGTCAGTCCGCCGGTGGTGGCGTAGAGCCGGCTGGATTGCAGTATGAAAGGCCGAAGATCCAGGTGACGGGGAGCGAGGCAATCGCCGACCAGGGTCGGCGCGGTGGAGATACTCAGCGTCGGCTGCGCCATGTAATTGCGCGGATTGGCCCGGATCAGCTCGGCGAATGCCGCACGTTCCTCCGGGCTGGCCCTAGGGCCTATGATCATGCCGTAGCCGCCCGACTCGTTGGCCGGCTTGACCACCAGTTTGTCCAGGTTAGCCAGCACATAAGTCCGCTCTTTTTCGTCCATGCAGAGGTAGCTCGGCACGTTGGGAATGATCGGGTCCTGATCGAGGTAATAGCGGATGATTTTCGGCACGTAGGTGTATACGACCTTGTCGTCCGCCACACCGGAGCCGGGCGCATTGGCAATGCCGACCTTGCCGTTGCGCCAGGCGCGCATCAGGCCCGGAACGCCGAGCGCCGAGTCCGGACGGAAGGCCTCCGGATCCAGAAAATCGTCGTCGATGCGGCGGTAGATCACATCGACCCGCCTGGGGCCGGAAACGGTCTTCATGTAGACCCTGTCATCCGCATCCACCATCAGATCCGAGCCTTCCACCAGGAAGGCGCCCATCTGCTGCGCCAGATAGCTGTGTTCGAAATAAGCCGAGTTGAAAATTCCCGGAGTCAGCACGGCCACCACCGGCCTCTCGCCATCCCTCGGAGAAAGAGCCGCCAGCGCATCGTAGAGCTGAACCGGGTAGTCATCGACCGGCAAGATATCGCAACCCTGAAAAAATTCGGGAAACAGGCGCTTCGTCAATTGTCGGTTTTCCAACATATAAGACACGCCCGACGGCACCCGGAGATTGTCCTCCAGCACGTAGACCGTGCCGTCCTTGTCGCGCACCAAATCGGTACCGCACACATGGGCCCATACGCCAAAACGGGGCGTGATACCTAGGCACTGCGGGCGGAAGTTGCGCGAACCCGCGATCACTTCCAGCGGAAAAACGCCGTCCTTGACGATGCGCTGCTCGTTATAAAGATCGTTGATGAACAAATTCAGAGCCGTAAGCCGTTGCTTCAGCCCCTCCTCGATCCGCATCCATTCGCTTTTCGCCATGACCCGGGGGATGATGTCGAAAGGCCAGGCCCGGTCGATGTTCCCGGCCTCGCTGTACACGGTAAACGTGATGCCCATCGTCATGATGGCCGCATCCACCGACTGCCGGCGGGCTTCCAATTCTCCCGGCTGAAGAGAGTTCAGATAACGGAACAGAGCCCGGGCGGCGCACCGAGGCTGGCCGCCCGGTTCCAGGAGTTCGTCGTAGGCTTCGCTGTTGCGGTAGTCGTGGGAAATGTTCATGAGCGAACGATGATGTTGACGTTTCCGACGAAGCATCCTCCGTGCCAATGGCACAGACGAGCGCTACGGCGCGCCACCGGGCAAGCAAGCGTTTCGCCGTCTGCGTCGATTCCCTGACAAAGCGAATAAGGTGCACGGTTGCAAGCGCCCCGCGCTGTTGTGGTGCGTTCCGTGATCTGGCGTGGTGTTCGGGCGCTCCATCTCTACTGGAGTTGTAGTACTAACGCCTTGTCAGCCTCAGTATGACGGTTGATCGATGATCCCTGAGCAAGAATGGTTTTCGCGTGCGGAAAAAGGTCAGCAACGGGAAAGTAGGTCGGCAATCCTTTGCCGACTCAGGGTTGGGAAGGGATTCCCGATCTACTGAAGCTGTAGTACTAAACGATTTCTTCCTGAAACGTCTGACGATAGAATCGATCGAATACCCATACACTGAGTCCATTCTGACATTGCCATGACGTATTGCCTTTCGATCAACGTGGAACGCGGCCTGGTGTTCTGCTCCGATTCCCGCACCAATGCCGGAATGGACAGCATCGGCACCTATTCGAAAATGCACACTTTCGTGTGGCCGGGAGAGCGGGTTTTTGTCTTGCTCTCCGCCGGCAATCTCGCCACCACCCAGGCGGTGGTGAAAAAGATGTATCGCGATGTCGAGCAGGCCTGGGTACCCAATCTGATGACGGCGACCAACATGTGCGAAGCCGCGGATTACGTCGGCATGATCAGCACCCAGCTACAGCGCCAGCAGGCTAGCCGCGATACCGCCAACACCAGCTTCGAGGCCACCTTCATCTTCGGCGGCCAGCTGGGCCATAGCCCGCCCGAGACCTTCATGATTTACCCGCAGGGCAATTACATTCACGAATCGGGGGAACATCCCTTCCTGCAAATCGGCGAAACCAAATACGGCAAGCCCATCCTGGACCGCATCATCAAGCGGGACATCGGCCTGGAGCGGGCCGCCCGATGCGCCCTGGTCTCCATGAACTCCACCATACGCAGCAACGTGACCGTCGGCCCGCCGGTGGAATTGTTGATCTACGAGCGAGACAGCCTGACCGAAGGCCGCCGGCTGTTCCTCACCGAGGATGATCCTTTCGCCCGGCAGCTTTCCGAGAAATGGAACGAGGGGTTGATTCTCGCTCTGGAAAATCTGCCGAATTTCCCCTGGGAAAACGCCGAATCGCAAACTGCCGACTTTAAGCTCGCCCTGCTCAAGCAGCAACTCGATCTATAGAAACGAACAGGCTTTTCGCTGAACGATGCCGATTGGCGCGTACCCGGTTCCAGCGGTTCGGCATCTGTCGCTTCCCGTTTTGTCTCACTCAGATATAGGGTGGATTAGACGCGCACTGCTACGAGCCATGCCGTCGCTGCCGGACTCTCCGCGCGCCTAGAGCATTTTTCATACCGGTGTACGGATTCGTGTCGGGCGGGAAGAACGTAGGTCGGCAATCCCTTGCCGACAAAGCCCTTTGCCGAGCCGATAAGTCGGCAAGGGATTGCCGACCTACATATCGGGCTCCCTGATACCGAATCGGAAAATGCTCTAATTCACTGATTCCGCGTCCTTGCCTGGTGGGTTACGGCGCTTGGAAACACCAAAGGACACCTCGAAAAACCGTCGCGAGCGCCCCGAGTGCTAGGCGCCCGGAGCACAGGAACCGGAGTGTACATGGAGTACATGAGGATTCCGCGCACCGCGCAACGCAGCAATCGAGTCGCGCAGTAGATTTTTCGAGGTGTCCCAAAGGAACTTTTCGGTTCCCTTGCGATGCTCTCCCAACCCGCCCTACGCCGGAAACACGAATCGGAACATTGTTTTTGGCTATATCCTATCCGGGTAGGCTTTTCGTACCGCGGTGAACAAGGAGTGAAAACCGATGGCACTGGAAAAAATACTGCATCAGACCGTAACCGGACTATTGGACCGGCATATCCGGGAAGGCTCTCTCCATCTTCACGTTACAGGCGGTCCGAGCCGCCGCTTCGGAACCGGGCAGCCGGAAGCGCACTGGAATGTTCTAGACCCCTCGGCCCTGCTCCGTCTCTTGTGGGATCCGGAACTTCAATTGGGCGAAACCTATCTCGAAGGCGGTTGGAACGTGGGATCCTCCGAGGCGTTGCCGGCGTTCATGGAGGTCATGATGCGGAATTTCTCCGAACCGGGACCCGCACCCTATCTGCATGTCCGCCGATGGTTGCACCCGCTTGTTAGAACGGGTAACGCCATCGCCCGCAGTTACCGGAATGTGAGCCATCATTACAATCTCGACGAATGGCTGTTCCGACGGTTTCTGGATGAACGCCTGTTTTATTCCTGCGCTTATTTCGAAACGCCCGAGCAGACGCTCGAAGAGGCGCAACTCGCCAAATGCCGGCTCATCGCCCGAAAGCTGCGTCTACAGCCCGGAATGCAGGTCCTCGATATCGGCAGCGGCTGGGGAGGCTTAGCCGTTTACCTCGCGCAAGAAGCCGGCGTCGAAGTAACCGGCGTAACGCTCTCCAGGGAGCAACTCCGAGTGGCGCAAGCCGATGCCGAACGACTCGGACTTCAAGATCAGGTTCGCTTCCATCTTCGAGATTACCGGAAGCACACCGGAGAATATGACCGGATCGTCAGCGTCGGAATGTTCGAACATGTCGGAGCCCGACACTATCCGGCTTTCTTCCGGCAAATGGCGAAACTGCTGAAACCCGACGGCATAGCACTGCTCCATACCATCGGCGCCACCAACAAGGATGGCCCTGCCAACCCATGGATAAAGCGCCACATTTTTCCGGGCAGTTATATCCCTTTGCTTTCCGACGTGTCGCCGGCAATGCAGCGCTCGGGCCTGATTCTGACCGACCTGGAGGTGTTGCGGCTGCATTATGCATATACCCTTCGCGAATGGTTTCGGCGTTTCCAGAACCATAGAGCCGAAGTGGTCGAGCGGATGGGAGAACGCTTCGCCCGCATGTGGGAATTTTATCTGGCGGTATGCGAAGGCTCGTTCCGCTGGCGCGATATGGTGGTTTTTCAACTTCAGCTGGCGAAGCGGCATGGAGCCGTACCGATCACCCGGAACTACCTCGTGACGGATCATTGAGAAAGGCGCGTCCCTGATCGGCCGATCCCGGCCGCGCCGGCGGCCGGGCGGGTCTGCGCCGCCTGTCTTCTGCAAACGTGGCTTGGCAGCACGAATCTTGCCGATTATCCTTATCGGCCTCGGGGGCTGACTTATCAACTCAAGAATTCTCATATGAGCGAATCATGCGATGTGCTGGTCATCGGGGGAGGACCGGCCGGATCGTCGATTGCGGCGTTGCTGGCGGAAAAGAATTGGCGCGTCGTTCTGGCCGAAAAGGATCGACATCCGAGGTTTCACATCGGCGAATCCCTGCTGCCTTTGAGTCTTCCTTACCTGGAACGGCTGGGCGTGCTGAATGAGGTCGAGAAGATCGGTCTTCGCAAGTACGCCGCCGAATTCGATTCCATCTACCACGGCAAGTGCTCCGACTTTCAGTTCGGCGAGGCTCTGGACAAAACTCATCCCTATGCCTTCGAGGTCAAGCGGGCGGAGTTCGATCATATCCTCTTGAAAAACGCCGCCGCCAAGGGCGCGGACGTTCGCGAGGGCTGCCGCGTGACTTCGGTGGAATTCCACGAAGGCCGCGTGGATAAAGTCAGGGCGACCGGTGAAAACGGCGCGGAGCATGTCTGGCAACCGCGCTTCCTGGTCGATGCATCGGGCCGCGACACCTTTTTGGCCGACAGGCTCGGCACCAAGGAGCGCAACAAGAAACACAGCAGCGCGGCTGTTTTCGGCCATTTCGAAGGAGCCGAGCGCAGAAGCGGCCGGGACGAAGGCAATATCAGCATTTACTGGTTCGATCACGGCTGGTTTTGGATGATCCCGCTCAAGGGGGACCTGATGAGCGTTGGCGCCGTCTGCTGGCCTTATTATCTGAAAGGCCGCCAGACACCGGTCGAACAATTCCTGTTCGACACCATCGCCTTATGCCCGCCGGTGCAAGCTCGCCTGAAAAACGCCCGGCTGGTATCGCCCGTAACCGCGACCGGCAATTATTCGTACGCTTCCAAACGGATGAGGGGCAAGAATTACTTGTTGATCGGCGATGCTTTCGCCTTTATCGATCCGGTATTTTCCAGCGGCGTCCATCTCGCGCTGTACGGCGCGATGTCCGGCGCGGAGACCGTGGACGGCATCCTGCGCGAGCCGAAAACCGCGGAAAAACGCCTCAAGCAGTACGAAAAATCGGTGCGCCGCGGGCTGAAGACGTTTTCCTGGTTCATCTACCGCATCACCACACCCGCCATGCGGGACTTGATCATCCATCCTCACAACCGGTTCCGTATCAAGGAAGGCGTCATTTCGCTGCTTGCCGGCGACCTGTTCCGGAACACCCCGATCGCGCCCAAACTCTTGATGTTCAAGGTTATTTATTATTTGAAAAGCCTGTTCGACCCGATCAATAACTACGCGGCCCATAAGCGCAGACGCCAAAACATCGCATCCTGAAGCTCGTCTCATATACGCCCGACATGAATTTGCCAGCACGAATGGGCTCTTTCGATCCGAGCCTAGGCGTTACGCAACAGCGTTCCGCCAGGCTTGATCCGCCCGTTTATCTCACCCTGTTTCCTGCCGAAGCCCTGAGCGGTCTGACGAACACGAAGCCAGCCTCCGTGCTCGGAATCATCGGCTTCGATGGCTTTTCCGAATCCGGTACAGACACGCCGTACCCGGTCCTGACGCTGCCCATGAGCAGCTTGGACGAACAAAAGCTTTGCGAAGTCTGGCTCAGCCCACAGCCGGCACGCTACGGAGAACATCAGGGGATACGCTACGCCTGCAACGGCGATATTCTGTTCGGCTGCTTTTATTTACCCGACCAGGAGCAGGATTCGGTGGAAGCCCGGACTTACCGGACGTACTGCCGGATACTGGATCTGATCCGCGTCTCCGGCTATACCCATCTCATCCGCATGTGGAACTATCTTCCGCGGATCAACGGCGAATACCTTGGGCTCGAAAACTATCAGCGCTTTTGCCTGGGGCGGCACCAAGCCTTCGCCGAAGCCGATTACGTGTTCGACCGGGATTTGCCCGCCGCCAGCGCGATCGGGACCGGGGCAGAAGGGCTGCGGATCTATTTCATCGCCTCCCGCGCGCCAGGACGCCAGATCGAGAATCCGCGCCAGGTGAGCGCCTATCGATATCCGTTACAATACGGACCGCGCAGCCCGTCGTTTTCGCGCGCGACGCTGACGGAGTTCGGCGGTGAACGCCAGCTTTATCTGTCGGGAACCGCGAGCATCGTAGGGCACGAAACCCTGCATCCCGAGGATGCGGCCGGGCAATTGCGGGAAACGCTGAGCAACATTCAGGCCGTACTAAACGAGCTGGGCCAGTCCCGAATCAAGCTCGAAGAATTGGGGCCAGACAGCATGTTGAAAGTTTATATACGCCATCACGAACATTTCGGCATCGCGAAGCGACTGCTCGCGGAAACCCTGAATCCTTCATGCCCGGTTATCTTTCTACAAGGCGATATTTGCCGCAGAGACCTTTTGCTGGAAATCGAAGGCATTATTCGATTGCCCCGTCCGTAATCCGGTCCAAGGCGATCGGCCTTAATGATCTAACTGTCGAATATCAATAGCTTATGACCACACAACTGACCCCGATGGAACTGGAACTGGCACGGATGATCGTCGAATCGTTGAATCTCGAAGCCATTCCCGAGCACATCGAGCCGGAAAAACCTCTGTACCGGGACGGGTTGGGACTCGATTCCATAGACCTGCTCGAACTCTCCCTGGTTATCTCCAAAAAATACGGACTTCAGATCAAATCGGACGATCCGGACGTCACTAACATTTTCTCTTCGCTCCGGGCGCTGGCCAGCACCATCGAAAAGCGGCGTTCGAAATAAGGTATGGGGATCAAACCGGCTTTAACCGTGTGCCTGGCGGCGCTCTTTCCGGTTTTTTCCTTTGCCGCCGTCCGTTCGGACATCTCGCCGGTCTGGCTTGGATTCGTCGACTTTCTTCTCTTCACGGCCATCTTGATCGCAATGCGCTTATCGGGCGAAGGCCGGTCGAGCATGATAGGCCGCCTTTGGCCTTTCGCGGTGGGCATCGGCCTCTGCGCGCCGCTCTTTTACCTGAGGCCGGACGCGATGATCTATTTTTCGCCCGTCGGCATCGGCCTGATACTCGCAAGCCTATTCCTGACGACGCTGACTCCGGGACGGGAACCGCTGATTACACGCTTTGCCCGGCTGGAGCGGCGGGGTGTGCTGCCCGACGATTTGCGGATTTACACTCGCAATCTCACCTGGGCCTGGGCGATCTTTTTCTGCCTGTTGGTTCTGGAATCGGTGTTGCTGGCCTTGTTCGCTCCGGTGGAAACCTTTCTCCTATTCACCAACACCGTGAATTATTTCTTCGTCGGCGCGTTTTTCATCACCGAGTACATCTACCGGCGCATCCGCTACCGGCATCACAGCCATCCGTCCATCCTCCACTTGATCGCGACCATCGCCCGCTCGGGCGTAATCTCGGCTCCCAAGAACTGACCGGAATTCCGCCGGGCGAACTCGAACGACAACCAGACCGATGGAGGCACACTTTACCGTTTCATCAGACCACCCTGCCCTGCCCGGTCATTTTCCGGGCAATCCGGTGGTGCCCGGCGTAGTGATTCTGGACGAGATCGCCTGTCTCTGGCTGGCGGGCCATCCAGGCTTTCGCCTCGCCGGCATTCCTGCCGCGAAATTTCTCTCGGTGCTCCGTCCGGACGAACCGTGCCGGGTGCAATTCGATGATGCGGGAGAAAAATCGGTGAAATTCGACTGCTTCTCGGGCGACCGGCGCATCGCGCAAGGGCGTCTGCTGTTCACCTCAGTCGCACCATGAGCCGCAGCTGGATTAATCAAAAAGAGCGCAGCACCGGCTTCTGGCTGCGAACGATCGTCTGGATCGCCCTGCGGCTCGGGCGGCCGATCGCCCGCGCCCTGCTCTACCCCATCACGGCGTATTTTCTGATTTTCGCCGACCGCGCGCGGCAAGCTTCCGCTGCCTATCTGACACGCATCTTCGGTAGACCACCGTCGGGCCGGGAGTTGTTCCGCCACTATCACACTTTCGCCGAAGCTCTGCTCGACAGGGTGTTCGTGTTCGCCGAGCGGGACGAATTCTTTCAAATCCGGATGCACGGATTCGATCTGCTGGAGCGGCTGATAGCGGACAAACAGGGATTCCTCCTGGTCGGCGCCCATGTCGGCAGCTTCGAAATCCTCCGCGGCCTCGGGCTGAGGCACAGGGGGCTTTCCGTCAAGGCGCTGGTTTACGGCGAAAATTCCCCCAAGATCAATGCCATTTTCAGGACGCTGAACCCGGATCTGTTCAAGGACATCATCCCCGTAGGCACGGCGAGCGCCCTTCTGGGGCTGGATGAGCACATCGCTAACGGCGGCGTGGTCGCCTTGCTCGGAGACCGCAGCGTACACGGGGAGAAGCGCGTCCTGTGCCGGTTTCTCGGCGAGGACGCCTGGTTCCCGGCGGCGCCAGTGCTGCTGGCGAACTTGTTCAAGGCTCCGGTGATTCTGTTCTTTTGTCTCCACAAAGGCGGCGCCGATTACGACGTACACTTTGAGCTGCTGGCCGAGCGCATCGAGTGTTCCCGGAAAAACCGCGACGAAAAAATCTGGGCGTTCATGCAGCACTACGCCGACCGGCTGGAACATTACTGCCGCCAGGCGCCTTACAATTGGTTCAATTTTTATGATTTTTGGGATAAGAGCGACAGCACGGACGAGCAGCGTATGTCCGATGCCTTAAGTCCCGAAATGGCCCGGAATTTTGAACCTCGTCGAGCATCCGCCAATCGTGGCTCTCCGACTTCATAATTCGATCCAGCCCCGCTCAGACGGTCGAACCGAAGATCTTGCACTAGAGCGTCTTCATCTCGCTCGTACGGCAAAACAGGCTTGGCGGAACTCGTTGGCGCCTTCGGCTCGGGTGAACCGATTCAAGCATTCGTCGGCAATCCCTTGCCGGCGAAGACGCTCGGCCGGGCCGTGGCGTCGCGAAAGGACTCCCGATCTACGGGGATGCACGATCGTAGGTCGGCAATCCCTTGCCGACAAAGACGCTCGGCCGGAGCATGGCGTCGGGAAGGGCGGCTTCGGCGCTCCAATCGCAAACGGTCATCCCAGCGCTCCTGGGATGACCGTTTGCGATTGGAAGGTCGCGACTAAAGCGACGTTTGCGATTGGGAGGGATTCCCGACCTACTCGCCAGTGCTCGTACAGTAGGTTTAAAAATGCACTAGCTGCGCAGCGCTCGCCGGTGAAATGACGGACAGCACGGCGACGCCGCGTCACTCGAACCGCCAAGCCGATGCCATATCAAATCTTCGAGCGCCTGAGGAATCTCTTCCGCGGATGATGTGCCGGCACAAAACCCTCCAGTAGAATTTTTCTCTGTCAAGATAACAATTCACGTTGCGCGAAATTTCCTACTATTTTTATAGTTCTTTAACGGAAAGCGCCGATTCGGTTTTTGTCGAGCAGACGCGAGAAGCCGGGAGCGGACAGCTTGGAAAGCCGCGGGCTGGTCGCTACGTCAAACGTGATAGCACGCCATGTTTCTCTACGGTAAGGTCGGGAATATGATTGGCGCAGCCCGTGGTAACGCTTGGTGCTGCGTTATGGGTTGGGACAACGACTGTTCGACGGCGATAGCGGAGAGAACGCTGGCGCCGACGGCACAATGAACGACTATAAAAAATAACAATGAACGATAACAATTTGGCTCTGCCGCGTGCCGCCGAAGGCTATGCTTTTCCGCAGCCGGACAACCGAAATAGGCCAGGCTTGATCCGATCAGCGATATGAACGCCGAGCCAGACGCTTCGCAGCCGTTAACTCGCATTCCAATCGACGATCCGGACTTCCGGGTCTTATTCGAATCTGCGCCGGGCCTTTATCTTGTGCTGACTCCGGACCTCCGTATCGCAGCCGTCAGCGACTCCTATGCGCGTGCCACGATGACGCAACGGAAGGAGATTATCGGCCGCGATATTTTCGAGGTCTTCCCGGACAACCCCGAGGACCCTGACGCCACTGGCGTACGCAACTTGAGAGCCTCCCTGCAGCGTGTGCTGCGGAACCGTACGGCGGATGTCATGGCGGTGCAGAAATACGATATCCGTATACCAGAGGAGGAAGGCGGCGGGTTTGCCGTGCGCTACTGGAGCCCATTCAACTCCCCCGTGCTGAGCGCGGACGGCTCGGTCGCCTACATCATCCACCGAGTGGAGGACGTCACCGAACTCGTCCGGCTCAAACAGCAGGGAATCGAGCAGAGCCGGCTCACCGAGTCGCTGCGTGAACAAGTTTTGCGGATGGAAGCGGAGATTTATGCCCGGGCCAAGGACACGGCCGAGGCGGCACAGCGCGAAAGCGAGGCGCGAGCCCAGCTGATTTTCGATACCTCGCCTTTGGCCATGCTCGTCGTCGATAGCGGCGGACAAATCGTCCAAGCGAACGGGCGTGCCGCCGAGCTCTTCCGCTGCCCGTCCGAAAAGCTGATCGGACGTCCGATGGACGTCCTTATACCCGAACGTTTTCATGTTCGTCATCAGATGCTCGCTTCGGAGTATTTCCGCCATCCGGAGCCGCGCGCCATGGGCAAGGGCCGCGATCTGCACGCTGTCCGGGCCGACGGGGAAGAGTTTCCCTGCGAGGTGAGCTTGGGGCCGGTGGCCATTGGCGGGGAGCTCCATGTGATCGTCAGTGTCGTCGATATCACCCTGCGCAAGCGGGCCGAGGAAGAAATCCGCCTCCTCAATGCCGATCTGGAGCGACGGGTCGAGGAGCGTACGGCCGAACTCCAGGCCGCCAACCAGGAGTTGGAGAGTTTCGCCTACGCCGTCTCTCACGACCTCCGCGCGCCTCTTAGGGCTATGAGCGGATTCAGCCAGGCCTTGATGGAGGATTACGGCGAGCGCCTGGAAGGCGAAGCCCGCGTCTATCTGGATCAAATCATGCTCGCCAGTCGTCGCATGGGCGAACTGATCGACGGCCTGCTCCAGCTTTCGCGCTGCACCCGCGGTGAGTTGGGGCGTGACCCGGTGGATCTTTCGGCGCTTGCGGAACGCATCCTCGCCGAGTTGACTCGTGTGGAACCGGCCCGCCGGGTGGAATGGTGCGTAGAACCGGGCCTTTTCGCTCGGGGCGATGTTCGAATGATCGAAGTGGTTCTGAGAAATCTCATCGGCAACGCCTGGAAATACACCGCCGGCACCGATACGCCGATGATCCGGGTGTATGCCGAGCAAGCCTCTGAAGGCGAGTATCGGCGATTTTATGTGGCAGACAATGGCGCCGGTTTTGACATGGCCCACGCCGGCAAACTGTTTCAGCCGTTCCAGCGGCTGCACCGGCAAGAGGAATTTCCGGGTCTGGGCATAGGCCTGGCCACGGTCCAGCGCATCGTTCATCGTCACGGTGGCACGATTGACGCCGTTTCTGCTCCGGGCCAGGGCGCTACCTTCCGTTTTTCGCTACCGGCCGTGGGCCGCGGAGACGAGGAAATTCGATGAAAGCCAAGACGATTCTGCTGGTGGAGGACAACGCTCAGGACGAAATGCTGACCCTGCGCGCGCTGCGCAGGGTCAATCTGGCCAATCAGGTGGACGTGGTACGCGATGGCCAGCAGGCGCTGGATTATGTGTTCCGGGAGGGCGAATTCGCGACACGCGAAGGTCCCGACTTGCCCACGGTGGTTTTGCTGGATCTCAACCTGCCCAGAATCGGAGGTCTGGAAGTGCTGGAACGGCTGCGTGCCGATCCGCGTACCCGTCTGGTGCCGGTGGTCATCCTCACGTCCTCCGACGAGGAGAGAGACCGCTTGGGCAGCTACGAACACGGTGCCAATAGTTTCGTCCGCAAGCCCCTGGATTTCACCGAATTCGCAGAAACGGTGGCGCGCCTCGGGGTTTACTGGCTAGCCACGAACGAACCGCCATGGGGTTGACGAGACCGTGACCGCGCCGCTAAACCTTCTGGTCATCGAAGATAGCGAGACCGACTTCCTCTTGATTCAGCGCCAGCTGCGGCTTCACGGGTTGACCGCCAGCTGTCGGCGAGTTGTGAGCTGCGGAGAACTGAACCAGGCCCTGGAGGAAGAGAGCTGGGATGCCGTGTTATCCGACTACAGCGTACCCGGCCTGGATTTCGAAGCGAGTCTCAGGCTCATACAGGAACGGCTGCCCGATTTGCCGGTGATCCTGATCTCGGGAAGTATCGGCGAAGAGAGAGCGGTCGAACTCCTGAAACAGGGCGTTTGGGACTTCGTCCTCAAGGACCGTCCGGGCCGTCTCGGGCCGGCCATAGAGCGCAGCTTGCGCGAGATGGAGGAGCGGCGTGTGCGGCATGCCGCCGAAAAGGCCCTGCGCGAGAGCGAACTGCGTTTTCGCCGGATGGCGGAAACGATAGGCGAAGTGTTCTGGCTGAGCGCGCCGGATTTCCAGTCCGTTCTTTACGTGAGCCCCGCATTCGAACAGGTCTGGGGACGACCCTGCGCCGAACTGTATGCGAATCCCAAGCTTTGGCTGGAGGCCGTGCATGCCGAGGATTCCCGGCAAGTCTTGCGTGCCTTGGAAGAGCTGGCCCATGGCCAGCGCTACGACATTCAGTACCGCATCAACCGTCCCGACGGCACGGTGCGCTGGATCAACGACCGCAGCTACGCGCTGTGCGACGATGCCGGCAAGGTCATCCTGACCTCGGGCGTGGCCTCGGACATCACGGAGCAACGCCAGGCGGAGGAGCGGCTGCGTCAGGCGGCCACCGTATTCACCAGCACTCAAGAGGGAGTGATCATTACTGACCTCGATGGCAACATCCTCACGGTCAACCCGGCTTTTACCATGATCACCGAATATACCGAGGCGGAGGTTTCGGGCAAGAACCCGCGCCTTCTGCAATCGGGCCACCATAGCCGCTCGTTCTACCAAGCCATGTGGCACGCCATCCGCACCACCGGCTCCTGGCAGGGGGAACTCTGGAATCGGCGCAAGGGCGGCGAAATCTATCCGGAGTGGCTCAACATCAGCACGGTACGCAACGAGCAAGGCGAGGCGGTCAATTACGTGGGAGTGTTTACCGACATCACCCACCTCAAGCGTTCGGAAACCCAACTGGAATACCTAGCTCATTACGACCCGCTGACCGGCTTGCCCAATCGGCTTTTGCTCCTCTCCCGCCTGAACCATGCCCTGGAGCGCGCCAGGCGTGATAGGAGTCGCGGCGCCGTACTGTTTCTCGACCTTGACCGGTTCAAGAACGTCAACGACAGCTTGGGGCACGCCACCGGCGACGAACTGTTGCAACTCGCCTCGCAGCGCATGCGCGAATGCCTGCGCGAGACCGATACCGTGGCCCGCTTGGGCGGCGACGAATTCGTCGTGGTGCTGGAAGAACTGTCCGATCCCGAGAACGCCGCGAGCGTGGCTCATCACCTGATCGACCGGCTCAGCGCGCCCTTCGTGCTGTCCGGCGGACAGGAGGTTTACATCGGCGCCAGTCTCGGTATCGGCATTTTCCCCGACGACGGCGATGATGCCGATCGGCTCATCCAATACGCGGATGCGGCGCTCTACCAGGCAAAAGACAGCGGTCGAGGGACATATCACTTCTATACCGAGTCGTTGACCACGTCCGCCAACGAGCGGCTCGCTCTGGAAACCCGGCTGCGCCACGCGCTGGACCGGGATGAATTCGTCTTGCACTATCAGCCGCTGGTGACGCTGACGGATGGCCGGATCTTCGGCGTGGAGGCCCTGTTGCGCTGGCAGATTCCCGACCAGGGTCTGCTTTCCCCCAATCGTTTCATTCCCTTGGCGGAAGAAACCGGCCTCATCGTGCCGCTGGGCGAATGGGTACTGCGCACGGCCTGCAGGTGCATGAAAGCCTGGCTGGATGCCGGTCTGCCGCTGGAAATGCTGGCGGTCAATCTCTCGCCGCGCCAGTTCCAGCAGGGCGATCTTCACGAACGCATCCGTGCCATCCTGGCCGAAACCGGCCTGCCGTCCCATCACCTCGAACTGGAAATCACCGAAACCGCCCTCATGGAGGATGGCCCGGAGAACGAGGCCAAACTGGCGGCCCTCAAGGACCTCGGCGTCCGGATTGCGATCGACGACTTCGGTACAGGCTACTCGTCGCTGGCCTATCTGAAGCGCTTCCCCATCGACAAGCTCAAAATCGACCAAAGCTTCATGCGGGACATTCCTCAAGATACGTCCAACATGGAAATCGCCGCCGCCATCATCGCCATGGCGCGGAACCTGAATCTGGAGGTGCTGGCCGAGGGAGTGGAAGCGGAAGCCCAGCTAGCTTTCCTGAAGCGCCACGGCTGCGACGTCGCCCAGGGCTATTTATTCGGCCGCCCGATGACAGCCGATACGATGCAAGCCATTTTGGAAGCGGCCATGGCGAACCGATGAATGGCATTCACTCGCTTATGGGTGCGCTGGAACTGCTCAAAAACTTGGCTAGAGCCGGTTTCTCGGTTTGGTGTAGCGCCCGCTGTTGTAGGTCGGGAATCCTTCCCAATCGCAAACGGTCGCTTTAGTCGCGACCCTTCCCGACAGCAACTGTCCGGCCAGCGGGTTTGTCGGCAACGGATTGCCGACCTACGATTCTTTCGGCTTCCATTTTAGGGGGTGGAGCGGTCTCCCATGCTATGTCGCTATATTGTGGTGAAAAATGCTCTAAAGCCGGTTTCCCGGCGAGGAAGTGTGGTTTCCAGCGAGGCCGAATTCCGGAAAAATTACGGAAACGCTAAAGAAGTTGGTTCAGTTCGTGCCCTTCGTCTGGACGCATGAGGGGAGTCGATGAGCTCACCACGAGCCGAATCAACACCTTACCGTTTGTCCCGATCCTGAAGAAGGACCTGATCAGAGCTTTCTTACCGATGCGTTCACGCCCGCAAGACCACCCGAACGCGCGGACTCTTCGCCGGGAACGTTTTCGGTGAATCGTGTCGATCGCGATCAGCCGATCGGTTCAGCAATAACGGCTGGCATATTCTTGCAGAGCGCCGGGGCCAAGACGCCGGTGCAGTTGTTCGCCCACGCCGAGCATCAGCGCGCGCCAATAAGGAGCATCGCCTTCGGTCGCTGCCGCTTTGCAGCTGCGCGCGTTGTGCAGAGCTTCGAACAATTGATCCACGCTCATCTCCGGCAGGCTCGCCAGAAAAGCGCGAAGCCGGACTTGCTGCTCCGGTGTCATCTCGGATTCCTCACAAAACCGCCGTCCGGAAATTCATCACGCGTCGAGATCCAGGCCGTCTTCTTCGGCTAGTTCCACGCCGGTGACGCAAACATCGCCGTCATCGACGATCAAAGGCACGGCTGTGAGCTGCTTGCCTTGGCAGGGTCCAATGAAACAGTGCCCGCTATCGATGTCGAACTGGGCGTGATGTTGGCCGCAGGTCAGAAAGTTGCCATCTTCATCCATGAACTGCCCCGGTACGGTATCCAGCCGGCTGCCGGCATGAGGGCAGACATTTTCAAATCCAAAAAAACGGTTGCCCTTGCGCGTAATCAGAATCGGCCAGGGTTTTACCTCGCCGGTCTCGGTTCGCACGGCCAGCCAAAAGCCCCGCGCCTGTTCTTCGTCTATTTCCGTCGTACGGCAAACTACAAATAGCTCATTCATATCGCACACCCAAGATTGAGGATCGGACCGAAGCGCCGCGCACAGGATCTCGGCGGACGTTACGCCCATGAGCCATCAAGCAATTCCGGTACCAGGATTAAACCGATACAAACTGCTCGATTTTTCACCATCTCGCGGGCCTTTGCCGATATCCGAAGAAAGAAGAGTGATGGAAACCCGACAATGTTTGTCGTGAACGTGCCGATCGGCACCGAATCGTTTGGAGAAACGGTCACAGGTCGATAGCGGCAAGAATCGGGTTCAAGCAAGGCGCGTCGCAATTACTTCCGCGCTTCCGAAATTGTTCCAGTACCACCCCGGCACATCGTTCGCGAAACAGTACAGCCGCCCTGCGGCTTCGGCGGTGTACCGACAGCTTTCCCCGATAACAAATGCCGTCTGGCCGTTCCGGTCCAAGGCTCCGCAGAGAGCGAACCATTTCTCGCGTGGAAGACGCAGCGACGACCCCAACTTGTTCTGATAAGACAAACCGGAGTACCCGGCGGGGCCGCAGGAAATGAAGAAATCCGTCCATGTTCTCCGAGCGGAAAACTGATAAATGCCACCCGCGGCGAGATCGATGCCGCTGTCGTTCCAGAACGATCTAGCGCGGACGGAAAAGGATTTCTGATCGCCGACATTCATCGTGAAATCTCCTGTCTATTGAGTTTCCCGACGTGCAAGCCAGCTCGCGCGAAGAGACCGGCCGGCGAAACTGCAGGATTCGTTTCATGGAACCTAGGACCGCCGCCACACGCTGGCCAGCCAGGGCTGCGCCGGTCGAGGCAATCCGGCGGGCCGGAAATAGTGTTCGAGCTCCACGAATCCCGCAGCGGTCATCCGCTGACGCCACCCGTCCAGGTCATAGTAAGCGCCGTAGCGTCCGCTGCTCCAGCCTTCCTCGTTGGTACCGCGCGGATTGGAGCTGAAAAGGACGCCGCCCGGTTTCAGGGCGACATGCAATTGACCGAGTACCCTCGGCAGTTCCTGGGATGGAACATGAAACAAGCTCGCATTGGCAAATACGCCATCAAAGGAACTTTTCGGAAGGTCGAGTTGCAGGAAATCCTGTTGCCACACCTCGCAACCGGTATCCTCCCTCGCCATGGCCGCAAAGCGCTCCGCCCCCTCCACGCCTACAGCTATGTGTCCGCGCCTGGCGAATTCCTTGAGATCACGCCCCGGCCCACAGCCGAAATCGAGGATTCTGAAGGGCGGGTCCCCTTCGATATGGCGCAGCAGCGCATCGATGTTCTGGCTGACGTCGTGATTCCGCGTTCCCTCCCGAAAATCTTCCGCATGCCGGTTATAGTGCGCCAGTGTCAGGGTTACGATCTTGTTCAGATCGTCGGGCAGTAGCTTCATGGTCGATCAGTGAGTGGGAATTTCCGATCCCAGTGTATAGCACTTCGGCGGTCGTCTTAAGACGCAATGGCCTTCAAGCGCGGCAGGGAGACGAACTGGCAAAGTAGAAGCTTCGCTTTCTCCGGAAGTTGTCGCCGATGCTGACCCTCGGGGTCATGCGAATGCCGATTTGTACGGCGCCGGTGACGACCTCGGGCGGTTGAGGAAGCTCTCGGCGGTTTTCCCGAAATGAGGGAAGATGAGGCGAACCGGTCTTGTCCGACCAGCAGGGCGGAGTCAGGGGCGATAAATAATCGTGTTGTAGTAATACTTCGCGATTTCCGTCCATTTCACGTCCTCTAAAAAATCGGAAGAGTTGAGTTCCGAAAAGGTCGTAAATCCTTCTTTCTCCCGGTAAGCGCGAAATTCGTCTTCATTCAACGGCACAGCAAGCTCGGTATTGGTCACTTCGATGTACCAGCGTCCTTTCCCCGTTCTCCAAACGAGCATGACGTGCTCGATGTTCCCGCGCGCCGCATCGTTCGTCTTTAGGACGACCGCTCGAAACGGAAGATTGAGCGCTTCACCGACCGCGAGATAGAGCGTTACCAGCGTATCGCAATCCAGCGATTTTTCATCCAGTCCTTGAGACAACAGGTATTGCGGAGCCGTGTGATTTATCAGGCGAAGATACAGGATATGTTTGATGACATCGGCTAAACGCTGGACGTCCTTTTTGTCGGGATTATTGAGATTAATCCCGGAAGAAACCTCCTTTTTCACATCCGCGATAAAATTATCGATGCTTCTGTAATGGTCTGGCTCTACCTTGTAAACAGCGCTTTCGATATCGAGGCGGGCGGCCGCAACGGTCGAGTATTTTCTGTTTGGGTGTTTGGTATTGATTGTTCTTGCGAGCTCAAGAGCGAAGAGATGTTTCGATATCTTGATGTCTCTCCGATAGCTGGCAGTAACTTGCGCTTCAGGGAACGCGCCGTAATACCATCGCTCGACCATGAATGTGACGGTGGCATAAACACCGACCAAGGCGAACGCGACCAAAACAAGGAAAGCGGAGATTTTTACCCTGGCGGATAAGGTCGAAATCTTTCCGCTAAACCGGATCAATACGCGTTCAAGGAATGAGACCCGAAACAACATGGTGGATAAGCCTGGCAAATGACAAGGGACGTTTTCCTCATTATTCGCAACTTGCTCAACGAAATCCCCGGATGGCAACAGGGAGGTAACTGGCTCGAGGTGTTTCCCGCCGCGCGAGAGATACCAATCCGAACAGTGGAATTGTGCGCCGCCACTATGTCTTAGACTAGAATTTGCGGCGGACAATCAACCGAACCTTGGCCGCTTTCAGCATTGCCAAACCGGCGACGACGCCTGTCCTGAGCCGAGTCGAAGGGCGCTTCCCGAATGTCGGTGCGTCCTACGGACTGAATTGTCGAAGATCGCTCTTTATGCCGACGCAATATATGATCGCAACAATAAACCATCGAAAGAAACGATAAGCTATGGGACTATTTAGGTTTGTCGCCGGCTTGTTCATCGTAACGGGCATCGGCCTGATTGGGCTCGCCTGCCATGAAACCTACGAATCACTGCGGGTAACGGTTCTCTCATCCTCTCTCGAGAAAACCACCGCCAAACTGCTTGGCTACCACCAAGAGATATCCAGAGTCCGAAAAACAACAGGCACCGGTTACACGACGGGCGTCTGGTTTCCGCAGCCCAAGGTCGAGTACAAGGGCAAAACTTACACCGATCCCAATATCGTTCCCATCGAATGGTATGAGCCTGGAGACCAGGTCCCTATCAGCGTCGTGGCCGATGGAAAAGGCGGTGTGTATGTCGATACCTTTTACGTACGCTATACCGCCGCCGCCATTTATTTTGTTCTCGGTTCGATCTTCTTCGGATTGACTCTTCTATGCTGGCCAATGCTGTCCGCGGCGACAGAAAACGATGTCGACCCTATTTTTGAACACGCTCCCGTTTGGTTCAAACACGTCAAATGGGCTTTTATCGGCATCTTTGGTTTTGCTGCCGTCATGGCATCGAAAGAGTATCTTCCCGGACTGATTCCGGACACCTGGAAACCGGGCAACCTCGAACGAGAATTCATTCAGGCAATGAAGAAAAGAGATTACGCGCAAGCGAAAAATCTCCTGAATAATGAAGAGCTGAACCTCGATTACTATGAATATGACAGCTATAAAAACACCCTGATAATGGCCGCATTGGAAGGCGGTCACGATGAGATCGCTCGCCGCATGATGCAAAAAAAGTTCGACATCAATGCCAGGGATTGGAGAGGCCACTCGGTCATCTATTATGCCGTTCGCTACCAAAACCCATTCGTTTTGAAGGAACTGATCGAGAGAAACGCAAGTCTCGAGTCCAAGGACGACCTGCTTCTATTGGCCATCGCCGTCAAAAGCAGAGAGGCCGTCGAAATTCTCGTCGAAGCGGGTTACCCGGTTGATAGAAAAGACCCCGAGCTCAGGGTTTTTCCGAGCGACATGGCTATCTATGCGGAAAGGCCCGACATTCTGAATTACCTCGTCTCGAAAGGGGCGCCAACCAGCGCCCCTCGAGAATTCATCGATGTTGCACGCGATCCGGCGAACGTAAGCCTGCAAGATGAGAATCTGAGGTTCGGGAAGAAGATGACCCTGAAACGATGGAAGGCGTTATGCGAGGAAGAAGCGCAAGGGCGGACGAATTAAAGGGGTCAAGCCGATCACACGCCGCGAGGTTTCAAAGGATGATAGAGCGTTTTCATCTCGCTCGTACGGCAAAACCGGCTTGGCGAAAGTCGTTGGCGCCTTCGGCTCGGGTGAATTGATTCAAGCATTCGTAGCTCGGCAATCCTTTCCCAATCGCAAACGGTCGCTTTAGTCGCGACCCTTCCGACGAAGACGCTCGGCCGGGACGTGGTGTCGGGAAGGGCGGCTTCGGCGCTCCAATCGCAAACGGCCTGGCCGGGAGCGCCGGCCACGCCCTTCCCGAAGACGCCGTTTGCGATTGGGAAGGATTCCCGACCTACTCGCGAGTGCCCGTACAGTAGGTATGAAAATGCTCTAATGGCGGCGATGGGACAGCCGGATGCGCGGCCGGATGACCTGAAACCGGTATAGCAGCAGGGAGCACGATGGATGCGGCAGGCCGGTAGATTCCGACCGTCCGCCACGTGCCAAACAACGGCTGGTTCCGAACGAAAAATAGTCACCGACAACAGGCAAGTCGGCATCTGCCGGATGAACCGAACGGGTCATCCTCCGGAATCGACACGGCGATTCATGGCCTTAATCTCACTTCACCGGCGCGAGTTCGAAAATCACGATCTCGGCGTCGCCTCCCCCAATATTCTCGACGGTCATGGCGGCCCCCGTTTCCCAGAAAACATCGCCCGGACCGTAGACGTGCGTCTCGCCGGAGTCCTCCACCTTTAACCTCCCCTTGAGTACGTAGCGCGGACCGGGACCTTCGTGGGTATGCAGGGGCGTCTTGTAGCCGGACGGGAACTGAACCCGAACGACTCGTGTTTCGACGGTATCGGCGGATAGCGGTACCGCCTTTTTCAACAACAGTTGCCGCGGCGCCATCGTCGGCGCTTCCTCGGCGTAGGCCGAGCCGATCCCGGCACCGAAAATTAATATGCCCAGCATGAGGGCGATATACGAACAGCTTGGATTTCGTTGCATGGTATTGCCTCTCGAAATTGTTCATACCAATCGTACCGACCGAATCTTGGGCGGGAAGTCGGTCGATGGATGGATACTCCGACCGACTCCACTTGGGGCTTATCCGCTTCGACTCGTCGGAACCGAAATTCAGCCGACGCGACCGGCTTTCATCGCCTCCGGTACTTCGATCAGCTTGCCCGATCTTACGTCGTAGATGAAACCGTAGATCGGAATGTTCTTCGGCACCAGGGTGTGATTACGGATGCGTCTCACGTCCTCGGCAACGCTCTGTTCCTGATTCTTGATGGTCAGCCAGTTGATGTATTTGCCGTCGGTACACCCCGGCCCTTTACCCACATCGTGCCAACCGCTGGCGTCGATGGTCGCGGTTTCGAGGCTATTGCTCAGAAGATCGCCCATGATCTCATTGGTGAACAGTTCCATACCGCAATCGGTATGGTGAATCACGAACCATTCGCGGGTGCCGAGCAGCTTGTACGAAATCACCAGAGAGCGGATGGCATCGTCGCTGGCCCGTCCGCCGGCATTGCGGATCACGTGGGCGTCGCCCTCGGTAAGACCGGCGTACTTGGCAGGATCGAGGCGCGCGTCCATACAGGTCAGGATCGCGAAATGCCGCCCCGGCGGCAAGGGAAGATGGCCCTTGTTGAAACTGGCAGCATAGCCTTGGTTGGCGTTTAGAACTTCGGTCAGGATCTGGCTCATATGATTTCCTCCTAAGGATTGTTGTTGTAAAAGACAAGCCGCCTATTAGCCCCGGCGGTAGATGAGGGCGAAGTTGTTGGCGGGCATGTCCATGGCTTTGTCCAGCTTCATACCGTGTTTGGCGGCAGCCCGGTTCAGGTCGGCCGTATCCTTCAAGCCCCATTCCGGCACGCCGGCCGAACGCAGGGTCCGATCGAATTCTTCGTTCGATGGTGTGGTGAATCGCCCGTCGATCTTGAAGGGGCCATAGATGAACAGAAGGCCGTCGTCCGCCAATACCTCGGAAGCGCACTGCATCATGCCGTCGGCGATGGAGACCGGTGCAACCTGAAAAATGTTGATGCAGTAAATGGCGTGGAACTCCTCCTCGTCCGGATCAGGCCATGTGTCCGGCTGGGTGAGATCCAGCCGGCGCGGTTTCCGGATATTGCCGAGGCCGCTCTCCGCCGTCAGCTTCTCGATGTTCGGAAACACCTCCTCGTTCATGTCCGTGGGATGGAATTGCAGATGCTCGAAATGCGGCGCGAAGTAATGCAGGTGCATGCCGCTCCCCGAGGCAAATTCGAGCACGTGGGCCTCGTTTTTCGGGAGCAGCGTTTTCAGCATTTCCAAGATGGAATCACGGTTGCGATGCCCCGCCCAAGCCACGTAGGGGCTCAACGGATGGGGATCGAGTGGGGGTCTGTCCTCGTACATGAAACATCTCCTCTGGAATAAAAGGTTATCAGTTCTAGGACAAGCCTGACGGACAGGCCTATAGCAGGTAGCAGCTTATGTGCCAAGCTTATTCGATTCGGTTTTAACGTAAAAACAGGCACTTATAAGAACCTTCACACCCAGCCCTGAAAAACCGCTTCACAGGATGAAATTGCAATTCATGTGGCGGCGATCCACGTCGCTGATCACGCCGTTATCTACATCCAAGCTCTTATGGCGTAATTCAGCACCGAAACCGGCGGCGAATAGCCCCTAGAGCGTTTGCATCTCGCTCGTACGGCAAAACAGGCTTGGCGAAAGTCGTTGGCGCCTTCGGCTCGGGTGAATTGATTCAAGCATTCGTAGGTCGGCAATCCTTTCCCAATCGCAAACGGTCGCTTTAGTAGCGACCCTTCCGACGAAGACGCTCGGCCGGGACGTGGCGTCGGGAAGGGCGGCTTCGGCGCTCCCGACGACGCCGTTTGCGATTGGAAGGTCGCGACTAAAGCGACGTTTGCGATTGGAAGGGGCCGATTAAAGGCCCGTTTGCGATTGGAAGGGTCGCGACTATTAATCAGGCCCGTAAATACCCTCCTGGTATTTCGGGCCGCCGCCCAGGCCGGTACACGCCCGGCCTGGGCTCACGCGGCTTGTCGCCGCGCCGGGGCATTCCTGCCCCCGATTAACCCGGCCTATATTTATAGGCCGGGTTAATAAAGCGACCGTTTGCGATTGGGAAGGATTCCCGACCTACGCGCGAATGCCCGTACAGTCGGTATGAAAATGCTCTAGCCCACATTTCTCACCCCCCTTCTACTGCGGACGCCTATTCGCTCGCCGTGACGCGCCGTCTTTGCGCTGCGCCATCCGGCTGCGCGCAACGTCCAGGGCGGCCTTCCTTGGCCGCCCGATCGGCAGGCCCATCCTTCACCGGAGGATGGGCTTCTCCGCCTCGCCCCTCGCGCCGACTCGACGTAGTATCGGCTACGCCTTCCCCGTCGCTCAATCCGTGCGGCGCGCCACACCGGCGCCTCGGCGCCATCGCGACGAAGAGACGTGAGAAATCCGGGCTAGACCTTGAGAAACGTCCAGATGGGAGCGGATAAAGCGCGCCGCTATTCCCTGCCGGGGGACGCCTTACTATCATGTAGGCAACCTCGCATCACCCATCGCGATCATTGATTATTCAGATACCCTTCCGGCGTTCGATATATCGCCGAAACCTACTCGAAGAATCAGAACAATAGGCATCCTATGACTTTTGGGACAAGAACGGGCCGGGCGTGCTGCCTGGCGCGACGCATACCGTATATCTCGCGTTGGCTCGTCATTCCGCTCAGCTTCATTTTGGCGGTAACCCTGGCTGGCGCGGCCGAGCGCTGGGACATCGATGCGCTGATGAGCGCACTGTCCCGCATCGAGAGCGGCGAGAAACGCTATACCGAAATCAAGACCATGGCGCTCCTCAAGGAACCCATGCGCCTGAGCGGCACGTTGATCTACCGCGCGCCGTCGTTCCTCGAAAAACGGGTGCTTTCCCCCTTCGAGGAGCGCTATACGGTGGATGGCGACTCCCTGACCATCGAGAATCCCGCAAAAGGCGTCAAACAGACCCTTTCGCTGGCTTCCCAACCCGCCATCTGGGCTTTCGTGGAAAGCATCAGGGCGCCGCTGGCGGGCGATCTCGCGACCCTGAACCGCTTTTACAAAGTCAGCTTCGGCGGATCGAAACGTAATTGGCTGCTGGCCCTGGTGCCCACCGAACCGGATATGGCCAAGCTGGTTCGGTTCATCCGGATTCGAGGCAGCGGCGACCGCATCGATCGAGTCGAAATCGAGGAAACCGGGGGCGACACCTCCGTCATGACCATCGAGCATCGGCCGTGAGGGAGCGCCTGCCGGTCTTCGTGTGGCTGGTCCTCATGGCGGCAGGCGCATGGATCGCGCTGTTCCGCACACCAATTTCCACCGACCTCACGCATTTTCTCCCGAAAAAGGCGGGAATCGCGGAGCAGATCCTGGTCGAGCAGTTGCGTCACGGAGTCGCGTCCCGCCTGCTGCTCATGGCGCTGGAGGGAGACAAGGAATCCGATCTGGCCGAGGTCAGTCGACGCCTGGCGGAACGGTTGCGGGAGAACCGCGCGTTCGTGCGGATCGACAACGGGACTCAAGGGCTTTCCGCGGCAGACCGGGAATTTCTGTTCGAAAATCGCTATCTCTTGAGCCCTAAGGTCAGCGAACAGCGGTTCGGCGCGGAAGGGCTCCGGCAAGCCTTGGAAGCGCGCCTGGCGGAACTGGCCTCGCCGGCCGGTTTATTGGAAAAGGAATTCCTGCCCCGCGATCCGACCGGCGAATTCCTCGAAACCTTGCGGCCTTGGATGAAATCCGCGGGGCCTTCGCTCCGACAGGGCGTCTGGTTCTCGCCGGACGGCCGTCGGGCGCTGCTCGTGGCGGAGACGAAAGAGCCTGCTTTCGATCTGGATGCCCAGGCCGAAGCCGTGGCTGCGATTCGGGAGAGCTTCGCGGCGGTCAAGGGAAACCGCTCGGTCGAGCTGCTCCTGAGCGGCCCTGGCGCGTTTTCGGTGGAAGCCAACGCCACCATCACGCAGGATGCCGTTAGGCTGTCCCTGCTCAATACGTTGGCGATCACGCTGCTGTTGGCGGCGGTGTACCGGTCGCTGCGGGTCATCCTGCTCGGCCTGGTGCCGCTGGCGACGGGCGCCTTGGCAGGGACCTGCGCGGTGAGCCTCTGGTCCGGCGGGATACACGGCATCACCCTGGGATTCGGCGCGACCTTGCTCGGCGTCGCCGCCGATTATCCCAACCATCTGTTCACCCATGTGCGCCGTGGAGAGACCAGCCGCCAGACGGTAAGCCTGATCTGGCCGACGCTACGCCTTGGCATACTCACCAACGTGGCGGGCTTTGCCGCGATGCTGTTTTCGGGCTTCGAAGGCCTTTCACAATTGGGCGTTTTCGCGGCGACGGGACTCCTGGCCGCCGGGCTGACCTGCCGCTGGATCATGCCGGCGCTCATGCCCCAGCATATCGCCCTACCCGACCGGATCGTCAGAGGGTTGCATGCCGATGAGTTTCTCAGAAGGCTAAGCCGGTTCCGCTTCGTTCCGCCTTTGCTGATCTTCGCCGCGATTGCATGGATAACCGGCTCCGGCGCGTCGCTCTGGAACGACGATATCGATGCCCTGAGCCCGGTACCCGAGTCCCGCAAAGCGCTGGACGAAGCCCTGCGCCGCGATCTGGGCGCACCGGATCTTCGCCAGTTGATCGTCGTAACCGGCGCCGGTGCCGAAACCGTTCTGAGGCGGAGCGAGGATCTGAAAAGAATCCTACAGCCCCTGGCCGACAACGGAACGATGGCCGGATTCGACATGGCGGCGCTTTACCTGCCCAGCCATGAAACGCAAAGCCATCGGCAGTCGGCCTTGCCCGAGACGGAAATCCTGCGGCGCAACCTGGATGAAGCGCTCCGGAAAACGTCTTTCAAGCCCAATGCCTTCGAACCCTTCATCGCCGACGTATCGCATGCGAAACATACGCCGCTGCTCGATGAAACGAGCTTTGCCGGAACCTCGTTCCGGCTCAAGATCGAATCGCTCCTTTTCCGGCATGGCGAACTCTGGGTCGGCCTGGTTCCGCTCGTCGGCGTGGCCGATGCCGCGCAGTTGCAGGCGGCGCTCGCGGCGGACAAGAACCTCATCTATCTGGATCTTCGCGAGGCATCGAGCCGGCTGCTTCGGGATTACCGGCGCGAAGCCGTTCACTTGCTCGGCGCGAGCGTGGCAGCCATCGTGATCCTGCTGACTTTCGGACTCCGCTCGCCGGGCGGCATGCTGCGGGTTGTGACGCCCATGGCCGCTGCGGCTTTCGTCACCGCAGCGGTATTGATGAGGCTGTACGGAGGCCTGTCGCTTTATCACCTGGTTTCGCTGCTCCTGGTAATGGGGCTCGGCATGGACCAGGCATTGTTCTTCAACAAACCCAGCCGAACCCCGGAGGAGCGCAACCGGACCCTCCTGTCGCTTCTGATTTGCAGCTTCAGCGCAGTAATGGCTTTCGGCATTCTGGCAACATCGAGCGTCAACATTCTCAACGCCATCGGCAGCACCGTGGCCATGGGCGCGGCTCTCGCGGTTCTTTTCGCAGCGATGCTGGCCAGACGGAATCCGTCTTCGGCATAATACTTGAATTCTTCACATCGCCATCTCACGCTATCTTTCTCCACACCCACTTGATGCAGCCTTTGATTATTTCCGCATTCACCCTGACCAACTGTCTGGGAAGGGGGCTGAATGCGACTTCGGCGGCGCTTCGGGAACAGCGCAGCGGTCTTCGCCACTGCGACTTTCCGGGTACCGAACTGGACACTTACATCGGCCGGATCGACGGAATCGAAAACGAACCCGTAAGCGGACGCTTAAGCGATTATGATTGCCGCAACAACCGCCTGGCCCGGATCGGTCTCGAGCAGGACGGCTTCGTTCAAGCCGTGGAAAGCGCCCGGCGGCGCTATGGGCCGGAAAGAATCGCGGTGATCCTCGGCACCAGTACATCCGGCATCCTGGAAACGGAATCCGCTTATCGGAGGCGCAATCCCGAAACCGGGGCGCTGCCGCCCGACTTTCGTTATCGGCAGACCCAGAATACGTTTTCCGTGGGCGATTTCACCCGGCGCTATCTCGATCTGCAGGGCCCCGCATCCGTCGTCTCCACGGCTTGTTCGTCCAGCAGCAAGGTTTTCGCCAGCGCCGCGCGCCTGATTCAGACGGGGCTGTGCGATGCGGCAGTCGTCGGAGGCGTCGACAGTCTCTGCTTTACCACCCTATACGGCTTCACCGCGCTCGAACTGGTATCGTCCACCCCGTGCCGTCCAGCCGATGCAGACCGCAACGGCATTTCCATCGGAGAAGCGGCCGGTTTCGCCCTGCTGGAAAAACCGGAACGCGGCACCGGCGATATCGCGCTGCTCGGCTACGGCGAAAGCACCGACGCCTACCACATGTCTTCGCCCCATCCCGATGGCCTGGGTGCGGCGGAGGCCATGAACAAGGCCATGCAGCGGGCCGGGATCGATCCGGGCGCTATCGATTACATCAATCTGCACGGCACCGCCACCAAAGCCAACGATGCGGCCGAGGACAAAGCCGTGTCCGGCATCTTCGGCGCAGCGGTACCGTGCAGCTCGATCAAGGGCTGGACCGGCCATACCCTGGGAGCGGCGGGAATCGTGAATGTTATCGTCGGTTGCCTGAGCATTCGCGAAAATTTCGTGCCGCGCAGCCTGAACACCGAGCGGGTCGATCCGGAGATCGCGTCCTGGATCGCCACCGAGGAACTGCGGCGGCCGGTCCGGACCGTCCTCTGCAACGCCTTCGGTTTCGGCGGAAACAACGCCAGCCTGGTTCTGGGAAAACGCTCATGATCCGCGTATTCGTCGAAGGCGTCGGCATGATCGGTCCCGGGCTTTCCTCCTGGAAGGAGAGCCGCGAGATTTTGGCCGGACGGCAAGCCTATGCTGGCGGCGAGCTGCCGCGGCTCCTGGCGAGCAGACTTCCTGCAGCGGAGCGACGAAGAAGCACCGCCGTTACCCGGCTCGCGATCGACGTGGCGGAACAAGCGCTACCGCCGGACGTAAACGCGGGAGATATCGCGACGGTATTCACGTCCTCGGGCGGCGAAGTCGAAATCATTCATCGGATTTTCGAGGAATTGGCCACCGTCGAGCGGCAGATCTCGCCGACCCAATTCCACAACTCGGTCCACAACGCGGCATCCGGATACTGGAGCATCGCGACCGGTTCGCGGCAGGCGTCCACCAGCCTGTCCTGCTTCGACGACTCCTTCGCCATGGGACTGCTGGAAACCGCCGGCCAGGCATTCGTCGAAGACACGAAGGTTCTACTCGTCGCCTATGATTTCCCGCCGCTTGATCCGATTCTCCGGGCTCGTCCGTTGCTGGCACCGTTTGCGGTCTCCCTGCTGCTTGCTTCGGAAAGATCCGAGCACAGCCTCGGCGAGTTGACGATCGGCCTCGATACCGCCAATGCGGGCGACATAGGCCACATGGACGATGCGGGGCTCGAGGCCTTGCGCGCCGGCAATCCCGCGGCTCGAAGCCTGCCGCTTTTGGCGGCTCTGGCGCGTTCCGAGCCTGCCGAACTGAGTTATGGCCAAGCGCGGGTCGGGCTTAAGCCATGCGCCTAGACCGATCGGAGCTCAGCGGCCTGCTCCCTCATGCGGGTACCATGTGCTTGCTCGATGACATACTCGACTGGGATGAAACCCGCATTGTCGCGTCGGCCACCAACCACCGGCGGTCGGATAATCCGCTACGCCGTCAAGAGGGCTTAAGCGCCGTATGCGGCATCGAATATGCCGCTCAAGCGGCCGCGATACATGGGAGCCTGTTGGCCGGAAAACAAGATGCTCCGGTGAAACCGGGCTATCTGGCGGCCGTTCGCGAGCTCGAACTCGCCGTCGGGTACTTGAACAGAATCGAATCCACGCTCGTAATTCGAGCGGAAAAACTTCACGGAAATGAAACCGGTTTGCTGTACGCTTTTGCCGTCGAATCGAACGGCAACGTTCTTCTCACGGGTAGGGTATCGGTGTTCTTGTCGGCCTAAGCCGAACCGGGATATCGCTCGGGACCGTTTCTTTGGAAAACACTGCATCGGGTAGAACCACCCTCCTCGGGAGAGTACAATACTTAACCTTTTATAACGCGCTTCTATTTGGGCAAACGAGGCGATTCCTGCGGTAAGACAAGGCTATGAAACAGCTCTCGGAGATCATGGCGGTAATGCATAACGAATACAACACGGACGATTTGCGCATTTGCGAAGTTAAGGAGGTCATTCCGCCCGTACAGGTTCACGAAGAATTTCCCATCACCCAAGAGGCCGCGCTGACGACTTTACAAGCGCGCCGGGAAATCCACCGTATTCTGGCCGGCCAGGACGACCGCCTGCTCGTCGTCATAGGTCCGTGCTCCATTCACGATCCCGAAGCCGCTCTGGAGTACGCCAGACGCTTGCTGGAAGCGAAGCGGGAGCTGGTCGACGATCTGGTGATCGTCATGCGGGTTTACTTCGAGAAGCCCAGGACCACGATAGGCTGGAAAGGGTTGATCAACGATCCATGTCTGGACGAGAGCTTCAATATCAACAAAGGGCTGAGATTAGCCCGGCAACTGCTGCTCAATCTGAACCAGATTGGCATGCCGTCTGCCACCGAATATCTCGATCTGATTACGCCGCAATACGTGTCGGACCTTATCGCCTGGGGGGCGATCGGCGCCCGCACCACGGAAAGCCAGGTGCACCGTGAACTGGCTTCCGGCCTTTCCTGCCCCGTCGGCTTCAAGAATGCCACCGACGGCGGTATCAAAGTAGCCATAGACGCCATCAGCGCGGCCAGACGTCCGCATCATTTTCTGTCCTTGACCAAGGCGGGCCATTCAGCCATTTTTTCGACCACGGGCAACGAAGACAGTCACATAATTCTCCGCGGTGGAAAGCAGCCGAACTACGATGCCGAGAGCGTGGAGGCCACGGCTCAGGCTCTGGAAAAGGCGGGCCTGCCACCCAACATCATGATCGATTTCAGTCACGCCAACTGCATGAAGGATTATCACCGCCAATTGAGCGTAGGAACGGATGTGGCGATGCAACTCGAAGCCGGCGATTACCGCATCTTCGGCGTCATGATCGAAAGCCATTTGAAAGCCGGCAATCAGAAACTCGAGCCGCGCAAGCCGCTGGAATACGGCCTCAGCATTACGGATCCCTGCCTCGGCTGGGACGACAGCAACTCTCTGCTGCAACGCTTGGCGAAAGGCGTGGCTCGCCGGCGCCGACATGGCCGCCAAGAAACCGCCGCAGAGCTTATCCGATCGAGCACCTGAATCATGCGTATTTTCGTCAATGGCGAACTGCGTACCGTAGCTGATGGAGCGACGCTCGCGGACCTTATCGCCGAATTGAATCTGGGCGGCAAACGCATCGCCGTAGAACTCAACCGAGAAATCGTGCCTCACGGGCACTATGAAGATCATCGACTCGCTATGGACGATAAAATAGAAATCGTACATGCCATTGGCGGCGGACAAGCCGATCCCTTGGTCATCGCCGGCCGCACTTATCATTCGAGGCTCCTGGTCGGGACCGGGAAATACAAGGATCTGGACGAAACCCGCCGTTGCGTGGAGGCTTCCGGGGCCGAGATCGTCACGATCGCCATACGCCGCAGCAACATCGGGCAAGACCCCGGTCAGCCCAATCTGCTCGATGCGGTTCCGCCGGATCGTTACACCCTGCTGCCCAATACGGCCGGGTGTTATACCGTGGAAGACGCAGTGCGTACCTGCCGGCTCGCCCGAGAGCTCTTGGGCGGCCACAAGCTGGTCAAGCTGGAAGTGCTGGGCGATCCCAAAACGCTGTATCCGGACGTTACCGGCACTTTGGCGGCTGCCGAAATTCTGATCAAGGAAGGATTCGAAGTCATGGTTTATACCAGCGATGATCCGGTGGTGGCCAAACGACTCGAAGAGCTCGGTTGTGTCGCCGTCATGCCGCTCGCTGCGCCGATCGGCTCCGGATTGGGTATACGCAACCCCTACAACATTCTGACCATCATCGAAAACGCCAAGGTTCCCATTCTGGTGGACGCCGGCGTGGGCACGGCGTCCGACGCCGCCGTCGCCATGGAACTCGGCTGCCACGGCGTATTGATGAATACCGCCATTGCGGAGGCGAAAAACCCCGTACTGATGGCACAAGCCATGAAAAAGGCCGTGGAAGCGGGCCGCGAGGCGTTTCTCGCCGGCCGCATGCCGCGCCGCCGCTACGCTTCGGCTTCCTCACCCGAATCAGGGCTGTTCTTTTATTAATCAGGCCCCTAAATACCCTCCTGGTATTTCGGGCCGCCGCCCAGGCCGGTACACGCTTAGGCTTGGGCTCACGCGGCTTGTCGCCGCGCCGGGGCATCCCTGCCCCGGATTAACCCGGCCTATATTTATAGGCCGGGTTAATAATTCACGAGCAAGCGGTATTCCTGCCATTGTTGCCGGCGGAAAAATACTGTGTCGCCGGCAAAACGACGGGCAACAATCTAAGCGCGGCAGGCTTTTCCGTTCGTCATCCCGCGTGGATTGCGGGAAGAATTTCTGACTATTTTTGTGTAGAATCGATGGCTCTTGATTTTGATCTTTCGGCCGTCATTTTAAGGATGACCGAAGCTTTTGAAGCCACCGGATCGGTTTCCGTGGCTTATGGCCAGTACATCTAAACCTGACACAATTCACAATTAAAGGAGACGATTGATGAGCGTATTAGTCGGTAAACCCGCCCCCGATTTTCAAGCGGCCGCTGTTCTTGGCGATGGCAAGATCGTCGACAACTACTGGTTCTCGAAGGAAACCAAAGGCAAGTACGCCGCCATTGTTTTTTATCCGCTGGATTTCACCTTCGTCTGCCCGACCGAATTGATCGCCCTCGATCACCGTATCGACGAATTCAAAAAGCGCGGCGTAGAAGTCATCGCGGTTTCCATCGATTCCCAGTTCACCCACAACGCCTGGCGTAACACGCCGGTTGAAAAAGGCGGCATCGGCCAGGTGCGGTACACCATGGTGGCGGACGTCAGCCACGCCATCGCCAAGGCTTACGATGTAGAAGTGGAAGGCGCGGCCGTGGCCTATCGCGGTAGTTTCCTGATCGACCGGAGCGGCATCGTCCGTCACCAGGTCGTCAACGATTTGCCGCTGGGCCGTAACATGGACGAACTCGTCCGCATGGTCGACGCACTCCAGTTCTGCGAAGAGCACGGCGAAGTTTGCCCGGCCGGCTGGAACAAAGGCAAGACCGGCATGAACGCCAACCCCGAAGGCGTGGCCGATTACCTGAGCAAGAACGCGGCCAATCTCTAAAATCCGGGTTTTTCCCGCATCAACGCCCCGCCTGCGCACGCCGGCGGGGCGTTTTTGTCTTCTGCTACTGCGCCTTAGCTGCCTTGGGCAAGAAAAAATGCCGAACCAGCACGGCGCACACGAGACCGAGGGCAACCGATGAAAAATTGATCAGCCCGGTCGAGAAGCTTGCTTGCTGTACGTGGAGTGAAGCAATCCACGGCTTTGCGACCAACAAGCTCCAAGCGAAATTGGGTACGTAAAACGCCAATAGTCCCGCGAAAGCCCATTGAAAAGTCGGAAGACCGCGATCTTCCGCGCTCCGATAAAACCAGTATGCGATCAACACTGCGACAACGCCGCCTATCATGGTACCTCTCCTCTGAGTGATATTGTTTTAATAGTTGTAGATTTGCCGGTTGTTCCGGCATCACGAAGCTGTCTTGTCCAGACCGTGCTCCGGGAGATGGTAAGCGCTTCGTAACAGCGTACGATACAAAAGATCCGGACTCCTTTCACCATCAAAGATTGAGCGATTTCCTCTCCATCAAATAGCAGAAGCAGTCCTGTCGGATAATTCGCTTGTCCAAGGTCAGCATGGACGGCATCACCGCCCTTTTCAGCACCAGCCGGTCTTCGCGAATTTCGAAATAATCGGCGGCGACATCCTGCCCCGATTCGTCGCAGGCGATGAACGGAAGAGTGGGCGAGCCGTTCTTGACCATTCCCAAAGCCGTCCCGGCGCTCAATTCCGTGAAATTAAGATGATCCAAATCTTCGTTCAGCCGAAGGTCGGTGTCCTCGGATGAAAAGTCGAAGGACACGTTCTCGCGCACGGTGACTTGTACGACCGTGTGATAAAAATCCAGATCCTGCGATGCAACCGGGTGGTCCGGTATATCGGTGAGGTGCAGGCAAGCGTCCAAATATTCGAAGACATGCTCGCTCCCGTATTTTTGTCCAGGCTTGCCACATTCCAGGGTAACCGCAGGACACAGCCGGGCGAAAGCAGAGGTTTGGGTGCCTTTGGGATAGGTAAAATAAATCACCAACCGGCTGAACATGGACGCCAATCGAAAAAACCGGTGGTCCAGCCGGTTGACGCAGGCGTAATGAGGGTTCACCCCGGTATTGTTGTGCACATCGATGCTGGCGAAAACGCGACGCCTGGCCATTTCTTCCATTACCGACTGCATCATGGCCGTCTCAGGGCAAGCGGAATGCGTAGTTCCGGGCCAAATGCGATTGTAATCCACCTGCCCATCCAGCCGCCGCACACCATTCCGCGCCGCACTGACATTGCCGATGAAAACCGACAGCGCGCGCGGCAAAGTCTGGTCCGAATACTTTCTGAGCAAGCTTTGCACAGCAAGTAGGCCGGTAGGCTCATTGCCGTGAAGCAGAACGGACACGAACAAGGGTCTTTCCTGACGTCCCGGGAGATGAATGAGCGTAGGTCCCGGCAATATCGTATGGAGGCGTTCCGCGGCTATCTCGGTCAATCCTTGCGGGACATGGTCCAGTTGAGTCAGAGACGGAGCATCCATCAGAGCGGCCATCGATGAACCGGCTCCCCGCTCTTCTGACGATTCAGATACTCGCGAGTCATGGTCGAAAATTCCCCAGGATGTTTCTCTATAAAGCGGCGTTGCCATTCGCTGCCGGTCTGGCCGGATAATATCCGTTGCTCGATAACGCCCAAAAAATAGGCGATATCCGCTTCCGCCAACCCCAATCGCTTTAAACCGGATTCCGCTTTCGGGAGCAGTTCATGCAGAAGCCATGGCTTGAGCGGCAGCTTTGTCTCGTCCCGCCAAATCACGTGCGCCCCCAGGCCGTATCGAGCCGCCTGATAAAAATTATCCTTGGCCTGAGCGAACGGAATCAACGGCTCATGGTACTCGTTCGCGAACGCTTCCACCAAACCGTAAAAGAATGCCGCATTGGCGATCATATCCACAATGCTCGGCCCTGCGGGAATAACGCGATGCTCGATTCGGATATGGGGGCGGCCGTCGGGATCGAAACCGACCAGAGGGCGGTTCCAGCGCCAGATGGTGCCGTTGTGCAGCCGCAAATGGGCGAACTGCTCGGGCGGGCTCTCCGACAGTATCGGCAGCAAAACCGGATAATGTTGAAAATTCTCCTCGAACACCTCGGTAATAGCGTGCCTCGCATAACCGCTGCCGAAGCCGACTCTATGCAAGGGGCCGTGGCTCGCCTCATGGAAACCGCCGCTGTCGACCGCTTGCTCGAACAGAGGAATCCGCGTCTCCGCCCACAGATCCTTTCCGAACAAGAACGGCGAATTGGCGGAAACAGCTACCAGCGGCGCGGAGACCAGAATGGCGGTATTGAAATACTCCCGTACCCGTTCAAGCGGAACCTGGAGATGAATCTGAAACGATGTTGCCGCCGATTCCAGCATCACGTCCTGGTGTTCGACCGCGAGATGCTGATGACCGGAAATGTCGAGTTTCAAAGGCTCCTGGCGACGTGCCGACAGAATCTGCTCGTTTAGCGCCCGGTATCGGTTCATCTCCGAAATATTGTTCAGATTGAGCACCGCCGAGGGCACCGTAGGTAAGATTCCGATCGCCACGAGTTCGACGCCCAAGGATTCCGCCGCCGCGCAGGCCTTTCGCCAGAGTTCGCCCAGATCGAGGCGAAGCTGCGAAAGCACCTGTCCCCGCAGGAATTGCGGCACGCTATTGAACTCCACATTGAATTTCGCGAGCTCCGGACAGGCGAGCGAGCCGCCGAAAGCTTCGAGAAACGCGGCATTGACCGGCGCGGGGTTCATTTCCGAATCCACTAGCCAGGATTCCAGCTCGAACCCGGTAATCGGTCCCAGCGACGAACACACGCCCTTGCGGACATAGCGGCTGAGTAATCCAGTTTCCTCTTCCAGGCGCTGGCGAAAATTATCGAAATCGGCATCGGAGAACCGGGCTTTTTCTATCTCTTGCCCCATGTTCCACCCCAAAGTTTTGGCGCTCTGACCACATCATGCCACGGACTTAAGGCCGACCAAAGACGCAATTTATCTTATGCAAGCTATAGACCGCAAAAGTGGTCGAAAAGATTGATCCTGGCCAGCGAAAGCGCTTAAAATCACGAAGACAAGCGGGTGTAGTTCAATGGTAGAACCTCAGCTTCCCAAGCGTGCGACACGAGTCGCGTCGGTAGCTGGCCTACTCACAACGTCATCGTGAGGAAAACAGCCCTTTATCCACCAGCGTGCCTGCGCTCCTGGTGGCAGGATCGCAACCTCTATAAGACATCTTCAAGATGTTCGTGGTTCTGAAGCAGGCTTTGTATCGACATTGCGGCGAATGCCGTTTAAGTAGTTGTCTTGCAGATTGCAGGATTTGACAAGACCCGGTGTTCAGCCACCGGTAGCCTAGGTACGGTGCTGGGTTGATAACGACCCCGTGCCAAGCGTACTGACAATGTAGCCACCTTACGGGGTACACTAGCTCCGTGAGGAGCCTAGTGTGATATCGGGAGTCGCACCCGGTTGAGGCGCTAGGCTGAGTCGAATGGTTAGCGTAAGCGAACCGCTATTAAACGTCGTCAAGCTGAACAAGCCAAAAGCGACTGATAGGCTTGACCCAAAATGGGACGTGGTGGGTTGCTCTTCTGCTTGGTAAGGGCACGCTGACAAACAACACCACCGGCGGAAAGGCGGAACCTTAACGACTTTTGCTACTTGAACGGAACGTGGTAAGCCCATATAGGTGTCCTGGCAACAGGACGAAGCAGCCCGCAAGGTCTGCTGATGCCTTTGTGGGTAAAGGATCGCGGAAAAAGCGAAGGCTGGTCTGTAATGGACCGGATAGGGGATGAAACGATTGCCCCGACCCGAAAGGGTGCTGACTTCTGCGTGGTGGCCTATCGCGAGATAGGTCTGTTAACTAACCCCCGAGGGGATGGATGCATCCCTTCGGGGGAGAAATGCGTCCATCTCCGACGGAATCGGGCGGGTGTAGTTCAATGGTAGAACTTCAGGTTCCCAACCTGATAACGTGGGTTCGATTCCCATCACCCGCTCCATATCGGAGGCTGATATGGACGCTCTTCCAAAGAGTGATGTCGCTTCCACTGCATGGTCAAGTTGGCACGAAATTTCGTGGTCCGACGCCCATCGTGTAGTCGGGAGGTTGCAGACACGCATCGCGAAATCAACGAAAGCAGGCAACTGGCGACGAGTCAGACGCTTGCAGTCCCTCCTGACCCGCTCCACCAGCGCGAAAGTGCTAGCGGTCAAGCGCGTCACGGAGAATCAAGGTCGAAAGACGCCCGGCGTCGACGGCCAGACCTGGAGTACCCCGGAAGACAAGTGGCACGCCGCGCATAATCTGCGCAGCAAGGGTTATCGCCCCGCCCCTCTACGCCGGATTCACATCCCCAAAGCGAACGGCGGAAAACGCCCATTGGGCATTCCGACGATGCGCGACCGGGCGATGCAGGCGCTTCATCTGCTGGTTTTAGACCCGGTAGCGGAAACGCTCGCCGATTCACACTCCTACGGCTTCCGAAAGGGCCGATCAACGGCGGATGCCATCGAACAGGTACGCAACGTGCTTGGACGAAAAGCGTCTCCGAAGTACGTCCTGGAAGGCGATATCAAAGGGTGCTTCGACCATATCAGCCATGACTGGTTGTTGGCGAATGTTTGTATGGACAAGCGCCTGCTCCGGAAATGGTTGAAGGCGGGATATATGGAAAAAGGGTGCCTGTTCCCGACCGAAGCGGGTACGCCCCAGGGGGGTATTGTCTCCCTCGTACTCGCGAATTGGGCACTTGATGGCCTGCAACAGCGGCTCGAATCGTTGTTCCGAACGGTTCGGGAGGCCCGCGCTGCCAAGGTCCATCTGGTGCGCTATGCCGATGATTTTGTGATTACCGGCAGTTCGAAAGAATTGCTGGAAACGAAAGTTAAACCCGCTGTCGCCGAATTCCTGCGGGAAAGAGGATTGACGCTGTCGGAGACCAAGACCCGCATTACCCATGTGGATAAGGGCTTCGACTTTTTGGGTTGGAACGTCCGAATGCACCGATCGATGCTGTTGATACAGCCTTCGAAACGGAACACCAAGGCGTTTCTCGGCAAGGTCAGACAGGTACTCAAGGACCTGCGGGCCGTGAGCCAGGTCACGGTGATCGATACCTTGAACCCGATTCTTCGGGGATGGGCGAACTATCACCGCAGCCAAATGGCGACCCGCACGTTCACCCGATGCGACCATCACATCTGGGGTGCCCTATGGCGCTGGGCCGTCCGCCGTCACCCGAACAAAGGGAAACGATGGATCAAGCAGCGCTATTTTCAGCGCCTGAAGGGTCGTGACTGGCGTTTCGGGGAAAAGGACAAGCTTCTGTTGTGTCTGGGTGGCGTACACAAGCGCAAACACACCAAGATCGCAGCGGAGGCCAATCCCTACGATCCTGCGTTTGATGACTATTTTTCCGGGCGGCTCGCCGCTCGCATGCTTCAGACGCTGGAGGATCGAAAGCGGCTTCGCTGGCTCTGGTGGTTCCAGGGAGGAATCTGTCCGGTATGCAACCAAAAAATCACGGCAGAAACGTGGTGGCATCTCCACCACGTCCTGCCGCGGCGCTTGGGCGGATCGGACACGATGAGCAATCTCGTGCTGCTGCATGAGAATTGCCATCGACAGGTCCACGCGAAGGAAAAGCCGACCTTTGTTGGTGGCCTACTCCGAAACGGGTAGGCTTTCAGGCTGCTTGAGCCGGATGCGTGGAAACATGCACGTCCGGTTCTTAGGGGAGGAGATGGCCGCGAGGCCCTCTCCTTACCCGACTGATGACGTGGGTTCGATTCCCATCACCCGCTCCACGTCCCCCCGCCTTCTTCATCCTCGAACATCAAAGTTGCTTCACTTCAGTTCGCATAACCTACGCTGGCATGCGCAGATTATTTCTTTGGGATTGCCATAGAGAAAAGCCCACATAAGACACAATCCCGATATTGACGGCGAAAGTCAGGACCTTGATCCACGAGACGCCGGCCAGCAGCTCGAAAAGCTCTATGGGAATATAGATGGCACCGCTCGCCACCGCGAACCACTCGGCCCAGCGCCGTCCTCGCCATAATCCATAAGCCTCGATAAACCGCAACCCACTGTACGTAAATGCAAAACCGGCAAAAAGCCAAAGTCTCTTATCCGAAAGCTGTCCTGCCAAATCGATAAAAATTCGCGGATACCGGCTGGCTGGATTGAGGTGAAAATGACCGACAATTTCCTCAGCCAGTTGCTGCACATCATGATGGATAAGCGAGAGGAGTCCGAATCCCGCCAGCACGATCAGCACACCTTTGCTCAACTCGACTATCGCGATCACGCGTAAGCCTCCCGGCGAGTGCGAAGACCTGACGGCGCTATTTTGCTTGGCAGATAATAGTTGTCCCATGACCACGCGCCTCCTAAAATCCTTGGCCGCCAACTTTTTGAGCAAATGAACTCGGGATCGAGCGATTGGATTGCGAATATGATCCACGTCGCATCTTTTAACGCCGGCTGGCATGCGCCATGTCCCCGATGGCTGTGCTAGACCGTTGGCAATACCTTTTTGAGTAGCTCCACTATGTTTCTTATCCTTTGCATTTTATGAAAGACCCGATCGACAACAATCAAGTCAGCATGAACGCCTTTAAACGCCTGTTGTTCATGGCTCTGTTTTTTGCGCTCTTCGGTATCGTACGTTTTGTTCTGTGGGCCATCGTGCTGTTCCAGTTCATCGCCCATCTCTTTACCGGCCGAGCCACCCGCCTCGGCGTGAAATGGGGTGAAGCCCTGTCGGCGTGGATTTACAACATGATGCTCTTCATGTCCTACAGCACCGACCGCATGCCTTTCCCGTTTTCCGCTTTCGGAGCGAGAGAGGATTGACGGTCGCGGAGTTCGTTGCTCGATTATCCGGGCTTTCAAGCTCTTCTTTCAGCATCCCCGGAAATAAAAAAACCCACCATGCGGTGGGTCAAGAGGAGGAAGAACACATACATGTAGACAGCGTGGCAGCCCGTTAGTTCATGCGCACACGAAATTTTGTTGCCTGCTGTGTACAAATTGTTGCGGCAAAGGTGCCGCCGGGTGGGCGAAGATCCCGGCCGATGCCGAGGAAGTGATCGGATGAGGCGCGGACCGGCAAAGCGCCTTCCACCTTCAAGAGATATAGCCTGGAAAAGATGCGGTAGATCGGCAATCCCTTGCCGACGAAGGCCTCCCGATAGTGCTACGACATACCGGAAGAGGCTCTGACGGCGGCTACTGTGCCGCTTTCCGATTCAGCAGGTAATAAACCACCGGCACCACATAGAGGGAGAATGCGGTCGACGCGAAGATGCCGAAGATAAAACTCCATGCAAGGCCGGAGAAGATGGGATCCAGGGTGATGACGAAAGAGCCAAACAGCGCGGCGGCGGCGGTGAGAAAAATCGGGCGGAGACGGGTGGCGCCGGCCTCGATGAGGGCATCGACGAGGGCTGCGCCCTGAGCCCGCAGGCGCTCGATGAAGTCGATGAGAATAATGGAATTGCGCACCACGATGCCGGCCAGGGCGATCATGCCGATCATGGCCGTTGCGGTGAACAGGATGGGATTGTCGAAACCCGCCACGGGCTCGGTGAACAGCAGGTTGAGCAGCGCGAAGCCGGGCATGATGCCGATGACGGTCAGGGGAATGGCCACCATGATGATGAGCGGCATCCCCAAGGAACCCGTCTGCGCCACCAGAAGCACGTAAATCATGAGCAGGGCCGCACCGAACGCGAGCCCTAAATCCCGGAACACATCCACCGTGATCTTCCACTCCCCTTCCCCGGCCAGATCGACCGTATAGCCTTCGGGCAGCGGTTTTTCGTCCTCGATGTCCCACCAGTCGAACACGGCTTCCACGGGACTTCGCCCCGCCATTTCGGCGGTAACGTAGCTCAGGCGCCTGAGATCTTTATGATAAATCGTGAGATCGGCCGGCTCCTCGATCGCGTGGCCGATTTCTCCCAGCGGCACCAGCGAGCCGTCCAGGCCTTTCACCCGGAGCGTATTCAGATCGGCCATGGAGGAGCGTTCCGCACGCCGCAGCCGCATGACGATTTCCAAGGGCTGGCGCTCGGACGAAATGTGCACCGCACCGGCGGAGGCGCCGTTCAACGCGGCACGTAGGGTTTCCGCGACCTCCGCCACGGTCACGCCATGCAGCGCGGCCTGCTGACGGTCCAACTGATAGCGGATCACGGTCTGCGGCTCGTCGACGGTATCGTCCACATCCACGACGCCCTCTATCCCGGCGATCTCCTGTTTCACCCGCTCGGCGACGCGCGCCAGATCGGAATAAGCCGCGTCCAGAGGCCCGTATACCTCGGCCACGAAGGTGGACAGCACCGGGGGACCCGGAGGGGTTTCGACGATCTTGGCATTGGCGCCGTAAGCCTTGGCGATCCGCTCGATATCGGGACGGATGCGCAGGGCGATTTCGTGAGACTGCTGCTCGCGCCGTTCCTTGGGCAGCAGGTTGATCCGAATCTCGGCCTGATGGGGCTCGCGCCGCAGATAGTAATGCCGCACCAAACCGTTGAAATCCATGGGCGACGCGAGTCCGACGAAGGTCTCGTAATCGGTCACTTCGTTGACGGTGGCGAGATAATCGCCCAGCGCCCGCGCGGCGGCGTCGGATGCTTCCAGCGTGGTGCCGCGCGGCATGTCGACGACGATTTGCAGTTCGTTCTTGTTGTCGAAAGGCAGGAGTTTGAGCGGCACGATGCGGAAAACCGCGAGCAAGGCGGAGACTACGAATGCCGCCAGCACCAGCCATAGAAAAATCTTCGCCCGACCGGCAGTTGCCAAGAGTCCGCCTAAGGTGCGGTGATAAAACCGATACACCGTGCTCTGCTTGAGATCGAACGCTTCCTCGCCCTTGCCGTACTCGCTCTTGAGAAGGTAATAGCTCGCCCAGGGGGTTACGGTGAACGCCACCAGGAGCGACATCAGCATCGCGATAGGTACGTTGAAAGCCATGGGCGCCATGTACGGCCCCATCATGCCGGTGATGAAGAACATCGGCAGAAAGGAAACGATGACGGTGAAGGTCGCGAAGATGGTGGGCGGACGGACCTCGTCGACCGCGGTCAAGGTGGCGTCCAGGGGCGGCTCCCGGCGCAGCTGGAAATGGCGAAAGATGTTTTCCACATCGACGATGGGATCGTCCACCAAAAGCCCCAGCGACAGAATCAGCGCGAACAGGGTCACGCGATTGATGGTGTAGCCGAAGATGAGATCGCAGAACAGGGTCACGCCCAAAGTCATCGGCACCGCCAGGGCGACGATGAAAGACTCCTTCGGCCCCAAGGCGAAAGCCAAAAGGACGATGATCGTGGCGATGGCGATGAAGAGGTGCCGGACCAGTTCGTTGACCTTGTGATTGGCGGTCTCGCCGTAATTGCGGGTGATATTGACGGTGACGTTTTCCGGAATGACGGTGCCGTACAGTTCGTTCGCCGCCTCGATGACCTCTTCGGCCACCGCAACCGCATTGGCCCCTTTCCGCTTGGCCACGGTTACGGTGACCGATTGCCGCTCTTCGCCGGGCTTCGCGGCTTCCGTTTCGCCCAGGTGCGGGCTCTCGGCGGCTGCCGGCCCGTAGCCGATCCGGGTGTAACTCGATGCTTCCTGCGGACCGTCGATAACCGCCGCCACGTCGCGGAGATAAACCAGTTTGCCGCCCTGCCCGGCCACAACCGGCGTGCCGGCGACTTCGTCCGCGCTGGTAAAGAACGGACCGGCCTCCAAGCGGACGGCGCGGTTGGCCTGTTCGAAGGTCCCGGCCTGCAGGTTGATATTGGCGGCTTGCAAGGCTCGCATCACGTCCAGAACGGTTACGCCGTGTGCCGCCAAACGCGCGGGATCGGGATAAACCGAGATCTGCCGGCGCTCTCCGCCGACCACGGTAATCTTGCCGGCATCCTCCACCACGGCCAGTTTGTCCTTCATCTCGTCGGCCAAACGGCGCAGCGCCGCCGCATCGTAAACCGGATCGTTCGACGACAACGCCAGCGTAACGATGGGGACATCGTCGATTTCCACCGGCTTCACGGTCCAGGAGCTGACCAAGGGCGGTATCCGGTCCTGGTTGGACATCAGCTTGTTCCAGACCTTGACCAGACTGTCCTCGCGGTCTTCGCCGACATAGAAGCGCACCGTCACCAGGGCCTCGCCTTCGCGCGAAGCGGAATACACGTATTCCACGCCGTCCACTTCCCTCAGCAGGGTCTCGAGCGGCGTCGACACCAGTTTTTCGACTTCCTCGGCATCGGCGCCCGGCGCGCTGATCAAAACGTCCGCCACCGGCACCACGATCTGCGGTTCTTCCTCGCGCGGCGTCAGCACCAGCGCGGCGAACCCGACCAGAAAGGACGCGATCAGCAACAACACCGACAGCTTGGAGGTGATGAACAGCTCGACGATGCGGGCCGTCAAACCCCGCTCGACAGAGGTTTCCGCGCTCATCGGCCGGCCTCCCGGAGCAGCACGGTGTCGCCTTCCTTGAGCCCCGAAAGGATTTCGATCTGGCCGTCGTAGCGCTTGCCGGTGCGGACGTGGCGCAGCCGGACCTTATCGTCCACCACCAGCCGCACGCTCTCGAGCTGTCCGACGCGGCTCACGGCGGAAACCGGCAGCAACAGCACCTCGTCCTGACCGCAGGCTTGATAGAGCCAGCCGAACGCGCCGGGCTGCACGGCCGAATCTTCGGGCAAACGGGCTTTCACCAGCACGGTTCGGGTCTTGGGATCGGCAGCGGGCTGAATTTCGTCCACCACGGCATCGAGTTCTCGTTCCGGATTGGCGATGCGGACCTTGAGTTCATTCCCGATTTCGACCAGACCGGCGCATTGGGCCGGAACGGCGCTCTCGATCCGAAGCCGCTGCGATTCCTGAAGAACCAGTATCGGCGCACCGGGCAAGGCCATGTCGCCCGGTTCCAGACGGCGTTCGACGATGACACCGTCGAAGGGCGCGCGCAGCACCGTTTCCGTCTGAGAGGATTCCGCCTCGCGAATTGCGTCCCTGGCTTCCCGCACTTGCGCTTCCGCGGTCCGGGCCGCCGCCAGGGCGGCATCGAGGGCTTGCCGGGTCGCGGCCTCTTTGTCGTAGAGGTTTTGGATTCGGCGCGCATCCGCACGAGCGCGTCCGGCTTGCGCCTCGGCGGCGGCGAGAGCGGCGCGCGCCTGGCCGAGGCGCGACCGAGTTTCCCGTTCGTCGAGGCGTGCCAGCACTTGGCCTTGCTTGACGCGGTCGCCCGCGCGAACCGTGATTTCCAGAATCCTGCCGGGAATCTTGGGAGCGATCTGCGCCACCGTCCGCGCCGCGACGGTTCCGGGCCAGGCAAAGACTTTTTCGACTTCCTTTCGAACCACCTTGGCCGTTGGCGTGCGCTCGTCGGCTTTCCCATTCGCCACGGACTCGCTCACCCCCGGTTCCACCTTGTCCTTAAAGCCTCCCTGCATCCAGACGAGAAGAAGAATCAAAACGGATACCGCGATCAGGGCGTAGATAAGCTTGGTCCGGGAATGCGTGGCATGCGTCATGAATTGGCCTATCGGTTTCTTGCTTGTTCGTAGTCGGGCAAAAGCCCCCGGCACCTGCATGAAAGCCGGCCAGAGCGGGGGTTGAAGAACAGGTTGTCCGGAGACTTTACCGCCAGTGTCCCACCGCCTTCTTCAGCTGCGCTTGCGCCACCTCCGCTTCGTAACGGACGACGATGACGCGCAGGGCGGCATCGGCACGATCGGTTTCCGCTTCCAGATACCGCGTCACGGTAGCAGCGCCGCCTCGATATTGCTCATTGACCAGTCGCAGAGCCTCGTCGGCGGCGGCAGCGCCGGCTTCGGCCACTTTAAGGCGTTGCAGCGCTTCTTCCAGGGTCGTATAGGCGCGCCGGACTTCATCCCCGATCTCCAGCCGGGTGCGCTGCTCCAGGGCCTGAGCTTCGGTCAGCCGGCGTTCCGCCTGGGCGATACGGGCGCTGACCGCGCCGCCCGAGAATAGATCCACCTCGGCGTTGACGCCCAGGGTGACGTTGTCCCGGCTGAATGCGAAATCCGGCGAGCGGCTGTTCTGACCGTAAGCAGCGTAGGCATTGACCCGCGGCCAGCGCGCTCCCCGTTCGGCCTGAAGTTCCTCGCGCCGGATCTGCGACTGATGTATCGCGGCCTGCATCTCGGGACGCTGGGCCAAGGCTTGATCCAGCAGCCGCGCATAATCTTGAGCTGGATGGTCGGCAAGTCTGTCCGCGGGTTCGCGCAGCTCCAGGATTTCGCCCGTCGTGATGCCGAGGAGCGTCTTAAGCGCCGAACGGGACAATTCGATGGCGTTTTGGGCCTTCAACTCGGACTCGCGGGCCTCCGCCGCGCGGACTTCCAAGGATAAAACGTCCGCCTTGAGCGCCATGCCTTCCGCCACCCGATGTTTGGTATGCTCCAGTTCGCGCTCGACGGCCTCGATCGAATGGCGCGCCACATCCACTTGCTGCGGCGCGGACAGCAGCGCGTAATACGCCGCCGTCACTGCCGCAGCCAGACGGTTGCGAATCGCCGAGCGCTCCAGTTCGGCCGCTTCGACGCCCAATTCGGCGGCTTTCTTCCGATAACTATCCTGCCCGCCTCGATACAACGACCAGGTGCCGACGATCTCGGGGCGAAAGTTTTCCACCCAGCCCGGATGATTGATATCCACGCCGAAGTTGAAACGACGCTGTGCCACGATATAGGAAAAGGCTTGGGAAGGATCGTCGGAATAGGCGTAACCGACCCGCGCCATAAGCTTGGGATAGAAGTTCGCGGCGGCTTCGGCAACCTTGGCCTCGGCCTCGCCGATCCGGGCGGCGGCCGCGAGAAGATCGGGATTTTGCTCGAAGGCCAAATCGATGGCTTCCTCCAGTTTGAGCGGATGGCGAGCGCTTGTTTCCGCCAGCGCGTCTGCGGCAGACCCGGCTCCGATCAGTATCAGACAGAGCGTCGAACCCGCGGCCAAAAGTCTCGACTGGAAAAGCTTCAAACTCATATCCTGCCTTTGCTCCTCATCGTCTTGCGCCTTGATGCTTGAAAACCGCCAAGTGCTTCGAAACTCGAATGCCTACCCCGGATCTGTCAGCGCACTCCGTAATGCGAATACCGCTCGATCATGGACAAGCTAAAATATAAGCATTTGCTAATATTTAATCAAGTCCGCATCCTGCTCGAAAGGATTGCACCCCCTCGGGATGTTCGATAGCTTTTTAATGTTCGCCCCTCAGCCCGCAGTCTCGCGCGGGCGAATGAAGAGGCCGCCGACCGTTTCACGAACGGAATTTACAACACGTACCACAGGAAAGCATCTCAATGTCCCAGGAAAGAGATTTCGTTCCCCTCAACATCGCGATATTGACGGTATCCGACACGCGCACGGAAGACACCGATGTTTCCGGGAAAACCCTGGTCGACCGGCTAAGCGCCGCCGGACATCGCCTGGCGGATAAACGCATCGTAGCCGACGACATCTACCGAATCCGCGCCGTGGTATCGGAATGGATCGCCTCCGAGACGATACAGGTCGTCATCACCACCGGCGGCACCGGCGTGACCGGACGGGACGGCACACCGGAAGCGGTTTCAGTCCTGTTCGACAAGACTCTGGACGGATTCGGCGAGGTTTTTCGCGCCGTCTCGTATCAAGATATCAAGACGTCCACGATTCAGTCCCGCGCCGTTGCCGGGGTAGCCAACGGGACCTATATCTTCTGTCTGCCGGGCTCTTCGGGCGCATGTCGAACCGCTTGGGACCAGATCATTCGAGATCAGCTCGATTACCGTACCCGTCCGTGCAATCTGGTGGAATTGATGCCCCGCTTGCTGGAGAAATGAGCCGAACAGGGAGTGCGCGACGACGCTGACAACTTAAGTAAACACCCATGAACCGCAGCCAACTCGAATCCGGAGCATCCTCATGACCCAGCTTACGCTTGCCGCCTTGTTTTTCGTCGGCATTCATTTCTTGATCGCCGGCACCCGATGGCGGGATCGGCTGATCGAGAAATACGGCGAGCGGATCTACCGCATCGGTTTTTCCAGCCTTTCGCTGCTCGGCCTAGTCTGGCTGATTTACGCCTACCGCCGTGCGCCTTACATCGAAACCTGGGGACAGCTCGCGTGGTTCAAACCCGTCGCGGCGCTTTTGATGCTGGTCGCTTTTTTCCTGGCTGTCGTCGGCTTAACGACACCCAATCCGACTGCGGTAAACGGTGAGTCTCTACTCTCTGAAGCAGAGCCGGCACGAGGCATTCTGCGGATCACCCGTCATCCCTTTCTTTGGGGAATCGGCCTGTGGGCCATCGTGCACCTGATCGCCAACGGCGATGCCGCAGCACTCGTGCTGTTCGGGTCCTTGCTGATCCTAACGATAGGTGGAACCCGCTCGATAGACGCCAAGCGTCAAAGGCACTTCGGAGAGCAATGGGCGAAATTCACGGCCGTTACGTCCAATATACCTTTCAACGCCATCCGAGAAGGGCGCAATCAGCTCAAATTGACCGAGATCGGTTGGTGGCGCATCACGCTGGCCGTAGTGCTTTATCTCGCAATACTGCATTTCCACAGCAAACTATTCGGAGTTTCGCCGCTCTTCTGAGTTTATTAATCTGGCCCGTAAATACCCTCCTGGTATTTCGGGCCGGCGCCCAGGCCGCTACACGCTTAGGCCTTGGCTCACGAGGCTGGTCGCCGCGCCGGGGCGCATCCCTGCCCCGGATTAACCCGGTCTATATTGATAGGCCGGGTTAATAACAGCACCGGGATCAAGTCCCGAAATTTTGCATCGAAACTTGAGATTCTTGAAATTTAGGAGTCACGGCAATGAACGACGATACTTTCAACATGGACATCCGCAAGTTCCTGAAAAAGGTCGGTGTGACTTCGCAGCGGGAGATCGAGCTGGCCGTGCACGACGCGCTGCAAGCCGGCAAGCTCGTCGGAAACGAGAAATTCGCCGTCAAGATGACCTTGGAAGTTCCGGCCCTGAACATCCATCACGTCATAGACGGCGAGATCGCTCTGGAGTAGTCCCTTCAAACACGTTCGTCGGCAAAGGATTGCCGACCTACGAATGGGTACGGGCGGTGTCCCCGTCCACGCCGCTATAAAGCGATGAAAAACGCTCTAGCGCGCCGCCCCTCGACGGCGGGCTCAGCCGCCGGTAGCGTTCATGTGGCGGAAGATCACGGGCTGTGCCTTGATGTCGAAATAATGCCGTTCGGGCTTGATCGCCATCGAATCGACGATCGCATGTTTCAGCTTGTGCATATCGCCGGGATTGGCTCGCAAGACCCGTTTCAGATCTATCGAGTGTTCGTTGCCCAGACAGAGCAGCAACCGGCCTTCGGCCGTCACTCTCACGCGGTTGCAGGTTCCGCAGAAATTGTGGCTGTGCGGGGATATGAACCCCACACGTGTGTGGGTGCCGGACACGCGGTAATAACGGGAAGGTCCGCCTGTGGTTTCCGGCGTGGGCAGCAGGACAAAACGCCGGTCGAGATCCCGCTTGATGTCGTCGCTGGAATAATACTCCTCGGCACGGTCGTGCCCATCGACCGCGCCCAGCGGCATCTCTTCGATGAAGCTGATGTCGATGTTCTTGGCGATCGCATAGTCGACCAGATCGCTCACCTCGTCATGGTTGCGATTCTTGAGCACGACGGCATTGATTTTGAGTCGTTCGAAACCGGCATCCAGCGCGGCGTCGATCCCGCGGAGCACCTGATCCAAGTCCCCTATCCGGGTCATCTTCCGGAACCGGTCGCCATCCAGCGAATCGAGACTGACATTGATGCGCTTTACTCCGGCGGACTTCAGCAGCAATGCGGTTTTTTCCAGCTGCGATCCGTTGGTCGTCAAAACCAGCTCTCTCAAGCCCCGCAGCTTGCCGATTTCTTGCAATAGATCGACCGCGCCCTTGCGCACCAGGGGCTCTCCGCCCGTGATGCGTATCTTTTCGACGCCGAGTTCCACGAACGCCGTGGCGACGGCCAGGATTTCCTCGAGCGTCAAGATCTGAGCGCGGGGCAAAAAAGCCATGTCCTCGCTCATGCAATAAATGCAGCGAAAGTCGCAGCGGTCGGTGATGGAAATGCGAACGTAACTGATACGCCGCCCGAAGCGGTCTATCAATTGCGCGGGTAAAGCCGCCATAGTCTAGTCATTCCGATCGGGTAGGTTCGAAAGCTTAAATCACGATTTTCCCACGAAGGCGGCCCAATAGCCAAGCAAATCACTCAGGATTTCATCTCCATCTTCTTCCGTTCATAAAGTCCCGGTTAAGAAACCTCCAGCGCCTTTCGAACGTCCGTCGCCCAGCGGATCGATTCCACGTAAGCGCTCGCCGGTACGCCCTGTTCAAACTTGCAACCCTGAATTTCACCGGGCTCGGCGCGCTCGAATGCAATCGCGGCGCGGAGCACATCGCCGATCGGGCCGCTACCATGCAGCAGCGCCTCATCGATGCGGTCATCGAGGTTCAAGTGTCGCAGAATGTCCTCCTTGGGAACGTCCATGACGGCGTCCAGCAGGGAAAATAACCCGGTTATGTAATAAAGCTCGGTATTTGGCCGTTTCATTCGTTCGGCCAGCAGCTCGCAGGTTCGCGCCCGTACCAGTGCCGTGGTCAGCAACTCGCGCGGGCGGTAATCGACGGAATTGACCAGAATGACCGACGCCCAGTTTTTGATCCGCTGTACGCCGAAGAAAATCACGGCCCGGCGGATCGAGTCGATCCGCTTCGTCACACCGAAAAATGCGGCATTGACTAATCGGAGCAGCTTATAACTCAGGGTCATATCGCGCGTGATGATCGCCTCGGCCTCGGCGACGTCGACCTTTGGACTTTGGAGCCGCGCAAGCAGTTCGAGCACGGCCAGGCGGTTTCCCGGTATATCGCAACTGCGCAAATGTCGGGGCCGCTCGAAAAACATGCCTTCGTAATAATCGAAACCCAGCTTGCGGAAACGATCGTATTCGTCCGGCGTTTCTATGTCTCTCACCAGAAGATGCAGATTTTGGTCGTGGCGGGCCGTCCAACTGATCTTAAAACCGTTCAGCTTTCTGGCATCCAGGGAGCAGATCGATACGAAGTCGGCCTCGCGCCTAAGTTCGACCAAATCGCAGGACGGATTATGAAGCGCGATGGTAAAACCCTCGTCGGCCAGGCGGGATACGGTTTCCTCCGCCGCACTATCATTCAAGACGTCTCCCGATACCGCCAGAACCACCTGGGACTTCGGCCAGGCCAATCCTTCGCATACGGTTAAAGAAGTGGACGGCACCCGGAGCATCGCTCGGCTATCGCCGACCAAATCTCTCAAATCCAGCGCCTGGCCGGCCTGCCGCACCGCTTCGGTCCACCGATCTTCGCTGTCTTTGGTCCCTACGCTCAGAGCTTCACCGCTGCAAAAGCTAAGCTCGTAGCCGTATACATCGAGAGTGTGCGTGTATATGGGCACACGACCGATCAACCCATCGAACATACTGTCTCCCCCACCGTATTTCGTCCAAAATGAAACCAAGCAAGAGGCTAGCACAAGAAACTTTCATGCGCTCGACGTGTTGTCGCCGCGTGGAATGACGACCAAAATCGGCCGACTACCGGTCGTTTAGCCTGCTCCGGAATAATTTATTAATCAGGCCCGTAAATACCCTCCTGGTATTTCGGGCCGCCGCCCAGGCCGGTTACACGCTTAGGCCTAGCTCACGCGGCTGATCGCCGCCCCGGATTAACCCGGCCTAATTTAGAAGCCGGGTTAATAACGTAGACTTAGACTGTGACGGACGTGGACGGAAACAACGGACTGCCGCAATGGCGAGAAACGACGGCACCGGTGCCGTGTCGGTCCCTCCGGCAGCTTGGTAGCAGGAAATTTTCCGGGCTTTATCGGAGATAAAACTCGGCTCAAAATTGTCTTTAAGTATACGCATACGTATACGCGTCCCACAGTCTGGCCAAACGGACTGACCACCACACGGTAGGCGCAAGACCTTCGTTTAAAATCTCAAAGAACGGGACGGACACACGAGACAACCTAATGAATAAGCTCTTACAACTCTTTAAAGACGCATCGGCTTTCAGCGAAGACAACGTCGGTTTTCTCGAAGATCTCTACGAGAGATTCTTGCGGGATCCCGAGTCCGTCGATGAAAGCTGGCGGGAGAAATTCCGGTCGATCCAGCACGAATTGACAAGAGAGGAGCCCGCAGCCGAAAGAGAGCGCCGCGTCATCAAAGCGGCAATCGGGGAATCCGAAGCGGAAGAAATGCTGCGCAAGCAATCCGCTGTAGACCGGCTGATTTATCAATACCGAACCCGCGGCCATCAGTCCGCCGACAACAACCCGTTAAAGCTATCCCCCCCGGCAGCGCTGAAGGATTTGGACCCTGCCCATTACGAGCTGAGCGAAGATGAGCTGGACCGTCCGTTTTACATCGACATCCTGCGAAGCCCGGAACGGCTGCCATTGCGCGAGATTCTCTCGATGCTGCGGCAGACCTATTGCGGACACGTCGGTGCGGAATACACGCATATCGTCGACAGCGACATCAAGCGATGGATCCAAAAGCGGCTGGAAAGCACGCGCGCCCGCGGAAACTTCAGTGCCGAGGAAAAGAAATGGATGCTGAAGCTCCTTACCGCCGCCGAGGGTATAGAAAAATACCTGCATCGGAAGTACGTGGGCCAAAAGCGGTTCTCGCTCGAAGGGGCGGAAAGCCTGATTCCGCTGCTGGACGATCTGATCCAGCGGGCAGGCGAAAAAGGAACCAAGGAAATCGTGATGGGCATGGCCCACCGAGGGCGGCTGAATGTGCTCATCAACATCCTTGGGAAAAAGCCCAGCTCGCTATTTCAGGAGTTCGAAGGCATATATCCGAACGCACCGCCATATGCCAGCGCAGGCGACGTGAAATATCACATGGGCTTCTCATCGGACATCGAAACGGGCGGCGGCATGGTGCATCTTGCCCTGGCCTTCAATCCTTCGCATCTCGAAATCATCGATCCGGTCGTGGAAGGTTCCGTGCGCGCACGCCAGGACCGGCGCGAGGACGAAGACGGCGAGACCGCCGTACTCCCGGTCCTGATTCACGGCGACGCCGCTTTTGCGGGGCAAGGCGTCGTCATGGAGACGCTCAACATGGCCGAAACCCGTGCTTATACGACGGGCGGAACCATACATGTCGTCATTAATAACCAGATCGGCTTCACCACCAGCAACCCATTCGATGCCCGATCCACGCTGTATTGCACCGATGTTGCGAACATGATTCAGGCGCCGGTTTTTCACGTAAACGGCGACGATCCCGAAGCGGTGCTCTATGTCACCCGGCTCGCTCTCGATTATCGGATGAAATTCAAGCGAGACGTGGTGATCGATCTTATCTGCTATCGCCGCCACGGGCATAACGAGGCGGATGAACCGGCTGTGACTCAACCTTCGATGTACCGGTTTGTCCGCAACCATCCGCCGGTTCGGAAGCTTTACGCCGACCGATTGATCGCCGAAGGAGTGGTAACCCCCGACGTCGTCCAGCGCATGGAGGAGGATTACCAAAATGGTCTGAAGAAAGACGAAACATTCCTCCGGCCGATCGTTCACGACGCCATGAGCTACTACAAAACCCGCTGGGATCACTACCTCGGCACCGAGTGGACGCTGCCCTGCGATACAGGTTTGCCACAGAAAACGATTCAAGACCTGTCGCAGCGACTGATCGGCATTCCGCCGGGATTTGCCCTTCATCCGCGTGCGGCGGCGATCATGGAAAGCCGGCGCAAAATGGCGGCCGGGGAAATACCTCTCGACTGGGGATATGCTGAAACTCTGGCCTATGCCTCGCTGCTGACCGCGGGTTACGCCGTGCGTTTGACCGGTCAAGACGTGGGACGCGGAACGTTTTTTCATCGCCACGCAACTCTGTATGACCAAGATTCCGGCGATACCTATATTCCGCTTCAGAACCTCAGCGACAACCAGGCGCGTTTTTACATTTACGACTCGCTGCTGTCCGAAGAAGGCGTGCTCGGGTTCGAATACGGCTACAGCAGCTCCGAGCCTGACACCCTGGTCATTTGGGAAGCCCAATTCGGAGACTTCGCCAACAATGCCCAGGTTGTGATCGATCAATTCATCACCTCGGGAGAGACCAAATGGGGACGGCTCAGCGGACTGACCATGCTTCTGCCGCACGGCTACGAAGGCCAGGGCCCTGAACATTCATCGGCCCGGATCGAGCGCTATCTGCAACTATGCGCCGAACAGAACATTCAGGTGTGCGTGCCGACGACACCGGCCCAGATCTTTCATCTTTTGCGCCGGCAGATGCTGCGACCTTACCGGAAGCCGCTGATCATCATGACGCCCAAAAGCCTGCTGCGGCACAAATTGGCCACGTCGCGGCTGGAAGAATTGTCGGACGGAAGCTTCCGCAACATCATTGGCGAAATCGACGCCCATGACCCGGCCAAGATCACCCGCGTCATCCTCTGCACCGGCAAGGTGTTCTACGATCTTCTGGAGACTCGGCGCAAGGAAAACCTTCACCACGTCGCCATTATCCGCATAGAGCAGCTCTATCCCTTTCCTTACGATCTCTTCATGCAGGAACTGGCGGCTTACCCCCAAATGAAAGAATTGATCTGGTGTCAGGAAGAACCGGAAAATCAGGGCGCGTGGCACCAGATCAAGCACCGCTTCCTGAGCCTGCTGGAAAAGGACATCGTCCTCAGCTATGCTGGACGGCCGATGTCTGCTGCGCCCGCCGTAGGCCAATTCCACCGGCATTTGGAGCAGCAGAAGAAAGTTGTCGAAGACGCATTGTTTGGAACCGTGCCCCGTCAAGAGCCTTTAGGAATAGTTCATGCGCATCGAAGTCACCGTGCCTAATCTGCCCGAGTCCATCACCGACGCGACCTTGCTCGACTGGCGTAAACAGCCGGGCGATACGGTGCAGAAAAGCGAGACTCTCGTCGACCTGGAAACCGACAAGGTGATCCTCGAAGTTCCCGTGCCGGACAACGGCGTGCTGCAGGAAATCCGACACGCCAAGGGTGACGTGGTCGGGAGCGGTGAGCTTCTGGCGGTCATTGAAACAGAGGCCCGTCCCGCGGTCGCCGAAACTGCCGCGCCCCCGGAAATACCGGCAAAGCCGGAACCGGCGGCTGTGCCCGAGGCGGTACCCAGACCCGTGAGGTTCGCCCAACCCATGGGGCCTTCGGTACGCAGGCTGATCATGGAGCATAACCTCGATCCGGCGCAGATAAAAGGCACGGGACGCGAGGGCCGTTTGACCAAGCAGGACGTCCTGGATTATCTGGAATCGCAAAAACGCAAGACCGTCGAAGCGGTTACGCCGGCTCGGAGACCGGAGCCGGCACCGAAGGAGAGACCCGAGGTCAGAGCGACGGAAGGCCGGGGCGAACGACGTGTGCCGATGACCCGGCTTCGAGCCCGCATCGCAGAGCGCATGATCGAGGCGCAACACACGACCGCAACATTGACCACATTCAACGAAGTCAATCTGCAGAAGATCTTCGACCTGCGGAATCAGCACCGCGCACGTTTCGAGCAGGAATATAAGATCAAGCTGGGCTTCATGTCTTTTTTCGTCAAGGCGGCGGTGGAAGGCCTCAGACGCTTTCCGATCATCAACGCTTCGATCGACGGAAACGACATCGTCTACCACGATTATTACGACATCGGCATCGCAGTATCCACCGATCGCGGGCTAGTGGTGCCGATCCTGCGTGACGCCGACCGTCTCAATTTCGCCGAAATCGAAAAGGCGATCATCGATTTTTCACAAAAAGCGCGGGACGGCAAACTCAGCTTCGAAGAGTTGAGCGGCGGCACGTTCACCATCACCAACGGCGGCATTTTCGGATCGATGCTCTCGACCCCGATCCTCAATCCGCCGCAGAGCGCCATTCTCGGCATGCACGTCATCAAGGACCGGCCAGTGGTCGAGGACGGACAGATCGTGATTCGACCGATGATCTACCTGGCCCTTTCCTACGATCATCGCATCATCGACGGCCGCGAAGCCGTGACTTTTCTGTTCACGTTAAAGGAACTGCTGGAAGATCCGGTCAGATTGCTACTGAAGATCTGAAGCTAAGGCTTTAATAGGCTGCGCCTCGTCCTCGGCCTCGGTCCGATCTGGTTTTCGCCCGGACGATTGGTCGAACAAAGGCAATCGAATCGAAAATTCGGCGCCCTGATCTTTGCCGGCGCTAGCCACCGAAATTTTACCGCCATGCATCTCCACCAGGCTTTTTACGAGAGCCAAGCCGACACCGAGTCCGCTATGGCCACTATGCAGCGGCCGTTCGAACTGAACGAAGGGTTCGAAGATATGTTCGAGCGCGTCCGGCTCAATCCCGATGCCGTTGTCTCTCACCTTAATCGAGATTTCCCGTCCCGTCTGCTTCATCGCCAACTCTATCCGGCCTTTTACAGGCGTAAATTTTGCGGCGTTCATCAATAGATTGGCGATGATCTGCGAGAGCCGTGCCGGGTCGCCCCAAAGATAAATCGGCTGGCCGGCTGCACTATGCACCAACTCCTGCTGGTTCTTTTCGATCACCGGCCGACAGACTTCGATAGCATGGGCGATCACCGAAGCCATATCGGTGACTTCAAAACTCAGCTGTAACTTGCCCCTCGCGACCCGCGATATATCCAAAAGATCGTTGATCAGCCGAGTCAAATATTTAACCTGGCGCTCGATGCTATCGGTAGCCGATTCGAGCAATTCCGGCCGTTCCGAGCCACGCCGTTTCAATAATTGCGCCGAAGTCAAAATCGGCGCGAGCGGATTCCGGAGTTCGTGAGCCAAGAGGGCAATGAACTCGTCCTTTCTTCGATCGGCCTCGCGCAGTGCTTCTTCAACCTCCTTGACGTGACGCAAGCTCTCTTCCGCGCGTTTCCGGTCGGTAACATTGGAAAGAACGCCAACCAGTCTCCGGCCGCTCTCCCGGTTGCCCAAAACATGCTGTCCCCGCGCTTCGACCCAGTTCAATTGTCCATCCGGCGAGACAATGTGGAATTCCTGGCTATAGCTCTCGGCGGGCTGATCGCCGCTCTCGGGAACCGAGGGCAAGTTCCGTTCCGCGATATCCCGTACCCAGGCCAGAAATTGGTTCTCGAAACCGATAGCTGAATGCATATCCGTCGGGTCCAGCCACGTTATTCCGCCGCTCGACGAATCACGCTCCCACACCGCCATGCGGCCGGCTTCGAGGGCCAGCAGCAGGCGTGCTTGACCGTCCCTCCATGCTTTCTCACCGCATTTCATTTGATGGATATCCATAGCGATACCCACCCACTGGCGGACCTCGCCGCGTTCGTCGCAAAGCGGCAAAGCGCGGATGAGATGCCAGCGATACTCTCCGATCCGATGACAGCGGAATCTGAGTTCTGTCTCGTAAGGGCGCTTTTTTCTTAGCGCCTCCGGCTGCTCGGTGAATACTCGCTCGCGATCTTCGGGGTGCAATACCGACGTCCATCCCTGCCCACGACTCTGTTCCAAGGTCAAACCACTGTACTCGAGCCAATGATGACTTGCGTAGACCAAAGTGCCATCCGGCGCAGCCGTCCAGATCACGAGAGGAGACACCTCCGCGAGAAGCCGGTATCTTTCTTCGCTTTCCCTTAGCGTGTCCTCGAAGCGCTTTTGCCCGGTGATATCTTTAACGGCAACATTTACGCCGGACACAAAGCCATCGTTTTCTTTTATCGGAAAAAAACTCGCCAGCAGAACCCGCTGTGTTTGAGAACTGTTCGGCGTTGTCCCTGAAATCTCTTTTTCCAGAATCGGCTCGCCCGATACGATCACCCGCCGCAGTAAGGGAATGATTGCTCGACCGACCTCCGGTACCACCTCCTGTATGTCCCGCCCGATATGTGCTTCCACGGGAACTCCATGAATTTCGGCAAGCCGACGATTAATTCGGACAAAGCGCAGATCCCGGTCGAGAAAGCAGAGACCTACCGGCGCCGTGGCATAAATACCCTCGATTTCTGCAAGTTGCGATTTGACGGCACGCTGGCTGCGCACCACCGACTCCTCCAATTTCCGGCGACGCACGATTTCTTGCTCCAGCATTTGTTGGCGGCGCGCAGACTCGTGGGCTTGGAATCTGGAAAGCCGGTGCCAGTGACCGATCCCGCTCAGCAACAGCCCCTCGGCTACGAAAAATACGAGCCGAACCTGTTCATCCATATAGGGAAAAAGTCGCTGGATGCCGAAAGCGGATTCTCCGAAAAGAAAATGATCCGCTGCCAGCCCGAGAATCAGCGCCAATATCCCGGCGCCGAATCCGCCTAGGAAGGCACCCACGGCAACCGGAATTAGCAGCAATAGGCTGATCGGAGCCGGTCGGTTCATCGCATGGGTCGCGGCGATCAACCCTAGGATAACCATCAGAGAGGCGAGCACGGCAATATAGGGCTTAAGAACGGCGAATGGATTGCTGGGCTTCAACGTCTCGCTGGATTTATTGAAGCTGGACACGCCTGACCTCCATTCCGATAACCCCGGGCAACACTTGCCAAGTCCTAAGCACATTTATCCATCCCAACCCGAATACGATGACGGAATGGACGATAAAAGCTCCTACGTATTTGTATCAGCTACAGATTGAATAACGGCCATCGCGGCACTGCGGTCAGGCTGCGACGATCGGTAGCTTATATTTCGAAGATAAGAACGATTCGTTCAGTCACGCCGAGTTTATTGGAACATTTCGGCTCATATGAAAGACCTGAACGCTCTGTGGCCGTAGAGTACGATGTCTAACGCCGATTCGAATGTACGTACTCTTACGTATGTCTGGATTACGCTCTCTGCCTTATCTGCTACCAAAAGGACCCGTGACGCAGAACCAAGAGGAATTTACGGCCTATGCCAGTAATTCCAAATCGCTTTCAATAAGGCATTAATCTTTGTAGGGTGGGTTAGGCCGCGAGGCCGTAACCCATCGAGCGACCTCGAATCGGTGGGTTACGCTCCGCTAACCCACCCTACGTAATGTTCACTCGAATGCCGAATGGAATAAGCCGTTCGCTCGAAGCTTGTCAAAGGGTTTCTATGGCCTACTGGAATAGGCTCCTGATGGTGACGTTCGGTTAACCGACGCCGGAACTGATTCTGGAGCGCAACGCTTCTAGGTTTCGCAAATAGGCGACAAGCTTTGGTTCCCAAGCGGCGACACAAGCCAACGCTGTCGTGCCAAACGACAGTCATCAACCCGCTACAAACCGTACCAACTCAGCCCAAGTATGGCTCGCCCGGTCAAATCTCGTCGTGACGATTAACGGATTCCCATCTGAATCGCGAGTGCCACGAGATCGGCGAGTGACTGAACGCCCAGCTTCTCCATAATGCGGGCACGGTGGATTTCAGCGGTACGATGACTGATGCCCAATGCCTTGCCGACCTGTTTGGCCGAATAGCCACGTGCTAGGTACACCAAAATTTCCTTTTCACGCGGTGTCAGATTAGCGTATAGAGCATCAAGCTCGTGCTGACGCGACTTTTCTTCGTAACGCTGATAACTGAGAGCGAGTGCGTTTCTTATCGCCGGTATCAGGACGTCGGCATCGACGGGCTTTTCAAGAAAATCTACGGCTCCACCCTTGAAGGCTGCTGTCGATTTGGGCACGTCGCCAAATCCCGTCAGAAAAATGATAGGAAGGTTAAATCCCCTCTCAGTAAGGATCTGTTGCAAATCCAACCCGGAAATTTGCGGGAGATTGATATCCAGAATGAGGCATCCTTGTTGCTCGGGCTTCACCGAAGCCAGGAAATCAGGCCCGGACAGGTAGGTTTCAACAACAAACCCCTCAGCCCTCAGTAGCGCTGCCAAGGCATCGCACACGTCGGGGTCATCGTCGACGATGAAAACTGTTAGTCCATTAACAGCCATATCTAACGCCTTTCCAATTAGTATGGTTTCGAGGGTATGCGGTCGGTATTTTCCATGAAGGTCATGCATTTGTATATACGAATATGCAGCCAAACCGGCCCGAAATATGATCGATGAATACGTTATCCTATCTCCCCAAATACAGCTTTGTAAACCTAGGCTTACGTCTATATCGGTTTCGAGAGACCATATTCGTAAGAATGACAAGCTGCATCACGATGAGACAGCGGATCGTTTTTCCGAAGCGAAGGACATTCATCTTAGCGATCAACCCATCCCGCACCTCGCAAACGGCTACAGCAACGCCGAATTGAACCCGCCCCCTCTCGTTTAGACAAGCGAATCCGCATTGTTTGGAGAGCTAGCCGCTAACCCGCATTTCTCACACTCCTCCAATCGCAAACGGTCGCTTCGGGAGCGCCGAAGCGACCCTTCCAATCGCAAACGGTTGCTTTAGTCGCACCCCTTCCAATCGCAAACGGTCGCTTTAGTCGCGACCCTTCCTTCGTCGGCACATCCTACAGCCTGATGTGCCGGCTACGCCTTCGCCGTCGCTCGGTCCATGCTGCGCCCACAGCATCGTCTCGACGCCCTCGCAACGAAAGGGTGTGAGAAATGCGGGCTAGAGCTTGTCAAACACTCTAAAAAGAGATTCGACCGTTGTTTCCGCGATCTCGATCATACAAGCCGTCAGACTTGCTCCGGCAATTTTCAATGCCTTTAGATCACCACCAAGGGACAAGAATGAGGAATTTCGATGCCCAACGAGAAGGCGAGAACCGCATACTGCAACCTGGACGCAACTGTTGGCGAATTGCCCGCGCCCGTCGAGCTTCATTTTTGATCGACAGCTCGGCGTATTTTCCGGCCTTGCGAGCGGCAGCGACTCGTGCTGAGCGATCTATTTTCATCATCGGCTGGGATATCGACAGCCGAACCAAGTTAGCCCAAGATGGCGTCAGCGATGCATTTCCGATCCAGCTCGGCGACTTTCTGAAAGCGCTTATCGAAGACCGCCGCGGATTGGATGTCTATATTTTGAATTGGGACTTCGCAATGCTTTATGCACCCGGCCGCGAAGTCCTGCCGATTTACACGCTTGGCTGGCAAAGACATCGGCACCTTCACTTTTATCTGGATGGCCGGCATCCGGTCGGTGCCTCGCACCACCAGAAAATCGTCGTGATCGATGACGCCGTGGCCTTTGTCGGTGGCATGGATCTCGCCCAGGAACGTTGGGATACGCCGGACCATGAACCCAACGCCCCCTACCGTCGAAGATCCAACGGCCAAGCCTACGCCCCGGTCCACGATGTGCAGATGATGGTGGACGGAGAAGCAGCTGCGGCGCTCGGCATGTTAGCCCGTGAGCGCTGGCGCAATGCGACAGGCAACCAACTCCGCGCCGACAGCGATGCCGGAACCGATCCCTGGCCCCCGTCGATCGTCCCGGACATCAGCGATGTCGATGTCGCAATCGTCCGAACGATCCCACGGTTCAACGGCGGTGTCGAAATTCTCGAACTCCGGGAGCTGTACGTCGATGCAATCCGGTCAGCGAAGAACACGATTTATATCGAGAACCAGTATCTGACGGCTTCTTCGGTCGGCGCTCTACTCGAATTGAGACTTCGTGAGCCGAATCCGCCGGAGATCGTCGTCGTATCGCGACTGACCGGCGGCGGTTGGCTCGAGCAAACCACAATGGAAGTCTTGCGGGCTCGATTGCTTCGCCGCCTTCGCGCAGCCGACCGACATGGCAAGTTCCGGATCTATTATCCCGACTGCGATGGGCTGAACGATCAGTGCATCAACGTACATTCCAAACTGATGGTGGTGGACGACCGCCTTGCGCTCGTCGGCTCGGCGAATCTTAACAATCGCTCGATGGGGCTGGACACGGAATGCAATCTTGCCATCGAAGCGACCGAGCCAAATACGGCAAAAGCGATTACAGGTTTAAGAAATCGCTTGCTGGCCGAGCATTTGGGCGTCGGAACGGATCGAATGGAACTGGCTATCAGACAGGCGGGCTCGCTGATTGTCGCCATAGAAAGCTTACGGGGAAACCCGCACACGCTTCGGCACCTTGAAGGCGAAGTATCGCCCGAGGCCGATGCCCTTCTACCCCAGGCCAGCGTAGTCGATCCGGAAGCGCCCATCGATCCCGATCGATTGATCGACGAACTCATCCCCGTGGAACACCGGCCTTCCGCCCGCAAACGGATTACCGCCACCCTCAGCCTGCTCGCAGCTATCGGGGCGCTTGCGGCCGCGTGGCGCTGGGGGCCACTGCACGAATGGCTCGACAAGGAGACGCTGATCAATGTCGGACGCACACTGCAACGGACTCCGGCAACGCCGGTATGGGTCATCGGCGCCTATATACTTGCCGCTATAACAGCGATACCGATCACATTGGTGATCTTCACGACGGCAGTTGTGTTCGGTCCTATCACGGGTTTTGTTTATGCGATTCTCGGGTCACTGGTAGGTGCCTCTCTCACCTTTGCGCTCGGCCACGTTTTCGGTCGAGATATCGTGCGGCGCCTGGGCGGCGCCCGACTCAATACGCTCAGCCGCTGGCTGCGTCATCGTGGCTTGCTGGCCATGCTTACGGTCCGGTTGATACCCGTCGCGCCGTTCACCGTGGTCAATTTAGTTGCGGGAGCCTCCCATATCCGTTTCCGCGACTTTCTATTGGGAACGATCTTTGGGATGGTCCCCGGCGCCATGGCCATCACGGTTTTTTCGGATCGCTTGGCTGCTGCGGTCCATCACCCGAGTCCGATCAATATCGCCTTGCTCGTCGCCGCCGCCGCCATTATCGGGGCTGCCGCATTCGCTACGCACCGATGGCTGCGTCGGCGCGAAGCGGAAAACACGGCATGCGCCGGCGGCTCGATCGGGTAACGGGTCCGGCATGTCGTTAGTCGTTGCAACTTACAATGTTCACGACTGCATCGGACGAGACGGACGTTACGATCCGGAGAGAGTCCTGACCATCATTCGGGAACTCGATGCCGACCTCATCGCGCTCCAGGAACTGCAATGGGAGCCTGAAGTCGCTCTCGACCTGCTTCAGCATTTCGCCTCCCGTCTGCACTACCGGGCCGTTCCGGGCCCGACGCTGCTCCGCCGCAACGGGCACTACGGCAACGCCATCCTTACCCGGCTGCCGGTTCGTAACATTAGGCGTGTCGATCTCAGCATACCGCACCGGGAACCCCGTGCAGCGATCGATTTGTCGGTCGACAGTCCTTGCGGGCCTCTTCGCGCGATCGGGACTCATTTGGGATTGTTTCCCGGCGAACGGCGGAAACAAATGACCCGGCTTCTGAGCATACTGGCCGATGCCCCGCCGCCCGCGCTTCTCTTCGGCGATCTGAACGAGTGGTTTCTATGGGGAAGGCCTTTTCGCTGGCTGCGCAACCATTTCGGACACATACCCGATATCGCCACTTACCCGTCCATATTTCCTCTGTTCCCTCTCGACCGAATTTGGGTCAAACCCCGCGAGCTTCTTGCGGACATTGCGGCATACTCAACGCCTCTGGCGCGCGAAACCTCCGATCATCTGCCCTTGCGGGCAGTACTGAAACCGGCGGATTCGAGCTCGAATCCGTAAGGTTTTTTTACGTTCACTGTCTCAGGAATGACTCACAGTTACTTATCTATAACTCGATATTCATAAGGAATTCTGATTTACCTGCGACTTGAATTTTTTTATAAATTGACTACCGAGGCTTTGCCGAGGTGCAGGACTTAATTCGCAAACTCACTCAAAATAAGGAAAGTACCATGAGAATCAAAGGAGACTATTTGAGGAAGAGTCTGCCAGCGCTTTTAGACAAATGGGCAGACGATGTTGATAGGCTGGATATCCGGATTCAACCCGATAACGAAATGGATGCAGACAACGAAGACCGCTATGAACGCCCCCATTCGATCGGCTTCGAGTCTGGCTTCCACGCGCAAGCCCGTTAGCGAATGCTTACGGATTGACGCGACCCCACTCGTCCGAGCATTTCGGCTATCCCTATAATCCCGAGGACCCGAGGCTCCGCCTCGCTTCGTTGCCCGATCCATTCGGGCAACGAAGCTAACCACAGACGCGGGCGTAGTCCGCCCGCCGCTCATGTCGTCAACAACGCCTGTCTTGCGACTTTCGCGACAGAGTTGTCCTCTTGCCCCAAAAGCAGTAATCGACGAGATTTTCCGGGCTCGTGCGGATAGATAGCGCCTGAGTCGCCCTGAAACTGACCGCCGCCACCGTTTCCCCAAACACACTGCCTTCATCATGAACGATTCGACAAGGTTCGCTTTTAAACGCGCAACTGACGCCCCCGCTCTGCCGAATACCAGCGTTCGCTTCATTATTCACTGTATGGCAGGGTTTCGTGGATGGTTTCTGCTGATGCTGATTCTGGAAACGGGACAGGCCATGAGCAACATCCTCGTACCCTACGCCATCGGGCAAATCATCGATGGCGTGACGGAGGCAAGCGGTGATTCGATTCCCTTGACGGAGCGCTTGAAAACGCCCTTGATGCTTTTCGCCGCATTGAATATCGCCGAAATCCTGTTCAGCCGGGCCAGCGGCGCCTGTCTGATCATGGTGGGACCGCGCTTGCGCAAAAGGACAACGCAAATACTGTACGCCTACCTGCAGCACCATTCCGTCCGGTATTTCAGCGGGCATTTTGCCGGCGCACTCGCGCACCGGATCACCGAAACCGCCATGAGCGTCAATCATACCGCTTGGGCGATTCTCTTCGATTTCTGGCCGGTCGGAGTCGTATTCGCCGTGTCCGTCGCGTTGCTGCTGAGAACTCACGATAATCTCGGATGGTTCGTAGCGGCCTGGGTGCTGGTCTACGTAGGCGTATCGTTCTGGCTGGCCAAACGCTGCCGTCCTTACGCTCAGGCTTATGCCGAAACCCGCAGCCAAGTGAACGGCAAAATCGTCGACTCCGTGACTAATATCCTGAATGTCAAATTGTTCGCCCGACTGCGTCACGAGCGGGATTATCTCGACCGTTATCTCGAAACGGAGGTCAAAGCCGGGCGCCGGACTTTCTGGTACATGGAGCGGGTGCGCTGGTTTCAGTTCATATCCGCGGCTGCCTTGAAGGTAGGCACGATATACTTCGCCTTGAGGCTCTGGGACCAAGGTCTGATCGGGGTCGGCGACTTCGCGATGAGCGCCGGACTGGCGCTTCTGATCATCGGTGATGCCCGCAATCTCAGCCGCCGCTTTCTGGAGTTCTTCGAATATGTGGGCAATGTCGGCAACGGCGTCACCACCATCGTCAGACCCCATGACATCGTCGATACGCCAAAGGCACAACCATTGCGAATAACGCGCGGACGGATCGAATTCCGCGATGTCCGGTTCGGCTATGTGCCGGGACAGTGGGTATTCGACGGGTTGAGCGTCGTCATCGAGCCCGGTCAGCGGGTCGGCCTGGTCGGATTCTCGGGCTCCGGAAAATCCAGCTTCGTCGGGCTGATCCTCCGCTACTACGAACCTCAAGGCGGTCAGATCCTGATCGACGGCACCGACATCGCTCACGTAACCCAGGACTCGCTTCACGAGCAAGTCAGTCTGATTCCCCAAGATCCCAGCCTATTCCATCGTTCGCTGCGGGAAAATATACGTTACGGACGGCCGGACGCCGAAGATGCCGAAATCGCCGCCGCAGCGCGAATGGCGCGCGCCGACGAGTTCATCGACGGCATGAAAGACGGCTACGACTCCCTGGTGGGCGAACGCGGCGTCAAGTTGTCCGGCGGCCAGCGGCAACGTATCGCAATTGCCCGGGTCATGGTCAAAGACGCGCCGATTTTGATACTCGACGAGGCTACGTCCAGTCTCGATTCGATAACGGAAAAGGCGATTCAGGACAATCTCGATCGGCTAATGGGCCAAAAAACGGTCATCGTCGTCGCCCACCGCTTATCCACGATCGCGCATCTCGACCGTATCCTGGTCTTCGACCGAGGCCGCATCGTCGAGGACGGGAATCACCGGGAATTGCTTGCAGCAAAAGGCTTTTACCACAAATTGTGGACCATGCAGGCAGGGGGTTTTCTTCCCGATACGAGCACAGATCTCTCGCGTTATGCAGCGCAGTAGCGAGACTGTTTACTTGACGCCACTCTTGCAGAAGCAGGCCCAGCCGAGTAAAAACGTGGTTCGCTCGATGATTCGAGCTGCTATTCGGACTCGGCTTTTTTTCTTGTCCGACAATATGCCGCGCATTGGAGCCCGTGCGACAGTGCGCCTCGAAGAACCTACTTGCGGCCCGATTGCTGTGTTGCGCGTGCTCGGACAGTCCTGCGGCACAGGGACGTACGCCGCACAGGACTGCGGAATCCTCATGTACTCCATGTACACTCCGGTTCCTGTGTCGCGGCTCCCATCCGTGGGAGCCGCCCTTAACGGGGCCTGCCATTGGCAGTCCAAATTGGCAATGTCCTTCCGTGGACTTTGCCCTTCGGACGAACGCGGTTCGTCTCATTCCGCTCCCTGCGGAATGGTCGCTTTCGGCGGATTTGTCCGGACGTCTTGGACTCGGGCCGCAAGTAGTTTTTTCGAGGCGCCCAACACGGCATCCGGTTCGCACATCAAACCTAAAATGGAGTGTAAACACTATGAAGAAACTCGGATCTTTTGCCCGAGCAGTTGCTCTTGTCATATTCGGGCTGTCCGGCTGCACCCCTTCGCCGTCTGCCGATGCAGAAAAACACAAGCGGGAAAGCTTGAAATTTTTGGTCGACAACGAGAAAAAGCCCGGCATCTTGAGTACCGCGAGCGGGTTGCAGTACCAGATCCTTAGCGAGGGCAACGGCCTTTCACCGAAGGCCACCGACACCGTAACCGTTAACTATCGCGGCAGCCTGATCTCGGGCCAGGAATTCGACAGCGGCGAAAACGTGAGTTTTCCTTTGAACGGGGTTATTCGCGGCTGGACCGAAGGTTTGCAACTCATGAAGGAAGGCGCCAAATACCGCTTTTTCATCCCCCCTGAACTGGCCTACGGCGAACGTGGCGCAGGCCGCGTGATTCCGCCAAACGCGGCTCTGATCTTCGATGTGGAACTGGTAAAGGTTAATCCTTAATCGGATCTGACTGCGCAACCGGATGCGGTTTTCACTTCAAGTGCGCCTACCATGTTCGAAAATCTCTTCGATTCTCAGACGATCAAAGATTTCATACCTCACGGGACATGCCTTCTTTGGCGCTCCGATTTGCTGCTTCTTCATGTCCTATCGGATTCGCTGATTACGGCGGCTTATTATTCCATCCCCGCGGCACTGATTTTCTTCGTCCTCAAGCGGCGGGACCTTGAGTTCCGCTCGATCTTTGTCCTGTTCGGCATCTTCATCATGGCGTGCGGGACAACGCATCTAATGGAAATCTGGACGATTTGGCATCCCAATTACGTGCTGGAAGGATTCGTCAAACTGTTTACCGGCCTAGTCTCGATCGCGACCTCGGTCCTGCTTTGGCCGCTGATTCCCCACGCCCTCAAACTCCCGAGTCCTGCCAAGCTCGAAGAGACAAACCGCCAGTTGCAGCATGAGATCGAAGAGCGCAAAGGGAAGGAGCAGGAAATCAGACAACTAAACGCCAATCTCGAAAAAATGGTGGAGCAACGCACCGCGCAACTGGTCGAAGCAAACGCCCAACTCGAGGACGAAATCTTGGAGCGCCTCCGCATCGAGGAATCGTTACGCGAATCGGAAAGCCGCTATCGCACGTTGTTCGAGCAAATGCCCGATGCGCTGGTGCTGATGGATATCGAAAGCGGCAAATTGATCGACTTCAATCCGAAGGCTCACCAAAATCTCGAATATAGGCGTGACGAATTCCGGAAACTGCGAATAAGCGATATCGATCGGCAGCAATCGGAAGAGGACATCAGGCGACATATCGAGAAAACTCGTGATACCGGGGAAGATGTATTCGAAACCGAGCATATTACAAAAAGCGGCATCGTACGGAATATCCGCGTCACCACCAAGGTCATTCAGCTCAATCAAAAAAAATTGATCCAAGCGGTATTCACAGATATCACCGACTACAAACAGCTTGAACTTGCTCTGCGCACCCAACAGCAGAAATTGGAGCAATCCCAGAATCGGCTCGAATATATCGTCAATACCAGCCCATCCGTAATTTACATACTCTCCCGAACGGGCAATCCGGAATGCCCCTTCAAGGTCGATTTCATGGGCGAAACCATAACCCTGGTGACCGGCTATGAACCGCACCAATGGTATTGCGACGAGACCTTCTGGATCGATCATGTTCATCCGGACGACCGTGCTGCCGCTCTGGAAAATCAAAGCCTCCTGATTAGTCAAGGCGAACTCACGCATCAATACCGGTTTCGACACAAGGACGGCTCGTACCGGTGGATTCACGACAAGCTTAGATCGCTTCGAGATTCCGAGGGAAACATGATCGAAGCGATCGGCGCCTGGGTCGATATTACGGAACGCAAGCAAGGCGAACTGGCCCTAAAGGAAGCAAAAGAGGCCGCCGAAGCCGCGAATCGCGCCAAAACCGAGTTTCTCGCCAACATCAGCCACGAGTTGAGAACTCCTTTGAACGGAATACTCGGGTTTACCCAGGTGCTTCAAAAACAGACCGATCTCACCTCAAAACACAAGGAATATCTGGGTTATATCGGCCGCTCCGGACATCATTTGCTGACATTGATCAACGATCTGCTCGATTTATCCAAAATCGAGGCGGGGCGACTGGAGGTGGAAAATTCCATTTTCCATTTCGTAGAGTTTCTCGACGGCATTGCCGAGATGTTCGAATTCCGAGCAATAAATAAGGGCGTTGGTTTTATCTATGAAAAGGCCGCGACTCTACCCGAATACGTTATCGGTGATGAAAAGCGCTTACGGCAGATACTCATCAATCTCCTCGGCAACGCCATAAAGTTCACCCATCAGGGGTATGCCGCTCTGAAAGTCTTCAGTCATGGAGAAACCGTCTATTTCCGGATTGAAGATACCGGCCAGGGTATCGCCGAAGAGGATATGGGACGAATTTTCCTGGCCTTCGAGCAAGTGGCCGATCACGACTCTACGGAAGGAACAGGCTTAGGGCTAGCTATCAGCAAGCGGTTGGTGGATGCCATGGGCGGACAAATCGACGTGCAAAGCACTCGCGGCCAAGGCAGTGTTTTTACGGTTTCGCTGGCGTTGCCGGCAGCATCGAATCCGTCGAAACCGAAAGCCGATGAGAATCAGGTCATTGGTTACACCGGAAAAGCGCGACGGATCATGATCGTCGACGATAATCCGGATAATCTGACGATGCTGTCGGCGCTTCTGGAATCACTGGATTTTGTCATAGAAACGGCCTCGAACGGCAGAGAATGCTTGGACAAGTTCGCGCTTTTCGAACCTGACCTGATCATGATCGATCTCTTGATGCCCGATATGGATGGGGCAGAAACGGTCAAACATTTACGGCAGACGGAATCCGGGCAAAACGTCAAAGTCATCGCAGTCACCGCGCATGCGTTCGATGACATCAGAGACATGTGCCTGGCATCGGGCTTCGATGACTTCATCACCAAGCCGGTAGATCTCGGGGATTTGCTGAACAGCCTGCAAAAATCCTTGGGCCTGACCTGGCGCTACGCCGACACCGGTTCACATGCAAAGCCGGCACGCGCCAAGGCCTCGTAACCCTGCCCGGATCTTATGTCAAGAATTATCTCCGGTCGGATGTGGGCCGCGCCGGTTTGTGCGACGCCGGAGCTGTCAAAAACCTTCATGGTCTTGCGACGCCGCAACGAGCGTTGCCGGCGGCGACGCCCCGCGTGGTTCGTCGTCGCTGCGGACAGCAGAACCCAACGGATAGGTACCGATTCGTTCCCGTATATCGTCGCCCTTTACACGGTTGGAAGGCTTGGTCAGCTGCGCCGCGGCGAGTACCAGGATCGGCGCGATGATGAAGCTGCCGGTCAGCGCCTGTAACTTCAATTGTTCTTGATCGGGAACCGCCTCTACCCCATAGGCGAGCCAGTAAGTCACTCCCAGTTGAAAAATCACGATGCCGCTCCAGAAACACGGAGCGAACAATCCCTTCAACGGCACATAGACCAGTCTAACCGGCTCTCCGCGCCTTTGCTCCCGGTCCAGCAACAGCCGATCGATGCGCTGATTCAGCAAAATCGTCACCGTCGCGACGATATACCAGCCGGCGTAATTTTCGAGGGTCACGCCGAAATGAACGCCAGGGTCAGGATAATGATAAATGTCCCCCAAGAACCAATATTTGCCGAGGTTGGCGATCGGGTCGACGATAAGGTCGACGACCAGCATAAGAAATGCACCGAGCAGCAACACCGACACCGAATTTCGGACCTCTACCGAGGTTACGCGCTGCACGTCGTACGCCTTGATCCATAGGGGAGACATAAAGAACTGCGCCAGCGAGAAACTGACATAGCTGAGAAATGAAAACGACAGGCTGTCGAAGAACGGAACGCCAAAAACGACCAAATCGTTGCTCAGCGCCTCGTAATGGTAGACATACTTCCCGAACGGAATTCCATGGTTGATGCTCCCCCATTCGGCCAGCAGAGCCACCAAATAGCTGCTGATCACCCAGATCACCGTTCGCCGAGCGCCTTGCTCCAGCCAGGAAAGCAGCAGGAATGCGATCAGAAAAACCGTGATGTACGGACGATGGATCAAGGACCAGAGGAGTTGCTCGAACATTCGACAGGTGCGAGGTTTACGAAACCTTTCATATTAACCGGCAAGGACTTTGACGGCCAGGTGGCCTGAATGCTCATTCACCAACTCGATATCGATTACGCTCTCCGTGAAACCGCGAGATTCTTCAAGACGCCGAACCGTCACGTATAATGGCGGCCTTTGTTTTTAAGGAGCCACCATGTCGCAATTCGACAACGTCAGCGTCGTCAAGAAAGCCAATGTCTATTTCGACGGCAAATGCGTCAGCCATACCGTCCTTTTTCCGGACGGCAGCCGCAAGACTGTCGGCGTGATCTTCCCGTCCGCCCTGGCTTTCAGCACCGCCGCGCCGGAAACCATGGAAATCAATGCCGGCGCTTGCCGAGTGCGCTTAGCGGGCGAGACGGAATGGAAAACTTACGGGGCCGGCGATTCATTTGAAATTCCTGGCAACAGCCGATTCGATATCGAAGTGATTGACATGCTGGATTATGTTTGCCACTTCGCCTAAGACAAACAAAAACTAACGCGATTGGCTCTTGCGGTTCATCTTGGTCTTTTGAGTCGCTTTCTTCGATGCTTTCTTAACGTGCGCGTTTTTTGCCTTTGGCTTCTCTAGCGAAAGCGCCTCAGCATTCTCCTTTTGCTTCTGCCACTCGGCGAGACGGTCCAAAGCCAGGGCCACTTCGCCGGGAGCCATTTCCTCGACCAGGCTGTCCTTGGCATCGGCCGCGTTCTGATTACCCTGTTCTGCCGCGAGCGTGTACCAGAAATACGCCTGAGCATTGTCCTTGTCGATGCCGTTGCCGGATGCATAAAGCGAACCCAGCACGGCTTGGGCGCTGGCATCGCCCTGCTCGGCCGCTTTGCTGAACCAACGCGCAGCTTCGCCCATGTCGATCGGAGCTCCCAGACCATAGAAGTAAAGAACGCCGAGCTTGCTTTCGGCCGTTGTATCGCCTTGCCTGGCCGCTTGCTCGTACCAGTGCCGCGCCTCGACATAGTCCAGCGGCACACCTAGCCCTTTCATGTAAAGATTGCCCAAATTGACTTGAGCTTCCGGCATGCCCTGCTCCGCCATAGGCTTGAATTCAGCGAAGGCCGCGGAATAGTCACGCCGTTCGATGGCCGCCATACCTTCCTCGAATCCGGCCCAAGCCGATGCCGGGGAGACCAGCCAGACGCTCGCCGCCAATAACCTCAGAACTGGAAATTTCTTGTAGCCAACTGAGATCACGATTTATTCCGGTTTCTTGAATTCAGCTAAAAAAGCGCGCAAGCCGCTAGCCTGTCCGCACTCAAGCGACCGACAAGACGATCTTGCCCATATGCCGGCTGCTTTCCATCAGTCGATGGGCTTCTGCTGCCTTGGCCAAGGTAAACGTGGCGTGCACCACCGGCTTGACCTGACCCGATTCGAGCAGCGGCCACACTTTCCGCCTCAGCGCATCGGCAATCGTGGCCTTCTCTTCCACGCTCCGCGGCCGCAAGGTTGAGCCGGTCAAGGTCAGACGGTTCAAAAAAATGGGAAGCAGGTTGATTTCCGCCTTGGGTCCGCCCTGAACCGCAATCACGACCAAGCGGCCATCTGCGGCGAGACAACTGAGATTCCGCTGGAGATAAGGGCCGCCGATCATATCGAGAATCAGGTTCACGCCCTTGCCCTCGGTCAGTGCCCTGATGCGGTCGACGAAGTCTTCCTCGCGATAGTTGATCGCGGTAGCCCCGAGCTGCTCGCAGAACCGGCATTTTTCCGCGCTTCCCGCGGTTACGAACACGCTGGCGCCGAATGCACGGGCCAATTGAATCGCCGTGGTGCCGATGCCGCTGCTGCCCCCGTGTACCAGCATGCTTTCTCCCGGTTTCAGCCCGCCCCGCTCGAATACATTGGTCCAGACCGTGAAAAACGTCTCAGGCATGGCGGCGGCATCGATCGGCCCAAATCCTTTCGGCATAGGTAAACAGAGTGCCGCGGCGGCCACGCAATATTCAGCATATCCCCCGCCGCTCACCAGGGCGCAAACCGATTCGCCGATGGCGGGCTCACGCACGCTTTCGCCCAAAGCTACCACTTTGCCCGCGACTTCCAAGCCCGGTATATCGGACGCTTCCGGCGGAGGCGGGTAAAGCCCTTTGCGCTGCATGACATCCGGCCGGTTCACCCCGGCCGCAGCTACCTTGATCAGCACTTCGCCTGGCCCCGGCTGCGGCATCGGTCGCCGACACAACTGCAAAACCTCCGGACCGCCCGATTGGGCGATCTCGACGGCCGCCATCGTGCCGGGGAAAAAACCAGTCAAATCAAAAAACTCCTATAGACCCGCCAGCCAAAGCCGAAACCGAAGCCCCAATTCGCTGGTGTAGCCGATGGTGGAAAAGCGAATATGACCGTCAGGACCCAAAATAAACACGGCCGGTACACCCCGAATTCCGTAGTCTCTGCCGATAGCGCCATCCTGGTCGAGAACTACCGGAAACTCGAATCCCTCCCGTTTGACGTACTCACGGACCTCGGTTTCGTCCCCCGACAACAGCGCCACGCTGACCAGCGGCGTATCTTGTGCCAATGATCGAATGGAGCTCTGCATCGCCTTGCAGATCTGACACCAGCTCGCCCAAAAGTAGATTACGGCCGGCCGTCCTTCCGGCTTGGGTACATCCAACGCCGTGCCGTCCAAAGCAGTTGCCCGTATCGGGGGCGGCATCCCGGACACCAAGCTGCGAGTGGCGATCAACTGTACACCGATGTACAGCACAATCGCGGTACTGCCGAATACCAATATTTGCTTCAGCTTGTTTGCCATGGCGCTACTCGAACCGTCTCAACAGAGCAGCGCCGTTCTGGCGCAGCCACTGGCGCTCGCCGGAATAGGCGGGCAGATGCCGGGCGACTAAGGCCCAGAAATCGGCCGAGTGATTCCGATGGCGGATGTGACATAGCTCATGCACAACCACGTATTCCAACACCGACGGCGGCGCAAAAGCCAGAAGCCAGTTCAGGTTGATGTCGTTCCTAGGGCCGCAACTCCCCCATCGGCTACTCATCCGCTTGACCCTGATTTGACGCGGATACAATCCGAAGCGAACAGCGTGCCTTTGTATGATGAATCCGGCCTGATCTCGTATCCACAACTTCGTCCAGTTAAAAAGTGCATTCCTGGCGAGATACGGCTGGTTCTCCGTACCCGCAGGTACGGAGACCAGGAAATGGCCATCATACTGGATATGCGTCCGTCGCCCGGTATGCTCGCGGATCACGAGCGGCACTTCACGACCTTGAAACGGAACGGTCGAACCGTTCTCCAAACGCTGCGTCGGCCCGGATTGAGCAGTCGTCGAACGCATTTCCGAAAGCTTGCGTTCGGCCCAGTCGCGATGTTTGTGCAAGAACGCCAGGGCTCGAGCTTCGCTGATCGTGGGCGGCACGACGAGCTCGATTCCTTCGGGTTTCGCGACCAAACGAAGATGCTTGGCCCGTCGGCTATGGCGAATGCTGTAAGGCAAAGGAAAGCCTGACGACACGGCCTAGCCTTTTCGAATCGCGACGACTTCCAATTCCTTATCCCCCACCGGTCTCTTCCACGTCACTACATCCCCCACTTGAGCCTCCAGTAAAGCCCGTGCCAAAGGCGACATCCAGCTGATCTTCTCATGAGTCGCATCCGCCTCGTCCTCGCCAACGATGGTAAAACGCAGCGTCTGGCCGTCGGAATCGAGAACCTCGACCGTTGAACCGAAGCGTACCTTGTCGTCGGACTGGGCTTCCGGCTGCACCACCACGGCGCTTTGAACACGCTCCTCGTAATAGTGCAAATCGCGCTCCACCTGCTTAAGCTGTTGCCGGGCGCCCAGATCGTCGTTCCCAATCAGGGCCTCTTTTTGCGCACTAAGCTCGCGAACCCGCCGTTGCAGCTGCGCCAATCCCTGCGGAGTAACATAATTGGTATACGAGCTCCGAGGCCGTTCGGGAAGATCGTCACCAAGCTGTTCGCCATCCGGTTCTTTGACAAAAGCGCGACTCATGATAACCACCTCAAAATCTTACCGAGAGAGGCATGGAAAAATCCCGTGCCCGGAAGTGCCGAGGCATTCGGCGTCATTGCCGAAGCCAATGCCAAGGCCAGTTGCAATTTATGTTTACACGTTCCTAAAACGTTTGCTGTCATATTTGTCGGTCAAAATGATACAAACTGCTATAGTTCATCATTAAACGACTGCCTCATTCACCGATCGCGACGAGTCCTAGGTGCAGAAGCAAGAAGTCCACGTCAAAAGCCTGCTGGATCGTATTCTCGCGCTGGAACAGCTAACCGTTTTGTTTCAGCCGATAGTCGTATTGGATAAACAAGCGATTTTTGGATATGAGGGCTTAATTCGAGGACCGTCCGAATCTTTGCTACATAGGCCCAACGTTCTGTTCGCCGCGGCGGCCAAGTATGGGCGCCTGGTGGAACTGGACTTTCTCTGCCGCAAGCTCATCATCCGCCAATTCGCCAAACTCGCTCTGTCGGGACATCTCTTCGTCAACATCAATCCCATTACCTTGACCGACGACGAATTCATTCACGGACGAACACTCATGTACCTACAGAATCACAAATTGGATCCGGATCGCGTCGTTGTCGAAATCACCGAAACGCAACCCATTCAAGACTGGACAGTTTTTCAGCATGCCCTCCAGCACTATCGCGGAATGGGTTTCAAAGTCGCCTTGGACGACCTCGGAGCCGGCCATTCCAGTCTTAAGCTCTGGTCAGAGCTGAATCCGGATTTCGTCAAGATCGATCGGCATTTCATCGAGGGCGTCGACGAAGACCAAACCAAGCGCCAATTCATCAAGTCCATCATAGAAATCGCCAAGTCCCTGGGTTGCCAGACTATAACCGAGGGTATCGAACATAAACACGAATATGCTGCCTTGCGCAACCTGGGCATCGACATGGCCCAGGGATTCTATTTTGCTCCACCGAAAAAGACTCCCGATATCGGGCTTAACCCGCAACTGTTCAGTGACCGACAAAAACGCAACGTTTATTCGGAAAAGCTGACGATCGCACACCTGTTGAAAGAAGTTCCGACCATATCGCCACAATCAACCATGGAAGAAGTCGGCGATCTCTTCCGAATCAGTGAAACGCTCCAATCGGTGGCCATTGTAGACAATGGCGAACCCTTGGGACTGATTTTGCGCAACGACCTGATGAATCTCTTGGCGAGCCGATACGGACGCGACTTGCATGGTCGAAAACCCATACAGGAATTCGCCTTCAGGCCAACGCTCAAGTTCGACCTCCACACATCCCTCGAGGACGTCAGTCGCTGCCTGACCAGCGCGGTCAATCACCAAACGGACGAATTCATTATTACGGAAAACGGACGTTTGATCGGCAAAGGCACTCTTCTGGATCTCCTGAGCACGATCACCGATTTGCAGATCACTAAAGCCCGCTACGCGAACCCGCTGACACTATTGCCCGGTAGTGTTTTGATTCAACAGAAACTGGATGAGTTCCTGCGTAATCGAGAGGATTTCGTCGTCGCATATTGCGATATCGATTACTTCAAAGCTTACAATGACGTTTATGGCTATTTACGCGGCGACGATCTCATCCAGCTTGTGGGCCGACTCATGACAGAAACGGCCGATACCGATTTGGACTTTGTAGGGCATATCGGCGGCGACGATTTTATCGTCCTGTTCCGGAGCGCCGACTGGAAAGAACGCTGTCGACACCTGTTACAAACCTTCGAGACGCTCGTACCGGAACATTACACCGCCAAAGACCGACAAATCGGCGGCATCGAAGCGTGCGACAGGTATGGAGAGAAACGATATTTTCCTTTCGTATCTCTTTCGATCGGCATTTTGCCGGTGGCCGCGAGTCAGAATGGCTTGACCAAGGAAGTTATCGCCGAACTGGCATCGATAGCCAAAAAGAAGGCTAAGGAATCTTGCGGCAACGCGATGTACATCGAAAATCTCGAGAGCGAAGAACGAATCAATCTGACTTCGACCCTGGAAGAAATCGCCATTCAAACCAAGTTGTTCATGCACTGACTGACTGATTGATCGGATGCCGCTTTCGGCTTCGATTCCAAGTTCAGCATTTCCGCTGCCAGCTGCGCGAGTTTGAGCGCGCCATTCTTGTCTCCCAAGTCGTCCCTGATTTGCCTGAGCGCCTGCCGCATCGCTTCTGCATAATCGTGATCCCGAAGAATTCGGGTGATCTCGCCGGCGATATTGTCCGGCGTCGCATCGTGCTGAATAAACTCGCGGACCACATGACGACCCGCCAAAATGTTCGGCAATCCGATATAAGGGATGCGGACCAGCAGGCGCCCCAACCAATAACTGAGCGGAGTCAGCCGATAGACGATTGCCATCGGTATACCCAGCAATGCCACTTCAAGCGTCGCGGTGCCGGAAACGGTGATCACGGCATCGCAGCATTGCAGGGCATCGTAATCCTGCCCTTCGATCACGCGGACGGGTAGATCGCTAAGCGCAAGATGGCTGTGCAGCAACTCGTCCGATATCGAAGGGGCGCGAAAAAGAACGAATTGCGCTCCCGGAAACTCGTGCGCCAACCGTCCCGCGGCGTCGAGAATGACAGGCATAAGCCGGTTAATCTCGTTGACCCGGCTACCCGGCAACAGTCCGATAACCGGGCGTTTGCCCGCAAATCCGAATTTAGCCATAGCTTCGGATCGCTCCATGGAGGGCTTTACCTTTCCCGCCAAAGGATGGCCCACGTAGGTCACCGGTATTTTATAGGCCTCGTAGAACGGCACTTCGAACGGGAATATCACCGCCATGTGGTCCACGATCCGGCCGTAGCTCTTCACCCGCCCAGGGCGCCAAGCCCAAACCTGCGGACTCACATAGAACAGGACTTTGACGCCGCATTCCTTTGCCTTCCGCGCCAAACGAAAGTTGAACTCCTTGTAGTCGACACAGATCAGCAAATCCGGTTTCTCTTCGCAAGCTATCTGCTGCATCGAACGGAGCGCTCGCCGAATTTCACCGTAATGCTTGGCCACTTCGGCGAGCCCGATGACGGCGAGATGGGTGGAGTCGCAACGGAGTTCAATCCCCGCCTCGCGCATTCTGACGCCGCCCATGCCGATGCCGCGGAGGTTCGGGATGAGTTTTTTGAGCTCCCGAAATAGATGGGCGGCGTGGAGATCGCCGGACGCTTCTCCGGCGCTCAACATGACGAGAGGCGAGCGCTCAGTCATTCAAAGCCGCACGGATGACCGACACGATGCGGCGGACATCGGCTTCCTGAAGTTCGGGGTAAATGGGCAAGGACAGGCAACGCGCCGCGACCGCTTCCGTGACCGGCAGAGTTAGCCCGGCACACTCTTCGGCAAATACCTTCTGCCGATGCAACGGCACCGGATAATAAACCGCGCAGGCGATGCCGGACTTCTGGAGTGCCTGCATGACGGCGTCGCGCCGGTTGGTCAGCAGTGTGTACTGATGGTAAACGTGTACGCCTATGCCGTCCTCATAAGGCGTGGTTACCGGCAGATCCGCCATCAGGTCCGAATACAGATGGGCGACACGGCGGCGATTGTGGTTGAAATCGTCGATACGTCGCAGCTTGATGCGCAGGATTGCCGCCTGCAATTCGTCGAGCCGGCTGTTGTAACCGATCACGTCGTGGTAGTACCGCACCTCGGACCCGTGGTTACGCAACACCTTGACCTTGTCGGCGATATCATCCTCATTCGTGGTGACCAAACCGCCATCGCCATAGCAGCCGAGATTCTTGCTCGGAAAAAAGCTGAATCCGGCGCTCACGCCGAAGCTGCCGGTCTGCTGCCCGCCGATGGATGCGCCGAACGACTGGGCGCAGTCTTCCACCATCCTGAGCCCGTGCTTTTCGCAGATCGCGGAAATCCGCTGCATGTCCGCCGGCTGGCCAAACAAGTGTACCGGCATGACGGCCGCAGTCTTTTCGGTGATCGCCGCCTCGATGGCATCAGGATCGATATTGAAGGTCTTGGGATCGATGTCCACGAAAACAGGCTTGGCGCCAACGTAGCGAATGGCTTCCGCCGTCGCGATAAAGGTAAACGGTGTCGTAATGACCTCGTGCCCTTCGCCGATACCGGCTGCCAAAAGGGCCAAATGCAGGGCGTCGGTTCCCGAAGCGACACCGATCGCGTGCTTGACCCCCAGATAAGCCGCCGTTTCCTCTTCAAAGGCCTTGACGTTCGGCCCCAGAACAAAGGCGCAGCTATCCAAGACCTGCCTCAAGCTTTGATCGATTTCGTCCTTGATTTGCAGATATTGGGCTTTTAGGTCGACCATGGGGATCATGAGATCTATCTCTCCTGTAGGCGTTGTCATGACAAGCGTTGCGTAGCGACATTATGCCCCCGCGACCGCAGCGCCAGGGGCAGGAAAACCATTCAGGCGTGAATGGTCAGGCGTTGAGTAGCCGGGTGATTTCGGTAGCCGTTGCCAGAGCGCGCCGTCCGGCATGCCCGGACACTAAAGGCTCGCGTCCGTTCCGGATGCAAGCGACGAAATGCTTGATCTCCTCCATCAGAGCATCTCCGTTGTCGAACACGGACTCTTCACTGACGATTTCCGGTATGCCGGGAAACATCTCGCCCTCACCTTTACGATGGCGCGTCAAAGCGCGATTTTGGAAATCAACGGAAATATAAGCATTGGGCATGAACATACGCATCTTGCGTTCGACTTTCTGGCTGACGCGGCTGGCCGTAACGTTGGCCACGCTGCCATTCTTGAACGCAATGCGCGCGTTGGCGATATCGACGTCACCGGTCAATACCGGCACGCCTTTGGCGTCGATGCGGTCGACTTCACAATCGACCAAATCCAGGATGATATCGATATCGTGGATCATAAGATCAAGCACTACGCTGACGTCGTTGGCGCGTGGTTTGAACGGCGCCAAACGGTGCGATTCGATAAAAATCGGCTTGTCCTCGGTCAGATCGAGAGCCAATAGAGCGGCGTTGAAGCGTTCCAGATGCCCCACCATGAGCACGCGGCACTTTTCTTCGGCGATGCGGATAAGCTCATCGGCCTCCTCTACCGTCACCGTGATCGGCTTTTCCACCAGCACATGCGCTCCCACCGCCAAGAAATCCTTGGCCACTTGGTGATGCAAGCTGGTCGGTACCACGATGCTCACGGCATCGACTCGGCCGAGCAGGTCCCGATAGTCAGTCAGCGCCTGGCTACCGGTCTTATCCGCTACGGCTTGGGCTGTCCGCAGATCCGTATCGACTACGGCGACCAATTCGCAATCAGGAAGTGCAGCATATTTTTCCGCGTGGAACTTCCCCAAGTAACCGACTCCGATCACGGCACATTTCAGTGAACTCATGGCGCTTTTTAAACTGAGAAAGAAAGTGGATGCGGCGACGTATCGACCGATTCAATCTTCACCACGGACATGTATATCGATAAACCCCAAAGTCCCGTGGCGCTTCGATTCTTCCGCCAGCCAACCTCGAAGATAGGCCAGTTCCGGCGTATCCGGCAAGTCGTCCAGGCTTTTTTTGTTCCGCAAACGCCGGTAGGCGGTCGATACGGCTTTCAGACGGTCTCCGTCGATCCCCGCGCGCCGCATACCTACCAGGTTCAGCCGATAATGCTTACCCGGTCTTCCACCTACCATCGTAAAGGGAATAACGTCTTTATTGATACCCGCAAGTCCCTGCAAGATCGCGAAGCTACCGATGCGGCAGAACTGGTGAACCATGACCCCGCCCCCGAAAAAAACCCGGTCCCCTACCTGAACATGGCCGCCGAGTGTGGCACCGCTGGCGAAAATATTGTTGTCGCCCAGCCGGCAGTCGTGTGCCACGTGACTATTGTTCATCAGATAGTTATTCGCGCCGATCCGCGTAGCGTCGCCCTTTCGGGTGGCTCTACTCACGGTCACGCCTTCGCGAAAAACATTGGCGTCGCCAATCTCCACATAGGTTTCCGTTAGAGGATCGAACCCCAGATCCTGGGGCAATCCGCCGATGACCGCCTGTGGACAGACGTGGTTATTCCTACCCATGCGAACGTACGAATGAATGACGGCATGGGCCTCGATGCGACAACCTTCCCCGATTTCGGTGCGGCTCTCAATCACGGCGTAAGGACCCACCGAAACGCCTATCCCTAGTTTGGCATCCGGAGCGATGCAGGCGGTAGGATGTATATTCGCAATCATAAATCCTCGGCTAAGCTCAGAACGGTTTCAACCGCGCGGATGACAGCGGGCGTGGAGGTCTTTTAAGCGCTCCTGGGCGACGTGGGTATAAATTTGTGTGCTCGACAAATCACTGTGCCCTAATAAGAGTTGAACCACCCGAAGATCAGCGCCATGATTCAGCAAATGTGTAGCGAAAGCGTGTCTCAAAGTATGGGGCGAAAGCGGCTTATGAATGCCGGCCAGCAAAGCATAGCGCTTAATGAGGTGCCAAAAGGCCTGGCGCGTCATTGCGGCTCCGCGATCCGTGACGAACACATCGTCGCTGCGTCTCCCCCTCAGGATCATCGGCCGTGCCGACTTCAGGTAACGGTTCACCCAATCTTCCGCCTCTTCGCCGATGGGTACCAAGCGATCCTTGCGTCCCTTACCCACTACGCGAACGACACCTTGGCGGAGATTCAATTGCCCGAGCGTAAGCCCGACCAATTCGCTTACACGAAGTCCGGTGGCATAAAGGACTTCCAGCATAACCCGATCCCGGCAGCCTAAAGGCTCATCGGTGTTTGGAGCCTCCAGCAAGGCTTCCACGTCCTTCTCCGTGAGCGTTTTCGGTAGCGGGCGCCCGATGCGAGGCGCCTCTATGGATACGGTCGGATCTCTATCTACGCAGCCTTCGCGAGTGGCGAATAAGTAAAACTTCCGCAGGCTCGAAAGGAGTCGGGCACTGGTCCGCTCACTCGCCTTCTGACGATATTTCAGCGCCAAGTAGCCTTCTATCTCGCCCGCCTCTACCTGGCAAAGCGATTTTTTGTGCGTATTGCTCAACCAACCGGCAAACAGGCTGACGTCACTTCCGTACGCTTTTTGAGTGTTCTCGCTTAATCCTTCTTCGACCCAGAGGGCGTTCATGAAACGCCGGATCAGATCACCATCCGAATCGGCAATGCGAGGTTCAATCGAGCCAACAGCCTTCATGCCTTATGAACGATGGCGTTTTCACAAAACGCGCCTGATTTATCTCGGTCCCCATACGACAAACGGGCAGCGCTCGCTGCCCGTCTTCGATTCCCGCATCAATCGCCGCGGCGATTTCTCGTTCCGATCAAATTTTTTCTTTGATACGGGCGGCCTTGCCAGTGCGGCTGCGGAGATAATAAAGTTTCGCGCGACGAACGTCGCCGCGGCGCTTAACCTGAATATCCTGGACCTGAGGACTATAGGTTTGGAAAACCCTTTCCACGCCCTCGCCATGAGAAATTTTGCGCACCGTGAAAGCGGAATTGTATCCCCTGTTCCGCTTGGCGATGACCACGCCTTCATAGGCCTGCAGGCGCTCGCGATTTCCCTCTTTCACCTTCACCTGTACGACCACGGTGTCGCCTGGACCAAAGTCCGGGACCGTTTTCTGGCTCATCCATTCGCGCTCAAGTTGCTGAATAATGTGACTGGACATTGCAATTCCCCTTAATTCGTTCCGGCTTTCAATTCGTGTTTAAACTCTTCCAGCAAATTCCGCTGCTCCGCATCGAGCTCAAGCTTAGCTAATAAATCTGGTCTTCTTAACCAAGTTCGGCCCAGGGACTGTTTCAAGCGCCAGCGTCTGATCGCAGCATGGTCTCCACTCTGCAAAATCTCAGGAACTCGCCGGCCATCGAGCATTTCAGGCCGAGTGTAATGGGGGCAATCCAACAACCCCGCCATGTGCGAGTCCTGAACAGCCGAATCTGCATGCCCTAAAACACCAGGCAGCAATCTAACCACCGCATCGAACATCACCAGCACCGCCAACTCGCCACCGCTCAAGACATAGTCACCTATCGACCACTCTTCGTCGATTTCGGCTTCGATCAGGCGCTCGTCGACTCCCTCGTAGCGTCCGGCAACCAGAACAAGTCTCGGCTGCCGAGAAAGACGAACGACAACATCTTGAGTCAACAAACCGCCTTGCGGGCTCAAATAAATCGTCTTTGCCGCTAGGTCCGAGTCGGCTCGTACCGCACGGATTGCACTGCGCAACGGCTCGACTTTCATAACCATGCCCGGCCCACCGCCGTAGGGACGATCATCTACCGTTCTATGCCGATCCGAGGTCCAGTCCCGCGGATTCCAGAGCTTGAGATCGACAATCCCTCTTTCGATTGCCCGCCCGGTTACACCGCACCTGGCGGCACTTTCGACCATTTCGGGGAACAGGGTAACGACATCGAAACGCATTGAGCTACGGCTCTAAAAATCCGGATCCCAATCTACGATTAGAACACCCTCATTCAAGTCGACACTCTTAACGAATTCGCCGACCACAAAAGGGATCAAGCGCTCTCGCTCGCCGTGAACCGTCATAACATCGTTCGCACCGGTTTCCATCATGCCGGTCACGGCACCCAGACTAATGCCGGATGTCGTACGGACCTCAAGCCCGATCAAATCCGCCCAATAATATTCGCCTGGCTTCGTTGGCTGAAACTGTTCTCTGTTAACGAAGATATTCAGCGTAGATAACTGCAACGCTTGGTCACGGTTATCCACACCCTCCAGATGCGCTACGACCGTGTTCCCATGCCGGCGCCCGCCGACGATCTTAAATTCCTTTTGAGCTTTCTCATCGCCGATCAGCCACGGCGAATAACTCAAGATATTGTCTGGCGGATCGGTATGTGAGCGAACTCTTACCCACCCTCGGACGCCAAACGCACCCAACACTTCACCGGCGACAATCTGCCGCGCCACTGTAAACCTGTGTCGCGGGAATAAATTTAAGCCGCAGCCGAGTCTGCGCCTTTCCGAAATTCCTTAATCAAGGAGTGAACCCGTTCGGTCGTCTTGGCGCCTTGACTCAGCCAATACTGAACACGCGCATCATTTAAACGCAGTCTTTCGTCTTTCCCGGAGGCGATCGGGTTAAAAAACCCAACTCGCTCAATGTAACGACCATCTCGTTTACATCTGCTGTCGGCAACAACGACATGATAGAAAGGGCGCTTTTTTGCGCCACCACGGGCAAGACGAATCGTGACCATTAAATTTCCTCTTAAGGATGCAAGAACAACCCAAAAAAACCAGATATTTTACCGAAAAACCTGTTTATGTGAAGACTTGGCCGCCAAAATCATGCCAAACCAAGACTCAGCGCCAAAATTGAAACAGATTTGCGTCATACGGGCTAGATTGAAAACAGACTCGCAGCTCCCGAACCTACCCGAACCGGGTAATCGCCACTCGAGATCTTCTGCGCTTTAATGGAATGGCGGAGAGAGAGGGATTCGAACCCTCGATAGAGCTTTTGACCCTATACTCCCTTAGCAGGGGAGCGCCTTCAGCCTCTCGGCCATCTCTCCGAAACTGACGAGATTATAATCGACTTATTCCGTATGCTCAGCTGTTTTTTCTGGTGTTTGAGCCTGCTGCTCTCTTTTTATGCGCTCATAGATCTCTTCCCGATGCACAGAAACTTCCTTGGGCGCGTTCACACCAATGCGAACCTGATTACCTTTTACCCCTAATACGGTAACCGTTACATCATCCCCGATCATCAGAGTCTCACCGACTCTACGAGTCAATATCAACATAAATCCTTCCTTTCCGGTCGCTCGTGACCTACCTTAAAATGGTGCCGCTTGCCGCAACACCAAGCCAACCAACACAAACGGTTAAGCGCTATATTATATCAGTTTTTCTTATGTTTATAATGAAAATTTGACCTCACGCCGCTTCCACCGACTGATCGAGATTAAAGGCTTCGTGCAAACTCCGAACTGCGAGTTCCAGATATTTTTCATTCAAAACTACAGAAATCTTGATTTCGGAGGTCGATATCATCTGGATATTGATCCCCTCTTTTGCAAGAGCCTCGAACATCTTGCTGGCAATCCCGGCGTGCGAGCGCATCCCGACACCAACCAAGGATACTTTGACAATCTTGTCATCACCAGCAACTTCGCGCGCGCCGAGTTCGGCGCAAGTGCTATGCAGAATGTCCAAAGCTTTTCCATAGTCATTGCGATGCACTGTAAACGTGAAATCGGTTGTGCCGTCCTCTCCGATATTTTGGACAATCATATCGACTTCAATATTCGCATTTGCGATGGGACCAAGGATTTTATAGGCGATGCCTGGACGATCGGGCACACCCATAATGGTCAGCTTAGCTTCGTCTCGATTGAACGCTATGCCGGAAATTAGCGGCTTTTCCACGTTTTCTTCCTCGTAACTGATCAACGTGCCAGGGCCTTCCTTAAAACTCGAAAGCACCCGTAGAGGGACATTGTATTTACCGGCGAACTCGACTGATCGAATCTGCAATACTTTCGATCCCAAACTCGCCATTTCTAACATTTCTTCGAATGTAATTCGGTCCAGCCGCCTGGCGCGCGGCTCAACGCGCGGATCGGTGGTGTAAACACCATCCACGTCGGTATAGATCAAGCACTCACTCGCTTTGAGCGCCGCAGCCAGGGCTACCGCCGTGGTATCCGACCCGCCGCGCCCCAATGTGGTGATATCACCATCCTCGGTGATGCCTTGAAAACCGGCTACCACCACCACCCTGCCCCGACCGAGATCACTCAAGATGCGATCGGTGTCGATATTCAAAATACGCGCCTTCGTATGGGCGCGGTCGGTGACGATTCTGACTTGCCCGCCAGTGTATGAGCATGCCGGGATGCCCTTTTCGTGCAGAGCCATGCACAGAAGAGCTATGGTGATCTGCTCACCCGTAGCGAGCAGTACATCCATTTCCCGCGGCTCGGGACGCGCCTGAATATCCTGAGCCAAGGTCACCAGACGATTGGTTTCTCCACTCATTGCAGATACGACAACAACGATGTCCTCGCCTCTCCCTCGCGCTTTGACAATGTTGTCGGCGACATGTCGTATTCGCTCGGTACTACCCACCGACGTACCGCCGTATTTATGTACGTATAAGGCCATGTTCTTCTGAGAAGTCTGTCTGTGATTATGCCGTATGGCGCCGCACCCAATCCGGTACGCTCTTCAACGCTACGTCCAGCATTGCCGGATTGGTCCCCCCAGCTTGAGCCATATCGGCTCGGCCGCCACCTTTTCCGCCGACCTGCACGGCCACTGCGTTAACCAAATCCCCGGCCTTGATCCGGTTTATCTGATCTTTGGTTACTCCGGCGATCAGCGTCACCTTATCTTCTTTGACCGACCCCAGCACGATCGCTGCACTCCCCAGCTTATTCCTGAGTTGATCGACCATATCCCGAAGCCCTTTCGGATCGCTTTCTTCCACTTTTGCCGCCAAAACTTTCACTCCGTCGACCGATATCGCCCGAGAGACCAGATCGTCACCTGCGGCACTCGCCAGCTTTGCTTTGAGTCGGTCCAATTCCTTCTCCAAAGAACGATTTCTTTCGAGAAGCTGGTTCACTTTTTCATCCAAAGCGTCCCGCCCGGCTTTCACTCTCTCTTCGAGAGACAGCAAGATGCGATCGTTTTTCTCTATCCAATCGACAGCGGCCTCACCTGTAACCGCTTCGATTCTACGAACTCCGGCTGCCACTCCGGTTTCGCTCACGATCTTAAACAAGCCAATGTCACCAGCGCGTTTGACATGAATTCCGCCGCACAATTCGGTCGAAAAATCGCCGATCCGAAGGACACGCACGTTATCGCCATACTTCTCACCAAACAAGGCCATCGCTCCCGCCTTGATGGCGGCCTCCCTCGGCATCATTTCCGCCGTTACGGCATTGTTGGCACGAATCTGTTCATTCACCAACCGTTCGATCGTCTCGATTTGCTCCGCCGTTACCGGCGCAAAGTGGGAAAAATCGAAACGTAACCGGTCGGGATCAACCAGGGAGCCCTTCTGAGTCACGTGATCCCCTAAAACTTTCCTTAATGCCGCGTGCAGCAAGTGAGTCGCGGAATGATTGAGCGCCGTAGCATTGCGAGACTCGACATCGACTTCCGCCTCGCAAATCGAACCGGCTTTGAACTCGCCTTTCAATACTCGCCCGATATGAAGAATCAAATCGCCGGTCTTCTTCTGGGTATCCGATACTTCGAACAGATTGTCGCCCGCGCGAATGATGCCTCGATCGCCGACCTGTCCACCAGACTCGGCGTAGAACGGAGTTTTGGCCAAAATCAGAATGCCTTCCTCGCCGGCCGATAGAGTCTCAACGGGCTTGCCATCCCGTAGCGCCGCCTCAACGGCTGTCTCCTCATGCGAACTCTTATAACCGGTGAATTCACAGCGTACGTCGAGATGTACATCGTGGGAGTAATCGACGCCGAAATGACTGGCCGCGCGCGCGCGCTCCCGCTGCTCCTCCATTGCTTTCTCGAAACCTTCCAGGTCCAAAATCAGACCATGCTCACGGGCAAAATCGGCTGTTAAATCAACCGGAAAGCCGTAGGTGTCATAAAGCTGAAACACAGCATCGCCGGAAATCGTCTTGCCGCTCATCCCCTTGAGATGGGCTTCCAGAACTCTCATCCCTTGCTCCAAGGTTTCGGCAAAACGCTCTTCTTCCTTCTTTAGGACTTGCTCCACCATGGACCGCGCCGCAGCCAAATCCGGATACGCATCACCCATCTGAGCGCAAAGCGGACCAACCAACCGGTAAAAGAAGGTCTCGCGAATCCCCAGCTTGTAACCGTGGCGAATCGCTCTTCGAATGATACGACGGAGCACATAGCCGCGCCCCTCGTTGGACGGCAAAACGCCGTCGGCAATCAGGAAAGCACACGAGCGAATATGATCGGCCAGTACTCTCAACGAGCTGTTGTCGGTGCTTCCGACTCGCGCAAGATCCGCTGCGGCCCTTATCAAAGCCTTAAAGATGTCGATTTCGTAATTGCTGTGTACGCCTTGAACGACGGCAGCAATCCGCTCCAAGCCCATACCTGTATCGACCGACGGCCTAGGCAATGGCGTAAGCGTTCCATCCGGAGCACGATCGTACTGCATGAATACGAGATTCCAGATTTCGATGTACCTATCGCCATCCTCGTTGAGCGAACCGGGCGGACCTCCCGGAATCCCTTCGCCATGGTCATAGAAAATTTCGGTACAAGGGCCACAGGGCCCCGTGTCGCCCATGCTCCAGAAGTTATCCTTAGAGCCTATGCGTGCAAACCGTGTTGGATCAACGCCTACATCGTTAAGCCAGATCGCCTCGGCTTCCTTATCCTGGTCGTAAACCGTAACCCAGAGCCGCTCGGCCGGCAGCTTCAAAACCCCGGTCAAAAATTCCCACGCGTAATGAATCGCATCACGCTTGAAATAATCGCCGAAGCTGAAATTCCCCAGCATCTCGAAGAACGTATGATGGCGCGCCGTATATCCAACGTTTTCCAAGTCGTTGTGCTTACCACCCGCTCTTACGCAGCGTTGCGCCGAGGCCGCGCGAACGTACGGACGCTCTTCTCGCCCCAAAAACACGTCTTTGAATTGAACCATACCCGCGTTCGTGAACAGCAGAGTAGGATCATCGGCCGGAATCAACGAGCTGGATGGAACGACCGTATGTTGCCGCTCCTCGAAATACTTCAAAAAAAGTGAACGCAGTTCTGCGCTGGTCATTTCGCTGCTACCGATGGTTTCATTCTTATTCTTGTGAGGATTATTCGCTGTCAGGATATCTCAAGCGTTTGAACAAGCGGCGGATCTGATCCGATTCGAAGCCACGTCGCCTAAGAAAGCGCTCCCGCGCCGCACGCTCTAGGAGCGAATCCGGAATGGTCTCGCCATACCTTTTGACATAAGTTTTATGGATCAACGCGTCCCAATCCCGATCATTTTCCAGCGATTTATCCACGTCGACGCCGTGCTGTCGCAACTCCTGTCTAATCCGGTACGCTCCGTATCCCTTTTCGGCGCGACTGCGCGCGAACACTTCAGCGAAACGCCCATCGCTCTGCAAGCCTTGAGATGCCAGATCTGCAACGACTTGCTCAACCACGGCTTCCGAATACCCCTTGCGGCAAAGCTTCTGCCGCAGCTCCGCACTGCTGCATTCGCGATGTGAAAGATAACGCAGGGCCGCAGCCTTTACCGCCTGCAATGAGTCGGGAACGTCGCTCAGGATCCGGCCTCCTCAAGCGGATCGGGCGCAGCGACCTGCCCCACTGCAGGGGCGCTGCTGCCGAAGGCTTTTTCACGAATCTTAGACTCGATGCTTTCAGCCAACTCCGGACGCTCTTTCAGGAAATTGCGAGCGTTATCCTTACCTTGGCCGATACGCTCCGCTCCGAGACTGTACCAGGAGCCCGACTTCTGCAGAATGCCGTAATTCACGCCCAAATCGACCAATTCGCCTTCGTGGGAAACGCCTTCGCCGTAAAGAATTTCGAAATCCGCATTCCTGAACGGAGGCGCCACTTTGTTCTTCACCACCTTGACACGAGTCTCGTTGCCGACCACTTCGTCACCATTCTTGATCGCCCCCAAACGGCGAATATCGAGACGAACCGAAGCGTAAAATTTGAGTGCATTTCCGCCGGTTGTCGTCTCCGGATTGCCGAACATAACGCCGATCTTCATGCGGATCTGATTGATGAAAATGACCAAAGTATTCGAGCGCTTGATATTGGCCGTAAGTTTTCGCAGCGCCTGAGACATCAAACGAGCCTGAAGACCGACATGGGAGTCGCCCATTTCGCCTTCGATTTCCGCTTTAGGCGTTAAAGCCGCCACTGAGTCGATCACGACGATGTCGACGCCGCCCGACCGAACCAACATGTCGGCGATTTCCAGTGCCTGCTCGCCGGTATCGGGCTGGGATACCAGCAAATCGTCCAGATTGACACCGATTTTTTCCGCGTAAACGGGGTCTAGGGCGTGCTCGGCATCGACGAAAGCCGCAACCCCGCCCCGCTTTTGAGCCTGAGCAATGACTTCGAGCGTCAGAGTCGTCTTGCCGGATGATTCGGGACCGTATATTTCTACGATACGTCCGCGAGGCAAACCGCCGCAGCCCAATGCGATATCGAGAGACAGCGAGCCCGTGGGAATGACTTCGAGGTCACGCATTGCGGGGACATCCCCCATCCGCATCACGGACCCTTTGCCAAACTGCTTTTCGATTTGCGAAAGCGCTGCACTCAACGCTTTCTTTTTGTTTTCGTCCATTAGATTAATACTGACTAAACCGTTGTAAATAATTACTAATTATCTCACAGACGAATCGTCGGGAATAGCCTGAAAACTCGGCAGGTTCCAGCTCTTCCGCACCAGATACAGTGAGCCGGCGCGGCTAATTTGGGACTCGATCAGACTGAACGAACTCACGCGCCAACGGATCGGATCGTCGATAGTCTGTGACGACACACTGTCGCGGCAAGCTTTCCTGGCCAGCGTCAGATGCGCCCGGAATGGCCTGTTTTCCATGACAAACCCAATTCGACCGAGGCCGGCAGTCAAACTGTTTGCCAAATGGTTCAGCGCTTCCGGCGCACTCAGGGGCGACAGGCAGATAATTCCCTTTTTCGGCCAAAACTCGATTCGATCGAGACTCAGCTCAAATGACTGTCCGACAATGCTGTCGCCAACCTGACTGACCACCGGCAACCGATCTTCATTCACTTCTCCCAAAAAAGCCAGTGTAATATGAAGATTTTCCCCCTTTACCCACTTAGCCGTAGCCGTTTGCTTGAGCGTATCGACAAGCTGCGCCAGTGAAGCGCGTACCGCCCCGTCTGGCCAAAGAGCGAAAAACAAACGAAGCGTTTTAATCTCGGCAGACATCAAGAATACCTTGAAGCGCGACTCTAACCGCTTGCCGCCTGACCTGACGCCGATCACCGCCGAACTGCATGTGTTTTACGCGGCAGATGCCATCGCCCCGCTGCCAAGCGAACCATACGGTGCCCACAGGCTTATCCGGCGTACCGCCGGTCGGCCCGGCGATTCCGCTAACGGCCGCCGCCACGCCCGCCGCACTATGACTCAAGGCACCCGCAGCCATGGCTCGCACCGTTTCGACGCTGACAGCGCCATAAACTTCGATGATTTCGCTCGGCACGCCCAGCAACTCGTACTTCGCCTGATTGCTGTAGGTGACGAACCCTCTATCGAACCAAGCGGAGCTTCCGGGCACATCGGTGATACATTGGGCCACCCACCCACCGGTGCAAGACTCGGCCAAGACTAGCACTCGCTCCTGAAGCCTCAGGATCTGCCCAACCTCGCGCGCCAACGCGTATAACGCTTCGTCCTCCGCCATATGTCAGCCATTCGCTCAATCGCAGACCTTTATTCTATCCGATAAACTACTCTGATGACCGATCAAGCAACCACACTCTCCAGACATACCCCACTGATGCAGCAGTACCTGCGCATCAAGGCCGAACACCCCGAGCAGCTTCTCTTTTTCCGAATGGGGGATTTTTACGAACTCTTCTACGAGGATGCGCGTAAAGCCGCACAACTCCTGGACATCACCTTGACCGCTAGGGGCGAATCGGCCGGCGAACGCATACCTATGGCGGGTGTCCCCTATCATGCCGTCGATGGTTATCTCGCTCGACTGATCAAACTCGGTGAATCGGTTGCGATCTGTGAACAAATTGGAGATCCAGCCGCTTCCAAAGGTCCCGTCGAACGCAAGGTCGTACGCATCGTCAGCCCCGGCACAGTGACCGAAGAGGCCTTGCTGGAGGATCGCAAAGAGAATCTATTGGTCGCCATAGTCCAGCTCGGCGAAATTTATGGTCTCGCCGGATTAGACCTGGCCGGCGGACGATTCACAGTTCAGCAGGTCACCAGCCTGGAGAGATTAGCCGGCGAACTGGAGCGTTTAAATCCTTCTGAGCTACTCATCAGCGAAGAATGGTCGCCACCACCAACCATAGCCGCAAGGCGTGGGATCACCCGGCGACCGTCTTGGCACTTCGACCCCGAGAGCGCACGCCATCGATTGCTTCTTCAATTCAAAACTCAAGATCTCTCCGGCTTCGGCTGCGAAGGTTCGCCCGCGGCGATCGCCGCCGCAGGTTGTTTGCTTCAATATGTTCAGGACACCCAAAAAAGCGCGCTGCCCCACATCCAAGGGTTACGGACAGAAACTGGCGAGGAAAGCATCATCCTGGACGCGGCAAGCCGGCGCAACTTGGAATTGGATTTTCATCCGTCGGGTCGGGTCAATCTTACCCTGTTCGGCGTACTCGACCGCACCTCAACCGCCATGGGCGGACGCCTGCTGCGACGCTGGCTCCATCATCCTCTACGAGATCAACGCATTCTTTATCAGCGTTACGAGGCCATAGAGGCACTACGCAAAGATAGGAATTACGCTTCCATTCGCGATGTGCTTGCATCAGTCGGGGACATTGAACGCATCGTCGCCCGCATCGCGCTCAAATCGGCGCGGCCGCGGGATCTCGTGGTATTGCGAGCATCGTTAGGTACGCTACCCGAGCTCTTAAATCAGCTCGAAACCCTGGAGAGCACGCTCCTTACGGACATACGGCAGCGGATTCGAGAGCAGCCTGAAATTTACCAACTGCTCGATCGCGCGATCATAGAAAACCCGCCTATGCTGATCCGCGATGGCGGCGTCATTGCCGAAGGTTACCATCCGGAACTGGACGAACTACGCAACCTCAGCCAAAACACGGAACGCTTCCTGGTTGACCTCGAGCAGCGGGAACGCCAGCGAACTGGGCTATCAAACCTAAAGGTCGGATACAATCGTGTGCAAGGCTTCTATCTCGAGCTTTCCCGCACGCAGGCCGACAGGGTCCCGGCAGACTACATCCGGCGCCAAACCTTGAAGGGTGCCGAGCGCTATATCACGCCAGAACTAAAAGCCTTTGAAGATAAGGTGCTGAGCGCACGGGAACGCTCCCTAGCGTTTGAGAAAGCCCTTTATGACGAGCTATTGGATATTCTTGGCACGTCGATAAAAGCGCTGCAGGACTGCGCTTCAGGGCTCTCGGAGCTGGACGTCTTGGCCAACCTGGCCGAGCGCGCCGAAAGCCTGAACCTCACCATGCCCCTACTAATCAAGGAACCAGGCATTCGCATCACAGGCGGCCGCCATCCCGTCGTCGAAACGGTTGCCGATACGCCGTTTGTCCCCAACGATTTGGAACTCAACTCCGACCGCCGCATGCTCATTATCACCGGCCCCAATATGGGCGGGAAATCCACTTATATGCGCCAAACCGCACTTATCGTCTTAATGGCTCATATCGGCAGCTACGTGCCTGCGGAAGCGGCGATGATAGGCCCGATCGACCGGATTTTCACCCGGATCGGTGCCTCCGACGACTTGGCCAGCGGCCGATCGACATTTATGGTCGAGATGACCGAGACCGCGAACATCCTTCATAACGCGACATCATCAAGTCTCGTGCTAATGGATGAGATCGGTCGCGGCACCAGCACCTTTGATGGCTTGGCGCTGGCCTGGGCAACGGCCGACTACTTGGCACGCAAGATCCAGGCGTTCACGCTTTTTGCGACCCACTACTTCGAATTGATTACGCTGCCTGACGAGTGCCCCGGGGTACAGAACGTCCATCTGGACGCAGTAGAGCACGGCGATGGGGTCGTGTTCCTTCATGCCGTCAAGGACGGCCCGGCCAACCAGAGCTACGGACTCCAGGTGGCTGCTCTGGCTGGCGTGCCGAGAACGGTGATTGACAACGCGCGCAAGAAGTTGACGGTTCTGGAGAACCAGACCTATGCGGAACATCAAAGCGAAGCACGGCAATTCGACCTTTTCGCGAATGCCGAGCCTCACCCTGCGTTGGATCTGCTCAGAACGATCAGACCCGAAGAAATCACACCCAAACAGGCCTTGGACTTGCTGTTCACCCTAAAGGACTTGACGAACTGAGAGCAAGACGCTGGAGTCGACCACGCCTAAATGGGCGCTTATTTTTCGCTCTCTTGAGCCAAAATCTTGGCCAATTGACTAGCCGGCACGTATCCCGGCAGTATGTTCCCTTTCTCGGTGACAAGCATGGGCGTTCCGGCGGCGCCCATTTGCGTTCCCAGTGTCAGATGCCGATCTACCGGGTTGTCGCATTGCCGGTTTTCGATGGTCTCGCCACGCTTCGCCTTGGTCAAAGCCGCGTTGCGATCGTCCGCACACCACACCGACACCGCTTTCTTGTAGGAATCAGAGCCTTCGCCAGCGCGCGGGAAAAACAGGTAACGAATCTCGATACCTTCCGTTAGATACTGATCGATCTCCGAATGCAGTTTTCGACAGTAGCCGCAATCGATATCGGTGAACACGTATAGCAAGTGCTTCGAACTCTTAGGCTTGAAGACTATCATGTTGTCTGAGCCGACTTTTTTCAGAGAACTGACTCGAGCGTCGGCCAGCTTGCCTTCCGTTAAATCTTCGCGCGCCTTAATATCGATCATCGAGCCCTGAAACAAATACCGACCGTCCTCCGAAACATAGAACAGCTTCGGCCCAACAACGACTTCGTAAAGCCCCGACATGGCGGACGGTGTGATCGAATCCGGCTTGACTCCGGGCAAAGCGTCCTTTAACGCTTGTTCAATGGCTTTATTGTCGGCATAGGCCGGCCCGAAAAAAAGAGCCGCCATGCCCAAGAATGCGACGCCCCAATGTGTTTTCATGAATGTATCCGTGGGTTGCTTCGGTTTCGATTTATGTCAGCAAACGCTCGATGTCGAGAATGAATGCCAGACTCATCAAGGATAACAGAATGAATAAGCCGATTTGCTGAAAGAACGCTTGCGTCTGCTCCGACACGGGACTGCCTTTGACAGCCTCGACCAGATAAAACATGAGATGTCCGCCGTCGAGCACGGGAATCGGCAATAAATTCAACACGGCCAAGCTGACGCTGACAATGGCGAGAAACTTAAGAAATTGACTAAAGCCTATGCTCGCCGATTTTCCGGCATACTGAGCGATGCTGATCGGACCACTCAGGTTTTCGATGCCTGCTTTACCGACCAGCATCCGCCCGATCATTTTCAAAGTCAAAACGGAGTAATCGCCGGTTTTTTCTACTGCGGCCACAAACGCAGGAAGCACGCCGAGACGATACTCTACCTGCATTGCATCAATAAGGTGCTCGGGTATCTGAACTGCAGCGCCTATTCTCCCGATACGACCTTCTTCCGATTCAACCGGCGTCGGCGTTACCGAGCGAGACAAGCGCTCGCCACCGCGCTCCACGACGACTTCGAGCGAAGCGTTGGGATGGGCGCGCACATGATCCACCCACTCCCGCCATGTCCTAATCGGTCTGCCGTCCACACTTACCAGCCTATCGCCAGCCTGCAACCCGGCTCTCTCCGCCGCACCGCCCGGCTCGACCCTATCGATAATCGGCGGAATATCCGGCTCCCAAGGACGAATGCCCAGGCGCTGATACAATAAATTAGGCTGCTGTGCGAGTTCCTCCGGTACCGTCAGGGTTCGCTGCAGTTGTTCACCGCCCTTCGTCTTGACGTCGACGGGAATCGCTTCACCCTCCATGATTCGCTCCAGCAATTCGCCCATGGCTTGGTTCCAGGTAGGCGTCGCTTCACCTGCCACAGCCACAATCTCGTCGCCTTCCGCAAACCCGACCTGAGCCGCCAACGAGCCGCTGGCCACGGGTCCCAACACGGGGCGCATGCCGGTTTCGCCGATCATGAAAACCGCCCAGTAGACCAGAATCGCTAAAATGAAATTGAAGAACGGTCCTGCAAATACAATCGCTACGCGACGAATTAGAGATTGACGGTTGAAAGCATAAGGCAGATCAGCCGGTGCTACTGTTCCCTCCCGTTCATCCACCATTTTCACATAGCCGCCCAAGGGAAGCGCCGCCACGGTGAATTCGGTGCTATCAGGCGTTCTTTGATGACGCCAGAGAATCTTCCCGAACCCCAACGAAAACCGGATAACCTTAACTCCTAATTTCCGCGCAGCCCAAAAATGGCCCAACTCATGAAAGGCGATCAGGATTGTTAACGCTACGATGAAGTAAAAAAGCGTATGAAGGAGCGAAAACATGGGAGCGTTAATACACCGCTAGCCGATTGATATATGACTCGGCCGTCGAGCGAGCGATTCGGTCCGCATCGAGAACGGCATCGATTGTATTGGCGGGGCCCGGCACAATAGTCGCCATGCAATGCTTGATTGTCTCTGGAATATCCGTGAACCGTATCTTACGATCCAAGAACGACGAAACGGCCACTTCGTTCGCGGCATTTAGAATAGCCGGCATCGTTCCGGCTGCACGAACAGCTTGATAAGCCAAACTCAAACATGGAAAACGAGCTTCATCCGGTGCCTCGAAGTCCAATTGTCTGACACTGAATAGGTCCAGAGGTTCCGCCCCAGACTCGAATCGCTCCGGCCAAGCTAAGGCATGGGCGATGGGAATACGCATATCCGGGCTACCCATTTGCGCCAGCACCGTCCCGTCGACATAATCGACCAACGAATGAATGACGCTTTGCCGATGAATAACGACTTGAATGCGCTCAGGCAGCATGTTGAACAACAGGCATGCTTCGATCACTTCTAGCCCTTTGTTCATCATAGTAGCCGAATCGACCGAAATTTTCCGCCCCATAACCCAGTTGGGATGAGCCACGGCTTGATCCGGCGTTACGTCGTCCAACTCATCTAATGGCTTACGCAAAAAAGGACCGCCGGAAGCGGTAAGCAAAATCCGCCGGACGCCGGAAGCCGTCTGACCGGCGCAGTAATCTGCCGGCATGCACTGAAAAATGGCATTGTGCTCACTGTCGATCGGCAGCAGCTTGGCGCCCGACTTGGCAACCTCGGCCATGAAAAGCTGCCCCGACATCACCAGCGCCTCTTTGTTCGCCAAGAATACGGTCTTGCCGGCTCTTGCCGCCGCCAAAGTCGGCAAAAGCCCCGCCGCCCCGACAATAGCGGCCATGACGCCATCCACTTCAGGCAACATGGCCACCTCTTCCAGAGATTTCGTGCCGCTTAGCACTTCGGTATCCGGCAGCCCAGCAGCACAGAGCCGCCGTCTCAATTCTTCAGCCTGCCCTTCGCTACGGAGAACCACATATGAAGGCCGGAACTGCTGACATTGCTCATAAAGCCGGTCCAGATTGTTATTCGCGGTAAGCGCCACGACCCGGTAACGATCCGGATGCCGTGCAACCACATCGAGCGTGCTGACGCCAATGGATCCTGTCGAGCCAAGAATGCAAATGCCTTTCATCTTAATGGGCTCCCTTGTTCGAGGGAGATTTTTCTTCGTTTACGACGCCTTCTTCCACAAAACCTTCATCGTTTGTCCCCTCCTCGTCATGAGGCGTTATGTCTCCGGAACTTTCAGCAGGCAGCTCCTCGGGAATGACGATATTTGTTTCCAACTCCGCCGTCAAAAATACTCCGAGCAGCAACGAACCGGCATAAAAGATCGAAACTGCCGCCAGCAAGCTATCGATGCGATCGAGAATTCCACCGTGCCCCGGTAATACGGCGCCACTGTCCTTCACCCCGCGAACGCGCTTTGCTAGGCTTTCGAAAAGGTCGCCGCATACTGACGCTGCCACTGTAAACAAAGACAGGAACACGAAATCGGCAAGGGCGATAGCTTCGAGCTTTGCGAATAGCCCTACCGCAATTGCCAGGACCGCCGCAGCGAACAAGGCCCCATAAACCCCTTCAACGGTCTTGCCGGGACTGATCGGTTCCAGCAACTTGGTATGGCCCCAGCGCTTACCCACAAAATAAGCCGCCACATCGGCCGCCCAAACGAGAAATACCAGATAAAAAACCTGTTCCTGACGAAAATTCAAGCGCAGCCAGACCATCAAGATCCAACCGGTGATCAGCACGAATGCACCGGCGGCCAGTTTCGCAGCAAGCGGATACTGGATCTTGACCAAACGCTCAGGTATCCGACGGAACGCGATTCCCCACACGAACCACCAGGCCACTACGGGCCAGTAAAACCACTCAGGCAGTTCACCCGGTGCCCAGTCGATGGCGAAATACCGCGCAGCAAGCAGAAAAGCGAACACCACACCGACGAAACTGAGACGCGACGATAAGCTACCGAGACCGGAAAGATTCGCCCACTCCCAAGCGCCAGCTAAAATAATCGCGCCCCAAAACACCGCAAAACCGTCAGCGGGCAAGAATAAAATCGCGGCGATAATGAGCGGCGCCAGCACCAAAGCGGTAATGACTCGATTTTTCAGCATGACTGTCTCGTAAATAGCAAAATTAACGGGATTCGCTTGTCTTAGTGCAAACGTTTTCTGGAACCAGATCCTCGACTTGCTCGCTCGTATATCCGAAGCGGCGCTGTCGACTTGCGTAGTCGTTCAACGCGAGTTCGAGTGATTGTTCGTCGAAATCTGGCCACAAGGCAGGCGTGAAATAGAGTTCGGTGTAAGCCAGCTGCCACAACAAGAAATTGCTAATCCGCTGTTCGCCACCGGTGCGAATGAAAAGATCGGGCTCGGGCAGATCCGTCAGGGTCAACTGAGATTCAAAGACATCCGCGCTAATGTCTCCGGAACACAGCTCGCCTCGTGCGACCTTTTCGGCCAGCGCACGGGCAGCCTGCAAAATATCCCAGCGGCCGCCGTAATTAGCCGCGATGGTCAGGTTCAAATGGGTATTCGAACTGGTAAGCCTTTCGGCGGCCGAAATCTTTTCCTGCAGCGCGGGCGAAAACGCCGCCCGATCGCCGATCACCCGAAGCCGGACGCCATTTTCATGAAGCTTTTCGGTTTCCCGCTCCAAGGTTGTCAAAAACAGCTCCATGAGCAGAGACACCTCTTGCGGAGGACGCCGCCAGTTTTCGCTGCTGAAGGCGAACAGGGTGAGCGCCTCGATTCGGCGCTTCAGACAGTGTTCGATAACCTTTCGTACTGCCGAGACACCGGCGCGATGCCCAGCCGTACGCGGCAGAAAACGCTTTTTTGCCCAACGGCCATTACCATCCATAACGATGGCGATATGGCGGGGCAGCCGGTCATCATCGATAGGGACAGCGGGCACTTCCATATTTAGGTTCCGAACTGATCATCATTTTGGAAAACGAGGTGCCCAACCGTTCCTGAGTGAAATCGGTTTCGCCGGGGGCACCATCGAATACTGGCTGATAATTATTGAAGAAAGAGCCGAATTTCGACACGACCGGAAGGGACCGATTAAATTGCCATTAAGTCCGCTTCCTTTTCGCTCAGCAAACCATCGACGTCTTTAATGTACTGATCGGTCAATTTTTGAACTTGCTCTTGACTGCGTCGCTCCTGGTCTTCCGAGATTTGCTTTTCCTTCAACGCAGCCTTGAGCTCATTATTGGCATCGCGCCGTATATTGCGAATCGCGACCCGAGCATTTTCGGCTTCGTGACGCACGACCTTGATCAGGTCGCGCCGCCGTTCTTCGGTAAGCGGCGGCATGGGGACACGGATTACCGAACCGGCAGTCGAGGGATTCAGCCCCAAATCGGACGTCATGATCGCCTTTTCGATAGCCTGAACCATACTGCGCTCCCATGGGGTCACGGTCAGTGTTCGGGCATCTTCGACAGCGACGTTGGCCGTTTGCGTTAACGGTACCTCGTTGCCGTAGTAAGACACCATGATGTGATCCAAGAGGCTGGGATGAGCTCGGCCGGTCCTTATCTTGGCAAACTCATGCTTGAGCGCCTCGATACTCTTCTTCATTCGTTCCGCAGTCCGTTTTTGAATATCGTCGATCATGGTTATCTACCGGTTTCAATTAAGGATCCAATATCTTCGCCCAGAACCACGCGCATGACGGCCCCGGGATCGAACACGTTCATCACCCTCAGCGGCATATTATGGTCGCGGCACAAAACCAGCGCCGTGGCATCCATTACATTAAGGCGTTGATCCAAGGCCTCGTCATAGGTCAGCCTCGAGTAAAACCGCGCATTGGAATCCTTGAGCGGATCCGCCGAATAAACCCCCTCCACTTTAGTGGCCTTAATCAGCAACTCGGCATTGATCTCGATCGCACGCAGGCTGGCTGCCGAATCCGTCGTGAAAAATGGATTGCCGGTACCCGCAGCAAAGATGACTACCCGCCCTTTCTCAAGGTGTCGGACTGCACGACGCCTGATGTAATCCTCGCAAACCTGATTGATTTTCAAAGCCGACATGACGCGGACCGGCTGCCCGAGTTTTTCAAGGGCGTCCTGCATAGCAAGGGCATTCAGGACTGTGGCCAGCATACCCATGTAATCGCCGGTAACCCGATCCAAGCCTTCTGATGCCTTTTCCGAGCCACGTATGATGTTGCCGCCCCCAATGACCAGCCCCACCTGGACACCGATCTGACACAAATCATTTATTTCGTGCGCTAGACGCTTAATTGTTTGTGGGTCGATACCACTTCCCTGTTCACCCATAAGCGCTTCGCCGCTTAACTTCAGCAGAATTCGGGTGTATTTAGGCGCGCTCATCGGTTCAAATTCTGTGTTGTCGATTGGTTATCCGCAAACCCCTGACGGGTTGACGTGCAAAGCACTCCGCCAGAGGTTTGCTCACGAAAGTTTAACTGTTTCTTACTTGTGCCATCACTTCTTCGGCGAAATTGCTTTCTACCTTTTCTATGCCTTCGCCAACCTCGAATCGTACAAAGCGACCTACGCTAGCTCCTCGGCTACTCAGCAACTTACCGACAGTCTGATCGGGATCTTTGACGAAAGGTTGACCGAGCAAGGTAACTTCCCCCAGGAATTTCTTGATCTTGCCCTCTACCATTTTCTCGACGATATTAGCAGGCTTCCCTTCGGCCTCAGCCTGCGCCTTGGCGATATCCCGCTCCTTGGCGACCGTTTCGGCAGGCACGCCTTTTTCGTCCACGCACAAGGGTTTACTAGCCGCGACGTGCATGGCGATATCCCGACCCAACTCCTGATCACCGCCGACCAACTCGACAAGAACACCGATCCGGGTTCCGTGCAAATAACTCGCGATATTACCGCTTTCCGATGTAATGCTCTCGAACCGCCGCACATTGATATTCTCGCCGATTTTGGCAACCATAGCCCGGCGCGTTTCCTCCACGCTGGATCCCGAGGACGGCATCACAGTAGCGAGCAATTCGTCGAGCGAACTAGCTGTCGAATCCAATGCGGTTTGCACGACGTTATTGACGAACTCTACGAAATCATCGCCCTTGGCGACGAAATCGGTCTCGCAGTTGATTTCCACGATGACCGCACGCTTACCATCAGCACTCGTTTTCGTAGAAATACGGCCTTCGGCGGCAGTGCGGCCAGACTTCTTGTCTGCTTTCGCGAGACCCGCTTTCCGCATCAACTCAACTGCGGCTTCCATATCACCGTTGGCATCCTGCAACGCCTTCTTGCATTCCATCATCCCCGAACCGGTGCGTTCGCGGAGCTCCTTCACCATTGCGGCACTGATATTCATTGACCGAACCTCATCATTAATTGCTTATCATCGCTATTCAAGCATTTACGCTTATAAAAACGCCCCCTGATGGAGGCGTTTTGAGCGTATCAACGCATTCAGGCACGAAAAACGCATGCCTTACTCGGCATATGCGCTAGCCGCTTCCGCAGCGGAATCCGAACTCGTCTCGGTATTTGACTCCATCTCCACAAATTCGTCTTCCCCTCCGGCAAAATCGAGACTGTGCGCCTTGCCTTGCAGGATGGCTGTCGCGGCGCTCTGCGCATACAGCTGAACAGCACGAATGGAGTCGTCGTTGCCCGGTATGACATAGTCGATGCCGACCGGGCTGTTGTTGGTATCGACAATGCCGACGACCGGAATGCCCAGCTTTTTCGCTTCGCTGATGGCATTCTTTTCATAGCCTACATCCATAATGAACAACACCTCCGGAAGCCGGTCCATATCCCGAATCCCGCCCAAACTATGCTCCAACTTCTCCAACTCGCGCATCATGCCGAGCGCTTCCTTCTTGTTGAACCGCTGCAAGCGACCGTCGTCCCGCATCGCTTCAAGCTCTTTCATGCGAGCGATAGATTGTTTGATGGTCTTGAAATTGGTGAGCATTCCGCCCAACCAGCGATAATTCACATAAGGCATACCACAGCGCTTGGCTTCATCTTCGATGACCTTGCGGGTGGTTCTCTTGGTGCCGACGAAAAGAACTCTGCCTCTGTTGGCCGCCTGCTGTTCGAGGTATTTCATGGCCTCATTGAACAGAGGTATAGTCTTTTCCAGATTGATGATATGGATGTTGCTCCGCGCGCCGAAAATATACGGAGCCATCTTGGGATTCCAATAGCGCGTCTGGTGACCGAAATGTACGCCGGCCTCCAGCATTTGGCGCATGGTTACATTGGACATTCAAATCTCCTAATAGAGCTGAGCCGGATTGAACCGGCGATGGGTTGAGCCTCCACGCACCCCAACCGGCGACCAAATCACGGGGATGTGGCACCCCGCCGGACGTGACGATACGTGTGTGTTATTGCCAAAAATAGCAGCGCTTTATACCATAACCTGCTTTATTCAACAATCCGACCCTTTTCCCGCATCCTCGCTCGACCGAGCGCCACACGAACCAACGAATCTCGCGATGAGCATCATCCTGAAAACGCCTGCCGAAATTGAGAAAATGCGTGTCGCGGGCCGACTCGCTGCACAAGTATTGGAAATGATTGAGCCATTCGTGGTTCCCGGGGTAACGACTGAAGAACTGGATCAAATTTGCCACGACTACATTGTCGATGTGCAAAAAGCCATTCCCGCTCCCTTGAATTACAAGGGATTTCCCAAATCCATCTGCACCTCGGTGAACCATCAGGTATGCCACGGCATACCAGGTCCGAAGAAACTGAAAAGCGGCGATATCGTCAACATCGACATCACCGTAATTAAGGACGGCTATCACGGCGACACCAGTAAAATGTTTCTGGTCGGTGAAGTGCCCATACGAGCCAAACGCCTGGTGAAGATCTGTCAGGAGGCCATGTATCTGGGAATTCAGCAAGTACGTCCTGGCGCGCGGTTGGGCGATATCGGCTTTGCCATTCAGCGTCATGCGGAGTCCCACGGCTATTCCGTCGTGCAAGAGTTCTGCGGGCACGGTATCGGCCGGAACTTTCATGAAGACCCCCAGGTGCTCCACTACGGCAAATCTAATACCGGAATAATGCTGGAACCGGGTATGATTTTCACCGTCGAACCCATGATCAACTTGGGCAAACGCTACGTGAAAATACTTCCCGACGGATGGACCGCTGTAACTAAAGACCACAGCCTGTCCGCACAGTGGGAGCACACGGTTTTAGTTACGGCGGATGGCTACGAAATCCTCACCCTGCGTCAAGAAGAGGCACACGCGATTGAAAACGGCCGACTTAAACTCGCCGCGTTATGACGATATCCTTTCGTCCGCCGAGCGCATCAGGTCGCTTAGAGAACATATCCAACAGAATAATGCGGAGCTAACCGAGCGCTTTCACGCCGGCATACCAGCCGCCGAACTGATTCGGGCGCGCTCCGATTTCATCGATGAACTGCTCGGAGCCTGCTGGAATCATTTCCTCGGATCCGACGCCGAACAGCTCGCACTTATTGCGGTAGGGGGCTATGGCCGACGCGAGCTGCACCCTTACTCCGATATCGATGTTTTGATTCTCCTCGATTTTCACCACAGCGGCGCGAATCGAGCCGAAGAACCGCCCTACCGGCAAGGCTTGGCCGATTTCTTCAATTTGCTGTGGGACATTGGCCTCAAGCCCGCTCACAGCGTCCGTACGATCGAAGAGTGCGTGGAACAGGCCCGGCAAGATGTGACGGTCATCACCAATCTCATGGAATCCCGACTGCTCCATGGTTCCTCGGCGTTGTTCAAGGAGCTGTGGGCGCGTATCGGCCCCGAACATCTCTGGTCCTCGCGAGAGTTCTTCGAAGCCAAGATGGCTGAACAAGCCGCACGCTATGCCAAATACCACGACACGGCCTACAACCTGGAGCCTAATATCAAAGAGGGCCCGGGCGGTCTCCGGGATATCCAAATCATCGGATGGATTATCAAGCGCCATTACAATGCGTCGAATCTGAACGATCTGCTCCTGCACGGCTGGCTAACCGAAGCGGAGCACGGCGAGCTCATGCAAGCGCAGCATTTCCTCTGGCAGCTCCGTTTCGCCTTGCACACGTTGACCGGGCGTTGCGAAGATCGCCTGCTGTTCGAGTATCAAAAGGAGCTGGCCCTACAGTTCGGATATCAGGATCCGGACGTCAACCAAGCGGTCGAGCAATTCATGCAGCGTTATTTCCGCACCGTCATGGGACTGGAGCGGCTGAACGAAATGCTATTGCAACTGTTCAAGGAAGCCGCACTGCATCGCGATGAAGATGCCGTAATCCTCCCGATCAACAGAAACTTTCAGGCGGTCAACAACTACATCGAGGCACTGCACCCGAACGTTTTTCGGGAACAGCCTCTTGCCCTGCTGCAAATATTTCTCCTATTGCAGCAAAACGCCAGCTTGTTAGGCATACGCGCTGCGACCATCCGGCTCATTCGCCAACATCTCTACCTGATCGACGAGAATTTCCGCAACGATCCCGAAGCTTGCCGGCTTTTTATGGAGATCCTGCGTCAACCGGGAGGCATCACGCATCAACTGCGGAGAATGAACCGCTACGGCATTCTGGCCGCGTATCTCCCGGCTTTCGGCCGCGTCGTCGGCCGCATGCAGTATGATCTCTTCCACGTTTACACCGTGGACGAACATACGCTCTTCGTAGTACGCAACCTCAGACGATTCGCTCTAGAAAAGCACAGAGCCGAGCATCCCCTCTGCAATGAAATTTTTCAGATCATCGAAAGACCGGAGCTTCTATACATTGCCGGCTTAATGCACGACATCGCCAAAGGTAGCGGCGGCGATCATTCCGTCATCGGCGCGGACATTGCCGAGGGTTTTTGCCAACGCCACGGCATAAGCCGTCGGGACACCGACCTGGTCAAGTGGCTGGTTCAGAACCATTTGCTCATGTCCATGACAGCTCAGCGCAAGGATATCAGCGATCCAGACGTCATTCATGAGTTCGCCACCGCCATCGGCAACCAAGACACGCTGAATTATCTATATCTCTTGACCGTGGCCGACATTCGCGCCACCAACCCGAACCTGTGGAACTCGTGGAAAGACGCCCTGCTCAAGGAACTGTATCTCACGACGCGGTGGACATTCCGCCGAGGACTCACAAAACCGCTGGAACAAGAAGAAAAGATCAATGCGGTCAAAGCGGAAAGCCTTGCTCTGCTGAGGCGCTTAGGCATCAGCGACCGGACCATCGAAAAAGTCTGGCAGATGGTTAACGACGAATATTTTCTGCGCTATTTGGCGGAGGAAATCGCCTGGCATACCGTGGCCATCAGCGCCTGCAAGCCGGGAGACTTACCCCTGGTCCTGTTGCGCCCGGTCAGCCAGCGGGGGAGCGCGGAAATTTTCCTGTATGCGAAAGACCAGGATTTCATATTCGCTTACAGTACGGCGGTTTTGGACCAACTCGGATTGACCGTCTTCGACGCCAAGATCATCACTTCCGCCGATGGCTACGTGTTGAACAGCTATCACGTCCTCGAGCAGACTGGAGAACCGATCAACGATCACCTGCGGCAGGCCCAGATTTGCAGCCGATTGCGGGCATGCCTGCTACAACCGAGCTGCACACCGCTACGCGTCCATCGGCGCGAACCGCGGGAAATAAAACATTTCACGGTACCCACTCAAATTTATTTTCACGACGACCCGCAGAACCGTTATTCGATTCTGGAATTGGTCGCCACCGACCGCCCTGGGCTTTTGTCGAAGGTCGGCCAAGCGTTCAGGGAATGTGACGTGCGCCTCTATAATGCAAAAATTTCCACCATCGGCAGCAGAGCCGAAGACATTTTCTATATCACCGACCATCGCGATCATCCGCTAAACAGCGAACTCCAGAAGCGCCAATTGAGCGAAGCGATCATCGCGCTGGTGGGAACAAATTAAACGTTTTTCCGCATCCGTTTCAGATATAGCGGAGTCCGCAACCCCGTTTTTTCGTCAAAGACTCGTGCTATGCTTGCGGCGACCGATCAATGGGTCGTACCTTTTGGAAGCCATGTTTCCAAGCCTAATCGGAGGATAAAGCCATGCCGACGGTTGCAGATCCGCTGCTCGAAAACTGGTATCAAGATGCCGAGACCGGACGATCGTTTCGTGTTGTCGCATTGGACGAGGAAAACGACGCCATCGAAATCCAGTATCTCAACGGCGATCTCGGCGAATTTGACTTTGCCTCTTGGTACGAATCGCCTTTCGCGCCTATAGAGCCCCCCGAAGACTGGAGCGCTCCTTTCGATGACGTGGAAATCGATGACCTCGGTTACACCGATCCGGATTTGCATGAACCGGATCAGCGGGATCTCACCTTGGACGACTTTCTAAACGAAGAAGACGAGCATTGATTTTCGCTTGGCTTGACTCGCCTCGTCGCCGCCCGAACGATCACGATGCGGGAAATGCGCTGTATCGCTCGATGAATCCGAACGTTTCGGCTACGGGCTTGCAGGTTAGATGTCCCTGGTAAGTGTTTACGGCCTTGGCAAACCCTGGATTTTCGCGAAACGCCGTCAAGCCCTGATTGGCTAACTGGAGGACATAGGGAAAACTGGCCTCGGTTAAAGCGATCGTCGATGTCCGGGGATAAGCGCCGGGCATGTTGGTCACGCAGTAATGGATGACGCCGTGCTTCTCGTAAACGGGTTCCGAATGAGTAGTAGGCCGCGAAGTTTCCACGCAGCCGCCCTGATCGATGCTGACGTCGACGATCACGGAACCGGGCTGCATCGATCTGACCATATTCTCGGTCACCACGTAGTCTGCCTTGGCCCCGTGCCGCAATACCGCGCCGACGACTAAATCGGCTTCACATATACGGCGTGCAATGGCGTCCGGCTCGGAAGCAAAAAACTCGAGTTCCCCTGAAATTTCGCGCTCCATCCGCTCGCCCTTGGCCTTGTCGATGCCTGCAACAGAAACCTGAGCCCCAAGCCCCCACGCCGTCTGCGCGGCGTGAAAAGCCACGACCCCGTCGCCTACGATCAACACCCTTCCGTGTCTCGCGCCCAGAACCTTGCCGAGCTGCACCCCTCTACCGCCATTGAACTCGGCCAGATAATAAGCGCCGACCAGTGCCGCCATGTTACCCGCGACCGCGCTCATGGGAGCGAGAATCGGCAATCGACCGGATCTGTCCTCCAAGGTTTCGTATGCCACCGCCATAGTGCGGCGTTCCAGTAAGATCTCAGTGAGCGAGCGAGGCGCCCCCGCAAGATGGAAGAAGGTAAACACGATCTGATTTCGGAGAAAAAGGTACTCCGATTCTATCGGCTCTTTGACCTTGAGAACCAAGTCCGAATTCCATGCGTCCTCGACGCCGCAAATACGAGCGCCCATCCGAACGTATTCCTCATCCTTAAATCCGGAACCGAGCCCCGCATTCGTTTCGATCAAAACTTCGTGCCCCGCCTCGACAAGTATCGATGCTTGATGCGGCGTCAGCGCGACGCGGTTTTCGTTATTCTTGATTTCTTTAGGTACCCCGATTCTCATAGCAGTATGCAGCTCTACAGACTTGAAACTTATGAACGATTGTATACGTTCGGAGGAACCAGGCCATCCTCAGAACGACTCGAGCTTATTCTCTAGTCTAACCGTAGTCGACGCTTTGGCGTGTAACCCAGAGCCACATACTCTGTCGAGCGATCAGTCAGCAAAAACAATTATCGAGGCCGACATCTCCGCGATTCTAAAGTGAACATCTGAGCCCGACTGAATCGGCCTCAATATCGTAGCGAGGCGGAGGTTTGTGCCTCCGCCCCGATGCAGACAATCTTGTTCTCGCTTTGCCACGCGAATCCAAGACCGGAAGGTCTGGTCCCCGAGATCGCTCACCGGCGCCATTCGGCAACCAGCTTAAGGCATTCCCGGCGCCACTGGCACTCGAATTCTTTGCACTCCATGCGATCCTCGGACAAAAAACATGCGGCTTTACCCCTGGCTCGTTGGATAGCCCACACGAGTTGTTTTTCTGTACGGAAATATTCGAGGTCTCGGATACCCTCATGGCGGGCTAAATTCAATAGCTCTGCAGCGATCATCAATCTCTCCTTGGTTTCAGATGCATAAAAACAGCGCGACTACGCGCTTCAACTTCCTTGGAACGAACTTATCGATTAATTGAAAGCCCCTAATTCTCCTTTTTAGCCTGTGAAAAACATTCTTCTCGCCATAAACAACCATGCTGATCGCAGGCAGCATCGCGAGCCGTACCGAAGCAGTCGAAGTTTCCTTCGACAATCTGGATCTTTCGGATCAGATCCCGCTTGTTCATGCGGCCTGGAACCAAGCCCATACGTTTGGCGATCTCCCGAACTTCATCGACACGCATAACGAACCTCCTCCGGAAATCGATTAATTCTGAGATACGAAGTTGATGATTGCATTACAAGGACCAAACCAGCCTTAAGGAAATCCAGCCATCAAGCGTCTCAGGACTTTTCAAGCAACATGCGTGCCGCAAAATCGGCCGCCCCGATCAACCCAGTGTGAAAATTCAAGGCAACACGGACCGGGACAGCGCAGAGAAACTCTGAAAGCCGGCCTTTAGCACAAAAACCTTGCATGAAATGGCCGTCCTGTAGTGCGGGCAGAATCTTTGGCGCAATGCCGCCGCCGACCAGCACGCCGCCGGTAGCGAAACACCTCAAGGCCAAGTTGCCGGCCTCCGCACCAAAAATGCGCGCGAACAGGGCCAGAGTTCCCCGACACAGCGCATCTCCCCGATGCAAGGCATGCGTGGTGATTTCCCGTGCGGGGTCCTCCGCCTTCTTTATCGCGCCGGCCAATTCGGGCGATTCGGGCGCATAGTTTATGTCGCGTAGATACTCGTAGACATTGACGATTCCCGGTCCGGACAAGATCCGTTCATAACTCACGTGCCCTCCGAACTTGTTTCGAAGATATACAAGCAAGCCGTCTTCCATGGTGTTGTTGGGCGCAAAGTCCCCATGCCCGCCTTCGGTTGCCAATGCACGATAGAGATGACCATCCCAGTACAATACCGCCTGGCCGAGCCCGGTACCGGCTGCGATGACCGCCCGGTTGCCGGTTGCGGGCACTGCACGGGGATTCAGCTCGACCCACTCGTCGGGCCGCAGCCAGAGCAAACCTAAGGCCATGGCCTGAAGGTCGTTCAGCAATTTCACCTTGGAGATGCCCAGCAGGGGCATCAGGCGCCTCTCGTCAATCAACCAGGGTAGATTGGTCGTTTGGCAGCGGCCGTCGACGACGGGGCCCGCGACTCCGAAGCAAGCGGCGTCCAGCGGTTCGCTCTGATCCCTCAAGAAATCTTTAACAATGTCCTCGAACGAGCCATATCCCGCACTCGGATAGGTCTCCTCCCTCAATATTGATGCGGGCAGTCCTTCCAGCCCCCCGTCGTACAAAGCCAGGATCGTTTTCGTTCCACCCACGTCGCCCGCTAGTAGCATGACGGCCCTCCCTGTCTCTTAGGAGAGATCAATAAAATCGGTATTCCTGAAACGTGCTCACCCTCCCCTTCTTGTCGAAGAGCAGCACGGCGAACGGATCCTTTTTCCCGCCCATTTCCATTCCAGGCGTACCCGCAGGCATGCCGGGAACGGCTAATCCCGCCGCCTCGGGCTTGGCTTGCAACAGCTTCTGGACATCCGCAGCGGGAACATGGCCTTCGACTACGTAACCGTTGACCAGCGCGGTATGGCAGGATTGCAAATTCTCCGGCACTCCCAGTTCTTTCTTGATCCTGTCCATATCGTTGGATTTGATATCGCGCACGGTAAAGCCATGTTTTTTCATGTGCTCCAGCCATTTTCCACAGCAGCCGCAAGTAGGGCTGCGATAAACGGTCATTTCCACCGGGTTCTCGAGGACCGGTACGCCTTTGTCCCATACGCTCTCTTCGGCACGGATCGAAAACGGCGACAGAACTACCGTTAGTAGGATCAAACGCAAAAATTTCATTGATCACTCCAGGTTTAAAACGTTTCCCCGTTCAAAGTGGCGACCACCGAGCGCGACCCTGCAAGATCACGGTGCTCGCCCAAATAGATGCCCTGCCAGGTGCCTAACAGCAATCGCCCGTCGCCGACCGGAACGGTTACGCTGGAGCCCATCAGACAGGATTTGATGTGGGCCGGCATATCGTCCTCCCCCTCCAAGGTATGGGTGTAATGAGCCGAGCCGTCGGGCGCCAGACTTCTCAGGTGAGTTTCCAGGTCGCGCCGCACGCTCGGGTCGGCGTTTTCATTGAGAACCAACGATGCGGAGGTATGCTGAATGAAAAAATGAGCGATACCGATGCGGAATTTCCTCAATTCAGGCAAAAGCCCCAGCAATTCTTCGGTGATTAGGTGAAAACCGCGCGCTCGCGGTTTTAACGCGATTCGTTTTTGTAGCCACATTTTGGCGTATCGGATTATCTGCTTTATGAATTTTATTAATCAGGCCCGTAAATACCCTCCTGGTATTTCGGGCCGCCGCCCAGGCCGGTACACGCCCGGCCTGGGCTCACGCGGCTTGTCGCCGCGCCGGGGCATCCCTGCCCCCGATTAACCCGGCCTATATTTATAGGCCGGGTTAATAATTATGGTTTCACCATAGCCAATCCGTCATACGGCGTAAATACGCGTTTTCCTGACTTGATTAAAACGTCGAGAACACTGCGGCGGACTCCGAACGGTCAAAACACTTTCACCGCCGTGGCTTTAAAACTGACCCAAACTTCCTTCCCCAGTTCCAAACCGAGGCTTTGCAGCGATTCGAGTGTAATCCGGGCGTTAAGTTTCTCGCCGATATCAATGGTAATCCTCGCCCGCCCCGCCTCTTCCGCGATCATGATGATACGGCCGCGAAACGAATTACGGAGACTGGAATTCAGAGGTTCCGGGGAGAGCACGATCTCCTCGGGATCGACGGAGAGATGCGATCCCTGATCCAGCGCACGCGGCACCTGTATCGCCAGCTTGCCGGTGTCGAACACGCCGTTTCGTAGCGCTCCGCGAAACAAATTGACGAGCGGCGCCCCGACCGATCTTCCGGCGAAAAGGCTGATGGACTCGTCGGCGAGCGCGATACCCTGCACCTGCTCATGGGTGCTGAACACCACCGTGTTCCCACTTTGCCGCGCATAATTCGAGAGCACCTGCTCGACCAAGCGCACATTACTTTGATCGAGATACGTAAATGGCTCGTCGAACAACAGCACTTCGGGTGCCGGAGCCAGCGCTCTCGCCAAGGCAACCCTCTGTTTCTCGCCTCCGGAAAGCGCCCTGACGGATCGCTTTTCGAATCCGGCAAGTCCCACTCGCTCCATTGCATCCATTGCCCTGCGGTGCCGCTGTTCCTTTCCGATACCGCGCAGCCTCAGTCCCAACTCCACGTTATCCATCACGCTACCCTGAAGCAGATAAGGACTTTGCGCCACCAACCCAACGCGGCGCCGAAGTGCCAGAACGTCCTCTCGCCTGACCGGCTGACCGAAAAAATACATTTCGCCGGCATCCGGATGAATCAGAAAAGCGAGCAGCTCGAGAAGCGTGCTCTTACCGGCGCCGTTCGGACCGATCAGCGCCGTAATCCGGCCGGCGGAGATCGCCAGATGATCGATGGTCAACGCCGGCTTATCGCCATAAGCAAAAACCACGTGCTCCAGCCAATACGCTCGCTTCAACCGGCACTCCGGTCCGCAGATTGCAGTAGCCAATTCACCGAAAACGCGACCAGCAGCAACATCATGCCCAAAGCCAAACCGAGCTCGAACTCGCCTTTACTCGTCTCCAGCGCGATGGCGGTCGTCATGGTACGGGTAAGCCCCTGGATGTTCCCGCCCAACATCATCGCCGTTCCCACTTCTCCGATGGCTCGCCCGAAACCGGCCGCAACCGCCACCAACAGGGCCAAGCGGGTTTCCGACAATACCAGCCCGAACTGCTGCGCCGGGCTGGCGCCTAAAGAGCGCAACGTAGGCAGCAGACGCGGATCGGCGGATTCGACGGCGGTCATCGCAAGATTCATGATGAGCGGAAAAATCAGCACCGCCTCGCCGATGATGACGGCCGTCGGGGTGTACAAAAGAGCGAGCTCGCCCAACGGCCCGCGGCGGCTGAACAACCCGTAAAAAATCAGGCCGATCATAACCGTCGGCATCGCCATCGAAGCGTTCAAGCTCCGCCGCAGGAGCCGCTTTCCCTTAAATTCAATAGATGCCGACCAGACGCCGGCCGGAACCGCGAGAAGCGCTGCGCAAACGGTTGCGGTAAGCGAGATCTCGAGCGATGTCCAGACGATTCGGTAAACCTCGGGATCGAACTGAAAGATTAGACGGAGCGCGGCAAAAAAAGAATCGACAAAGTAGTCCATGAAGGAATAACAGGAGCGGCAGGACCGAATTTTGCGAAAACACGAAAGAACAAGCAAGTTTTCCAGTTACTCTGTTCTCGCGCTCAAAAAATCGACCTGCACGATTCAATCTTCGCTGACGGCCCGTGCTGGCTGACGATACAATAGAATCATTTCTCATTTGGACGTATTCCATCCATCATGCGCACCAGCCAATTTCCGCTCAACACCATCAAAGAAACCCCGGCCGATGCCGAAATCGTCAGCCATAAGCTGATGCTGCGCGCCGGTCTGATCCGCAAGCTCGCCGCCGGCCTTTATACGTGGCTCCCTTTGGGGCTGCGCGTACTCCGCAAGGTGGAAAACATAGTCCGCGAGGAAATGGATCGCAGCGGCGCTTTGGAAGTGCTCATGCCGGCGGTGCAACCCGCGGAGCTCTGGCAGGAATCGGGGCGCTGGGATGTGTTCGGCCCGGAACTCTGCCGATTCAAGGATCGCCACGAGCGCGATTTCTGCCTAGGTCCCACTCACGAGGAAATCATCACCGATCTGGTCCGCAGCGAAATCAAAAGCTACAAGCAGTTGCCGGTCAACTTTTACCAGATTCAAACGAAATTCCGGGACGAGATCCGCCCGCGGTTCGGCGTCATGCGGGCTCGCGAATTCCTGATGAAGGATGCCTACTCTTTCCATCTCGACAAGGACTCCTTGCAGGAAACCTACGACCGGATGTACGAGACTTACTCCCGTATCTTCGAACGGCTGGGACTGCGATTCCGTGCGGTGCTGGCCGATACCGGCGCTATCGGCGGGAGCATGTCCCATGAATTTCACGTGCTGGCCGATTCCGGCGAGGATGCCATCGCCTTTTCCGACCGGAGCGATTATGCCGCCAATGTCGAGATGGCCGAGGCCGTCGCTCCCGCGGAGGCACGTGCGCCTGCGAGCCGTCCCATGGAGAAGATCGCTACCCCTGGCAAGACCAGTATTGCCGAGGTAGCGGAATTCCTGAACGTCCCTGCTGAAAAAATCGTCAAGGCCATCGCCGTGATGATCGGCAAGCGCGACCTCGATAGGGAGTGGGAAGAGTTTTGCCTGTTACTGCTGCGGGGCGATCATGAGCTCAACGAAGTGAAGGCCGGAAAGATCCTCGGCAGTTTCCGCTTTGCCACCGACGATGAAATCGAGCAGCACATGGGCTCTCGGGCGGGCTACATCGGCCCGGTCCAAATGCCCGGCGCGAAAGGAGCCATAAACGTCATCGCCGATCGCCCCGTTCCGGCCATGAGCGATTTCGTCTGCGGCGCCAACGAGAAGGGGTTCCATCTGATCGGCGTCAACTGGGACCGAGACCAACCGGCGCCCCGACATGTCCACGACCTCCGCAAGGTGACGGAAGGCGATCCTAGCCCGGACGGCAAAGGAAATCTCCGCATCGCACGCGGCATCGAAGTCGGGCATGTCTTCCAGCTCGGCACCAAATACAGCGAAGCGATGCAGGCCACGGTGCTCAACGAAGAAGGAAAAAACCAGGCGCTGATCATGGGCTGCTACGGCATAGGCGTGTCACGCGTGGTCGCCGCCGCCATCGAGCAGAACCACGACGAACGGGGAATCGTCTGGCCCGAAGCGCTCGCACCGTTCCAGGTCGCTCTCGTGCCGATCAACATGCACACATCGGAACGGCTGCAGGAGATCGCCGAGCATCTGTACCGCTCTCTTCGGAACGAAGGGATCGAAGTCTTGTTCGACGACCGAAAGGCTCGTCCCGGCGTCATGTTCGCCGACTTGGAACTGATCGGCATTCCGCATCGGGTGGTCGTCAGCGAGCGTCTGCTCGAATCGAATCAGGCCGAATACAAGGGGAGACGGGATGCCGAAGCGATTCAAATTCCGCTGGAGGAAGTCGTGCCGTTCATTCGGGCGCGGCTAAACGGCATCGGTTAGCCGCAGCCCGGCGTCCAGTTGCGGGACGCCGGGCCGTCCGTCCACAATTTGCGCGGTTTGATCGCGCAAGTTGGAACCGCCCTCGTATGCCCTTATACTATGGCCCCGCTTTTTAAGCGGTAAGGCGCTGAACTATGGAACCGAACCGTCCGGCATGAATCCTCATCTGCAAAAACTACAGCCCTACCCGTTCGAAAAGCTGTCCGAACTCAAGCAAGGAATTACTCCCCCGGGCGACAAGCCTCATATTGCCCTGTCGATAGGCGAGCCCAAGCATCCGACGCCTCACTTCATTGCCGAAAGCCTGATCGCGCACCTCCACGGGCTGGCCAATTACCCGGCCACCAAGGGGCTCTTGGAACTGCGCCGAACCATCGCGGACTGGCTGTCGCGCCGGTTTTCCCTGCCTCCGGCGAGCGTGGACCCGGAACGCCACGTACTGCCCTGCAACGGGACCCGCGAGGCGTTGTTCTCGTTCGCTCAGTATGTCATCGATGCCGCCGAGCAACCGCTGGTATTGATGCCCAACCCGTTCTATCAGATCTACGAGGGCGCAGCCCTGCTGGGCGGTGCGGAACCCTATTTTCTCAATACGACACGAGAAACAGGCTATCTGCCGGACTTCGAATCGGTGCCGGACAAGATTTGGGAACGTTGCCAGCTGATTTACATCTGCTCGCCCGGCAATCCCTCAGGCTCCGTCATTAGCGCCGAGACGCATAGAGCGCTCATCAATCTGTCCGAGCGCCATGATTTCATCATCGCTTCGGATGAGTGTTATTCCGAGATTTATCTTGACGAATCGGTTCCGCCTCCAAGCTTGCTGCAGTCTGCCCATGACATGGGCAATACGGAATTCAAGCGCTGCGTCGTGTTTCATAGCCTCTCCAAGCGTTCCAACGCGCCGGGACTGCGGTCCGGTTTCGTTGCCGGGGATGCCGATATCCTCAAGCAGTACCAGAGGTATCGCACCTATCACGGCTGCGCGCTCTCGCTGCCGGTTCAGCACGCGAGCATCAAAGCCTGGCAAGATGAAAAGCATGTCACGGAAAGCCGAGCGGCGTATCGGCGGAAGTTCTCCGCAGTCCACGACGTTCTGAAGGACCATCTGGATCTGTCGATACCGCCAGGCGGCTTCTATCTCTGGCCCGATGTCCACCGCGATGATTGCCAATTCGCGCAGGATCTTTATGCGCGGCAAAATCTGACCGTGCTGCCCGGCAGTTTTCTGTCCCGCGAAGCGCATGGGATCAATCCCGGCCAAAATCATGTCAGGATAGCCTTGGTCGCCCCTCTGGAGGAATGCGTGGAGGCGGCCCACCGCATTCGAGAGTTCATTCAATCCATGTAAATCGAAAAGTAAAGCCATGTCCTTAGAAAACATCATCAACGAAGCCTTTGAAGACCGAGCCCAGCTCACTCCGACCTCGACCAGCGCGGTGATCCGTGAAGCCGTTCAGGAAGCCTTGACGTTGCTGGACAGCGGACGCGCCCGTGTCGCCGAAAAGAAAAACGGGGATTGGGTCGTCAATCAATGGCTCAAGAAAGCCGTGCTGCTGTCTTTCCGGATCTCCGACAACCGCATCATGGAAGGCGGCGAGACGAAATATTTCGACAAGGTCGAACCGAAATTCGGCGGCTTCAGGCCGGAACACTTTGCCGCCATGAGCGCCCGCGTGGTGCCGCCGGCGACCGTCCGGCACGGCGCCTACATCGGCCCCGGTGTCGTGCTGATGCCGTCGTTCGTCAATATCGGCGCTTACGTCGATTCCGGCACGATGGTCGACACCTGGGCGACGGTGGGCTCCTGCGCCCAGATCGGCAAGAACGTGCACCTGTCCGGCGGCGTCGGTATCGGCGGCGTGCTGGAACCCTTGCAGGCTGCGCCCACCATCATCGAGGACAACTGCTTCATCGGTGCGCGCTCGGAGATCGTCGAAGGGGTGATCGTCGAAGAAGGTTCGGTCATCTCCATGGGTGTCTACATCGGCCAGAGTACCAAGATCTACAACCGAATGACCGGCGAGATCACTTACGGACGCGTACCGGCCGGCTCGGTGGTGGTATCCGGAAACCTGCCCGCGAAGGATGGAAGCCATAGTCTTTATTGCGCAGTCATCATCAAGCAGGTGGACGAAAAAACCCGCAGCAAAGTCGGTATCAACGAACTGCTACGCGATTGATCGAATTCCGAGACGCGCAAATCCATTCGGGAGAGTTCCATCCCAACTACGAGGTAATACCATGAAGAAGAGCCTGTTTTTGACTTTCGCCCTGTTGTTTTCGGCAAATGTTTTCGCCTCCACGGACCATTACATCCGTCGTGAGGGCGATCATGTCCAGCATCTTAAAATCCGCAAATTCGGAGACGACATCAAGGTGACCATGGACGTGGATTTCGAGCCCACCGGTTCGACCGAGGAAGGCCGGAGATCATGTTCCGCGGAAATTTCAGGCGAAGCCAAGGCAGTCAGCGAAAACGAGATCGTGCTGAAAAAACAGGCAGAAGGCGAAGCTCACTATTGCGCGCTGAGGATTTTGCTGTCCAATGACGGTGCCAAGGTCGAGCAATCGCCGGACTGTAAATATTTCGTCGCAGGCATCTGCCATTTCGACAGCGAAGGGCGAGAACTGATCAAGGTTAAATAAACGGGTTGGTTGTCCTCGAAAATGCGAAGCCCTGCTCACACTGCGGGGCTTTTTTTATCCCAGGAGAGCGTTTCGACTCCTCGTCGAGTACCGAAGCAGAACGCCACGGTCAAATCGTCGACAATTGCTCCGCCATCTCGGCCAAAGTTTGCCGGGGCAACTTGCCGGTCTCCGAACGAGGCAATTTGTCCAGCAAATACAAAGGGCGAGGCAGGAAAACCGGATCGAGACGCGCCTGCAATTCTGCAAGCAGCTGTTCCTTAGTCTTGCCGGGAGCTACGGCGAACGCGATCAGGCGGACGGTCCCTTCAGGGCCATCCGGCAAAAAAAAGACCCCGTCCCGGACCCCGTCTATCTCGTTCAGCACATGATTCAGAGCATCGAGCGAGGTGCGCTTTCCGGCGATGTTGACCAGATCCGCGTTGCGTCCCAACAGTTTGAACTGCCGAGCGCCACAACATTCGATCAAATCGTTCAACACGACAGGTCCGGGAAGATGGTGGGCATCGACCCATGATTCGCCACCTTTCGCCTGAAAACGCACGCCGTCGAACGCATGCCACATGTCGTCTCGACTCGTGCGGCGGGAGGCAATCGATCCCGCTTCCGTACAGCCGTAAATCTCCAGCACGCGGGTTCGAAACAGACCTTCCGCCTTGGCTGCCCAGTCGCGAGAAAGCGGTGCCGTAGCGGAGACGATGAGCTCGATCTCCGGAAGATCTTCCCCGGCCTCGATCAGTGCCCGTATGTGCACCGGCGTCGTTACGAGGATTCGCGGCTCCGGGCACAATTCCAAAGCGGCGCGGATATCGGCCGAAAAAAAAGGCTTACCGGAGTGCAGCGCCATTCCGCCAAGGCAAAGCGGCAGAAGAATACTGGTCTCGAGACCGTACATGTGCTGCGGCGGTACCGTGGCGATGACACTAGCCGACTGCTCCGGCCTCAAACCTAGGCCAGCCCCGATCAGTTTCGCACTCTCGCAAAAGCTCAGCCACGTTTTGACGTGAGCTTTCGGCTGGCCTGTGCTACCGGACGTAAACGCGATTGCAACTACTTGATCTCCCGGAATTTCCGGGATGTAAGCGTCCTGGCGTGGCGTCTGTCGTGGGCTGCAATCGTAACGGACGATCGTATCAAGTCCTTCCGGAGACTCCGGACCGTCAACTAGACAATAGAGCTGCGGATATTGTTCCGTCACTTGCTGCAAGACCCTAGGTGCCCGGCTCGGCGGCAGCAGGTTGATCTGCCCTTTGAACACGGCTGCGGCGAAAGCCGCGAGAAACCGGTATCGGTTCTCGCAGAGATTGACCATGTAAGGACGATCGGGGAGATTTGCCGCCAGATTGATTACTTCCCGGAAAAATTCGCCCAAAGTTATGGAACGGCCGTTATCAATAGCGATAATTCGGGCATCGCTAAAACGGTCGATCAATGGATAGTGCGGCCTGAGGAGGCTGGCGCCGTGGGAGATGATCTTGTCTTGATATTTCGTTAATGGCCTGTTTGCCACGGGTGTTATTCACTATTTTTAGGATGAATGTTGCGCAAAAACTATACGCAAAGCGCTAAGGTATTTAAATGAAGCAACTGTATTCTCCTGTATACAAACCGTAACTCTTTTGGAGCCGGCGTTCCATCTCTAGTTTTTGCCAGAAGAATTCCTGCAATACGACCTGCCTGCAAAACGTCGCGCCAATTTGCCGGACTGAAACATTGAAATCCGCTCCAAACTCGACTTAAACCAGCAGATAAATTTACAAGCTTCGGCACAATCTGGTATTAAGGGAATGGCGCTTCATTTCGCGCCCCGTGTCGATCTAAGTTCAACAACCTCAAGGAGAATTCCAATGAAAAAGATGATGACAGTGATGGGTGGTTTGTTGTTAATCAGTCCTATCCTAGCCCACGCGACCAGCCATACCCAAGGAGCCGGTCCCAGGGGAGATGGCGCGAGTGGTTGCGGCTGGGGAGCGTTGCTGTTCGACGGCAACAGCGGCGTCGGCGCCCATTCACTCGCGATTACCACCAATGGCAGCTTCGGCAACAACACTTTCGGTATATCCTCCGGCACCAACGGTTGCGACGCCAACCAAACCATTCGCTACAGGGGCGGCCGCATGTACATCGGGGCCAACATGACCAAGCTGGCCGAGGACATGTCTCGCGGAAACGGCGAAACACTTGCCGGGCTTTCCGAAGTTATGGGCATCGCAAAAGAAGATCGCCTGGCCTTTTTCGCGCTGGTCAAGAAACATTTCGCCGTGATTTATCCGCGAGAATCCGTTACCAGCGACGAGGTAATGGACGCCTTGATCGTCGTGATGAAGTCCGACTCCGCATTGGCGAAGTACGTCGGCTGATCCCTAGCTTGCGAGGCGCTCCCCGAAATATGAAGCGCCTCTTCTTTCATCCGCCGTGAAGTCGCTCTTATGCCTCGTTGTTGCTCTGACATTTCAGACGGCAGCTTTCCGCGCCTTTGGGTCGGAAAATCCCTCGATACTGCTTCGACAGGCGCGAGCGATGCGTCTGCACGACGACCCTACCTGGCTGGCCCTGGGCCATTACCGGCGCACTCCCTTCGGAGACTGGGCCAGCGATGCGGACGACCCGGCCTTTTTTCTTGCCGAAACGGGTCAACACGATCCCGACGCGGAATTATCCGCCACCCTTCTAGCCTATTTTGCGCCAGGAGACGGAGACGAGCACCCTCGGTGCCGATTTCCCGCTCGTTATCATTGGCTAAAAAGCCGGCTCGATTTCGGCGGTTCGCTATCTTCGGATCACGACTGCAAAGCGTTTTCCGAATGGACCGAGACCCTGAAGGCCCATTCGGTAAGCCTGATCTTTCCCGCATCCTACCTGAACAGCCCGTCATCCATGTTCGGGCATACTTTTTTGCGCCTGGACCGCGAAAATCAGGATGAAAATGCACGTCTGCTGGCCCATACGATCAATTATGCGGCGGACGTGAATGTGGCGGACAACGAATTGTTCTACGCGTACCGAGGTCTGTTCGGTGGCTATCCGGGCGTGATTTCGGTACAGCCGTTTTATGAAAAAGTTAAGGAATACAGCGACTTCGAAAACCGCGATATTTGGGAATATTCCCTTAACCTGTCGCCCGCCGAAACCGCGCAACTGATCCGTCACGTCTGGGAAATTCGGCCGATTCGGTTCGACTATTACTTTATCGGAGAAAACTGCTCTTATCGTATTTTGAGCTTGCTGGATGTCGTGCGTCCGGCTCTTGCGCTTCGGGAGAAATTTCCCTACCGCTCCATTCCCTCGGATACCGTGCGCGCCATCGTTGATGCGGGATTGGTCGAGCATGTGGATTACCGTCCATCCGCGGCAACGGTGTTGAACGAGCATACCCGCCAGCTCACGTCTGACCAACGCCGCGTGGCCAGACAGTTGGCAGATGGAAAAATCGCGCTGGACAGCGCTGCTCTTAGACCGATGTCTGCCGCCGAACAAGCGGCTACACTGGAGACGGCATACGAGTCTTTGCGCTACCGGTCGTTGGCCGACAAATTGCCGAGGGAGCGTGTTGCCGGTCTGAGTTATAAACTCCTGCTGGCCCGCAGCCGGATCGATGACGTTTCACCGCTAAAACCGCCGGAGCGTCCGGCCACTCGGGATGATGAAGGGCACAAGCCTTGGCGCGCCGACCTCGGCTTCGGTTTTTTCGATCATACGGCGTTCGGCTCATTCCGATTGCGCTCCGCCTATCACGATCTGACCGATCCTTTAGCCGGCTACCGGCTGGGAGCCCAGATCAAATTTCTCGATGCCAGTGTCCGGTATTACGAAGACGAGAGATTCCGCGTCGAAGCCGTGGATGTCATCAATATCGCATCATTAACCCCGCGCACAGAGTTTATCCAGCCCTTGTCCTGGTCCGTCGGCCTCGGCGCCCGGCGAAAATTGCTTGAAACCGGCCGACCGTTGGTCGGCTATCTGGACGGAGGCGTCGGTTTGAGCTACAGCATCGGCGACGGAATGATCTTCGGCCTAGTGAACGGCACGCTTGAAGTAAGCGAGTCGGTTCGACCGAACGTCGATATCGGGCTTGGCCCCCGCATCGGCTGGCTGTATCGCGGCCTGGGCGGGCAGGGACTGCTGGACTTTCGAATTGACTGCTATATCGTGGAAGACGAGTATTGCACGGGCGGATTGCGCTTGGACCATACGGTGAATCTAGGCAAGGACTATGCGCTGAACCTGCGTCTCGGCCGAGACCGGGGAGAGCGTACTTATGCGAGTGAATTTCTTTTGTCGGTGCGGCGGTATTTTTGAGAGTCGAACAAATATTGCCGCGTATTTGCATCCGGCGCTGATGGAGCATTACCGTGTCCCGATGCTTTTTCCGAAATCTTTTGATTATTCCGTTCGCCCTTAGCCTTTCCGGATGCGCCAGCCTGCTTTTTTATCCGGACCGGGCGATGCGGCTCACACCCGATGCCTTAGGCCTGAAATACGAAGATGTGAACCTGGTCACCCCAGACGGGATTAAATTGCACGGCTGGTTCTTGTTTGCTCGCGGCGCCCCGCGCGGAACGGTATTTTTCCTCCACGGCAATGCCCAGAACATCAGCACTCACATCTATAGCGTCGCCTGGCTGCCGGAAAAAGGATATCAGGTGTTTCTCCTCGACTATCGCGGCTATGGACTATCCGACGGCTCGCCAGGTCTGCCGGAAGTGTTGACCGATGTGGCTACAGGCTTTCAATGGCTTTTGAGCGAGCCTCGCGTAGTGAACAGAAACCTTTTCCTTTTAGGCCAAAGCCTGGGTGCAAACTTGGGCGCCTACTTCGCGGGCGCGAGTCCGGAAACGCGCCAACGCTTAACTGCGATCGTTTTGGATGCGCCGTTTGCCAGCTATCGCGAAATCACCCGTGACAAACTGGCCCAATTCCCGATCACGTGGCCGCTACAATATCCGCTCTCCCGACTGATGCTGGACGACTATAGCCCGATCAAAAATATCGCCGAGATATCACCATTGCCGCTGCTCATCATCTGCAGCGAAACCGATGACATAGTGCCGGCCCGTCACAGCATCGCGCTGTTCGAAGCGGCCGGCGAACCCAAGTCGCTCTGGGTCACCGAAGGATTTCACATCGCCACCTTTGGTCAAGAGAAAAACCGCCAACGCTTGCTCTCTTTTCTCGAGGAACATGGACGTTAAACGCTCCAGCGACCAACAATCTTAAGCCTTGAACGAAATGGCCGTACCGAGGGACAGCTCTAAGTCTCGATCGGCGCGTCCACAGTTGACTGCGATTTCAATCAGTCCGATTGAGTTTTGATACCAGAAGGCTTGGGTGGCGGGAACCGAACAAAATGTGTTAGCCTGCCGTAACGACTGGCCATTTGCACAGAGCGTCATTCCGCAGTATTCAGTCCTGTGCCGCATTCCAGTAATGGCATTGCCGTAGTGATCGAAATAGATGATCTCGGCGAGATCGGACGGCCATTCGATCAGATCCGGTTTCTGATGGTTGTGGCTCGCCCAGCTGAAGTCATGGGTGGCAATGCGTGCAGCGATAGGAGCGAAAAGATCGCGGCCGTGGAAACTCGACGAGAGCATCCTTGGACGCCAATCGATCACCCGCCATTCCGCTTCGGCCGATTGCGCTGCCACAGTATTGAGGAGACCGTTATCCGGCCCCACAAACCATTGCCCATCCGCTTGTAGAACAACCGGCAACCGTTCACCGCCGACGCCGGGATCGACCACGGCAAGAAATACGCTACCGGTCGGAAGTTGTTTGCACAGGGCTGCGAGTAGATATGAACTCCACCGGGGCTCGCCCATGGGTGCGTTGCTAACGAGATTTACAATGTCGACTCCCGGCGCCCGCAATCGCAGCACCGCTTCCATTTGCCCAAGATACGGCCCCTCTGAACCGAAATCGGTAAATAGAAAAATCATATCGGTGTCAGCAACAGCGGATTGACGGCTATGGTCTGACCTTACTCGTCTTGGAGGTTTGGAATCTGCTCTATGCGTCTAGGCCGAAACAATCGCGAAAATACAAGCCCCAACTCGAACAGCAGCCAGATGGGCACTGCCAAAAGACTTTGCGAAACCACGTCGGGAGGTGAAAGCACCATTCCGATGACAAAAGCGGCCACAATAATGTAAGGCCGTTTTTCGGACAGGCTCTCTCGGGTAGAAATGCCGCTCCAAATTAGCACGATGGTCGCAATTGGAACCTCAAACGAGACCCCGAAAGCGAAGAACAAAGTTAGTACGAAATCCAGGTAATGCGTAATATCGGTCATTACCGCTACTCCCGCCGGCGCCGTTGCGGTCAGGAACCCGAAAATCAGAGGGAAGACCAGATAATAGGCAAACGCCATACCCCCATAAAACAGCACTGTACTTGCAAACAGAAGCGGCAGCACCAGACGGCGCTCATGCTCATATAAGCCCGGCGCGACAAAGGCCCAAACTTGGTAAAGAATATACGGTATCGACAGGAAAACCGCCGCCACCAGCGTAAGCTTGAACGGTGTCAGGAATGGCGAGGCGACATCGATCGCGATCATTTGCGAACCGGGCGGCAAATGCTTCATGAGCGGCCCTGCCAAATAAGCGTAGATCTCGTTGGCAAAATAGGCCATGCTCATAAAAACAAACAAAACCACGAGTATGCACCGCAGCAGTCTATCCCGTAGTTCTACTAGGTGAGAAATAAAAGGTTGCTCGGTGTCTTGCATCTGTCCCCGACTATACTTTTTATAGTTCACCATCGCGGTGCTTAGAAGCAGGCTCTTTTTCGTCCGTTTCGTTCGGATCAGATATCGACACGCGATCTTTCTTTTTGCCAGGTCGCACCGGAGTCGATAATAACTCCACCTTTTTCTTTTCTTCTAATAAAGATTGACGCAACTCTTGCAACTGAAGCTCATGGTCAATTTCTTGCCTCACCGAAGCGGCCATTGCACGAGCCCTTCGAACCCACAGTGCGACCTCTCTTGCCACCTTGGGTAGACGCTCCGGACCGAACACCAGAAGCGATACGACACCTACCAAGACCAATTCCCAAAAGCCAATATCGAACATGCTTTTTTGAATCGTTGTTAGGTCGTCTTGTCTTTGTTCTCGTGGACCGCCTCTCCGTCGATCGTCCTCCCGGATTTCTCTTCGTCCCCCTCGCTCATCGCACTACGAAAACTCTTTATTGCCGATCCCAGATCGCCGCCAATGTTACGTAGTCGTTTGGTGCCGAACAGCAACAGTACGATCAAGAAAAGGAGCAGTAGCTCCCATATACCGATACCCATCAATTTACTCCTACATGCTTTTAGTGACGTTAACTCGAGAGATATTACCGAATTCGCTTCGTTAAAAATAACCAGGCATTTTCCCGGCCAAGATCCAGTACGATTCTCTGCATCCGTTTCTTGGTCATTGGTAATCGCCATATTCTACTGTTAAAGAATTTACGGGCACATAGAGCGAGCTGGCCACTGCAAATTAAAACCACGAAAATAAGACCGCACAAAATCAAATAAGTTAGGCCTACCGTATAAAACTAGCACTACTTCCATCCGACATCCCGTTTCACTCCGACCTTGGCGACCGCTGACACCTCAGTGCCTAAGGTAAATCATCCATAACAGCCCCTCCGGCCAAGAGACAAGATCGCTGGCACTTTCCTTGCGACGTTCTGCCTTAATCACCTATAATCAATGGTTCCGCCAAGCCGACTAATTCTACGCCGGGTTGCTACTGTCTAGCTTTTTCTGGATAATCCCCGACTCGAACGAGCCTACTCACAGGTTTACCGTATGCAAACGATGATGCTCAAAGCAAAGCTACACAGAGCTCGAGTGACACACTCCGAACTCGAGTATGAGGGCTCTTGTGCCATTGATGGTTTGCTACTCGAACGCTCGGGAATCAGAGAATATGAACAAATCCACATTTATAATGTTAACAACGGGCAAAGGTTCACTACCTACGCCATTCGCGCACAAGAGGGATCGGGCGTAATTTCTGTCAATGGCGCTGCCGCTCGTCTTGCTGCTCCTGGAGACATCATGATTATATGCGCCTACGTAGGGTTAAATCAGAGCGAACTCATCGGCTATAAACCCACACTGATCTATCTTGGAGAACACAACCAAATCGTCCGGACGGGTCAGTCGATACCCATACAAGCAGCCTGAGCTCAACTGCGTCACCTACTGATTTAGCGGTTTGCATTTAATAACTTAGCCGAATCGCCGGGACTAACTGACAGTTCGCCATCGTGCCGCCAATTCACATCCGCAAAACCGCCGCGGTCACATCCGCAGCCTGACGGTTGGGCTTAACATCGTGCACGCGAAACAAAGCCACTCCAGCCGATACTCCAAGAACAGTAGTTGCTATCGTCGCCCCCACCAGTTCCGGCGGATGACTCTCGCCGCAGATCGCCCCCATAAAGCGCTTCCTGCTTGTCCCTAATAAAACCTTATAACCCGTCGCCACGAAGCGACTTAGCTCTTTAATCAACCGCAGATTGTCGTCTTTCCGCTTTCCAAACCCGATGCCAGGATCGATGACAATGTTCTCGGCCGCAACCCCTTCTTTCATTGCAGCTTCTGCCCGTTCCATTAAGAACACCAATACTTCTTCGACTACATCCGTATACACGGGGTTATCTTGCATACCTTTTGGCTTGCCCTGCATATGCATAAGTACCAACGGCACACCAACCTTTGCTGCTACCGAGAACATCCTTGGGTCATCCCTACCGGCTGAGATATCATTCACCATGTTTACGCCAGCAGATATCGCTTCCTCTGCGACGCGACTTCTTGTCGTATCGACGCTTAACATCACATTGTACGGCAAATGGCTGCGCAAAGTACGAACGACCGGAATGACGCGGCTAAGTTGCTCCTCTTCGCTAACCGGCTCTGAGCCGGGCCGCGTAGACTCCCCACCGATATCGATGATATCCGCACCCTCTAATACCATACGTTGCGCATGCAATAACGCGTCCGCTGGCACACAATACCGGCCACCATCCGAAAAGCTATCTGGAGTTACGTTCAGAATCCCCATGATAAGGGGCTTATATTGCATGACGGAGTTCCCGCGCAAGAGCACCGTTAGATGCCGAAAATTCCGCTCGGTGACGGTAGTATAAATGAGCGACCGATATTTTCTCAGCCGCTTCCTACGTTATATGAGTAGGCTAGGCAATGCGGAAAACTTTACTTTGCTGCAGAGCAATTGGCCCGCATAAGCGGGCCAACGACATTGGCCATTCAGGCCAATCTTGCACCTTAGCCGGCGTCCGGCTCTTATGCGTTTGACCGATCAACAAGTTCTACGTATGCCATGGGTGTGGCATCGCCCCTGCGGAAACCGCATTTCAAAATCCTTAAATAGCCACCCGGCCGATCCTTAAATCGGGGTCCTAACTCGTCGAACAGTTTTACAACTGCGTCACGGTCTCTGATACGCGCAAACGCAAGGCGTCGTGCGGCTACGCTATTCTTCTTCGACAAGGTGATCAAAGGCTCAGCAAACCGCCTGATCTCTTTCGCTTTCGGCAAAGTCGTTTGAATGATCTCATGTTGGATCAAGGAGGCAGTTAGGTTTCGAAACAAGGCGTTTCGGTGACTGCCGGTAATATTTAGTTTTCTACCCGAATTACGATGCCGCATTTGTTACACCCACACAAATTTAAGAGTCTTGTTGGTCACGTTTAAGACCCTCGGGAGGCCAATTTTCAAGTCGCATGCCAAGTGACAAACCCTTCGTCGCCAAAACATCCTTAATTTCAGTCAGCGACTTCTTTCCAAGGTTTGGGGTTTTGAGCAAATCCACTTCGGTCCTTTGAATCAGATCGCCGATGTAGAATATGTTTTCCGCCTTCAAGCAATTAGCGGAGCGAACAGTCAGTTCGAGATCATCAACCGACCGAAGCAGCAACGGATCGAACTGCGGCCTTTCTTCGCTGATTCTCGGCGTCTCCTCACTTTTGAGGGCAACGAATACCGATAGGTGTTCGTTCAAAATCGATGCAGCTTGTCGAACCGCTTCTTCTGGATCAACCGTCCCATTAGTTTCCAGCTCCAGAATAAGCTTATCTAGATCCGTACGCTGCTCGACACGAGCGTTCTCTACCAAATACGAGACGCGCCGAATCGGGCTAAAAGAAGCGTCGATATTAAGCACGCCAACTGCGGTTTCCGCCTGCCCGGAATTCCGCGCGCCCACCGGCTGATATCCTCGACCCTTTTCAACTTTGAGCGTCATGCTTAACTTCCCGGAGTGCGTCAGATTCGCGATCTCCAACTCCGGGTTAAGAATTTCCGCATCGTGGGTAAGCTCTATGTCGCTTGCGGTAACTTTGCCAGGACCCGACTTGTTTATCTTAAGCGTAACCTCTTGTCCGGTCGGTATACGAATCGCGAGGTTCTTAAGGTTCAAAAGAATGTCAATAACGTCTTCTTGAACGCCATCTATCGTAGAGTACTCATGCAATACCCCTTCTATTGTTACTTCCGTAACTGCACAGCCGGGTATCGAGGAGAGCAGAACTCGCCTCAGCGCATTGCCCAGGGTATGACCAAACCCCCTTTCCAGAGGCTCGATTACAATCCTCGCACTGTTTCGATCTATGGGATTGACGTCAACCAACCGCGGTTTAATTAGATTCGCCAAGTAGTTTTGCATCGATTAGGAACAACAATTATTTGGAGTACAACTCGACAACCAGTTGCTCGTTTATTTCAGCGCCCAGATCACTACGTTCAGGCACTGACTTAAACACGCCCCGCATTTGCTTTGCGTCGACATCCACCCAAGCAGGAAATCCATACTGTTCCAAAACTTGCAGTGCATCTTTAACTCTTAGCTGATTCTTTGCCTTTTCCCGTACTGAGACAACATCTCCTGGCGCGACTTGGTAGGACGGCACATTCAAGACCTTGCCATTAACCGTAATCGCTTTGTGGCTAACAAGCTGGCGCGCTTCGGCTCTGGTGGAAGCAAAACCCATGCGATAGACCACGTTATCTAAACGAGACTCGAGCAGGTTCAGCAAGTTTTCGCCGGTTGATCCCTTTCTGCTCGACGCGGCCTTATAATAATTCCGGAATTGGCGCTCCAATACGCCGTAAATTCTGCGCAGCTTCTGCTTCTCGCGGAGCTGAGTTGCGTAGTCCGACATACGGGCGCGCTTCTGGCCGTGCTGCCCCGGCTGTTGATCGAGCTTGCACTTTCCTTCGAGCGACTTGCCGCGCGATTTAAGAAACAGATCCGTGCCTTCTCTTCTACTGAGCTTGCACTTCGGCCCTAGATATCTAGCCATTTTTCGCCCCTCTGCTTATACCCGCCGTTTCTTTGGAGGACGGCACCCATTGTGCGGTATCGGTGTGTCATCAATAATATTCGTGATCTTAAATCCCATATTATTGAGCGTCCTTACCGCCGACTCTCTGCCTGGCCCAGGTCCCTTTATTCGCACATCCAGATTCTTCACGCCATAATCCTTTACTATGCTTCCCACCTTTTCTGCGGCGACCTGAGCAGCAAACGGCGTGCTTTTCCGAGACCCGCGAAACCCCGAGGCCCCAGCAGTTGCCCATGCGAGCGCATTACCCTTACGATCTGTAATCGTTATTATGGTGTTATTGAATGACGCGCTGATGTGAACAACTCCGTCAGAAATATCTCGTTTAATCCGTTTTGCGGGACGACTAGATGCAGCCATGTCGATGTCTTACCTCGAAACCACTCTTTAGATTTATTTGCGAATCGGCCGTCGCGGACCTTTTCTGGTTCGTGCGTTAGTACGGGTCCGTTGCCCGCGAACAGGGAGACCTCGCCGATGCCGCATTCCACGATAACAACCCAAGTCCATTAGGCGCTTGATATTCATCGCGCTCTCGCGCCGAAGATCCCCTTCCACAACAAACTTCGCAACTTCCTCGCGGATGCGCTCGATATCACTGTCCCCGAGTTCCCTGACCTTAACCGAGGGGCTCAGACCAACATTCTCACAAATCAGTGATGCCCTAGATCTGCCGATACCATAAATCGCCGTAAGCGAAATAACTAGGTGCTTGTGATCCGGGATATTAACTCCCGCAATTCGTGCCATTTATCCTGCCTCCACATCAACTCTCTAGACTTAGGCTGAATCTCGCATCATACCACGTCATTTAAGAATACGCTATTCAATGATTAGCCTTGGCGCTGCTTATGACGCGCATCCTTACATATTATGCGAACAATCCCTTTTCTCTTCAAAATCTTGCAGTTTCGGCAGATCTTCTTAACTGACGCACGAACCTTCATTAAAATTCCCCTGATGATTGTAAACCGTGATTCTAAAACCAGGTTAACTGAGCTTGATATTGGACTTCTTTAGTAAACCTTCATACTGGTGCGAAATGATGTAGGTTTGGATTTGTGACATAAAATCCATTACCACCACCACTATGATCAGCAGAGAGGTTCCGCCGAAATAGAACGGCACGTTCCAATAAACGATTAAAAATTCGGGCAGCAAGCATACAGCGGTAATGTAAATGGCGCCCGCCAATGTCAAACGCGTCATCACGGCATCAATATAGGCTGCGGTTTGCTGGCCAGGCCTGACACCCGGAATAAACGCGCCCGATTTCTTCAGGTTCTCCGCCGTTTCATTCGAGTTGAACACCAACGCGGCATAGAAAAAGCAAAAAAAGACGATCGCGCCGGCGTAGCACAACACGTATAGCGGTTGCCCGGGTGATAAAGTTGTGGCGATATCCTGCAGCCAACCAAGGTTCTTAGTGTTTCCGAACCAACCCGCCAACGTTGCAGGAAATAGGATGATACTAGACGCAAATATCGGCGGTATCACACCCGACATATTCAACTTCAAGGGCAGAAAACTCTTGTGAGCAGCATACATCCGCCGTCCTTCCTGCCGTTTCGCATAATTAATGGTAATCCGCCGCTGCCCCCGCTCAACAAACACGACGAGCGCCGTTACTGCTAGCGCAATACCAAACAGAGCGACGATACTCATCATGCTCAATTCACCGGTTCGCGCTAATTCGAGGGTGCCGCCAACTGCCGACGGAAGCCCAGCCACAATACCGGCAAAAATTATGATAGATATCCCATTTCCAATCCCTCGTTCCGTAACCTGCTCGCCAAGCCACATCAAAAACACGGTTCCGCAGACCAGCGACACAGCCGTGATAAACAGGAAGTGAATTCCCGGGCTAATAACGACAGGGACACCTGAGGCGGATTGGTTTTGTAGCGCAAGCCCGACTCCGATGGCCTGGAACGTTGCGAGAAAAACGGTGCCGTACCTTGTGTACTGGTTGATTTTTTTCCGCCCTGACTCACCCTCTTTTTTTATCTGCTCCAGCTTCGGGATTACGCCTGCCATCAATTGCATAATGATTGAAGCCGAGATATACGGCATGATCCCAAGAGCAAATATACTCAGGCGCTTCAGCGCGCCCCCTGAAAACATGTTCACCATGTCCAGTATCGACCCGCCTTGCTGCGCGAACATCGCAGCCAAAGCCTTTGGATCAACTCCAGGAATGGGAACGTGTGCCCCAATTCGGTAAACGACGAGAGCGCCGATTACGAAGAGAAGCCGTTGGCGAAGCTCTGTGAGCCTACCAAACCTTTCGCTTAGGGTGGAGTTCGCGATGCTCACTTATGCCTCGATTGTGCCGCCAGCCGCTTCGATTTTTGAACGCGCGCCCTTCGTAACTTTAATGCCGACAAGGGTCACCGAGGACGTCAACTCTCCCGAGTCAATAACCTTGACAGAGCGAGCCTGCGCCGGAACCAAATTTGCCGCCTTTAACGCTTGGATATCGACTTTCTCGCCAGCCAGCCGATTAAGTTCGTTTAACCGAACCTCAGCGACGAACGCTTTTACTCTCGATTTAAATCCGACTTTCGGCAGTCTCCGTTGAAGCGGCATCTGTCCGCCTTCGAATCCTACCTTATGAAAGCCTCCGGCTCGGGCTTTTTGGCCTTTATGTCCTTTTCCGCTGGTCTTACCCAATGTAGAGCCAATGCCGCGCCCGACGCGGGTTCTCTTTTTTCTGCTGCCTTCCGACGGCCTAATCGAATTTAGGAACATTTAAGCATCCTCAATCTTGAGCATGTACGCAACCTTGTTGATCATCCCGCAGTTAGCCGGTGTTGCGCTAACGTATACCGGTCGGTGCATACGTCTGATGCCAAGCCCGCGAAGACACGCCTGGTGAGACTTAAGACGCCCGATCTCGCTCTTTATCTGCGTAACTTTGAGTTGCTTCTCGCTCATTTATCTTTCCCCGAACGATTATCTGCCAATTTCCCGCGCTTGGCTGCGATGGAACGAGGGTCTCTGATCTCCGTCAGTCCTTTAATCGTTGCGCGAACGACGTTAATGGGGTTATTTGTTCCAATACACTTGGCAAGCACATTATGTATGCCAACAACCTCGAATACCGCGCGCATCGCACCTCCCGCGATGATCCCGGTACCTTGAGATGCCGGCTGCATAAATACCTTGGCAGCCCCAGTGCTAGCAGTGATTGCGTAATGCAAGGTGTCACCGTTGAGGCTCACCTTACGCATATTTCTCCGGGCTTGCTCCATTGACTTCTGGATCGCGACAGGAACTTCGCGCGCTTTGCACAAGCCATACCCGATCCGACCATTCCCGTCACCAACAACAGTTAACGCGGTGAACCCGAACTGACGGCCGCCCTTTACAACTTTGGCGACGCGCCTGACCGCGACCAACTTTTCCTGAAACCCTTCGGCCGAACTGTTCTGAACGTTTAGGCTCGCCATAACTCCCCCTAAAACCCAAGCCCGGCTTCACGCGCGGCGTCAGCCAATGCTTTGACACGACCGTGATATTTGAATCCTGATCGATCGAAGGCCACATTTGATACTCCCGCCGACAGCGCCCGTTCCGCTATTAGCCTGCCAATCGCTTTGGCCGCCTCAACGTTTCCGGTCGACGCCAAGCTGGCCTTGATATCCGGCTGCAACGTAGATGCCGACGCGAGGACCAGCGCCCCATCGGCGCTCGTTACCTGTGCATAGATATGACGCGGCGTCCGATGGACGGTAAGCCGATTCACGCCTAATGACTTGATGATCGCTCTGGCTTTCGTCGCCCGCTTCAATCTCGCCGATTTCTTATCCATCAATCACCTACTTCTTTTTCGCTTCTTTTCTGACGACTTCCTCTTCCGCGTATCGAACACCTTTTCCCTTATAAGGCTCCGGTGGTCGATATGCTCTGATGTCGGCAGCAACCTGACCCACCCGCTGTTTGTCGCACCCCTTGACCACAATCTCGGTCTGGGAGGGCGTTTCGATCGTAATACCCTCCGGAGCGGTAAGCTCAAGAGGGTGGGAAAATCCCAGCGAGAGACTCAATACGTCTCCTTTCGCTTGAGCCCTATAGCCAACGCCAACCATCGTCAATTTACGAGCGAAGCCAACGCTCACGCCCGTTACCATATTCGCAATGTTTGCACGCGTGCTACCAGCAAGCGCATTAGCTTGTCTATCGGCTTTATCGGCTAAAATCGATATATGACCGTCTGCGATTTCAACTCGAACTTTGGGACTCAAACTGCGAGTCAGCGCACCTTTAGCACCCTTTACGGTGATTACGTCACCGGAAATGCTAGCCTCCACTCCTTTCGGAAGAGCGACCGGATTTTTTGCTATTCTGGACATTGATAAGTCTCTATGCTCGATTACGACACCAGACAGAGGACCTCGCCACCATGCCCACCCTCTCGTGCATCCTTGTCTGTCATAACGCCTTTCGAGGTGGACACGATCGCCGTACCTAGCCCGCCCAGAATCAGGGGAAGCTTGTCTTTCGATCGGTAAATGCGACGGCCGGGCTTACTGACGCGTTCGAACTGCTCGATAACGGGCTGCCCTTTGTAATACTTGAGCTGCACACAAAGCGAGGCCTTCCCGGCATCCTGGCTTACCTGATAATCCGTGATGTAGCCTTCGTCCTTCAATACGCGGCATACTGCGATTTTAACGTTCGACGACGGCATAACGACTTCGTTTTTTCCGGCGGCTTGCCCGTTTCTTATACGGATGATCATATCAGCCAACGGATCGGTCATACTCATTTCAAATTCTCCGTAAACAAAACGGTTGGGCTCAGACGGTGATTGGGTCGACGATCCACTCTTACCAGCTTGCCTTCGTCACGCCCGGCACATCGCCGCGCATAACCGACTCACGCAGCTTATTCCGTCCGAGACCGAACTTCCGATAGAACCCGTGCGGCCTACCGGTCAAACTGCACCGGTTGTGGAGGCGCGACGGCGACGCGTCTCTGGGGAGCTGTTGAAGCTTTAGTTGCGCTTGGTATTTCTCTTCATCCGTCGACGACACACTCTGAACGATGGTTTTCAGCTCAGCCCGCTTTTTGTAGTGCTTGCTAACCAACGCTTGACGCTTCTTTTCTCGTGCGATCATAGATTTTTTTGCCATTGCCGTTCCTATGTTCTAAACGGAAACTTAAACTGCTCCAACAGCGCACGGGCTTCGTCATCGCTGCCAGCCGAAGTCGTAATGGTTATGTCGATACCGCGTATAGCGTCGATTTTGTCGTAATCAATCTCGGGGAAGATGATCTGCTCCCGGACACCCATGCTATAGTTGCCACGACCGTCGAATGACCTTGGGCTCAATCCGCGGAAATCTCGAATCCGCGGTATCGCTATATTGACAAGCCGATCCAAAAATTCATACATCCTATCACGCCGCAGCGTTACTTTGCAGCCTATGGGCATGCCCTCTCTGATCTTGAACCCGGCGATTGACTTTCTGGCGATCGTTACGATGGGTTTTTGGCCGGAGATCTTTTGCAGGTCTTCCATCGCGTTCTGGAGTATCTTCTTGTCGGCTACGGCTTCGCCTACTCCCATATTAAGGGTGATCTTTTCCAGTCGCGGAACTTGCATTACCGATTGGTAGTTAAATCGCTTGATCAGCTGCGGAACTACCTGTTCTTTGTAAATAGATTGAAGCCTAGCCATTTCTGTTATCCGCAAAATCAAACGTCAATAACTTCGTTCGTGGACTTGAAATAACGAACCTTTCTACCGTCGGCCAAAAGCTTAAAGCCCACTTTATCGGGTTTGTTTGTTCCCGGGTTATACAGTGCCACATTAGACCGGTGAATCGGCATAGCCTTTTCAACTATTCCGCCATTTATTCCCCTCATCGGAATCGGTCTTTGGTGTTTCCGAACCAGGTTGATACCTTCGACGACGACCCGATCGTCCGAGGACACCGACAAGACCGCACCCCGCTTCCCTTTGTCTTTCCCGGTGAGCACTACAACTTGATCGCCTTTCTTAATCTTTCGCATGACGCAAGGATCCTCGTTAAAGTACTTCAGGTGCGAGCGAAATGATCTTCATGAACTTTTCGGACCGCAGTTCTCGCGTAACCGGCCCGAAAATGCGCGTGCCGATGGGTTGATGCTGATTGTTAAGCAACACTGCCGCATTGCCGTCGAACCGGACAACCGATCCATCTGTCCGACGAACGCCTTTTCTTGTCCGCACAACCACGGCATTGTAAACCTCGCCTTTCTTAACGCGTCCGCGAGGAATAGCATCCTTAACGCTAACCTTGATGATGTCGCCGATGTTTGCATACCGGCGATGCGAACCACCGAGCACCTTGATGCACATGACCTTTTTAGCGCCGCTGTTATCAGCCACATCCAGGTTGCTTTGCATCTGAATCATCTTCGATACCCCTTATTTATTGCCGTTGCCCTTCTCGTTGTCATTTAGTCCGCTCGACCACTCTGTCCAGCATCCAAACCTTTTTCTTCGATAGCGGACGGCAGGAAGAAACAACTACGACGTCACCCTCGTGACACTCGTTATTCTCGTCATGGGCCAACACCTTGCTCGTTCGACGTACGAACTTTCCATAAACTGGATGAGATACCAACCGCTCCACCAGAACCGTGATCGTCTTATCCATTTTGGAGCTGATAACTCTTCCCGTGATGGTACGGGACGTCTTGACTGTTTCGCTCATACTGAAAAGCTCTTTTCGGTTAGAACCGTATTTACCCTGGCGATGTCCCGCCTAATCCCTTGCAGTTGATCCGATTTGGTTAATTGACCGGTAGCCTTTTGCATCCCGAGGTTAAAGCGCTCTCGGTGAAGTTCGAGCAGCATTTCTTTAAGTTCGCCCTCGGTTTTCGATCTAAGTTCGCTGGCTTTCATCACATGACCGTCCGAAACGAAAAAGTTGTCTTTATCGGAAGCTTAGCTGCGGCAAGCTCGAACGCTTCACGCGCTAACTCTTCGCTCACTCCCTCAAGCTCGTAAAGCATCGTGCCAGGCTTTATCTCCGCGACCCAGTACTCCACGCTTCCTTTTCCACTCCCCATTCGAACTTCGAGCGGCTTTTTCGATATCGGTTTATCGGGAAATACGCGAATCCACATCTTTCCACCACGCTTAACATGTCGTGTGATAGCACGGCGCGCGGCTTCAACTTGCCTCGCAGTGATCCTTCCCCTCTCCACGGCCTTCAGACCAAACTCGCCGAAACTGACCCGGTTACCTTTGGTGGCGAGGCCTGTGTTTCTGCCTTTCTGCTGTTTTCTATATTTCGTTCTCTTCGGCTGCAACATGGTCTACTAGCCCCGGTTATACCTCAGATGAAGCGACGCCTTTGGATTCGCTTTCTCCGGTTGAAAAAACCTCGCCCTTGAAAATCCACACTTTCACTCCGATGACTCCGTAAGTTGTCTTCGCCTCGGCGAACCCATAGTCGATATCGGCACGAAAGGTGTGAAGAGGAACACGTCCCTCGCGGTACCACTCACTACGTGCAATTTCTGCGCCGTTCAGCCGCCCGCTTACGTTAATTTTCACTCCTTCGGCACCAAGCCGAAGAGTGTTGGTCACGGCGCGCTTCATCGCACGCCGGAACATGATTCGCTTTTCCAACTGCTGGGCAACGCCTTCCGCCACGAGTTGAGCGTCCAGTTCAGGTTTACGAATTTCCTCTACACTTACCTGAACGGGAATGCCCATCATCGATGACAACTCTCGACGCAAGGCATCGATATCCTCACCCTTCTTTCCAATGACTAGACCAGGTCTTGCCGTGTGGATGGTGATATGCGCATTGTTCGCCGGCCGGTTAATTTGGACACGGCTGATCGATGCGTGTCCAAGTTTCCTTTTTAGGAACTCCCGTACCTTCAAGTCGTTGAAGAGAAACGCCGAGTAGTCCTTGCTGGACGCGTACCAGCGAGAGGTCCAATCTTTGATGTAGCCGAGCCGTATCCCGGTCGGATGAACTTTCTGCCCCATAAATATCCTTTATCGATGCTCTGAGACGTGAATCGTTATATGACATGTACGCTTGAGGACACGATTAGCACGCCCCTTGGCACGTGGCGACATGCGCTTCAGCGTAGGGCCCTCGGCCACTTCGATCACACTGACTAACAACTCGTCCACGTCGGCGCCGTCGTTGTGCTCGGCGTTCGCTATCGCAGATTCCAGCACTTTCTTTAAAATTCGCGCAGATTTCTTCGTGCTATAGCTGAGTAAATCGATCGCCTTGTCGACCCTCAGTCCCCGAATTTGATCGGCCACCAACCTGCACTTTTGAGCAGATACGCGCGTATTGTTTAGCTTCGCTACCGTTGCCATGTTTCACCGCCTCCAATCACTTTGTCTTCTTGTCGGCTTGATGGCCTTTGTACGTTCGAGTCGGGGCAAACTCTCCAAGCTTGTGCCCCACCATGTTGTCGGTCACGAGCACTGGAACGTGTTGGCGGCCATTGTGTACCGCCAAGGTGTATCCGATCATCTCAGGGATGATCATCGAACGGCGAGACCAAGTCTTTATGGGCTTTTTCGCCCCAGACTGCCCCATGTCCGCTACCTTTTTAAGTAGGTGATAATCGACAAACGGTCCCTTCTTAATCGAACGTGGCACGTCTTCTACCTCTCATATCTATTTTTGCTTACGACCCCGCACGATCATGGCGTCGGTGCGTTTGTTGTTTCGCGTCTTATACCCTTTGGTTGGCGCACCCCATGGAGATACCGGGTGTCTGCCACCAGAAGTTCTACCTTCACCACCGCCGTGCGGGTGGTCGACGGGATTCATCGCCACGCCGCGCACGGTAGGCCGAATACCGCGCCATCGGGTAGCTCCAGCCTTACCTAAAGAAATCAAGTTATGTTCGTGATTTGAAACTTCACCGATCACGGCTTTGCATTCGGCAAGCACCTTGCGCATCTCGCTCGACCGCAGGCGGATAGTTGCGTACGCACCCTCTTTTGCAACGAGTTGCGCGGACGCACCTCCGCTACGTGCTAGCTGAGCACCTTTTCCCGGCTTGAGCTCGATGCAGTGAATCAGCGTACCAATGGGGATGTTTCTAATCGGTAAACAGTTGCCAGGGCGTATGGGCGCATACTCCGATGAGACAACCTCGGCCCCGACGGTCACCCCTTTGGGCGCAATGACGTATCGCCGCTCGCCATCTTTGTAAACCACGAGCGCGATATGAGCTGTTCTATTCGGATCGTACTCTATACGCTCAACTCGGCCGGGTATCTCCAGCTTGTCCCGTTTAAAGTCGATCACACGATAAAACTTTTTGTGGCCGCCGCCTTTATGACGCGTCGTCACTCGGCCTTGATTGTTTCGACCGGAATTTCTCGTCTTTTTTTCGACGAGACCTGCATAAGGCTTCCCCTTGTGAAGACCTTCTGTCCGTACTCGAACCACAAACCGTGAACCGGCCGAGGTGGGTTTCGATTTAATTAGCGCCATCTGAAATTCCCGCAATTATTTACTGTTCTATGTTCTCGCGTTTTTCCTACGCTACGGACAGATCGATATCGAATCCCGGCTTCAGTTTCACGTACGCTTTTTTCCAGTCGGAACGTTTACCTATAAACCGCCCGGATCGCTTAACTTTTCCGCCCACATTCAGGACATGAACCGAGGCCACCTTAACATTGAACATGAGTTCAACGGCCTCCTTAATCTGAGGTTTACTCGCGGTCCGTTTTACACGAAAAGCAACCTGACCTGCTTTTTCAGCGGCCGCAGTGCTCTTTTCCGAAATAATTGGCGCCTCGATGACGCTCATTAGTTCCAGCTGTCTCATGCTAGGCCGACCTCAAGTTGCTTTGCTGCTTGTGACGTCAAAATCACTTTCTCGCTATGTACGAGGGCCACCGGATTCACGGAGCTGGCAGTGCACACCAACACGTCTTGGAGATTCCGCGCAGCCAAGAACAAGTTTTCATCAAGCGCATCGGTAACAACCAACCCTCGCTTAAATCCGAGACCTTGAAGCTTCTGAAGAAACTCCTTTGTTTTAGGAGCCGAAGGATGAATATCATCGCTGATATACAACCGCCCTTGACGCAACAGCTCGGACAGAATCGACCGCATAGCAGCCCGGTACATCTTCTTGTTCAGTTTCTGTTCATAGGACCGGGGACGCGCTGCGAATGTAACACCGCCCGTACGCCAGAGAGGGCTTCGAGTTGTACCGGCACGAGCACGACCACTGCCTTTTTGTCGCCACGGCTTCGCACCGCCGCCGCTAACTTCTGAGCGCGTCTTTTGCGCTTTTGTACCGGATCGAGCTCCAGCGAAATACGCAACTACTAGCTGGTGAACAAGAGAATCATTGTAATCCCGCCCAAACACTGCCTCGGAGACTTCGAGCGGCGTGCCGCCATCGACAGCCGATGGAATCTGCAACCCCATATTACCCTCTTTACTTCTTAACAGCCGGCTTAATTAAGACCTCGGCACCTTTCGCGCCTGGCACAGCCCCCTTGATCAGAAGCAACGAGCGCTCCTTATCAACCGCGCACACCTTCAAACTTTGCACGGTGGTCGTGACACTACCAAGGTGTCCGGCCATTCGTTTGCCTTTAAAAACGCGACCAGGCGTTTGGTTCTGACCGATAGAACCCGGCGCACGATGCGATAACGAGTTTCCGTGCGTAGCATCCTGGGTTCTGAAGTTGTGACGCTTAACCACACCCGCAAAACCTTTACCGATACTCATACCCTGAACATCGACGTATTGCCCTTCCTGGAAAATGTCTACGCCCACCTCGGAGCCCACCGAGTATTGACCCGCATCGCCCTCTTCTACACGAAATTCCCATAAACCGCGCCCAGCCTCGACACCCGCCTTAGCGTAGTGCCCGGCCTCCGGCCTGGACAAACGGGACCTCTTCTTAACCCCAGCGGTCACCTGAATCGCCCGGTAACCGTCTGTATCCAATGCCTTGACCTGCACGACGCGATTCGGCTCCACATGGATTACGGAAACCGGCACTGCGGAGCCGTCTTCGGCATAAATACGGGTCATGCCGCACTTCCGCCCAACCAAACCTAACGCCATCGATCGCTCCTAAATACGTCAATTCAACTTTATTTGTACGTCTACGCCGGCAGCAAGGTCGAGCTTCATCAAAGCGTCAACCGTTTTATCCGTCGGCTCAACGATGTCCATCAAACGCTTATGGGTCCTCAGTTCGTATTGGTCGCGCGCGTCTTTATTGACGTGTGGCGAGATGAGAACGGTGTAGCGCTCTTTTTTGGTCGGCAAGGGGATCGGTCCCAAAACCTGGGCACCGGTTCGCTTGGCCGTTTCAACGATTTCGCTGGCAGACTGATCGATCAGTCGATGATCAAACGCCTTCAGACGGATCCTGATTCGCTGTTTTTGCACAGAATTACTCCAACACCTTGGACACGACACCGGCCCCGACGGTCCGGCCGCCTTCGCGTACCGCAAAGCGCAAGCCTTCCTCCATCGCGATCGGCGCGATCAATTTCACCGTGATCTTGACGTTGTCCCCCG
>Ga0268294_1023_pt1 | contig 151335 bp, 149 predicted proteins | sample MetS3V5B_FD_191342 | JGI IMG/M metagenome (GOLD analysis project Ga0268294, IMG submission 191342) | Soil microbial communities from Anza Borrego Desert, Southern California, United States - Methylocaldum S3-V5B | ecosystem: Environmental > Terrestrial > Soil > Desert | place: USA: California...
GAAGTTCGGGGCATTCGTTCTCGCCATTGGTTCCCCAGTTGACCCACCCGGATTGACGGCGCTGAACGACCTGGAAGGCGCCAGACGCGGCCGAGGTCCACCAGACCATCGCCCGTCCCGACGGTTCATGATACTCGACCGTCTTCGTCGCCGGACCTGGAAAGATCGTCTCGTGCGGCACAGCCGAGACATCGACCGCTTCTTCCGTCAGTATCCAGGGCCGATCATTGAGATCCGCCTTGACATGTGAGGCCGCCCTCACGCGCGCCAGGCGCTCGCGGATTTCATGCTCCGGCAGTACGTTTTCCCAGGTACAGAACAGCCGCCAGTAGAGATCCCAATGCGCGGACTCGATGTCGGAAAGCTCAGAGCGGAACTCTTGGAGCTTCCCGCCCCTGCTCGTGGAATTGGCGACGGTCTCGGCAACCATCGCCACCAGCTCGCCGGCATAGGGGTCGCCGGCCCGATACCGGGTGCCGCCATAGGCCGCGAACCGGTCGAACACGAGCTCGCCGGGACCGCCTTCGAATTCGTCGCCGACCGTTATCCTGTTGGTTACCGAGCGGCCGTTGATGACGGTCGAGAAATCGTCGACCAGGTAGCGTCGCTGGAAAAAAGGGCTTCCATAGGTGAAATGCCAATCGATCGAGAATGCCTTGCCTTTCAGTTCGTCCAGCAGGCCGTCGGGGATCGTTCCATACATCCGATAGTGATGGAGGATGGGCCCTTGCTCGATGGTCTCGATCCGCACGATGGTATGCTCGGGTGGATTGATCAGCCCGTTTTCCGGCGTGAAGAAGGGCCCATAGAAGCCCCCGATCGCGTTATTTCCAGACGGCAGCAGCTCGAACCCGTCGGCCTTCGATCGAAAATGACGAATTCCCCATTTCGACGAACCAAGACCCTTCGCCGTTCCCGAGCATAGCTCCAGATCGAATGCGCCGGTATCGAGCCTGACGAAGCAATCCTCTTCACGGCCTTCAAGAGCGGTGATCCCCTTGAGGTCATCCGCCTCCGCCGTCGAGACCGGTTTGTCGAGAGTCAGCCGGGCCGAGCCGCAAAAGCTGACGCTCGCCACGAAACTCGTCCGGCCATCGCCGGATGCCGCCGCCAGCCTCTGGCATACGACCGGCTTCCCGTTCTCGTCCGTCGCCCACCAAAGGCTTTCCGGCAGATCGGCATCGACCTGGAAGACGAGCGGTTCGTGGGTTCTGGGCGCAGCCAGCGGGTCTTTGATATCAATGATGAAAGACATGAATCGAACTCCTTGGGCAGCATCGGCCGGCGCCGGATCTGCCTCTTTCGTGGGGAGGCCTGGGCCTGGTCCCTACCGTTTGAAAATGCGCGAGAAGATGAACTGGCGCCGCTTGAGGCTATCGATTGCGACCGCGAGGATGATGACGATCCCCTTGATCAGTAGCTGCGTGAAGAAGGGCACGTTCATCAAAATGAGACCCGTGCTCAAGACGCCAAGGATGACGGAACCGATCAGCGTGCCGACGATCCGGCCCCGGCCGCCGGCCAGACTGGTGCCGCCCAACACAACGGCTGCGATCGCGTCGAGCTCGTAGCCGGTGCCGGCCGTGGGCTGCGCCGAGATCACGCGTGCGGCAAAGATCACACCCGCAAGGCCGGCACAAGCGCCTGCTATGACGTAGACCGAGGTGATCACTCGCTTGACCCTGACACCGGCGAGCTCGGCCGCCTCCGCATTGCCGCCGACGGCATAGACATGGCGGCCGTAACGGGTCCGCTCCAGGATGAACCAGATCACGGCATAAACGATCAACATGACGATGACGGGAACCGGCACGCCCGCAAGATAGCCGTTACCAAGCGTTTTGAAATTAAGATCGCTGGCAACGATCGGCTGGCCTGCCGTCATGGTATAGGCAAGTCCTCTCAGGAACGTCATGGTTCCAAGCGTCACGATGAAGGGCGCAAGGGCCAGATAGGCCGTCAGTGCGCCGTTGACGAGCCCGCACAGGGCGCCCGCCGCCATGCCGGCGATAACCGCAGCCGGCGCAGGAACGCCCGCCATTGCGGCCAGAACGGAAACCACGCCCGAGACGGCGACGATGGACCCGACCGAAAGATCGATGCCCGCCGTCAGGATGATCAGGGTGAGCCCCGCGGCCAGAATGGCATTGACGGAAATGGCGCGCGCGATGTTCAGAAAATTATCTACGCGCGCAAAGTTCGGTGCGATCAACGCCATCAGGGCGACGAGCGCCAGAAGAACGACGAGAATACCGACCCGATCCCACCATTTCGCGAAGTCGAACGGTTCCTTCTCGAGCGTATCCGGCCGCAAAGCGGTCTTGGAGGTTTTTTCGGGGTTCATTGCCTCGCTCCCTCATGTTCTGGTCTTGATGACGCGCCGGTGGCATGCAGCATCACTTCCTCCTCCGACGCGCCGGCCGAGGGCAGTTCGTGGACGATGCGGCCTTCCCGCATTACAAGGATGCGGTCGCTGATCCCGATGGCTTCCGGCAGGTCGGAGGAAATGACGAGGATCGCCTTGCCGGCTCTCGCCAGGTCGTCGATCAATTCGTAGATTTCACGTTTCGCGCCGATATCGACCCCGCGGGTGGGCTCATCGAGAATGAGGACCTCGGAATCGCGCAGGAGCCAGCGCGCCAGCGCCGCCTTCTGCTGGTTGCCGCCCGAGAGAGCCTTCACCGGCAGTTCGAGCGCGTTGAGGCGCAACCTCAGCCGCTTCATCTGCTTGATCGCCGCCTGGCGCGCTTCGCCGCGGCGAACCACGCCCGCGGTCGTGAACTGATCGAGCGAGCTGATGGCGATGTTGCTTTCGACGGAATGGTCGAGGAACAGCCCCTGTTCCTTGCGGTTCTCCGGCACCATGCCGATGCCGTCCGCGATCGCTTCGAAAGGGTCGGCCGGGCGGCTCTCCCGCCCCTTTATGCGTACCGTGCCAGCGCTTCGCCGAACGGCACCGAAAACGAGCCGGCCGACCTCGGTCCGTCCCGATCCGATCAAGCCAGCCATCGCGACGACTTCGCCGGCGCGTACTTTGAAATCGACCGGCCCGATGGCCCCACCAGCCAAGCCGGCTACGTCGAGCACGACCTCGCCCGGCGCGCGGGCGGAATGATCGTAAAGATCGGCGACTGCCCGCCCCACCATCATGCGCACCACGTCCTGCGGCGTGATCCTGTCCATCTCGCTGGTTCCGACAAACGTGCCGTCACGAAAGACGGTGACGCGGTCGGCAAGCTGCCAGACCTCTTCCATGCGATGCGATATGTAGATGAGGCCGACGCCGGCCGACCGCATCTGCCGGATGATCTCGTAGAGCTGCAGCGCCTCGCCGCGAGACAGCGCGGCCGTCGGTTCGTCGAGCACGAGAACGCGCGCATCTTCGCTGACGGCACGGGCGATCTCGACCATCTGCTGCATTCCAACGCTCAGGGAGCCGAGAGGGCGCCGTGGATCGATGTTGGCACCGATCCGGTTCAGTTTGCTGCGCGCGTCTTCGAGGGCACGACGCCTGTCGAGCATGCCGAACCGCGTCCGCGGCTCGTTGCCGAGCGACAGGTTTTCCGCAACCGTCATGGCCGGAACGGTGTTCAATTCCTGGTGGATGATCGCGATGCCGAGGGACTTTGCGTCCCGGGGCGACCGAATCTCCACCTCCTGACCGTCCAGCACGATCCTCCCGCCGTCGCGCTGGATATTGCCGGCGAGGATCTTCATCAGCGTGGATTTGCCCGCTCCGTTCTCGCCCATCAGCGCGTGCACCTCTCCGGCGCGAAGTTCGAACTGAACATTGTCGAGGGCTTGCGTTGCGCCGAAGCGCTTGCTGACAGCTTCGAGCCTCAGCAAAGGCTGCTTGGAGTTTGTCGTCATCTTGACGCCTCTTGACATGCGAGAGGGATGACCGTCCCTCTCGCATCTTTGATGCTGTCGATGGTTCAGATTACCAGCCGGGATACTGGTTCACGTTGTCCCGTGTGACGAGCTCGCTCGGGATGAGAATGGTCTTCTCCTCCGGCGGCTTTCCGTTCAGCATCTCCTGGGCGATCTTGACGGCCTGCTCGACCATGGCTCTGGGGTTCTGGGTAGCCGTGCCAATGAACGGCGAACCCTCACGCTTGAGCTCAGCTACGCCTTCCGGGCTGCCGTCGACACCGGTCACGACAATCTCGCTCGCCTTGCCGGCCTGCTCGACCGCGAGCACGGCGCCGAGCGCCGACGGATCGTTCATCCCGAAAATTCCTTTGACGTCAGGGTTGGCGGTTAGCATGTCGGTCGTCACCATGAGGCCGGACGCACGGTCGTTCTTGGAAGCCTGCTGGCCGACGATCTTGATGCCGGGATACTTCTTGGCGACGTTCTTGCAGCCGTTGATCCTGTCGATGATGGTCTGGATAGGCGTGCCATCGACCAGGAGCACGTTGCCCTTGCCCCCGAGCTTCGTGAAGAGATAGTCGCAAGACTTCTCTCCAGCCTGAACGGCATCCGTCATCACCACGGCATCGGCGCCTTTTGCCGGCGTATCGACCGCGATTACGACGATGCCGGCTTCCTTCGCGCGAGCGATGGCAGGCTCGATACCCGCCTCATCGACGGCCGAAATGACGATCAGGCTGACACCCTGCTGGATGAACGCATCGATCTGCGTGTTCTGGTTGGCAAGGTCGAGCTGGGCGTCCTGGGTGTTGACCTTCGCGCCGATCGCCTGGGCCGCCCGCTTCGCGCCACGGTCCATCGCCGAAAAGAACGGATTGGACATGTCCTGAACCATCAGGCCGATGCTTTCGATCTTTTTCGAAGATTGGGCGTTGGCTGGAAGGCACAGCCCCAAAGCCAGGCATGCCCCGATTGCGACGGAACCCAGATGACGCGAATAGTTGAGAGATATCATTGCATTCTCCTCCTTCTGCCGAGTGCCGCCGTGAGGTGACGCCACCGCTCCTCTTGTCTGATCCGCGACCTTCACCGCGGTTTTCCTGGCGGCCCATCCGCGCCGCCTACCTAGCGAGAGGCCTCCCTGGCGGCGAATGGATGAGGACCGCCTCCACAGCCGCAGGAGCGGCGCACGACGAGTGCCGCGGGAACCTGCTGCCGATATTCCGGCAGATATTGCGGATTGGCCGGCTGGCCGCGCGCCTCCGCCTCGGCTTGACGTCTGATGATCGCCGCAAGCGTGCGCGCTGCGACGCGGCCGATCTCCTCGCTGCGCTCGTTCAGCACGGTGACCGGCGGATCGATGAGCGGCGCCCAGGCGAACTCGTCGAAACCGATCAGAGCCATGTCGTCGGGAATGCGGACTGCTCTTTCCCGGATGAGGGTCATTGCGCCAAGAAGCAGGGGCGTGTTGCCTGTGATCAGCACATCCGGCAGGCGACCCTGCGCCGCCAGATAATCCGCCAAGGCAGCCGAGGCGGATGCCGGATCGTTCTCGCTTTCGATGACCTCGACATGGGTACCGTGAAGACGCGCCGCATCGCGGATCCCGCGTTCACGATCGAAGCGGCTGGTCCATTTCGACGGATAGACGAGGAAGAGCCAGCGCTTGTAGCCGTGGCCGGCAAGATGCTCTCCCACCATGAGGCTGGCATTGTAATTGTCGGTGGTGACGCTTGGCAGCGAAGGCTTGTCCTCCGGCGGCGAGGAGTCGACGAAGACCAGCGGCACGCCCCAACGCTCAAGCAACTGGGTATTGTCGGAACTCAGCCGAAGCGTCGAGATCACTCCCGCCGTGCGCGATTCGATCAACCTGCGGATCATCCGGTCCTCAAGCGCGGGATCGTATGCGCCGTTGACCGCGACATCGCCCACGACGACCGTCCAGTCGGACGGCTGGAGCATCTGTTGGATGCCCGCCATCAAGTCCAGGTAATAGGAGTTGGAGGTGCTGGCCGTGACCACCGCGATGGAATCGCGGCTTGCCTTGCGCAATTCCTGAGCGGCGCGGTTCGGAATATAGCCAAGCTCCCTTGCGGCCTTCAGAACCTGCTCGCGGCTGAGCTCGGAAACGCTATCGGCGCCGTTCAGGGCTTTCGATACTGTGAAGATCGACAGGCCGGTAGCACGGCTCACGTCGCGCAGAGTTGACTTTCTCACCTAATCTCCTCCTAAACGTTTAGGCAACCTCGGTTAGATAACCTAAACGTTTATGATGGTACCTAAACGTTTAGGTGAGTCAAGAGCGGAGGTGACGAAAGGAGCCAAGCATGCCACCCGCGAGACCCAGTTGGTCATCACCGGCGCATCTTGAGCGGCACCGGCGCCGCGACCGCCATTGCGTTTGCTGAACAGGGTGCTCACCTAGGGTCCGGCGCGCGGCATCGCGTAGGACTGGATGCTATCGCCCGCCGTTGCCGCGACGCCGGGACGAGGTGGAGGTCGTCGACTATGCGACCGCTTCTGCCGCCAGCGGCAAGGGCACCAACCGCGACAATAAAATCAACCACTGACCGTCTGCGAAGGAGCAAAAGACTAAGTCGCTTAAGACTGGCCGCCAGTGTTCTCTCTCAGTTTCCGCGCCGGCCCTGCGTTTCTGGCGTACCAACCAAATTTGCAGCGTCAAAATTTGCCTTTGTAAGCGCGTCGTTCATTGTTTTTCCGGATGCTAGTTCCGCAGCCAAGACGCCAATGAACTCGTCTCCGGCACCGTGAGTGCTTTCGACCTTAACCTTGATCCCCGCAATGAGGATCTCCTCGCCGTCGTGGTTTGCATAGGCTACACCGGCACCGCCGGCAGTCACCACGACTTCCGGGAAGATAGCCGCCAGCTTCCGGGCTGCTTCGAGCGCGCCCTCTAGTGTCTCAACAACCTGCACTCCCGCCAGCGTTTCGGCTTCGATGGCATTGACGACGATAATGTCGATAAGCTGCTTGAGATCGTTCGACAGAATGCGAGCCGGGGCCGCATTGATCAGCACACGACCACCGGCCTGCCTGACGGCCTTTGCCGCCGCAACGTTAGCCGCATCGGGGATCTCGTTTTGAAGAACGAGGATCGTCGTCCTGCTCAGCAGATCTCCAGCCGCCAGGACATCGTGGTCGCCAAGTGTTAGGTTGCTTCCAGACACGATCACGGCACCGTAGTCACCCTCTGCATCGAAAATCGCGACGCTCATGCCGGTAGATTGCAACGCATCACGTCGAACAAAGGTGCGATCAACATTCCTGCGATCGAGATTTGAGATGAGAAAACGACCGAAGTCATCATCCGCGACCGCCCCGATCATGGAAGTCGCGATCCCCGTGCGGGCAGCCGAAACAGCTTGATTGCCGCCCTTGCCGCCGAATTTCGGGTGCCAGGAATTCCCCGTTACCGTTTCTCCCTTGCGCGGCCGGTCCGGGCCGAAGACTGCGATGTCGTAATGCAAGCTGCCGAAAACGGTGACGATGGGTTTTGGTGTCATGGGTGGCGATCTTTTCGTTTGGATGTCACGGCGGACATGGTGCGTTCGAGGTTGCGTTCCGCTGCCTGATAATCGCGCTGGGCGACAGCGACGAAAATCGCATCGAGAATGTTGAGCTGGGCAATGCGCGCGGCCGCATTTTCGCCCATCAGCGGCGAGCCTTGCGCCGTAGAACACAGGACCACGTCGGCCGACTGCGCAAGAGCCGAGGAATAGTAATTGGTAATGGCGATGGTACGCGCGCCGTTCCTGCGGGCCAGCTGGATCGCCTCGATGACGGCGGTCGTATTGCCGGAATGGGAAAACCCGATGGCGATATCGCCGTCTGTCAGAAGCGAGGCAGACATCAGCATCAGGTGTGAATCGTCAAAGACGCTGGCGCGCACGCCGATTCGCAAGAACTTGTGGGCAACGTCACGAGCAATCTGCGCCGAGCCGCCGACACCGTAGAAGTCGCGGGTTGCGGCCTTGTGGATCAGATCGGCCGCCCGGTCGAACGCCGCCATATCGAGAATGGCGAGTGTTTCCTCCAGCGCATGGATCGAAGTGCGAAACACCTTCTGGACGATTTCGAGCGACGTATCGTCTACCGACAGTTCCTTATGCATCTCCGCCGTTGGCTGGCGGTTGTACTGGCTGACGGCAGAGCGAAAGTCGCGGAATCCGGAGAAGCCGAGCTTCTTGGTGATCTTGACCACCATGGCTTCAGAAACGCCGGCATCCTCGGCGATCTGTTTCAGTGACGTCTCGTCGCTGAAATCGCGCATGGCGAAAACGGTATCGACGACCTTAGCCTCGAGCGGGGTCAGGAGCGGCATCATCATCCGGATGCGCGGTCCCACGGCCTTCATGTCGAAGCTTTCAGTGTTCATCCCCGTCCCCTATTCCCGCCCGCGCGTCGCGCGGTCAATCATCATGGCTACGAGGATTATAAGGCCGGTGGCAAGCAGTTGATAGAAGGCCTGAACATTCATCAGGGTTAAACCGTTGCGCATCGCGCCAAGGATGATCGCACCTAGAATGGTGCCGAGAATACTGCCTTTGCCGCCCATCAGCGAGGCACCGCCGATGGCTGCAGCCGCAATTGCGTCGAGCTCCCAAAGATTGCCGAGGATCGGTTCGGCCGCGCCGAGACGGCCGATCAGGATGAGCGATGCGAGCGCCGCCAGACCGCCCGATATGACATAGGCCGTGATCTTGGTGCGGGCGATCGGAACGCCGGCGACATAGGCCGCCTCCTCATTGCCGCCAACAGCCATCAGATATTCGCCGATCGGCGTTTTCTTGAGAAGGATGGAGGCTGCAATCGCAACCACGGCGACGATCAGAACGGGCGTCGGAATGCCGAACAGGTTGCCGTTGAAGAGCGAGCGGAAGCCCGGCGGAATGCCGAGAACTGGGTTGCCGCCGGTGTATATCAGCGCGATCGCCCGGTAGGTGCTGAGCGTGCCGAGCGTGACGATAAAGGGCTGCAGGCCGACATAGGCGACTAGCGCGCCGTTAATGAAACCGCAGACGACGCCAACGCCCAGACCCGCGAGAATCGCCAGCGGGATCGGCGTTCCGCCAAGCAACAGCGTCGCCGTGATGACGGCGGAGATCGCGGCCGTCGGGCCGACCGACAGATCGATGCCGCCCGAGATAATGACCAGCGTCATGCCGAGCGCCAAGCACGCATTGATGCTCGACTGCTGGAGGATGTTGACGAGGTTGCGCTCGGACAGGAAGCCCGGAACGAGTGTGGCGAACACCGCGATGATGACGACGAGGCCAACCAGGGTTCCGGCATCCCGGATCGAAAACGAGAAGCGGCGGAATGCCGGCGCGGACGTGTCAGTCGAAGGGAGCGTCATGGAGTGTCCTATCTGGTTCACTTGGGCCGCGCAGTGCGGGCATCAGCCGCATCGGCATTCGCCCCTGGAATGGCCCCTGGAAAGGCATGTGCGACAATCGCGCTTTCGGTCAGTTCATCGCGTGGAATGTCGGCGGCTATCTGGCCTTCCCGCATGACCAGCACGCGGTCGGAAAGCCGGATGACTTCCGGCAGTTCAGAGGAAACGACGATGATAGAGTGGCCCTCGCGGGCGAGATCCTCGATCAGATGGTAGATTTCCGACTTGGCGCCGACATCGATGCCGCGCGTCGGCTCGTCGAACAGAAGGATCTGCGATTTCGCCGCCAGCCAGCGGGCGATGATCGCCTTCTGCTGGTTGCCGCCGCTGAACAGCCGGATGGGGCGATCGAGCTGGAACGGCCGCAGATTGACGCGCTTCAGCAGATCTTGCGCAGTCGCGCGAAGCTTGTCTGTGCTGATCATGCCGCCAAACGAAAAGCTCGCGAGCGAAGCGAGTGCCATGTTGGTGCTGACCGGACGCAAGGGAATGATCCCTTCCCGCTTGCGCTCCTCCGGTACCAGGCCGATCCCGGCAGCAATCGCATCCCGGGGGCTGTAAAAGCTCATAGCCTTGCCGTCAATGGCGATAGAACCGGCGCTCAGACGATCGGCACCCGCCAGAAGCCGCAGCAGTTCCGTGCGCCCGGAACCGACCAGACCGGCAATGCCGAGCACTTCGCCCTTGTGCAGGGTAAACGAGACATCGCTGATCTTCGTGGCGGAGGACAAGTTCTTCGCTTCAAGCTTGACCGTATCAGTGACAAAGGAGTTGTGTTCCTCCTGCATCAGTTCACGCCCGACCATCATGGCGATCACGTCCTTTTCCGACGCTGCTTTGAGATCGACGATGCCGACCAGCTTGCCATCGCGCATGACGCTGGCGCGCTGGCATATGCGGAACACTTCATCCATCTTGTGGGAGACGTAAATGATCGAGACGCCGCTTGCCGACAGGCTGGCGATCACTTCAGCCAGACGATCAAACTCGCTCGGGGTCAGGCTCGAGGTCGGCTCGTCCATGGCGATCACCTTCGCCTTGTCGAGCAGCGCGCGGCCGATCTCGACGATCTGGCGTTGCGCTACCTTGAGAGAGGAGATCGGGGCTGAAGGGTCGATGCTTTTATCGATCATTGACAGGGCTTCAGCGGCGCGCGCCTCCTGCTCGCGGCGCGCCACGACCAAGCCGCCCATACGGGTCAATGAATGACCAAGAAACATGTTCTGGGCGACGCTCAAATGCGGCACCTGCTGCAATTCCTGGTGAATCATAGCGATGCCCGCCTCGCCAGCATCCATCGGCTTCTTGAAGGCCACGCTCTGGCCATCCACCAAGACCGTTCCCGAGGTCGGGCGGTACACGCCCGAAAGGATACGGAGCAATGTGGACTTTCCAGCACCGTTTTCGCCGAGAAGCCCGTGGATTTCGCCAGGCGCAACGTCGAATGAGACATCCGTCAGCGCGTTAACACCGGGAAAGCTCTTGCAGATCATCTCAAATCTCAGTCGCGGCGTCATCATTCCACCCCCTCCAGTAATGCGGATGCCGGCCCAGTGAGGACGGCATCCGCTTGGATGTTCGTTACTTGGCAGCTTTGGCGTCTTCCATCAGCACGGCGCGGACATCGACGCCCTCGCCCTGGTAACGGCTGAGGTTGTCTGCGGTGATCAGGGCCTGCGGGGTGGCGACGACGCGCGGCAGCTTCTGGCCGGCAACGAGGCGAAGGGCCGTTTCCAGCGCGACTTCGCCTGTCAGCACCGGGAAGCTGTCGACCGTTCCGGTCAGTTCGCCAGCCTTGATCGAGGTATAGGCGTCGGAAATCCCGTCCGTGCCGAATACTGCGACCTTGCCGGCAAGACCGGCGGCCTTGACCGCTTCCACGATACCGAGCGCCATGCCGTCATTGTTGGCATAGAAGCCTACAAGATCGGGATGCTGGTTGAGGATGTTGGTCGCCGCATCATAGGATGTCTGGCGGTCCCAGTTTCCAGGAACGCTCGCGACGACCTTGAACTTGCCGCCTTCGCTGATGGTCGATTTGAAGCCGTCGGTGCGCTGGACGGCAGCGTAGACACCGGCCTGACCTTCGACAATCGCCACTTTGCCGCCTTCGGGGCGGTTTTTAATGAACCACTTGGCGACGCGCACACCATTATCGCGCTGGACGTTGCCGACATAGTGCTCGGCCTGCGGGATGACCGCGTCATTGACGTTGACGACCGGGATGTTGGCGGCCTTAGCCTGTTCGATGACCGGCTGCAGGTTGGCATCGGTCTGGGGCGAGACGAGCAGGACGTCATACCCCTGTGTGATCAGGCCTTCGGCGATGGTCAACTGGCCGAGCTGGTCTCCCTCGCTTTGCGCAGCCTGATAGGTGACGGGAACGCCGGCCTTCTTCCCGAAAGATTCGTAGCCTTCACCAAGCGACCGCCAGTATTCGTTGGTTAGTGTCTTGGACACGGCGCCGGCCTTGGTACCCTCGGGAAGCTTGGGGAACGCCCCGAGCTTGGCTTCGAGTTCCGACCAGTCCACCCGGTCCTTTTCGGTATCGGAATTTAGGGGCGCCAGATCCTGCGCAAAAGCAGCGCCGAACAAGAAGCTGGCGGCGACGCCGGCAGCCAGGGTCGTCTTCAAAAAGGTCTTCATCGGTTCCTCCCGGATGGTGTCGATCGACACGCCTTCGGCGTGCCTTTGGTTGCAAAGGTTTCGAATGTCGAGAATTTCGGCGTTCAAGCGGCTCAGCCGAGCATCAGTTCCTGGATGACAGCCTGCGCTGAAACGGCGTCCTGTCGGTCAATCGCGCCCGAAAGGCGATTGTCCTGCTCGAGGCGATCCACAACCTTCAGCATGCGCTTGACGGTCTGGATGTTCACCTCGCATTCGTGGACCGGATCAAGGCCGGTCATATCGGGGAACGTGTCGAAATAGATTGCGCCGCCGTAGCCGTCCTTGCGGATCTGCCGCAGCAGCTCGATCGTCTGCTGGGTATGCACCGCACCGACCATCAACCCGTCGTCGCGCTTGGCATAGCCGTCATTGAGGTGCACGCCGAGAACGCGGCTGTAACGGGCAATCAGCGCTGCAGCAAAGGCCGGCTGCTCGTCGGCATAGAGCACGTGGGCGAAGTCCAACGTCACGCCGAGATTGGGCATGTCGACGTCCTTGATGGCCAACAGCGTCGTTGCCGCATCGGGCATCAGGCTGTAGGAACGAGGTTCGTTCGGCTTGTATTCGATGCTGATCTGGCAGTCCGGATCATGGCTGCAAACTTCACGAATTCCGTCTACCTCGTATTGCCACAGCGCGCGGTAATCTGCCTGAAACGCATAATCGAAGCCGTCCTGGCCAAGCCACAGCGTCATCAAATTGCTTCCGGCTGCGCGTGTCGCGTCGATGCCCTTCTTTGTCAGGTCGATTGCCTCGCGGCGAACCGCCGGATCAGGATTGGTGAAAGCACCGATCTTGAAGTCCGGATTCGTATAATACCGCATGGCAAAGCCATTGATCGCCAAACCCAGATCGCCGATTTGGCGGGCCAAAATGGCCGGATCGTCGGCAACATGGTCGGGATAGTTGAGATCGAGATCGGTCAGGCCGTCGACTTTGGCAGCACGGGTCGCCATTTGCAGCATCGTTGGCTTGCCGGAAAGATCCGGCCATTCAGCCTGTGGCTTCGAAGCAAAAGAATTGAGGCGGGTGGCGAATTTCAGTTGGGTCACAGGTCTGGCTCACTTCGGTCGTTGTTGAGCTAACTTCACAGGAAACGATTTCCTTGTAAAGTTATAAATGGTGTGCAGTGCATCAATTCGTTGTAGCGGACGCGTAGTTTTCGATGTTTCCGGCAGTATGCGAACGTGCGAAAGCGGCCGCCAGAGTATGGGCAGCCATCGCCGCTTGGACCTAGAAAAGGCCCCCTGAACTTTTCTCTCTTTGGCGCCAGCGGAAGGGCAGCGTCAGCCCGCCATCACCGCCTCGATCTCGGCCAGCGTGGGCATTGCGGGGGCGGTTCCGCGCCGTGTGACGGCGATACCGGCCGTGGCACCGCCGAACCGGACGGCATCGAGCGGGGCAGCACCCCGTGCAAGTGCCGCCGCAAAACCACCGACGAAAGCATCGTGGCGCGCCTTCTTATTGCACCGAGGTCACCTTGGCCGAGCTACCAAAGGCTTTGGCCTCGGCGGATCTCGCTCGATCACGCAGGCGGCAGAACTTGTTTTTCGAGGTTTATGAGGAGCGCTTTGAAATCGGGACCAATCCTGGCCGGGAGTTCACGGTGCAGCTTTCCCGAATTCTAAATGAGCCTTGAAAGGTGCCGAACTTCACATCGCAGGCGAAGATGCTGTCCGGTATCTCGTCGGGCCACTCCCGCGAAGAAGCGCCCGCGACCAGTTGACGACGGACGCGTTTGTCTCACAAGGTCAATGAAGGAGGCGACACTCCCAATCGATTAGTTCCCCTTGAAAGGATTGGAACCATCCAGCCTAAGAAAAACAAATCACTGGTCCACGAAATCAGGGAGATTGCGGGGGGGCGGCCTCTACCCGTCGCAAGTGCCTAGGAGAATGAGTTAGTTGACATTCATCTGCGCTCTTCAACGATATTGGCCTGGAAATACGACGTCCTGATCCACGAGGACATTGAATTTGTAGCCCGGTCGGATCTCCAACGTCGGCTGCACATCCATATTCCGTTGGATGGTACGATCAGCAACTCGCCCAAACGTTTCTGCGAAATTGCGCCTTGCTGCGTCGGATGCCGTATCCTGCGTGGCAAGCGTCGAGCTCTGAGGCACGGCCATGTCGATGCCCGTCCCGATCAGCGCGATCATGACCGCCGAGCCGAAGGTTTTAAGATAGTGGTTGTTCGCCTTGTCACTGAAGCCACTGTAACCCTGCGCGTCCGTGCCGGCCATGCCGCCGATCTGCAGCGTCGAGCCGTTCGGAAAGATGATGTCTGACCAGACGACGAGCACGCGGCTTTGGCCGAACGCCACCTTGCTGTCGTAACGGCCGAACAGTTTCGTGCCCTGCGGGATCAACAGGCGATGACCGGTCGCACTATCATAGACGTTCTGGCTGACTTGCGCGGTAATACGCCCTGGCAGGTCCGAATTGATACCTGTTATCAATGTCGCCGGAATAACAGAGCCGCGTTTCAGTTCGTAAAGGGACTGCTGCGGCACGACGCGGTTCGGCAGATAGCCGAGATCCTTGAGGTCGGCATTAAAGAAGTCTTCTTTGGAGCTCTGTCCGTTTGGATCGACGTTTTGTCCGTTCAGACCGGCACGCAAGGCTGCGGCATACACATCGGACGCGCTTCCGTTCGTGGCGGCTGTCGTTGTCATTCGGGACGCGGCGTTCTCATCTTTTTCCGACCTTACTTCCAGCTTGCCGCGATCGATGGCAAGCGGCGCGTCATAGGCGGAGGCCCGCGCCTGCATGCGGGCCATCCGCTGACGCTGCTGCTCGCGCAAAACCTGCTCCTGTTGCTCACGGCCCAGACGCGCCCGCCACACCTCTTCCGGCTCCAGTTCCGATCCGTGCGGTTGCTCTTGTGTCTCTCCGGGCTGCGTGAACGGATTGGCCGCCTTCTCTTCGGCTTGCTTCGTCTCGACTGGCGTCGGCTGGAACGTCGTCTGCGGCTGTGGCTCGCCAATAATGCCGTCGGTGACGCCCCGCTTGATCTGGTCGGCATAGGTCGAGGCCGGATTGCCCGAACTGGTGCCCGGACCGCTATCCTTGCCGAAGTAAAGCCCGCGAGAGGCGAGGCCAAAGAAGATGATTCCGAGAAAGGCTAGCAACAGCACAATCACAACGATGACCGGCAGACGGTTCACCCGCTTGATGCCGGGCGCGGCCTGACTGTTCGCGGCGCCACCAAGCTTAAGAGACTGCACCATGATGTTTCTCCTTCACCCGCGCCGCATCAGCGACAGTGCGCTTGCCGGTGTCGCACCTGATGTCGTCACTGTGTAGGCGCGACCGAGTTCGACACTGCTCGTGGAAAGCCGCGCGAGCACCTGGCCGTCGTGGGGCACGATGACATAGGCGAGCGGAACGATGACGGCTTTGCTTTCCGTTTTTTGGTCGGTGGCAACGGCATAGCCCCAACCTTTCAACGCTGCTTCAAGCGCCTCTCCGAACGGAGAGCCATCCTGTTTGAGCGCAACGGTCGCCTTCCCCTGTCCGATCTGTTCGGCAAGGCGGCTGACCATATCGCCCGCAATGGCGTTCGCCGCTGGTCCGGAAACCCCAGGCGTTGCCGCGCTGGTGATGAGAGCCCCGCTGTCCATCGACTGGCATCCGGGCAGAAGGATCGCGAGGACGCAGGCGGCAGCAAGGTGGCGGAAGGGGCCGCGGCGGTTCGGGCTTTGGCGAAGGGGGTTCAGCATCACCGCCCTCCCCTGCTGATCGTCACCTTCTGCTGTTTCCAACCAACGCCCGAGACAAGGACAGCACGATCGATATTATAGTCGACCACCATCATGTCGCTCTTCATGCGATAGTTGACGATGCGGTTCTGGCCGCCGGAGACGACGAAGAGAACCGGTGCATCCTGCCCGGAGATCGACCGCGGAAACTGGATGTAGGTCTTTTGTCCATCCGAGTAGACCCGCGTCGGCCGCCAGCCGGCGCTGCCCGAGACGGAATAGGCAAAGCTCAATTGCTCCGCCGGAACGCCGGCGCCGAGGCTCGTGCTGGCTTCCAGCCGCGCGTTGACGTCGGCAAGCTTTGCCGAGACGTCCTCGGGATACTCAAAGCCGACGCGCGCCATGTACTGCGTGGCATGCGATTTCAGCTGGATGTGATAGGTCCGCCGCGACGTCGTCACGACCATCGACGTGACCAAACCCGGCTCCGACGGCTTGACGATCAGGTGGATCGCCTGCCCTCCCGCCGCTCCAGAGGTTGCAGGCTCTACTTTCCAGCGTACGGTATCACCGACGAGAACGTCGCGAACGACCTCGCCGCCCTGAAGCTCGATGTCGCAGACCTGCAACGGTGAGCAGACGACGGACGGCTGCACTTCGCCATAGAGGAAAATGACCTTTCCATCCGCTCCTTTCGTCACGAGGCCGCGGCTTCCGCGCCATTGTGTCGAGATGCCCATACCCTTCGCCTCGTTCGCAGTGACTCCATCAGCGGCAACTGCGTGGGAGGGCGCGAAACCCATCACGGGGGAAATGAGCAGCATGGCTGCGCTCGCAGTCAGCCTGGCCCGCATTCTGAAGTGTCGTATGTTCATGTTGGGAGCCATGCCTTTCAAAGCTGCGCGGTCCAGTCGAAGTCGCGGAGATAGAGACCGATGGGATTGAGGCGGATGACGCCCTCGTCCTGAGGCGGCGTCAGCGTCACGGTGGCGATGCCACGGAAGCGGCGCGAGGCGGTCTCCTTGCCGCGGCGATCTCGTTCGAACTCGGTCCAGTCGATCTGGTAGCTCTGGTTCGACAACGCGACGATGTTGTTGACCTCGATTGCCACCGTCGCGTTCTTCGCCTTCTCAAACGGCGAATTCGAGCGAAACCAGGCGTTGACCTTTTCCGTGGCGGGATCGGAGGTGCGCAGCAGCCCATAGGTTCGGTCGATGTATTGCTTCTGCACCACCGCATCCGGCGTGACGGATCGGAAGTTCGACACGAAGCTGCCGAGTGTCGCGCGCACCACGCGCGGATCGGCATACTCAATTTGCTGCGGGAAGCCGGCATTGACTGATGTGCCGAGCTTGTCGACTTCGACAATATACGGGATCAGCTTGACCTGGGTGCTCTGGTAGAGCGCATAACCAAAGCCGACAACGGCCATGGTCATTCCGGCTATGCCGACGACGCGCCACGCGGCTGCCGCTTTGACGTACGAGCCATAACGCTCGTTCCATTCGTTGCGCGCGGCGATGTAGGGATTATCTGGAACATTCTGTCCGGCCATTCTGTCAGCCTCCCCTCACTTGCTGTCGTTGATCGGCGGTGGTGGAGCCGGTGTGCCTGGCCGGCCGGATGGTTGATCGAGCTTGGCGTTGGCAAGGCCGAGCATCGATCCGGCATAGGCCCCGGGTGAGCCAATCGCCTTTTCCTTTGCAGCCGAGCCGACGGCGCCAGCGGCTCCACCAATCCCGGCCTGCATGCCGCGCAGGGCCGCACTCGCAAGAGACGCGCCCCCTGACCTTGCGGCACTGGCGGCCCCGAATCCTCTGTTGGCAGCACCGATCGTCAGGAAGCCGGCGCCGAGTGCCGCGGATGCCGCTTGCCCGCCGTGACGAATGGCTTCCATGCCGCCGCCGACCGATGCACCCTGGACCATGCCCTGCAGGATCGGCGGCACATACATGGCGATGACGAAGACGACAACGGAGATACCGGCAATCGCGAGGGTCGTGATGAACTGTTCCGATGTCGCGGTTGGTGCCTCTGCCAGACCGAGAAGGATGTCCGAGCCGATCTTGGCGATCATTACCAGCGCCATCAGCTTCATGCCGACGGAGAAGGCATAGACCAGGTATTTGATCGCGAAGTCCTTGGTATGCGAAGAACCGCCGAGCCCAAGCATGATCATGCCGGCAAGGAGGCCAACATACATCTCGACCATGACGGCCACGAAGATTGCAGCGACCAGGCTGAACGACACGACTACCACGACCATGGCGAAGACGGCGGCGATCGCCAGGGAATTATCCTCGAAGAGCCCGAACTTCGCCTGTTCCGACATTTTGGTCGCGACACGAATGCCGGCATCGAAGATGTTGGCGGGAGATGCTGAGCCGCCACCGGCGCCGATCTGATAGAGACTGTCGACGACGGCCTTAGCGAACTCCGGTCCTCTGTCAAGAATAAAGGCGAACAGGCCAATGAACATTATGCGTTTGACCAGTTCAGCAAACCAGCTGTCGAGCGAGGCGGCGTTGATCGCCAGCCATACGGCGGCGATCGCGACCTCGATGCCGGCGAGGATCCAGAACAACGAGCGGGCTGCATTCATCACCCTCGTCTCCCAGCCCTTGGCGGCGGTGACGACCGAATTTTCGAGTGTGGTCAGGACCTGGCCCTGTTGTGCAAAGGCTGGGGTGGTCGCCAGCAGGACGAGCGCGATCAAGATGAACACCCGGTCAAGCGTGCGGGAAGACGGAGCAACTACCATCGCGGTTTCATCTCCTGGCCGCCGCGGATGTCGCGGTTGGCGTCTCCACCGAAGAACTCATCACGATGTCGGTACCGGTCTTCATCGGAGGGAGAGCCTGACGCGATCGCGCCAGATCCCAAGACTGGCTCCGGTCGAAGCAAGACCGAGGTTATGACGCTTGCACCCGCCGCGGAGACGACCGCTACAAGGGCGATAATGACGATCAGACGGGAACTCACCAGCGTGGCTCCATCGTTTGGCCGCCCCTGATATCGCGCTCGGTCCCACTGAAGAATTGTTCGCGCCGCGCTTGCGCCAAATCCTTTTGCGCCTGTTCGGACTGGTACCAGGTGCCCATCATCGTCATCTGCTGGGAGACCAGACCCCGCAGTTTCTGCATCTGCGCGACCTGCTGCGCGGCGATCTCGTGCCCGACCTGCAGCGCCTTCATCTGGCCGTCGGACGATTCCGACATCGACCTGAGCTGCGACATCGTGCTCTCCTCACTGGAGAATTGCTCGGCCGTCAGATTGGCTGCCTTCAGCGTGCCGGCAATCGTGTCGCGATTGGTGTCGGACCAGTTTTGGTACGTGGTCGAGAAGCTCGCGCCGTCCGGCAGGTTGCTCTTCATCTCCGAAAAACTCTGGAAACGCTGCTTCAGGACATCATCGACATTGCCCATCGAGAAGGCGACGCCCTCCCCTTGTGCCACTACATTCTGAAGGTTCTTCAGGTCGTTCTCGATCTGGCCCCAGATATGGTTCGGAAGCTGCGCAGTGTTCTGCAACATGTTCTTGTAAATGTTGAGCTGATTTTGAATCTGCTCGGCCAACTGCGAAATCTGGGTAATCTGGTTGTTCACCTGCTCTGCTGACTTGCCGACAAGGCTGATCAGTTCCGCATTATTGGCAAGCTGCGTCCATTCGGTTGCTTGCCCCGTGACACCGCCGGCTTGCGCAGGAAGAGAAAGAGCAGACGAGAGCACGAGAGCCGCACCAACCGCGGCGCGCGATGTCCTACTGGGTTGGAATGAGCGTGTCGGCATGGGCGATTCCCCTTTGCTGGAGCCAATGGAGAGGCCAGCTGGCCCCATGTTCGAGATGCAGGACGCGGATGCGCTTGAGGTCTTCCTTCCCGGACGCACCTACAAAGGAGAGCGCGACGGGACCGAGCGCCATATCAAACAAACGCCGGCCCTCGGGTGACACGACGTAATAGTCTCGCTTTGGGATAGCGGTCGCGACGATCTCGATCTGCCGCTCATTGAAGCCGATGCGCTCATAGAACTCACGCGTGCCCGGTTCGCGTGCCGCGCCATTTGGGAGGCAGATTTTCGTTGGGCAGGATTCCTTCAGCACATCTATGATCCCGGACCGCTCCGCATCCGAGATCGACTGGGTGGCGAGCACGACAGCACAATTGGCCTTTCGCAGCACCTTCAACCATTCGCGGATCTTGTCGCGAAACACCGGATGGCCGAGCATCAGCCAGGCTTCATCGAGAATGATGAGGCTGGGCGCACCGGTCAGGCGTTTTTCGATGCGTCGGAAGAGATAGGTCAGAACAGGCACGAGATTGCGCTCGCCCATATTCATCAGTTCCTCGATCTCGAAGCACTGGAAGGCGCCGAGCGCCAGACCGTCCTCCTCGGCATCGAGCAACTGTCCCATCGGACCATCGACGGTGTAGTGATGCAGAGCGTCCTTGATCTCCCGCATTTGCACGCCCGAGACAAGGTCGGAGAGAGAGCGGCCGCGCGATTCTGCCATCAATCCGATCTGTCGGGAGATAGCGTTGCGGTAGTCCGGCGTGATCGTCACACCCTGGAGCGCAACCAGCATCTCGATCCACTCCGAAGCGAAGGCCCGGTCGCCATCAGTCGAGAGTTCCGCTAGCGGGCAGAAAGAGAGTGCCCTCGCCTCGCCACTGGTCGACGGATCGATATCGCCGCCGATCTGGTAATGGTCGCCGTCCAGCCCGAGTGTCAGCGGCAGCATCGAGCCTCCCTTGTCGAAGGCGAAGATCTGCGCACCGGCGTAGCGTCGGAACTGGGCTGCGATCAATGAGAGCAGCGTTGATTTGCCGGAGCCGGTCGGGCCGAAGATCAACGTGTGGCCGACATCATCGACATGCAGGTTCAGCCGGAACGGTGTCGACCCGCTGGCGACTTGCATCAGCGGGGGCGACCCGACTGGGAAGAACGGGCAAGGTGCTACCGGGCTGCCCGACCACACGGAATTGAGCGGGATGAGGTCGGCGAGATTGCGTGTGTTGATCAGCGGCTCGCGGATATTGGCATAGGAGACGCCCGGCAGGCTGCCGAGAAATGCATCGGTCGCATTGATCGTCTCGATCCGTGCGCCAAAACCTTCGGCCTGGATCAGGCGGCGGACCGCCTCACAGTTTTCTTGAAGTCGGGATTGATCTTCGTCGAAGAGGATGATGACCGGCGTATAGTAGCCATAGGCCACGAGCTGCGACGACGCCTCGGCGATAGCGTCCTCGGTCTCTGACACCATCAGCATCGCGTCCTGATCGAGTGACCGCGACTGCGTCTGAAACAATTGGTCGAAGAATGGCCGCACCTTCTGCTGCCACTTCTTGCGCGTACGCTCCAGCCGGGCGCGGGCCTCCTCGGCGTCAAGGAAGACGAAGCGGGACGACCAACGATATGTGAGCGGCATCAGGTCGAGACTGTTGAGGATTCCCGGCCAACTTTCCGCGGGCAGGCCGTCGATCGCCACCACGCCGAGAAACCGGTTCTCGACAAGTGGCGTCAGACCGTGCTGCAGCTCGGCCGTCACCAGCCAGTCGAGATACATGGGAATCTCAGGCAGACGCACCGGATGGTTCTCCCCGGTGATGCAGAACCGGATGAACTGGAAGAGATCATCATAGCGGGCGACGCGATGACCGCCGCGCTCCGGTGTTTCGCGTGTCATCATCTGCCGGATCGAAACAACATTGGCGAGATACTGCTCGACCTCGCGGATCGAGGTCAGAAAGGTTTCAAGCGCTTTGTCGGCATAGGTGGCGGATCGGCTGCCGGTGTCGGAATAGACATAGCGCGTCAATCCGGACCGCCTCGGCTCCGGCGGGCGCCAGGTGAGGATCAACGCGTGCCGGCTCTCGTAGTGTCCCCTCTCCTTCTGGAAGTGCGCCCGTCGTTCGGCATCTATGGCGCGGGTAACCGAATCGGGGAAATGACTTGCTTCTTCCGTTGGGTAATCACCCGTCGGCACCCGGACCGCCTCGACCTGGATCATCCAGCCGGAACCGAGGCGCGACAGGATGGCATTGATCTGTCGCGACACCTCGTTGCGCTCAGCGTCGGTCGAACTTTCGCTGTCGGGGCCGGCAAAGTACCAGCCGGCCATCAGCGAGCCGTCCTTCAGGAGAATGACGCCGTTATCGACCAGCCCGGCATAGGGGACGAGATCGGCAAAAGACGGGCCGGAATGCCGAAAGGATTTAAGGGCGACCATTTCGCACTCCCTCAGTAACGGCGCCACGGCGAGGATGTCGCGCGGTAGAAGGTTTTGTAGGAGATATGCCGGATATAGATCCGTCGCATCAGCGGATCGGCCTTGGCCATCATGCGAAGCGCTGCTACCGCAACCAGCCAGACCGCGATGCCGAACAGCACCGCATACCAGGTCAGGACGACGAAGATCAGGATGACGGCCGCAAGCGCCGTCACCAGGACGAGCTCGCGATCGGCGCCCATCAACAGATTGGGACGTGACAGGGCTCGATGCACCCGGGACCGGATGAGGTTTGAGCCAGCTTCAGCCACGATGCCACTCCCCTGCCACGGATAGCGTCGTCAGGGGCAGAGGGACATTCGGAGCAGCGCCCATCTCGGCACGGTGCTCGCCGATCGACGCACCGGTCGCACCGAACAGAGCGACGATCTGGGTGGCGCCGAGAAGAACGCCGCCGACCAGGGCGACGTAGCAAAGGCGACGCGCGAAATCGTTGAGTTCACCCCCGAAAATCAGCATGGCGCCAGCGATCGCGACCGCGGCAAGCGCTATGAACCCTGCGACAGGACCGGTGATCGACTGCTGGATCTGCTGCAATGGCGATTCCCAAGGAAGCCCGCCGCCACCTGAGCCCGCGAATGCGGGCTCCGGAATGGCGAAGGAGATGGCAGCGAACATGATGACTGCGAGAATGGGATAGGTGTTACGCGACATGGCTGTCCTCGTCGATCTGGGCATAGTGTTCGGTCTGGTAGTGGTTGTTTCGGTAACCCTCGATGTGCATCACCTCGCGGACCCGCCTCCCCTTTCCCGTCCGCTCGATCGAGACCACGAGGTCGACCGCCTCGCCGATCACCTCCTGCATAGGCTGCTGGCTCGCTTCAGCCGTCAGCTGTTCCAGCCGTCGGAGCGCCGACATCGCCGTGTTGGAGTGGATCGTGGTGACCCCGCCGGGATGACCGGTGTTCCAGGCTTTCAGAAGTGTGAGAGCTGCGCCGTCGCGGACCTCGCCGACGATGATGCGGTCGGGCCGCAGTCGCATGGTGCTTTTAAGTAAACGCGCCATGTCCACATTGTCGCTGGTATGCAGGCAGACTGCGTTTTCGGCCGCGCACTGGATTTCGGCGGTATCCTCGAGGATGACCATGCGATCATCTGGTGCGCTCAAAACGATCTCCGCGATGATGGCGTTAGCGAGCGTGGTTTTTCCGGAGCCAGTGCCCCCGGAAATGACGATGTTCATGCGAGCGTCAATCGCGCTGCGGATGGCCGACGCTTGCGCCTCCGTCATCACCTTCGAGGACACGTAATCACTGAGCGGTATGAGACGCGATGCGCGGCGTCGGATCGTGAAGGCGGGTCCGGATACGATTGGCGGAAGCAGACCCTCGAAGCGATGGCCACCGATCGGCAGTTCGCCGGAGATGATCGGGCGCTCGTCATCTGCCTCCGACTGCAGTGCGTGGGCGACACTGCCGATCACGACTTCCGCAGCCGCTGGCGCCATGACCCCGGCTTCGGCTACACCGTGACCGAGGCGTTCAATGAACAGTCGGCCGTCGGGGTTGAGCATAATCTCGACGACTGTCGCATCGTCGAGCGCTACGCAGAGCTGGTCGCCAAGTGCGTCCTGGAGTTTGCGGACAAGTCTTGTGTGGGAGCGAAGCTGGGTCACGCTGCGCTCCTCTCCGAATGATCATCAGTACGAGAGAGATCGGACCGATAGTTCGATGGGCGAACCTGTTCGAAGCTCTCCTGATCCGCTGGAAGTGTGCCGGCAATGGCGACAGTGTTGCCAATTGCCACGGGTTCACCTAATCGCGCCATTGGCCAGCCTGCCCGGTTCAGGATGCGCTCGAAGCGAAGATCGGTGGCGGTAACGATCCTGTCGTAACCATTCGCCATCGACCATTCGATGATCCCAGCAAACAAGGTGAGTGTTGCCAAGTGGAGCTGACCCCCTCCCCTACCTGCGGGCAAAGTCGTATCAACGCAGAAGCGCGAACTCTCGATCATCGCGCTGTTTGCGTTGAGTGAACCATCCCTCAAGAGCTGCGGAAATGTCAGCTCCAGCATGGTTGGACCTACCGCGGGAAGAAGGCGTGCGCATCCCACAACCTTGTTGCCGACGGAGACGGCGAGGATGTAGGTCGGGTTCAGGTCGTCGTACTGATCTCGCTCCCCACCATCGGTGACGGTTACGTCCCATTCAAGCCGCCCGCCGAACACGTCGGCGCGCAGCCGGTACATCTGCTTCAGAAAGTTTTGGTGCTCGACATATTGGTCGGGCGCGACGTTGAGAATCTGCATCCTGATCTCCGCGTGAACTTCGTCCGCGGGATGAAGATCACCTCAATCCATGGTTGGCCATCTGCAGATCTGCAGGTGGTGATTCTGGCGAGTCGGGGTAGCCGAGTTGTGAATCAAACCACGGCGGGGTGTGCAAAACGCGCCGGATTTCTGCAGATCTGCAGTTTCCATCGACTATACGCCACCACTGGAATCTGACTAACTAGCGGAAACATATCGTAGATTCAGCGAGCGGACTGGATTACAGCGAACTCAGTTAACTTGTTGTTAACCTTAAATGTCTTGCGGCGCGATGGGAATCGGGAGATAGTTTCGCAAATGATGGCCCTCAAGCCATTTTTTCGAAAGTGAAGACCTCCGGGAAATAGTTCGCGAAATGAGCAATATGTTGGCCAACAGATTTGATATCGAGATCGCCCAGCAGGGGGCGAAGATCTCAAGTGCGTTGCACATGTTGCGCAGTCAGCAGTACCCGCCCGACGCTCGCAAGGGATTGCGCAAGTTCCAGCTTGCGGAGGTTGCTGACTTCATAGGGGTAACGCAGACCCATCTCAGGCAACTGCATTCCGACGGAAAGGGACCGGAGATCGAATCGGTCAGTGGACGCAGGTATTACACGGCCGACCAGATGCTTGAGCTTCGCGACTATCTCGAGGCCAACAAGAAATCCGACAAGCGGTATTACGTCCCCAGACGGCGGGAAGGCGAACCGATGCAGGTCGTCTCGGTCGTTAACTTCAAGGGCGGAAGCGGCAAGACCACCACTGCCGCTCACCTTGCTCAGTATCTCGCCCTTACGGGCCATCGTGTGCTGGCGGTCGACCTTGACCCGCAGGCGTCTTTGACTTCCCTTTTCGGGATCCAACCCGAGCTTGATGATACCGCCTCTCTCTATGAGGCCCTTCGATTTGACGACGAACGCAAGTCAATCGCCGACGTCATCCAGCCGACCAACATTCCGGGACTGGATGTCGTGCCGGCAAACCTGGTTCTCCAAGAGTACGAATACGACGTGCCGCTGGCGATCTCTTCCAAGAAGGGTGAGGACGGTCGACTATTCTACATGCGAATCGCCAGCTCTCTGAAGCAGGTCGATGACAAGTATGACGTGGTCGTTATCGACTGCCCTCCGCAACTCGGCTACCTGACAATCACCGCACTCATGGCGTCGACCGGGATCCTCATCACCATTCATCCTCAGATGCTGGACATCATGTCGATGAGTCAGTTCCTGATGATGCTCGGCGGGATCATGGGGCCGGTCGCCGAGGCCGGCGCCGAAATGAGCGTTCAATGGTTCCGATACCTCATTACCCGATTCGAACCGACGGACATTCCGCAGGCACAGATGGTCGGGTTCATGCAGTCGATGTTTGCACAGCAGATGCTCAGGAACCATGTGCTAAAATCCACTGCGATTTCCGATGCGTCTATCAAGAAGCAGACTTTGTACGAGGTAGAGCGCGGAGAGTTCGTCCGTGCGACTTACGACCGCGCCATGGAGAGCTTGAACGCGGCCAATGGGGAAATCGTCGAGCTCATACACGGCGTGTGGGGGAGAAAATGAGGCACTTGTCAGCCGTTTTTTTTACCGTTTTGCGAAATCCGAACAATGGCTTACCGGCGTTGAGAGAAGTCTTGGAGGGCACTCATGTCCCGTGAAAATCCGTTTGCGAAGTTGGATATCGCGGCGATCTCAGCAAACCAGACCCCGACGAAACCGGGCTACGGTATGACAGGAGCTGCCAAGACGGTTGTCCGCTCCATCGAGGACATGGCTGAAAACACCAAGAAGCTTATGGAAGGCGAGGTGATCGTGGATCTTGATCCGCGATTGATCGATGTCTCTTTCGTTGCCGATCGCCTGTCCGACGATGGGGAAGAATTCCAGGAGTTGCTCCAGGCAATCAAGGAATCAGGACAAACGACCCCTATCCTCGTTCGTCCCAGTTCAATAGATGCCAAACGATACATGGTTGTGTTCGGGCATCGTCGCCTGAGGGTCGCACGCGAGCTCGGAGTCCCCGTCAAGGCAATCGTGAAAAAGCTCGACGACGCGACTTCGGCGATCGTACAGGGACAGGAAAACGCGGCCCGTTCGAACCTGTCCTTCATAGAACGTGCATACTTCGCTCAGAACCTGATCGCGTCAGGAATGACGAAGGAAGTGGTCCGATCGTCGCTGGCCATTGACGAGGCTATGCTCTCGAAGATGCTGGCCGTTGTCGAGGCAGTGCCGGCATCAGTTATCACGGCACTGGGCGCGTCAAAGAAAATCGGGCGCGACCGGTGGCTGAGCCTTCGCCAGCTCGTGCTTGCCCCTGCCCTGTCGAAGGCGGCTGTGGAGTATTCGGAAAAGGCCGAACTCTACAATCTTCCTGAAAACGAACGTTTCGATGCGCTCCATGACTACCTGAAGCGATACAAGGCGAAGTCAGCCGCGAAGAAGCCGAAGGCTGAAGTCCCGGTCCGGGACTGGACCTCGACCGATCGTGCACTGAACGTGGCGATAAATTCGAAGGCAAAGAAAGTTGCCATCGAGCTTACGAATGTTGAAGCCCGGCCTTTCAGCGAATGGCTGTCTTCTCACATGGGTCGTTTGTACGAAGAGTACAAAGGATCGAAAACCGAAACTAACGGAGACTGAACCGCAAAAGAAAAAGGCCCCCAAACGGCGAACCGTGGAAGCCTCTCTCGTCATCTCTAGCAGGATCGAGAATCGCATTTCCCGGAATCACAGTCAAGAGTCTTGGCGCCGATTTGGTGAGCGGATTTCCTTTGCCTGAAGCAAGGTGAGAGAAAAATGCAGACGGGACATGTGACGACGCCCTTTGGGCGGCGGCCGATGTCGCTCGCCCTGGTACGAGGCCAGATGGCGATCGAAAATCCCCAGCCGGACACGCGTATCGAAAAGTGGAAAGTTTTTCGAGACGTGTGTGAGGCACGGGAACGCCTGGGCATCCAAGACCGGGCGCTTGCCGTCCTTGATGCCCTCCTGACGTTTCACCCTCACGCAGAGCTCAATCCGAGCCAGGGGTTGGTCGTTTTCCCATCCAACGCCCAGTTGTCCGTGCGGGCCCACGGAATCACCGAGACGACGCTGCGCCGGCAACTCGCTGCACTTGTCGATGCCGGTCTTATTCTGCGGCGCGACAGCCCGAACGGTAAACGTTATGCGCACCGCAACCGAGATGGCGAGGTCGAACAGGCCTACGGATTTGACCTGACACCGCTGCTGGCTCGTGCCATGGAACTCGCCCTTATGGCGCAAGACGTCGCCGCCGAACGCGCTCGTTTCCGCCGCGCAAAGGAAGCGCTCACGATCTGCCGTCGCGATGTGCGCAAGCTGATCTCGGCAGCTGTGGAAGAGGGCGCTACTGGCAACTGGGAGCAGGTGGAATCTGAGTACGTCAGTATTCTCGCCCGCCTCCCGCGCTATCCGAACCGTGCACAGGTCGAGATTACGCTCGACGAGATGGAGCTCTTGCGGGAAGAGGCTCTCAACATCCTGGAAACACAGCTAAAAACCGAAGATATGCATGGCAATGCCATTCACAATGGCTGCCACATACAGAATTCAAATACCGAATCTATAAATGAACTTGAACCTAGCTCTGGAAAGAAGCAGGGCGAGAGCCTGGCGGATAAACCTCTGGCGAGGAATGAGCCGAACGGGCGACCGGAGACGAGACCTGAGCCGATCAAGGCATTCCCGCTCGGAATGGTCCTTCGTGCCTGCCCGCAGATCGCTGATTACGGACCCGGCGGGCGCATTGAACACTGGCGCGAGCTCCTGAAAGCGGCCGTCGTCGTGAGATCAATGCTCGGCGTCAGCCCCTCAGCCTACGAGGAGGCCTGCAATGCCATGGGTCCGGAGAATGCGGCAGTTGCGGTGGCCTGCATTCTGGAGCGGTCGAATTTCATAACTTCGGCCGGAGGCTATCTGCGGAATTTGACCAGACGGGCTGAACGAGGCGAGTTTTCGCTCGGGCCGATGCTGATGGCTCTTATGAGAGTGAATGGCGACGGTCATCGAAAAACCGCCTGAAGCGGCTCAATCCAAAGTCAATGGGTAGAAGAAAGTCAGGCTCGGGCGTGGAAGGACCGACTTGTCAGCCGTTTTTTTCCGCGATTTCCTGTTGCGTTATAGGGAGTTACGCTAGTTGACGATAAATTTTTTGAGCCGATATGTCTGATTGTGAGACGAAGCGTCCGAGTATCGGGACGAACGCAACTGGGACCGCAGATCAGACAATTCGACGAAGCGGTCGTCCACCGGGACGTTCGAATGCTAGACTGGTAAAACAGCGCTTCCTGCATCACCGTCCGTTCGGCATAGTCATCCAGTCCTTCCCAAGGTCTGGACCCACTGAAGCGGACTCTGCGGACGCTCGTTCTAAAAGAGTCAGCCATTGCGTAACTCCGGCCTGAACATCTGCTCGGCCACGAAACGCATGAACCCGTGCTGATCTCGAGAAACGTTGTGAATGTAGACCTCCTCGAAGCCGCACGCGGCGCATTCTTCGACCAGATCGAAAAGTTCAGTGCCGCGGGTTATCAACGGGATGAAGTTGTCTATCTCCTCAAGTGTCACCTCGCGTGAAGCGGCATCGAATTCTGCTGGGGTTTTAAGCTCGGCCAAAAGGTCGGGCTTGACTGCAGCATTGCGCCACTCATGCCAAGCGGCCATTCGAGCCTCATCTATGGTGGGAGCCCAGGACACCTGAACCTGCAGGGCAAGAGGCTTTTTGGCCCCGCCGCTCGTTCGGAATGCCTCCAACATCTGCTTCATTTCGTTCATCGGCTTGCGAACTGTCACCATCCCATCTGCCCATTCTCCAATCCAGGCTGCGGTCTGCTTTGTGAGTGCCGCGCCCAACAACAAGGTGGCTTCTCTGGAAGGGACCACAGCTTTGCGTCTTGTGTCTTGAGCCCGGGTTCGTCAGACGCCACCCTCTCACCGGCAAGCAAAGCTCGAATGATTTCTGATGCAGCTTCTAATCTTGCGTTTCGTCCCGTTTTGGCCGGCCAACCGCGTCCGACGGCGTATTCATACAGGGCTTCCCCGCTTCCAAGAGCAATCCACCGCAGCCTATCTGGAAACATCTGACTCAAGGTCGCGACCAGATGCGCCAGCACGACGGGATGTTAGCGCCATCCACCTGGTATCGCCAAGCTTCCGAATGGCAAGCTGGTCTTCGCCATGGCAGCGCCGAGCCACGCCCAGTTGTTGCCGGAATTTCCCTGTCTCTCGCTCCACGGCGCCAGGTGATCGGATGTCATGATCGCTTGGAAGCCAGCACGCTCAGCCGCCTGGACGTATTCCAGCAACTCGCTTGGCGAGAATTGTTCGTGAGAGGCGTGGTAGCCGATCAGCATTGGCGTCCTCAAAGAAAAGCCCCCGCGTGAAAATCTCAGCGGGGCGGCAAGCTTTTGTTACTTGTTCATGTCCGTGGCCATCTGAAGATGGTGTTCCAATGCCGGCCGGGTCTTTGCAGCCCAGGCCTTCAGCTCTGCATTATCGCCTTCGTCGCCATAGCGCTTGAACAGATCGACCGCATCTTCATGCACGTCCTCCTGATCGGAGTGATACTGCTTGGTGAAATCGTCACCCTGAAGCTTCTTCAGGTCGTCGAGCATTCCCTGGTGCGCGGACGACATCGCGGACGGGATTGTCGCCTTGACCTTTCCGGACGTCACCATGGCCTTCAACTCGTCAGATGTCTTCTGATGGTCGGTCAGCATCTGCTGTGCAAACGCCTTGGTCTTTTCGTCCGCACGTTCCAGAGCGAGCTTGCTGGACTCGATCTCGAACATGTCGCTGCTGGCTGCCTCAAGCACGAAGTCTTCGGTCTTGGGGGCGACACCCATAACAGAGTTGACGCCGGTTTTTTCAGCGGTGGACTGCGCCATTGCCGCGGAACCAGCGGTAGCGAGAAGGATGGATGCAAGAATGATGGTTTTTTTCATGACGAGTCTCCTGTTGAGTGTCCCGATAACCAACGCGACGCCCCATGGTTCCAGGAGAGGGAACAAATTCAATCTCTTATGGTTTTCTCACCAAACGGAGGAAGCCAGCGATGAACACCGAAGAGATCTTGCGTGAAGACATCTCAGATTTCGCATCTCGACTTGAGGTTATGACGATTGACGAAATTTTCGACGCCATGAGCCTGCTGGAACAACATAGCGAGGACGATGTCAGCGATCGTGACGAAACTCTCTCTCGAATTGCCTTGGTGGAAGAGGAAATAGAGCGGCGGTTTCCGGGCCAGAAGCTGGCGCCCTATCGCGATTGGAAACAGGACCAGCCGTTGCTGTCATAGAGGCTCTGTCAGAGATCAATAGCCATAGCCCACGGGGGGATCCATTGGACGAAGAACAGCAATCGATATCGGCAGCTCTCGGGGTCAGCGTTGATTTCTACGCGGAGCGCGAGGTCCAACAACGCACCGAGTTCCTGAGCCACTACCTGCGCCAGTCATCATGCCGGAGCTTCGTCCTGGGCATTTGCGGTGGTGTCGACTCTCTCGCTGCTGGCCTCCTTGCACAAAAGGCAGTTTCAGAACTCCGCGCTGATGGATACCACGCAAAATTCATCGCCGTCAGATTGCCCTATGGCATCCAGGCAGACGAGTCGGACGCACAGAAGTCCCTTGCTGTGATCAGACCGGATCGCGTCCTCACGATCGATATCAAGCCTGCCGCCGATGCCATGCTCGATGCAGTCATGGTCGAAGGCGGGGATCTGGTCGAGCCGGCGCGCAAACAGTTCCATCTCGGTAACATCAAGGCACGTCAACGGATGATCGCGCAATATGCCTTGGCTGGCGCGACCGGCGGTCTCGTCATCGGAACGGATCAGGCGGCAGAAGCGCTGATGGGGTTCTTCACGAAGTTCGGCGACGGAGCGGCCGACATATTGCCCCTTGCTGGCCTCACGAAACGTCGCGTCAGGGCGATAGCCGAGCATATGGGGGCTCCGGCAGAACTGGTGTTCAAGGTCCCGACCGCGGATCTCGAATCCGACGCACCCCTTCGTCCTGATGAAGACGTCTATGGCGTCACCTATGAGGAGATCGATAACTTCCTGGAAGGGAAGGCGGTCGCGGAGCCTGCGCGACTACGGATTCTGACGACCTATCAGGCGAGCGGACACAAGCGCGACCTGCCGGTGGCTCCCATCGGGTAGAGCGGGATGAAGAGCGCCATTATGCGAGACCGCGGGCACCGCATCGGCTTTAGCCAGAAAAAACTCTGCCTGCTCTTCTGGTTCGTGGCGGGCGGAGGATGCGATGAACGATACTAATTGGATTCACTTGTGCATCGATATGCAGCGTATGTTTGCCGAAGACACGCCTTGGCATGTGCCATGGATGCGAGAGGTCTCGCCTCAGATCCTGGAAATCGCAAAGTATCATCCGCAGAGGACGGTTTTTACGCGCTTCGTGCCGCCCAAGCGGGCAGACGACATGCGCGGCATGTGGCGGAGTTATTACGAGAAGTGGGACACGATGACCCTCGATCGACTCGGACCGGAGATGGTCGACCTCGTTCCGTCTATGAAGGCCTTGGTCCCGCCGGCGAGGATCTTCGACAAGATGACCTATTCGCCATGGACCACTGGCGAGCTTCATCGCGTGCTGGCAGGGGAGGGGGTCGAGATGCTGGCGATCTCGGGCGGAGAAACCGACGTCTGCGTTCTGGCTGCAGCCATCGGAGCAATCGACCTCGGCTACCGTGTCATCCTTCTGAAAGATGCCGTCTGTAGTGGGGCGGATGAAACACACGATGCTTCACTCGAGTTGCTGGGTGATCGGTTCTCGGTCCAACTGGAAATCGCATTGACGGGGGACTTTCTCAGCCGTGCCTGCTAACACCGGGAGTCCAGGGGGGGCGACGTCCGAGGCTTTGCTGTTGATAGCGGCCACCATGGTCGTCGAACAGAACCCCGGTGATATCGCGGTCGCGATCTTGACGTTTTTGGGTAAAAGAAGCCAATCGACCGCAGACGTCTCTCGCCCAGGGCGGCTTTTAGCTCCCGATTTCAATTGAAGCGCTAAGCGAGAAATTCGCCACTGAATTTCGCCTTACGTTTCGCTCGGGAGTAGGGGAGGGGCCAACTAAAGCCCTGATGCTTTGGTCAGATTCACGCGGAAGCGATCCCGCCGGCGCTGATATCTGCGTGTCATCTCCGCTGAAGCATGACCGAGCTGTTTCTGGACGTAACGCTCATCGACTTCAGCGGAAGAGGCCAGGCCCGCGCGTAGGGAATGGCCGGAGAACTTGAAAGCCCGCTCGATCTCACTGAGATCGCCGCGAACGCCGGCAGCCATCGCCGATCGTTTCACAAGCCGGGCCACCTCCTTGTCATTCAATCGCTCGGATCCAACCGCCTTGCCCTGTCCTGTGACGCGGCGGAAGAGGGGGCCATGCGCCAGTCTGGCGAACTTGATCCAGGTCTCGACGGCCGCGACCGGGCAGGTGGCGTCGGAGGAACCTCGGCCGACCTCGACCTCCCGCCATCTGGTTTTGCCGCGCAGAGTGACAAGCATGCCTTTGTCGAGGATCTCGATCCAGCCCCGGCCGTCCTCCGTCTGGTCGGCTTTGACATCAAGACCGACGATCTCGGAGCGCCGCAGGCCGCCGGCATAGCCCACGAGCAGCATGGCCCGATCCCGCAGGCCCCGGAGCGTGCCGCGATCGAGCGTCTCGACCATGGCGATGATGTCTTCAGCCATGACCGCTTCCTTCTGGACCGGAGGCTTGGAATGGCTGTTGCGAATGCCGGCCATCACGGTGGCGATATGCCGGTCTTTGCGATCAAGCGAGAGGCCACGCTGGGCGTAGTTCCACGAAAGTGAGGAGAGGCGGCGCTCGATGGTCGAGACTGAGTTCGCTTTTGCACCCCGTTCTGCCGTGCCTGAAGCGCAGGCGGTGATATAGAGCCCGACGGTTTGCGAATGCGGGGGGAGGAGAGTGAGATTCGACCGCCGGCACCATGCGGAAAAGTGCTTCCAGTCGGCGGCGTAGGCTTTGCGCGTATTGGCGGAACTGGCGGCTTCAACATAACCCCGGGCGCGATCAGCAAGACCTGCGAGATGGGCTGGCGTCTCGTCCTGAACGGCGAGAGAGGGGAGGGGGCTTTCGCTCGACACCTCCGGCGCGGAAACATCACGCCCAGGCGCCGTGCTGCGAGACGGCGCTGAGGTCTCCTCGCCGTGAATTTCGGCGTTTTGCTCGATGATTTGGGCCATTTCTCTATAATGACAAAAACGTCCGATAATGCAAGATTATCGGACGTATTACATCGCCGACATGCCGTGCGGTTAAGCGCAATATTGCTGGCACAAACTGCACAGGCGGTTTATTCTCTGCCGCATGGATTCGCTTGCGCCCAACACTCCGAACGCGTCAGTCTGGTCATCTCACTTGCCAAGGTGGACCCGGTCGCGAGTACACGACTTCACCGAATCCGATGCAGCCTTCGTCACCGGTATCGCCTTGAAATTCCTCGACGATTTGATTCGCGCCGACCCACCGTGGTTAGGCTGCTGGCGCGACCGCCTCGCCCTCAAATCAGCCGGTGTCGCTGTCCGGATGCTTGGCCGCAGCGAGGAAGAAACCAGTATCCGCGATGCGGTAATGCTCACTGCCACGGGTGACGATCCCGGTCCGGCGGGAAAATTGTTTCTGGCTACACGAATGCTTGCGCGCCAGTCCGGGACGGTCATCACCACACCGTTCGTTAGGGAGCTTGCTGCACTCCTTGGAATGAAGTGGGACGATAGGCTTGCCTCAATCCCCGACATGGTCGATTCTGCAAATCAGTCCGGGCGAGCAGCACCCTTCGCGGTGGCGGACCTGATAACGGCGATCTTTGCCGTTCGCCCGGACGCCGAGGTGATGGCGCTCGGTCTTGCCGAGGTCGTGCTGGCCCAGAAATTGGGTTGGCCGAGACCCGTACCGCTGCTGCTCCCAGAGCGATTTGGATCTGCCTTCCGTACCATTGGTGGCCGCGGTCGCGTCCGACCGGGAGAGCCTGCCTATCCAAAAGCGATCTGCCTGGCGCTGGTCTATGGGGTTGAGGCCGCGTTGCGCTCCGCGGCGGAGATCGATCGTCGGGCCGCACGGCTGCTGGAAATACTGCCAAAGGTCCGCACCAAGGGAGCCGAGCCGGTGATCCGCCGATTACTGACCGACGACGGCGTGCCGGCGGCCGCGCCGGGCTCAAAACTGTCGCGCTGGGCGGCCAACCGGCTGTTCGAGCGTCTGGAAAGTTTTGAGGCGGTGCGCGAGCTCTCCGGCCGCTCCTCTTTCCGGATCTTTGGGTTGTGAGGCGAGTTGGATGAGCGCAGCAACGCAACCACGCCGGAACGCAAAAAGGAATCCCCGGGACGATGTCCTGTTTGATCGCGAGCTGGACGATCTGCCGCCGGAAATGCGCTGGCGGGAATGGATGATGCGGGTCGAGGCGGTGATTTTTGCTTCGGCCGAGCCCGTCAGCCGCGAGACGCTGGCGCGGGTCGTGGGAAAAGACTGCAGCATCGATCTGCTCATTGATGATCTGCGTGAGGAATTGCGAGACCGACCGTACGAGTTGTTATCGGTGTCTGGCGGCTGGCAGCATCGCACCCGGCCGCGGTTCGCCGAAACGATCCGCGCGTCTTCGGCGCCGACGAGGGGAGGGGCGGCGGCGCTGTCGGAATTTGAGGCGATGGTGCTGATGGCGGTGGGATATTTCCAGCCGATTACGCGGGGAGAATTGTCGAAGATCTTTGGCAAGGAAGTCAGCCGCGACGTCATCGGCAGTTTGCGTGGTGCGGGTTTCATCGGCTCCGGGCCGCGCAGTCCGACGCCAGGTGCGCCTTATACCTATGTGACGACCGCGCACTTCCTCTCCGCGTTCGGCATGGAGACACTACGCGACCTGCCAAACATCGAAGCGCTCGAGGACGCGGGCCTGCTGAGCCGACACGCGGTACAAAACGAAATCGCCGCCTCAGGGGGCGGCGAAAACGACACGGATGAGGAACCGACCTTTATTGAATGAGGCCCGATGTCTGAAGCCGTTTTGTTATCAGCACTGGGCTGACGAGCTCGCCGTCGATATCCCAGTGGCTATGGGAGACGAACCTGAGGATGATGAAGACGGCGTCGAGATCGACCGCAGCGAAAGGGATCCGCTGTTAGGCCGGCGGGATTGAGGACAGAGCACGCGAACTTTAAGCTGGCCTGTTTCCGGCGATCAATGCGCCGACGACCGCGCCGACCGATGTCCCGTCAACACGCTTGGGGCGAATGCCCGCCGCGTGCAGGGCGCTGTACGCCCCGGCGTGGTAGGCACCCAGGGCGTTGCCTCCCGACAGGCAGAGCCAGACCTCCGGGGAGACTTCGATCGTCAAATCATGATCTCGCCGCCTGTGACCGGAATAACCGCGCCAGTCATATAACTTCCGAGCTCCGATGCCAGGAGGACATAGGCGCCGGCGAGCTCTGCCGGCTGTCCGGCTCGCTTCAGCAGCGTCTGCTCACCGAACTTTGCGGCTTTTTCCGCCGGCATGGTTGAGGGGATCAGTGGCGTCCAGATCGGCCCCGGCGCAACCGCGTTCACCCGGATACCTTTCTCGGCGAGCATTTCCGCGAGCCCAGCCGTAAAATTCGAAACCGCCCCCTTGGTCGATGCATAGGCCAAGAGTTGCTGCGATGGCTGTCTCGACTGGATCGAAGTCGTGTTAATAATCGCGCTGCCGGGCTTCATGTGAGGAGCCGCAGCTTTCGACAAGAAGAACGGCGCATAGATGTTCGTTCGGAACGTCTCGTCCCATTCCTCGGCGGTAATGTCGGCGATGTCGGCATAGGTCCGCTGGAAGGCAGCGTTGTTCACCAGAATATCAAGACCCCCGAACTCTTCCACAGCGCGCTGCACCAGCGTCTTGCAGTAATCTTCGGATTTGATGTCACCGGCCAGCACCAGCGCCTTGCGTCCCGCGTCCTCGACCCAGTTGGCCGTATCTTGGGCGTCTTCGTCCTCGTTGAGGTAGGAGATGACAATGTCGGCGCCTTCGCGGGCAAAGGCGATCGCCACTGCCTTGCCGATACCGGAGTCGGCGCCGGTGATAAGTGCAATCTTGCCTTCGAGCTTGCCATTTCCCTTGTAGGATTTTTCGCCGTGGTCGGGAATCGGGTCCATCAGCGCCGTCTTGCCCGGCGGCTTCTGCTGTTGTTCGCCATAGGGAGGGAAGGGGCGACGGATGTCTGTCATAGCAAAGCTCCTGGATTGATTGTCGTGGGTTGCAAACCTTGGGAACAGCACAAGGTTCCGCACCAAATCGCTGATGAGAGAGAGGAACTATTTCTCGCTTCGGCGCTTCTCGACGTTGCATCCCTTGCAACGCGCTCCTATGCTTTTAATCCTCTCCATTGCTGCTGTGATTTTCGACTCGATGTCGTCGATCGCAAGGGGGAAGTTCGGGTAGTGACATCATCTGCTGGCAATGCAGCCGGCGATTGATCCGCCTCTTGTTGGCGTGACAGCAATCGCCGCTGGTCGATTGCGTAATGCCGCCGTGCGTGGTGCGCCAGCGAAGCTCCGTCTAGATGGCAACGATTGGCCTCATCTTCCGGACATTCTAGATTGACGGGGATCTGGGTCCATGGCAACTACCAGCATCTGGCGTCCGCGGTTCACGCGACTTTTGATCGTTCCGGTCGCACATCCGCAGGCGAGGGCTGCATCCTCATAGCTCGAACCCTGGAACAGGACGTGGTCAATGGCGATCCTGTTTATTGGAGGAAGAGCCCCGTAGGCTCGATTGAATTCGCTCATGGAAACAGCCCATTCCTGCGGTGGGGCGACAGCCGGCAGTTCGGATACGCACGCGTCCAGCCCGACGACCATGCGTTTGCGGGCGGCGTAGCGGGTGCAGAAGGCGTTCCTGGCGATCGTGAATACCCATGACTTCAACCTCGTACCATCCTGAAATTTGTCGAGGTTGGAGAGCGCTTTTGTCAGAGTGTCTTGAACAAGATCCTCCGCGTCTACCGGATCAGGTTCGAAGCGCCGCGTAAACGCGCGAAGTGCTGGAAGCAGCGCCACAAGTTCATCTCCGAGGTGATCACGCCTGGATCGTGACATGGCCGTCTCCTTGTTGGCAATGCTAAAGAACCAGGACCTTTGGCCTATTGTTCCAAAACATCCGCACCTAGGGGGACTCTCGGCAACCTCCAATGTTAATGACGCTCTCCGAGGAGCTAATTCATGACGGAGACTATGAGGGACTTACTGCACGCTGTTTCAAACGATCTGACGGAGGTCAGTCGGAGCTACCTGGATCCCGAGAGTACGTCGGCTGCGAAAAACTCGGCGTTGTTACTGACCTCATTTGCGAAGCGCAATGAGCTGCCGGAGGCGGACGTCATCGCCACGTTCGTCGGGGTGGCCCACAAGCTGCTGTCTCGTTCTTCCGTCCGTCATTGATCCGGCTGATTGGAGGACCGCAGATACCGCATCCGTGCCGGCCAGACGTGGTACTTCACCATGATGAAATCAGTGAATATAGTGCGGAAACAAGCGAGTTGAAGCTTGAGCGGATGCTGGTGAACCCGATCAAGAACGCCTCTCCTTCCATCTGCGCCTAAGTCGCCAACTTGGGCTGATGCCGGGGCATCCTAAGTGATAGGACTGATCTCTGCGTGAACAGCGATGCATCCTGTACGATCTCTCGTGTGTTGCGTTTTGCGACCTTTGCAACGATGTGGTGAACGCGGTGCGACGCTAGCCCCATTTTGCCAATGTGGTAGGTTCGCTGCACCCGCCGTTCTATCACCTAGTGAACCGGACTAAACAAAAGGTCGGGGAAGCGGAAATCTGCGTCAAGGCGCCAAGCGACATTCTTGAACGGACAATTAGGAACTACTAAATCCTTCGTATCACTTCGGCAGATGGAGGACCCAATGACTGGCAGTCTGTTCAGCCGACCTCTTTTTGTGCAAAGACAGCACTTCGTTCAGGAGGTAGGTTGCCTCGACGACATTTTTGACTTCCTGGAGGAATGGCCTGCGGACAAGCGAGATGTGGCGTATGAGACCATGCTGAGGGCGTGCCGCGACGCCGCGGTTGGTCGGTTTCCCCTCGGGGCGGTGCGCGACAATTTCAGGCGTTTCCTCAAAAAAAACGGCCTCCTGGTAGAGATCGAGTCCGTACCGTTCGTCTCGCGCGGCTCCAGCGACCGGAACGTAGATGGAATGTAGGTGCTGTCGTGTGGTCGTTCGCGACTGGCGGCGGCGCTTGCCTGCCCGGCGCTGGCAGGTGTTCCCAGCAAACCATATGATCTCGTCTTTGGTGGCTGCAGCTTGGTGCGAAAAACCGCGCGGCCTGCTGACAGATCGTCAGGTCAGAAAGGTCAATGTATTAAAGCAGGGCTCTCCAATGTTCGCCATAATGCGTGGGCTTGGCTATGCGCTTCAACGGCATCTTGCGCAGCGCTAGGAGGCGCTGGATGGATGGATCAATGATGCCGTTGACACCGAATTCACGACGATCATGTGTTTAGCCACCGCGTTTTGCCCCGGGACATTGATGTCCTAAGAAATGCGGTCGAATTCCCTTGGAGCAACAGTCAAGCCGAAGCGCAGATCAACCGCCTCAACATGCTGAAGCGAACAATGTACGGTCACGCTGGCTCAGAACTGGAGGGCGAGAATGCTGCCGCTTAATCAGAAATTGAGGATGAGCCCGATTAACCGCAAAATGACAACATATTCGAGAGGTTCGTGGAGCGCCGAGGAAAGTCATACGCGATATGTTATTGTCTCTGGCTGTTCAGGCGGTGGAAAATCAACTCTGCTTGGAGAACTTCAAGAGCGGGGCTTCGCCATTGCTGAGGAACCCGGGCGTCGTATTGTCAAACAACAACTTGAAACTGGGGGAGAAGCTTTGCCATGGGTTAACATGGCGGCTTTCGCACGAAAAGCAATAGAGATGGCACTTCAAGACCTGGCCGATGCCGAAAGGCGAGCGTCCGTGACGTTCTTTGACCGGGGGCTTATTGATGCAGTTGCAGGTCTACATCATGCGACTGGGGAGCCGATTCGGTTGGACCTCATTGCTGCAAACCGGTTTCATGTAGATGTCTTCATGACCCCGCCTTGGCCGGAGTTGTACCAGGCTGATTCAGAGCGACGGCACGGTTTGGAGGAAGCGGTTGCCGAGTATGATCGTCTCGTGAAGCTATACCCGTCACTCGGCTACAAAGTTCGGTTGATCCCCAAAACTTCGGTCGCCGGAAGAGCCGACTACATTTTGAGCCAGTTACACCGGGACTTCTTGCCCTGACGCTGAATAGGCGCGAGGGCGGAGGGCGGATAGAACTCCGGTCCTAATCGCCACAAGTGGTTGGAATGTAGAAAGCCCGCGTCAATCCCCAGAAGCGCGGGCTTTCGCGGCCGGGGCTCTTCTCTGCCCGACCTATGCCCGAAATTTACGCCTATGGAGCCCGAAGGATCAACTACGCCGAAGGGCGTAATTAGAGGAAGTCGATCTTATCGACCATGGCAGACAGCTGGTCCTCCGTCCGAACTCCGCGCTCGTAGAGATTGACCAATGTGGCCGCTAGTCCTTCGGCTTGAGCACTCGTCTTCTGGATGCCCAGCGTACAGCAAGTTTGGTCGAAAATCCGCTGCAGCGTTGCAACCTCATCTGGAAGGAGAACGCTTTGACGAGCAGGCTGCAAATATTCACTTAGCATTGGCGAGCTCCCTTGTCCCGGGGACGAGCCGGGCGCGGTGGCAGCATATGAATGTTCCGGGGTGATGAACAGAGGGGTCGGGTGTGTAGGAAAAATAATCTACTAGGAAAGCGGCTGGCACTTTGAAAAGGATGGGATGAAAGGATCGCAGAGTGGACCATATTTGGCCAAAATCAAGCTTTTGGTTGCTTCATAGCGGCCGAATACTATCTTCTCGCGGACCGAGGACGGGAAGACAATGGTAAGCGAAACAAAGCTAGAATACAGCCCCCTCACCGAGGCTACCAGAGAGGCACACACCCAGACATTCATCAACCAATTTGTTCGGTCCCATAAGTGCCAGGTGATAGGTCCGATTTTTCCCCTATGGTATTTGGGGCCATGATCCGATCTGCATCGCCCGCCTTCATGTTTTCGCTTATTGCGTTTGGCACAATCCTCGGTATCGCCGGAACTGACCTAGTCCTTCCCGCGGTCCCCGAGATGCCGCACGAATTGGGCGGCACGCCCGCTTTAGCCCAGATGGTGCTGGCAGCTTATGCCGCAGGAACGCTTGTGGGTCTGCTGACATTCGGTGAACTCGGCGCGAGATATTCGCCTCGCAGACTCCTGATCTGGTCGCTGACCCTATTTGCTTTCACCTCCATCCTGGCAGCATTCGCGCCTACGCTGGAGTGGCTGGTGGCATTCAGGTTTGCTCAAGGAGCTTTCGGCTCTGGTCCTGCAGTATTTGCCCCAGGTTTCATCCAGGGTCTCTTCACGGGTGACAAAGCGGTCGGAATGTTTGGTCGGCTTGGCTCGATCGAATCTCTAACCCCGGCGCTTGCCCCGGTGGCAGGTGCGCTTCTGCTCGGCATGGGCGGTTGGGAAACATCCTTCCTGGTTCTTGGAGCCTTTGCGATCTTCTGCGCCATCGCCTGCGTGGTCTACAGCCGCTCGCTTCCGGATCGGACTGTAGCGCTTGAGACTCATCGAAGCTACTTGTCGATCCTGCGGGACGGGGTGTTCCTTCGGCACGCGCTGAGCCAGGCTTTCTCTCTCGCCGCAATCCTCATCTTTGTCTTTGGCGCACCGGTCGTGATGACAGAGATCATGGGCGGCGGCATTGAGGATTTCATCCTTCTGCAGATTTGCGGAATAGCCATCTTTATTCTGGCATCCAATCTTTCCAGCACACTTGCCAGCAAGTTCGGGATCGAGCGCATGATCTACCTCGGAACGGGAGTCTTGCTCACTGCCTTTCTGCTGATCCTTGCCTATGTTCAGTTTGGTGGAAGCAGCCTTGCTGTCATCGTGCCCATCTGGGCCATCACCAATGGAGCGTTCGGTCTGCGGGGTCCAATCGGCTTCCATCAGGCCATAGTAGCCTCGAAGGGCGATCATTCTCGTGGCGCTGCACTGGTTGTGGCAGGCATCTTGGGGTTCACGGCGACAGGTACCGCTATCGCCGCGCCGTTCCTTGACCTTGGTTGGTGGCCTCTCGCCCTGGCAAGCTGCCTTTCAGCAGCCCTTGCCTCCCTCTGCCTGGCAGTCTTTCCAGAAGGCTGAACTGCTCTTTCGAAGGACCGAAGGTCTGCCGTCACCACGCGCAAGTGCGGGCTGGGCGAATAGTCTCGGAACACGCTGATAGAGAACGGTACGATCGTCTCGGCAAGCCTTGGGGCCAAGCGCACAGGCCAGCCATCTCTTTCCGACACCCGAGGGGCCGCAGATGCCAGATTGTGATGAGGACTGATCCAGTCGCTGCCGCGCAATTTCATGAAGAGCGCGCGGTCAAGGCCGCGTTCGCTGCGATAATCGCGACATCTTCCGGCGTCGACTGGTGGCGCAGTTTGGCGAAGCTGAGACGTGCAGCAAGCTTGTGATCGTAGCGGGAACGCCACTCCCGTTCGAGCAACAATCAGAGCCATTCAGCATGCGAGAGATGTTGCGGCTTCGCCGTTGCCGCTGAGTTCGCCAAAGGCTTTTGCCGTGCCGGCCAAGCCCATGGCGTTCAGTTTGTCGAGTGTTGGATGAGAAGCATCTTCGTTCTCCTTAGTGGTAATAGCGGGGTCTGCGGATGTTTTCATGATGGACCGGTCCATGCGACGCCGCTCTATTTGAGGCAGCCGTTCGGTCAAGGTGATTGTCGAGGATGGAGCGCACCGAGCCATATGTCTGGGCTCCAATCTCCAGCGCACGGCCGCAAGCGGCATTGACCCTGTCGCGGCCAAAGCTCTTGTTGAGGCGGATGATCCCGAGGCAAGCTCGAAAGCCTTGTTCAGGATGCGGCCTGTCGGCGAGGATGCGCTCGCACAGCAGCGCAACATCCCACCCAATGGCAGAGGCTTCGCGTCGAATGCGTTCGATCGTCCAGTCAGCAAAGCGGCGATGCGCTGAGGGCTTATGATCAGGGATCGTCGCATGCTTGCCGTTGCCGCTGGAGCGTCGATGAGCAGCAATCCGCTCGCCCTTGTGGAAGATCTCGATCGTATTGGCGGTTATCTGTACGCATCCGAGGTGGGCCGCCTTGCTGAGAAGTGAGGCGAACTGGATGTTCTGTCTATATGGACGTCAATATAGACAGTGTGAGAACCGTGGATTTAACGCTTGAGAAGCGGCTGCAAGTTAGCCGTATGGAGATTGTCGATAGCGGGCGGCGTCGCCGTTTCAGCAACGAGGCCAAACTTGCAATCGTGGCGGAGAGTTATTCCTCAGCTGCTCCCTCAGAGATATCCGCTGCCGGCCAGCCACATGCGATACTCCTCCCAATCTTTCAGGCGTGTACCGGGCGCTCGCATGAATTGCTCCATTCGCCCAGCGAGCTTCTCCATCGTTTCATCGGATGGCCAATCGCCCAAAGTGACGTATATCCGCCATGCAGTTTTCACACTCATGCCTTGTGGTGGATCAAATGGTGTTATGCAGAACTGGTGGCTAGAGAGGGCACTCTTTACCCTCGACAGCGGAATGCCTATCTCGTCAGCTATCGCCTTAGGCTTCACCCCGAGAGCAGCCATCTTCACGATCAGGTTGTCGCGCTCAATCTTGTCCATACACACCGAGATACTGCAATCATCATTCGCGGAAAAGAAGCAGCAGCGTCAGGTCAATTTCGGCATGACGATGGCGTCTGCTCCTATTATGTCGTTCTTGTTTTTCATTCCGTCCCAAAACTCCTCGGCGGTGCGTGCCGCCTCGGCCGCCGTCTGCGTGTTATCCCGCGTTCAGTGGTCGCATTCCTTTTCATCCCATCGAATAGGTCACCTCAGCGCCAATGCCTTTCTTGAAGGCCCCTCCAACCAAATCTCCCCAAATATTGATCGCCGTTATAGGCGGAGCAGTCCTTCAGCGCCTTCAATCTAAAGCCCCGACCGGATGTGGTGGATGGCCACTTTGGCGCATTGCGATGCCGGTAGCAGAGGCTGTCCGCCACATCAGGATTGGCTGCCAATTATCACCGGAGGCGGCTTTTTGCGCTCTTTAGCAGGATTAGAAGTTGGCTTCGAGCTGTGCTCTTTGATTTGTTGCCAAGGGCTTCTCGAATCAAGGCTCGCGCTTCTGCCTGCTTGTTGACAGCTGGATGCTTAAGGATCGCTTCTACGCGACCCAGCCATTCAAAATGCTCCAGGGCGGCCCAGGATTCGTTGATTTCGGGTATGGCGCGGATTACATCCTCGATCTCCGCCATGAAGACGTTAGCGTCGATGTTTCTGTCCGCAGGTGCGTTCATGATTTTTGTTTCAGAATAGATGGACCGCTTCGGCTCAAACGACAGGGCCGGCGCGCTGTCCCGTGCGGGGCCCTTTACCCTAAACCAAAGATTGCCCTGTGCTGCTTAGGGACCAGGGACTTTACGCTGGGTCGTAGAAGGGGTGAACAGGTTTCAAAGGATTAGAGCAAATGTCCACTGCAATCAAGACGGCCGGCGCTTCTGGCGCGCCGGCCGCTGAGATTGTTGATTGGGGCAAAACCGCAGGTTCTCAGAAACTTATTAAGCTTCGTCGAGCGTGAACGATCAAGTCGGCCGTTAGTAGGATATAAAAATGAAAACTGATCGCCCGTTCCGCCTCCACTTACACTCGTTGGCCAAGGAGGTGTCTGAGGAAAAGTTCGCTCGCGGCGAAAAGGCGACGCAGCAGTGGTGCCCGGTCGAATAGCCGACGCTAAAGTTTTAGCGGCTTAGTTGAGGGGAACATAATATTCCTTTGGTAGTCAGAAAGACGACGACCCGCATCTTTGATCCAACACGCGGCGAGTGCAAGGAAATAATTATGACTGCAGCACGTACTGAACTGCCTAACGCTTTGCCCAGACAGGATGTGCTAGCGGAGATTTTCAAGAAGGCGCCGCATCCGATCATCGTGAAGAACAGCGCATCTCAGTTCCTCTTCCTCAATGACGCCGCCTGCGATTTGATAGGCGCGAGATCGGAAGACGTCGTCGGTAAAACAGATTATGATTTTCTGCCCAAGGCTGAGGCCGATGCGATCCGAGCCGTGGACATCCAGATCTTCGAAACTGGAGAGGAAAAGCTCTTCGAAGAGGTGATTACTGGGCGGGACGGTTCACCCCACACCCTCAAGACCCACAAACGGCGCGTTTGTCTGGCTTTTGACGACACAGTACAGGAATTCCTGATCGTGGAGTTTCAGAACGTCACCGAGTTGCGGAAGGCAGAGCGCGTTCTTCGGGCGAGCGAGGAGCATCACAGATCGCTGATCGAACTCCATCCTCAAACGCCCTGGTTAGCCAATGCTGCCGGGGAGATCATCGAAGTTGGGGCCGAATGGGAGCATCTTTCAGGGAGGTCCTGTGACGAAGCCGCCGGCTCCGGGTGGGAAAGCTCCGTTCATCAAGAAGACCTGCTCGCAGTGAAAGAAAACTGGGCACGCTCGGTGGAGACAGGCGCTCCGCTCGACATCGAGTTCCGCGTCGCTAATGTAGGTGGGGAAGTTCGTTGGTTTCGCAGTCGTGCGGCGCCGAAAAGATCACCAACCGGCAAGATCACCAGATGGTACGGCTTGCTCGAAGACGTCCATGAGCGGCGGCTCGCGTTGGACGCGCTAAGGAAAAGCGAACAGAGTCTGATTGAACATCGGGACGAACTAGAGAAGCTGGTCGAGGCAAGGACTGCAGAAGTCAGCAGGAAAAATGCCGAACTCGACCGGTTGCTCCAGCAGGAACGCGAGGTCAACGCGTTGCAGCGCCGCTTCGTGGCCATGATTTCCCACGAATTCCGCACGCCACTTGCGATCATTGACAGCGCGGCCCAGCGATTAACGCGGACGAAGACAGCGGTCACCAGCGACTATCTCTTCGAAAAATCCGCGCAGATAAAAGGGGCTGTCGCTCGGATGGTCGAGCTGATGGAAAGCATCTTGGCTGCCGGACGGTTGCGAACAGGTACGATTGCGATTGACAGGCAACCGTGTTCATTGGCCACGGTAATAGACGAAGCAGTTAAGCGCAGACGGGACATCAGCGCGACCCACGACATCCATGTTGACGTCACGTCCCTTCCTCAATCGATGCCTTTTGATCCAGACGCCGTCGATCGCGTCGTATCGAACCTCCTTTCGAACGCCGTGAAGTACTCTCCTCACTCGTCGGAAATCTACATGCGCGGCTGGCAGGAGGATGGCTGGGCGAAGGTGAGCGTTCGTGACACGGGCATCGGCATGGATGTTGACGACCTTCCACGTCTTTTCGAGCCATATTTCAGAGCCCGTAGTGCAACGGGAATCGCAGGCACGGGTATTGGACTGAATATCGTTCGCGAAATCATCGAGCTGCACGGTGGAACAATCTCGGTCACCAGTGAGATTGGCAAAGGGACGACCTTTACGATCTCGCTTCCGGTGGATCACCACCCGAGATTGGAACAGGACGCAGCCTAAGAGGTGCCGGCAAGATGACGACTATTCTTTGCATTGATGATGAGACCGAAATTCGAAAACTCCTGGTCGAGGAGTTTCAGGACGCAGGGCTAAAGACCCTGGAGGCCGCGAACGGACGGGAGGGATTGGAGAAGATGTTGACCGCGTGGCCAGACATCGTCGTTTGCGATGTCTCGATGCCAGTGATGACCGGGCACGAGCTTTTGGCTGAGATCCAAGTCAATCATCCGGAATTCTCCAATACCCCGTTCATCATGTTGACTGCGATGACGGATAAGGAAAACACGCTGAATGGCTTGAAAGCTGGCGCCGACGACTATTTGACGAAGCCGGTGGATCTCGATCTTTTGATGGCGAAAATCAGCGGCTGCATTGCGCGGCTTGAAAGCAACCGCAAGGCGGGTCGGGGTCTGTAATTGAACCCAAACGCGAGCTACTGCGTTGGGCGTAATACTGAGCTTCGCGACTGCAGGTGTATGATGCCTTTTTTATCCTCGTCCAAACATCATACGGGAAGCGGGCAAACGCTCGATATTGTCTCAGCGATCTTTGCCGGCTTTCACAACCCGGTCATCGTCAAAGATGAGAATTCCCGTTTTGTATATCTCAATACAGCCGCCTGCGCCCTCCTGGGCTGTAAGCCAGATGACATTGCCGGACGATCGGACCATGATTTTTTGCCCAAAGAGGAGGCTGACGAAATCATCGCCGTCGACCGCGAGATTTTGAGGACTGGACGAGAGCGGATATTCGAGGAGACAATTACAACGCCTCGGGGAGAACGGAGGACACTTGTTACCCATAAACACTGCGTAACACTGCCGGCTTCGGCTGCTCCGTTGAGGCTGGTGGTTGCCGTCATCAACGACGTGACCGAATTGCGTAATGTCGAGCGCGCCCTTCGCGCTCGCGAGGAACATTATCGCTCTTTGATCGAACTTCATCCTCAAGTGCCGTGGGTTGCCACACCCGACGGGGAGGTCGAAGAGGTTGGCCGGACTTGGCTCGAAATATCGGGCCGCGCACCGGAAGACGCATTTGGCTCGGGATGGGCAACAATCATCCATCCCGACGACTTGCCCCAGGTACAACGGAGGTGGTCAGCGTCAATCCGAACTGGCACCAAATTTGACGTGGAGTGTCGTATACGCAGCGCTACCGGGGCGTTTAGGTGGGTCCGCAATCGTGCGGCGCCACGCCGAGATGAGGACGGGGCAATTACCCGTTGGTACGGCCTGCTTGAAGACATTGATGAGCGGAAAAAAGCCGAGGAAGCGGTTCGTGAAAGCGAAGCTCGTTTCCGCCTCATCGCGGACAGCACGCCGGTGATGATCTGGATGACCGACGCCAAGGGCGAGACGACATATCTTAACCGCCGATGGTCCGAAACAACAGGGCAGTCGAGCGACGAGGCGCTGGGGTCAGGATGGTTGAACGCCATTCATCCCGAGGATCGTGACAGCGTGATGGCTGCGTTTGTCGAAGCGGTACAAAACCGGGCACCCACACGTGTGGAATACCGCCTGCGCCGTAGGGATGGAACCTGGGCGTGGGTGATTGATCTTGGCGAGCCACGGTTGACGTCCAATGGCGACCTCATTGGCTTCGCCGGGTCGGTGCTCGACATCTCCGAACGCCATGCTGCGGAGTTGGCACTGGAGGAAAGCGAAACCTTCATTCGTAGCATATTCGACAGCAGCCCAGATTGCATCCGGTTGATGGATCTCGAGGGCAATCTGGTTCTCATGAACCGGGCAGGGCGTCAGCTTTTCGGCCTCGCCCCCGACGCTCCCCTGAACGAGATGCGCTGGGACAAGATCGTTGCCGCCTCCGACATGTCGAAGGTTGCTTCCGCGTTTGACCGTGTTAAAGCGGCAGAGACGGCTCGCTTCGAGACTGTAATTGCCGCTCACGACGGTAAAACACATTGCATGGACGTTATAGCCGCGCCAGTGTTTGGCTCGGGGGGAAAGCCGGTCCGTATCTTAACGATCTGGCGTGACGTGACGGAGGCAAAGACCGCACGCACTGAGGCTGAGGACGCCCGGCATGCGGCCGAGACGGCCGCTCGTCGGCTATCGTCAGTGCTTGAAAGTACCATGGACTGCGTGATCGTTCTCGATCGGGAATGGCGTCTGACATACATGAATTCGAAGGCAATGAGCCTGCTTGATCTCGGTGAAGAGGCCATCGGCAAGAATATCTGGACTCTCTACCCGGCGGAAGCAGACAGCATTTTCGCCTTACACTATCGGCAAGCGCTAGCAGAAAACGAAGCGGTCACTTTTGAGGAGTATTCTCCCTCGCTCAGCCTTTGGCTTGAAGTCCATGCCTCGCCCTCGGCCGATGGACTCTCAGTTTTCTTTCGTGACATCTCAGATCGGCGCAAGGCCGAGCAGGAACGGGTTCAGGCGCAGAGCCAGATCCTGCACATGTCGAGGCACGATGCGCTTACGGGCCTGCCGAACCGGCTGTGTTTCCGCGAGCGGCTCATCCGGGAACTCGAAGGTTTGCAACAAGGAAAAGGCGTAGCTCTCTTGGCTCTTGATCTCGACGGTTTCAAGGCGGTGAACGATGCCTATGGTCACCCCGTGGGCGATGCCTTGCTGCGTCAGGTTGCCGACCGTCTAAGATCCTGCGTGGAGGAAGCCGGCGTAGTGGCTCGCGTCGGTGGGGACGAATTTGTGGTCGTGCAGCCGTCAATCGGCAACCTTGATGATCCGCGCTTACTTGCTGGTCGCATCATCAAAATGCTTGAGACACCTTTTGATCTCGACGGAGTGTCCGCGACCATCGGCACCAGCGTCGGTATCGCACTAGGCCCAGAACATGCAAGCACTGTGGAGGAGCTTGTAAGAGCATCGGATGTCGCGCTTTATCGCGCAAAGGCGGACGGCCGAGGCAAATTCTCGTTCTTCGAACCCGGAATGGACAAACACCTTCAGGCGCGACAGCAACTGAAATTGCAGCTCAGCAATGCACTCATCCGCGGAGAACTGGAGGTTCATTATCAGCCACTGGTGGAGCTTGCGTCGAAAAAGATCACCTCATGCGAGGCGCTTGTTAGGTGGCGGCATCCGGAGAAAGGCATGATTTCGCCGGCTGACTTTATTCCGGTCGCTGAGGAAAGCGGTCTCATCGTGCAGCTAGGAGCATGGGTTCTCAATGAAGCGTGCCGGCAGGCCACCGCCTGGCCCGCGGACGTAGGCGTATCTGTCAATCTATCGCCGCTCCAGTTCAAGAGCGGCGACCTTCCCGAAACAGTCTCGCGATCTTTAGAGGCGTCTGGCCTCGCCCCCACCCGCCTTCAGCTCGAGATTACCGAATCGGTGATGCTCGATGACGAGGAAAACAACTTGCGGACCCTGCAGCAGATCAGGCGGCTCGGCGTCACAATCGCGATGGACGACTTTGGAACCGGCTATTCATCACTCGGCTACCTTCGCAGCTTTCCCTTCGACAAAATCAAGGTCGACCGAGGGTTCATCAATGATCTTCCTGAAGGGCGAGAATCTCTAGCAATCATCCGGGCTGTCGCGGGCATCGGCCGCAGCTTAGGGATAACAACGACCGTGGAGGGTGTCGAAACCAAAGCGCAGCTCGATGCGGTCAGTGCGGAGGGTTTTAACGAAGCGCAAGGATATCTGTTCTCCCGCCCAGTGCCTGCATCTGAAGTGTCTAAGTTACTTAAACGCAGCTAACCACAAGCGCATTACGAAATCGCATTCGATGAGATGCAAGCGCCTTCGTCCCGGCTAGGGCCTCCGGGCGCCGGTCCGTTTCGTCTACGATACACCGGCTGTGATGAAAATGTCGAAGTACAGTCAACGGGCAAGTCGAGTTAGTGGATGATGACGTGATCGAGATCACTTTCGCGTAAGCAAAAGACGATGAGCGCCGGTCGAGGGCAAAACCTGGGACTTCTGCTGCTAAACTGGATCCAGGACAAAATGCCGGGAACCATCGCCAGCATCAAAATAGCAAACATTAGACGAGCTACCATGGCACTTCTTCGAAAGAACAAGCTGGCCGCCGTTATAAAGGCAACGATCTAAGAAGAGCGTTCGGCCAGCGATCCGGGCCGTCATCAGAATTTCTGTCATTCGGTCTAGACTTCCGCGGTTGCTGCCCGACTAACGAAAACATCGGCTATTTTCCTGCCGAGGCACGAGCTGGAGAGGCACCGGACGTACTCGTCTGGCCGACTGCCCCCGGCGCAGCATAACCAGACTCCAGCCTAAGACGGGGCGATCACGGGATTAACAATCCCGACACCGATGGAGTTGGTAGCAGCCCAACGCGAATCCTCCCGTGCTCGTTGGAGAAGCTCGGGAGCCTCCGTGGCGATGCGGGCCCGTCCCACTTGCACGATCTCCGCGGATGACACGCCCTGCCAGCGCTCCCATACCTCGGCCTGGAGCGGGCTGACAACGAGGATGGCGAACAGATAGCTTATGAACTCGGACAGGACGCTCTCCCAATTCTTTGCAACGTTGAGGGCCATACGGGGCTCGAGCGGCCTGCCATTTGAAGGAAATCCCGACTGGCGGGTTGAATCGGATCGCCGCGATGGATGATGCCTGACGCATAACCCATCGGTTGTCGGTAATACTGCTTCAGATACGCACCGCAGTCGGTGTCAACGCCCCGTTTGGGAGACGGCACCAACGTCGTTACACCCGGAGCTTTTCAGGGAGAAGATGCATGCAGTCAGGCGTCCGGTTGTTGTCTCAAAGGTGTAAGAGAGTGTTTAAGTTCTGAAGTCATCATAGGGGCTTTCGTATAAGAGTCGGGGTGAAGCGTCCGCCAATGATGACCGTGGTAAGTTGCATCGCAAATGAACACAATTTGCTCCTGGTTTTTATCGCGGCTCTTACTTGCCTTTTCGGTGCGGCGATCACCTTGAGATTACTGCACCGGGCAGCGATCGCGTCGCGGTGGCAGAGGCTCGGTTGGCAGTTCCTGGCTGCAGTCGCTGGTGGCGGCGGCGTATGGACAACGCACTTCGTCGCCATGCTAGCATATGAACCACCGGCGCCAGCATCATTCGACCCGGTGATGACCTTGATGTCGCTGATGATCGCGATGTTGGGCCTCCTTGCCGGTTTCTCTATCAGTGGGATGGGAGCGACGCGTAAGTTCCCGCTGCTTGGTGGCACACTAGTCGGCTTAACATATTCCGCTATGCACTATACCGGGATGCGCGCCTACCATGTAGTTGGACTCGTCGAATGGCGAATTGATTACATTTTGGTCTCAGTATTAATCGCAACCTTATGTTCGGCGGCGGCGGTAGCCGTGGTCTGGCGATCGGGGCTGCAGATGCAACGATTCTGGTTGGCCGTTGCGCTTTTGGTCACGGGGATTGTCGGTCTACATTTCACGGCAATGGCGGCCTACCGCGTGACGCCGCTGACACAGAGTTTTGCCGAGGTGGATACGGCAGCCATTTTCACCTTCGCCCTCGCCATCACAATCGTTGCCCTGATCGTCGTCAGTTCCGGGCTCGCGAGCTATCTGATTGACACAGATGTTCGCGCAGACTCACAGGAACAGCTCCGCCACATGGCAGCCCACGATGCCTTGACGGGTCTGCCCAATCGCGCCAGTTTTTCCACTCACATCAGTAAAGTGTTCGATGAAGCCCAAGGACGAGGCCGCAAATTCGCCGTCATTGGCGTCGACCTCAACCGCTTTAAGGAAATCAATGACACGCTCGGACACGGCGCCGGCGATGAGGCCCTTCGCATCATCTCACGTCGCCTGGCGCAATGCCTTGAGGAGGACGAGTTTGTCGCCCGCCTGGGCGGCGATGAGTTCGCAGCAGTGAAAAAATGTGGCGCTAAAAGCGATGTCTCCGCCTTCGCCGAGCGCCTTGCCGAAATCGTAAGCCGGCCGATGCGTATTGGTAGCATGGAGATGAGAGTCGGGGCGAGCATGGGGGCCGCCATCTGGCCGGACGATGCCAAAGAACTGGACGAGTTGGTCAACAATGCCGATGTGGCAATGTATCATGCCAAGCACGCCGCCCTTGACGGGCTTCTGTTCTACGATGCCGGAATTGGTGCATTGGAACGCAAGCGGCGGCAGCTTGCGGAAACATTGCGACACTCCATAGAGCACGGCGAACTGGATGTCCACTATCAGGTGCAGAAGTCGCTCTCGACCAGCGAAATCCATGGATACGAAGCGCTACTGCGCTGGACACATCCGAAGCTAGGTCCAATTTCGCCATCCGAGTTCATTCCGGTTGCGGAGGAGAATGGATTGGTAGGGTCACTTGGTGCCTGGGTGCTTCGCCGGGCATGTACGGACGCGGCCGCGTGGGAACCGCCATGCCGTGTGGCCGTCAATGTTTCGGCTGTCCAGTTCATGGATGCCAACCTGCCTAGGCTGGTACACGAGATACTGGTTGAGACAGGGTTGCCGCCGCATCGATTGGAGCTGGAGCTTACCGAAACTGCACTGATCAAGGATAAAGTTCGCTCGCTGCACATCATCCGCCAGATTAAAGCTCTCGGAGTCGGATTGGCGCTCGATGACTTCGGAAGTGGTTACTCGTCACTCGAAACACTACGGTCGTTCCCCTTCGATAAGATCAAGCTGGACAAAGCCTTTGTCGATGGGATTGAGCAGGACCGGCAGTCGAAGGCTATCGTGAGAGCCGTACTAGCCCTCGGCAAGAGCCTGGATATTCCTGTTCTGGCAGAGGGCATAGAGACTGAAGAGCAAATGTCAGTATTGCGGATGGAAGGCTGCGACGAAGGACAAGGCTATCTGTTGGGAAGACCGTCAGCGACCAGGGATCTTGCTCACAAACTTGTGCCGACACGAGGGGAGGGTCCGCATCAGGAGAACCTGGCGACGAGCCGCTCTGCTTAAACCCCCTCGCTACCTCGGCAATACCCCCCATGTGGCACCCTAACGAGTCTCGTTCAGGGTGGTGAATAAAACTTCACTGCACAAAATTTGAGGGTGGACTGCAGCGACGTGTGTATGAGAAATCGTGGTAGCGATCAGGCGGCCATCTGGACGAGGGTTTCTGACAGGCGATGAACGTCGTACGGTTTGGCCATGAAAACGCTTCGCTCCGGAAGCTGGTTGGAATTCCGGCGGTATTCGGCTGGGCTAATCCCGCCACTTCATGCAGCAGCTGGATTCTTACATCCAGTGGTACAACCAGCATCGTATAAAGCTCTCACTGGAATGGTACCAACATACAACGTTCACCGTGATTGAGGCACGCCAAGCGCAACTGCTAGCGTTGCCTCGAGGGCTTTAGCAGAAAAGGGTTTGGCCAAGACAGGCCTTCCGATAAACTCCTCAGGCAATCCCGCCGTCCCGTATCCAGTACTGAAGATAAAGGGCACGCCGCGCTCAAGTAGGACTTCCGCAACAGGAAAACTGCGCTCTCCGCCAAGATTCACATCGAGCACAGCCAGATCAATCTCTTCGGCGGCCGCGACTGCGCAGGCTTCCTGTAATTCAGCTACGGACGCAACGATTTCGCAGCCGAGATCCGAAAGCATATCTTCGATCAGAAGAGCAACGAAACCCTCGTCCTCAACGACGAGAACCTTGATGCCGCTAAATTCACTCATGCAGCAACGAGCCCGGGCGCAATCGACATGCGGCACACAACTCCCGAAGGTTCGAAGGTGAGGTCGAGTTCACCACCGAGATCCCGCTCGATACACCGTTCCATCAACTTGCTGCCCGTGCCGCGACGTGTGGGCGGTACGACCGGTGGCCCACCATGCTCGCGCCATTCGAGGATCATTCTCGGTTTCAGGTCCGGACCCTCTTCCACTCGCCAGGAGAGCGAAAGCCTGCCCGCCCCTGAGGACAGAGCTCCATATTTCAGAGCATTGGTGGCGAGTTCGTTAAGCACCATCGTTACGTTCAACGCCGTGCGGGGGTCCAGATCAACGAAGGGTCCATCGATCTCGACCTGCCGTCCTGCATTACCGGCCAATGCCGTCAATACTTCCCGGGTGAGCGCGTCCAGGGAAGCACCCTCCCAATTGCGTCTCGTCAGCAAATCATGAGCGCGCGACAAAGCCAGTAGTCTTGCCTCGAACCGATGGGAAAAATCTTCCAGGCTGTCAGCATGCCGCGCCGTCTGAGCCGCCAGCGACTGCACCGTCGCCAGCGTGTTCTTCACACGATGGTTGAGTTCGTCAATCAGCAGCCTCTGCCGGTTCTCCGCTTGCTTGCGCTCGGTAATATCCACCAGCATGTTGATTGCACCTATCAGCTTGCCATCGGCGTCATGAAGAGGTGTAGGGTAGGGAGTGAACGGAATGCGTCTGCCATCTGGCCGTTCGGCGATTGCCTCGGCGCCGCGAACGGCACGATTTTCCTTCAACGCCACAGCCATTGGGCATTGGTCGTGGGGAAGCCGCGTGCCGTCGGTATTGTAAAGACGCCAGGTCACGCACCACATATCGCCGATCTGGGGCGTACGGCCGGACATCTCCACGGCGGCGTTGTTGAAGAAGGTGATACGACCGGCCGCATCCGTTGTATAAACCGCCGCCGGCAGCGCCTCCAGCAGATCGCGCAGGTGCTGTTCGCTCTCGCGTATCCGGTCCTCCATCTGCTTGGCGGCAGTAACATCCTGGAGCACCCGTACCCCGTAGCGGAAGCCCCCGGATGCATCCAGAACGGACGAGCTGTAGACATCCAAGTAAACCGTAGTGCCATCGGGCCTCGTAGCCCGTTTGCGTACGGCATAATTGTCGATTTCGCCGGCGACCTGGCGCGCATAAAGAGCACCATCCTCGTATCGGTCCTCTTCTTCTGTATAGTCGAAGAAGGTCATGTTGAGGAGCTGCTCGCGGGAGCGTCCCAACATCCGGCAGAGAGTGTCGTTGACGCGCAGCAGACGGCCGTTTTTGTCGGCTTCCGCAATCCCGATCGTAGCGGCGTCATAGGTTGCGGCCAGCCGCTCGTCGCTTTCATGGCGAGCAGTCTCGGCCTCACGAAGATCGGTTACATCAGTCGTAAAACAGCGCGTGCTGATGAACTTGCCGTCCTCAAACCGGCTGTTGGACGTGATCAGCACCTGCTTGATGGACCCGTCCTTGGCACGCAGACGTGCCGGATACAGGTCGAGCTTTTCGCCGCAGGAAAGCTTGTGGAGGATGTCGCCGATGACGGGTGCGTCCACATGGAACTCGACGATATGGCGGCCCACGTATTCCTCAGCCGTATAGCCGAGAAGCGCAAGCTCGGCCTTGTTGGCGCGCTGGATGATGCCGTCACCGCCGACGATATGCAGGCCAATCGCGCTATTTTCGAAGAAATCTTCAAGATCGGCGTTCTTCTGCTGAATCGTTTCTTCCAGCTGTTTATGCGCGGAGACATCCTGGAAGCAGTTGATCGCGCCCTGGATCCTGCCTTCATGGTCCTTCAGGGCCCGGATATTGACGAGGGCCGTAAAACGCGACCCATCCGGCCGTTCCATGACAACCTCGGCATTGCGCGTCGACGTGCCGGCGAAGATTGCCGTTGCCATGGGACAGACGTCATGCGCAAGCGGCGTGCCATCGGGGAGGAAGAGGGCGTGGGACCCGCAGAAGCGGGAACGCTTGTCGCCGACGGAAGGAGTTTGCCCCCACAGCTCCGCCGCCTCGGAATTATAACGGACCAGCCAGCCGTCCTGGTCGCAGAGATAGACCGCGCCAGGGATAGCATCGAGAACACCTGGGGCAGCTGCCGTGAGCGCCTCGAACTCGGTCAGCCGTCGCGCGGCGGCAGGAAACTCTTCGATATTGGACATGCAACTTATCCCCTCGGGCCCTGAGGCCGGAAACAGAGCGCCAGCCAAAGCTGGACCCGGATCCGCACCCCGCCCTTGCTCGCTCCACTGCGCGCAACCACAACAAACGCAACAATTGAGAATTGGTTCCGCGCGCCAAGAACAGGGACCGCGTATTTATTCCGGTGCTTCGCACCATTATACCCCGGGTGCGGCCCCAGACCATCCAAGTTCGGCCAAGGAGACGAGGTACTCGACGGCTGCCGATAATGTTCCTATGTTCCACCGCGTCTGTTGGCAGGAAGCCGACGAGCAGCGGCTGGCGCTTGCACCGAAGTTGGAGGGATCATGTCGGTTATCGCAAGGAACAATGTCACCGTGCGGGGCGAAGGACGGCGCGCCATGGTCTTTGCGCACGGCTTCGGCTGCGACCAGAACATGTGGCGGCATGTCACGCCGGCCTTTGAACAGGACCACAAAGTTGTCCTCTTCGACCATGTCGGCTGCGGCAAGTCCGACCTCACCGCCTATGACCATGCCAAGTACTCGCGCCTTGCCGGTTATGCGGCTGATGTCGTCGAGATAGGTCAGGCCCTGGATATCAAAGGTGGCGTATTTGTCGCACATTCCGTCAGCGCTATGATCGGTATTCTCGCCTCAATCGAAGCACCTGATCTGTTCAGCGAGCTTGTCCTGATCGGTCCATCGCCCCGCTATATCAACGACGAAGGTTACGAGGGCGGGTTCACGCGAGAACAGATCGAGGAACTGCTGGAATTCCTGGACGATAATCACATGGGATGGTCCGCCGCAATGGGTCCGGTGATCATGGGCAACCCCGATCGCCCCGAGCTCAGCGAAGAGCTTGTGAACAGCTTTTGCCGCACCGACCCCGATATTGCCAAGGCGTTCGCGCGCGTCACCTTTTTGTCGGACAATCGGGCGGATCTTCCGCGTTGTCAGGCACGTGCGCTTGTGATCCAATGCAAGCAGGATGTCATCGCCCAGCAGGGGGTCGGTGAATATGTACGGGATCACTTGCCACGGGGGGAGATGGTCGTCATCGATGCAACAGGACATTGTCCGAACCTGAGCGCGCCTGCCCAGGTCATCTCCGCGATCAAAGCCTTTGTGTAAGGCGGAGGCTCAAACTGGATTGGAGGGCATCATGGAGGATCTTGAAGACCTCTACGAGAATGCCCCATGTGGATACCTCTCTCTGGCCGCTGATGGCGTGATTGTCAAAGCCAACCGCACGCTTGCCGGATGGCTTGGCATGCCGAGCTTCGACCTCCTCGGAAAGCGGTTCTACGATCTGCTCAACGTTCCGGGGAAGATTTTCTACGAAACCCATTTTGCACCCCTGTTGCGAATGCAGGGGCACTTCAATGAAGTCGCCCTGGATCTTGTCGGCCCGGATGGACGAAAGCTCCCCGTTTTGGCAAATGCAGCCGAGCGCCGGTCGAGCGACGGGGGAGTGCAGTTTACCCGCATAACCCTGTTCCAGGCGGCGGATCGGCGCCGATATGAGCGCGACCTGGTGGATGCGAAGAACGCAGCCGACCGAGCCCGCCGAGAGCTCGGGGAACTAAACAGAACCCTGGAAGAGCGGGTCGATGCAGCCATTGCCGAGCGGCTCCAACTTGAGCAAGGGCTACTGGCGGAAAAGGAAGTGGCGCGCTTGAGGGAGCAATTCGTTGCAATCCTGGGCCATGACCTGCGCAATCCGCTGGCTTCGATCGCCGGTGGGCTTAACATTCTGTCCCGGGAGCCTCAGTCCGATAAGGCACGGCGCGTCCTGACGATGATGAGCCAAAGTGCCGAGCGCATGTCTGGCTTGATCCAGGATATGCTTGATCTCGCGCGGTGTCGAGCTGGCCAAGGCATTGCTATCGACCCGAAGCCGACCGACTTGCGCATCGTACTTGAGCAGGTTGTCCAGGAATTACAGACCGCACATCCCGGGCGAGACATCCAGAGTTCGCTTGATATTGCGGAGGAGGTAAATTGTGATGGCGGCCGGGTCGCTCAATTGGTCTCAAACCTGCTGGGTAACGCGTTGGCGCATGGGGCCCCTAACCGACCGGTGAAGATCGTCGCGGCTCCTGGCGTCAACGAAGTCGTGATAACGGTTGCGAATGAGGGCAAGCCGATCCCCGAGCACGTAAAGAACCACCTGTTCGAGCCCTTCTTCCGCGCTACAAGCTCTGCTGAGAAGCAGGGGCTTGGCCTCGGCCTATTTATCTGCAGTGAGATTGCTCGAAGCCATGGCGGTCGTTTGGAGGTGCACTCCGACACAAAGCAGACTGCCTTCCTATTCAGGATGCCGCCTAGCGCCGTCAAGCCAGTGGCATCGTGACGGCCCAGTGAAGGCAAAAGCGGTTACGAGACCGGCCGTGAAAAGATAAACTTGTCCGATCTGATGGCGTTCCAACGCCTCATGCGAAGGATCTATGTCGTTCGCGACAAACACAATGAGCCAACCCCGAATAGCTGATCGCTCGTGGCGCCAAAGGCGGTGGTCTGTTCAGGCTGCTTATGAACCGGGCATCGAAACCTTGAATCGCTGCGGCTGAGGCGCAATACTAGAGTAATGAGATTTTCAGGTGGAAGGAAGGAGATGGCTCTGACCGATGTTCGATGGACCCGTCCTGTGAAGGTGCGGCTCCAGTGTGGACTGGAGCACACCTTCACCAGCATCTACGAGGCCCTCGATTTCCTGGAAAACGAGGAGGGGTCGCCCCGCGACGTTGATGCAGCCCGTCGAATTTTGTTTTTGAAGTCGCTGGAGCTTTCTCCCGTTTTGCTGTCGAACAAAAAACTGTCGAGGCAGCTGCTCGAGCGTCCGGTGGCGCCCGCAGCCGGAACCGACCCTCAAAACCCCTCACAGCCGGCGGCCGCAACTCGCCATCTGCGCATCGTGGCCTAATAGTGGGTCGAGACACGCGCATAGCCGATAAGACGTTTTGGGGCCGGCGATAGATTGGCGACTTGCCGCTTTGCCATGGTTTTTTCGCGCGCTTTTCTGGTGGTTTGTACAGATAAGGAATGCCTGAGAAATCGACCAGTTGCAAGCGTGTTTTATGGTCCAAATGCAGCGCCGCCAGACTCGAAAAGCGACCCCGAACGGGCATCCGGCCGTAGCCAGTGTGAAACGCGCTCTGATGGCCATCTGCGCCGGAAATACCTGAAAATAAGGAGATCGGAGGAGGAGAGGGGCAAGAAGGGTCGGCTGAGCAGAGGAATGATGAGGGAAGCCGCATCGTAGCCGAATGCCAGGACCGCTGTGAGTGGCCTGCAGAGCCGAGACCGTTCCGCCGAACCTCGCCGAAATCTGCTCGAAAGGCCGGAAAACCAGGCGTTTCCGGTCATCCAGGGCGACCGACAGGCGGATTCGCGTGCCCTGTCGATCTACCATCGATAAACGCTTGTTATCGATGGCTAGGCGTGGCCTAGGGCAACATAAGGAGTGAGGAATGCTAACTTTGTGATAGAGTTCTTTTAGCAAATCATTTACCATAAAATCAATGGCTTACGATCTCGCGAAAATCAGTATGACAGCCCTGATGCGGCCGGCTTTTGATGCCGGTGTCGCTGTGACCCGTCTCGACGAGCGCATCGCCCGCTCGCCGGTCGGCGCCGGGTGGATCGAGCGCCAAAGTTTCGCCGACGCCTGCGCCTCCCTCTGGATCGACGGCGAACTCGTCCATCTCGAAGACCTCGTCCTGCACGACGCGACCCGCGATACCCGCCCGCCCACGCACGAGCTGATCATCGCCCGCGACGTGTTACGAACCCGCCGGCGCATCGCCGCGCAGTTACCGGATTGGGCGCTGTCGCCGGACGGAATTCGCGCCCTGCGAAAGACAGCGGAGATCACGGCCGCTGGCGCTGATGGAGCGGAGACGGCCAACACCATTCGGCGCGCGGTCCCGGCGGATCCGGAAGGGGAGGGGGATGATGACGGCGCGGGAAATCTGCCCGGCGTCGACTATGCCGCCATCGACGCGGTGCTGGCCCGATCGGAGGCGGCGATCGAGAGCGCCACACGACCGGGGCGCGCCGGCGGCAACCGTTCGGCCGAAAAGGATCCTCTCATCTATGATGTCGACTGGGACGAGGATGCCCGGCTCGACGAGTGGCGCGGCGTCCTGCGCCAGGCCGAAAACCTGCCGGCCGTGCTGCAGGCAATCGTCGCCCTCGATGCCTGGAACGAGCTGGCTGTCCTTCAGCACGCGCCCTGGCTTGGCCGGCTGTTGGCCGCGGCGATACTGGGCCAGGCAGGCGTCACCAGCGGTGCCCATCTCGCCGCCATCAATCTCGGCCTGAAAACCATCCCCGTCGATCGGCGACGGCATCGCGATCGCGAAACGCGGCTGCTCGCCATTGCCCACGGATTTTTGGCAGCCGCCGAGATCGGGATGAAAGAACACGACAGGCTGATGTTGGCGAAAACGATGATGGACCGGAAACTGGAAGGACGCCGGACGTCGTCAAAGCTGCCGGAATTGGTCGAGCTGGTCATGGCAAAGCCGTTGGTGTCGGCCGGGATGGTGGCCAAGACGCTGGATGTGACGCCGCAGGCGGCGCGGCGGATTGTTTTGGAGCTGGGCTTGAGGGAGATGACCGGGAGGGGGAGGTTTCGGGCGTGGGGAGTGATCTGATCCACCGCAGCGTATATTCGTCGGAGGTGGAGAACTCTTGAGATGTGAACACAAGCGGTCGCCCTTAGAACACATCGAAAAAATTCAGTGAGATGAGCAAAAGATACTCTTCCTCGAAACGCAAACAAGGCAGGTAGGACCGTGCCGGCTTCGAGTTAGGGTAACGACCTGTTCACCGACGGTGCTATGATGATTTCCTGCCCGCTAGTTGCTATGGATTATCGGAACGGAGGGGCGGACACATGGCAAAGACGGATATCGGACTGCGGCAGGCGCACAGGATTGCCAACATGCCGGCCGACAAGCGCAAGGCATTCATTGCCGAAGGCCTGCCAATCTTGCTGGAAAGTGCACGCGGCCTCTATGCCGCGTCGCAGAAGGTCTCGGACATGCCCCGTGAGTCCAGTGTACTCAAGGGCCATGCGGAAGAGGAAGCGGCCAAGATCCTCATCCTCATGGACATCGTCCGCTGCCCCAAAAAGCGCATCGCCGGCAGGATCGGGACGTTGATGAGCTGGTATTACGACCATCTTTCGCGGCTTCTCTATGCAGAAGCTTGCCAATGGCGGCCGGTCGATCTGAAGGAATTGCGCAAGATCATCGACCAGCGGCGCGTGACACACTACCTTGAAGGCGGCATGGGCGAGTTCATCGCGCCGAACGACCTTATCTACCAGCGGGAAACCCGCCTCTATGCCGACATCGAAGGCCTTGATGACGGCACCCTGCAGTGGATCGCACCTGGTGGTTACACCAGCATCTTCGATTTCAAGCCGAGTGCGCTAATTGTCGCCGAGGCACTGTCCGCGGTCGGTGCCTTCAGCCTCAATGGGATCAACGCTGTGTCCGAGGTCTGGGACGATGTGGATTTTCAGGATGACACGAAGTCCCATGAAAGCGACCGGCTCATTCAGGCCATGCTCGAACGGCTAATCGAAGAGAAGTTGGTGACGGAAGCCGCCAGTGACGACCATGTCGGTCAACTCTACGACCGCTGGCAAATGCCGCTCTACGCGCTGGACATGAAGTCCAAGGTGGTGGAGCGCTCGGCACTGGAGGAGGAGCAGGAACGCATGCTCTGGGCAGAGATTGGCGTCACCAACGAGTACTGATCCTACCTGTCTCGAAAACACCGAATCCTACATCCCCGATCTCGGAAAGCGAACAGGGCGTGGCCGGTGATCTTTAGTTTAAACGGCTTTTCGCGTGGAATCAGGCATTAGATTAAAGTCGAGGCGTGTAACTATCTGAATTCAAGGAGTCGTCGGGCAGACCGGCGAGGTAGGTCCGATATGCCTCCGGGAGACCGTGGTGGCTCGCGCCGTTCCGCAAGTGGTCCAGGTAGGCAAGACTCGGCAGATGCAAGCCTTCCTGGGGCGATGCTATGTAGGTTTCGGCATCCATCCACTCTCCGTTCAGATTGATCGTGACGGTCAGACGATTGTAGGCATTTTCCGACGGCTCCCGATCGCGACGATAGCCTTCATTGATATCGAGCGAGGCAAAATCTTTGTCACTAAGGTCCCAAACCACGCCCCAGGTATCCTGGCCAATCTGCGGAGTGACCGATGACACGCCGCAACCGCGGTTTTTCGATCGACGCGGAAAACAAAGGATGTAATCCGGCAGATAGCCGAGACCGACGAGCTTTGCGTTGGGGCAACGCTCTATCATCTGATCCGGATCCATGTTGGACCCATAGGCGAAGTAGAGCATGTTGCCTCCATTCTACAAGTTCTTCGGACCTGTCTTTGGTCCACCATATAATTCATAAAAAGCAATGGTTTGCAACAAAGGTGGAAGAATTTTACCATTCATTATTGAATTCTCGTCCACTTTAGGTAAGACTGGTCACTGGCATACGAGGATTTCCATACATGACGACGGCAAAAGCGGATCTCGATTCCGACATCATCAGCCTTGCGCGCCTGGCTCTCGCCGGTCGAGCCCAGGATATCCAGATGCTGGTGCAACGCATTGCGCGCAAGACACGGGCGGATAAGCCCGAGCTTTCCAGTTCGCTGACCGCTCTTCTGCGAGAAGCGCCCTCGAAAGAAACTCCGCTGCGCCGGATGGCTGAAGTCCCGATGCCGGTTGATTCCGATTCGCGCCTTCATCTTCTAAAGATTGAGGAGACGATCGAGCTTGATCATCCGCCAGTGCTAGCCCCAGAGGTTTCCGCGGCGCTTGACCAGCTGATTGCGGAACGGGGTCGGCTTGAGGCACTCGACGCGGCAGGGCTTGATCCGACCAGAACCGCACTTTTCGTCGGTCCGCCCGGGGTAGGCAAGACCCTTGCCGCAAGATGGTTGGCAAAACGGCTCGGCAAGCCTCTGATGATCCTCGATCTCGCTGCGGTTATGAGCAGCTACCTCGGCCGCACCGGGGCAAATCTTCGCCAGGTACTGGACTATGCCAAGCAGGCGGACTGCGTTCTCCTGTTAGATGAGCTCGATGCCATTGCGAAGCGTCGAGATGACCGCGACGAGGTCGGCGAACTCAAGCGGCTTGTGACCGTACTTTTGCAACAGATCGACGATTGGCCGGCGACCGGCCTGTTGCTCGCAGCCACCAATCATCCCGACCTGCTCGACCCAGCTGTTTGGCGACGCTTCGAGATGAAAGTTGAGTTTCCGATGCCAGAGCGGCCGGCAATTCAGGAGCTCGTGAATGGCCTGCTTCAGCCCTATGATGATAGCGCCGATCACTGGGCGAATGTTCTTTCGATCGCCCTCCACGGTCAATCGTTCAGTGACATCAGGCAATCGGTAGAACGTGCGCGTCGGGCAGCTGCGATCTCCGGAGATGCGCTGGAGACCCATTTGCAGGCCTTGATTTCACCGGATCAGCTTTCAAAGTCGGAGCGCATCAATCTTGCGACGATGTTGGTTGACGGTGGGCTTTCCCAGCGGAGCGTGCAGAAGTTGACCGGGGTTGCCCGTGACACTGTACGCAGCCATTCGCGGGCTGAAGTGAGCTCGCGCAAACGAAAGGGTGGCTGATGGCGCGGCAGAATTTTCTCTTGGGGAAAGGCGAGCGCCTTGTGTCTTCTGTCACAGGCGTCAGAGGTGGTTCCCCCAAACAGCATCCCTATACGTTTCTCGAGTCTCGCTCGCGCTTGGCACCGATGCTGAGCCGTGCGGTTTCTCTGGTCGACAGTTTGCCAGCAGCAGCATGCCCTGATGACAAGGCAGTTCTGTCGGTAGTTCTCAACCCGGAATACATCGCAAAGTCGTTCTATCCGAAGGAGCTCTTCCAGCAAGTCGGCGTCGAGGCCGTCGGGAGCCGGACAAGATCGATCACGCCGCAGAAGCGATCGCAAGGACGGCCAGCGCAAGAAACCCTGACGACCGAAATCTTTGTGATGGGGCCAAGAGCATCGCTACGTAGCTGGAGCTCAGCTATGCCGCGATGGAATAACACGACCACCGCAACCAACGGCATTATCTCTATCGAGGAAATTGGTGCTCCTGACGCAGACGACAAGCTAAAAGGCCATCTGCCGGAAAAGGGGAGTGTGACGTTTGAAGCAGTGCTGCACACTGATGAACTTCTTGGCGAGCAGAAAATCGTTCGCGCGTTCCGAGCGTATCTTTCGGAGCTTGGGATCGACGCTCCAATGGACAACCGCTTCTATGCTGGCGGGCTTTGCTTTGTTGAGTTGACCGCGCCAAGTGAACGCGCCGAGGACATTGCGACATTTACCGCAGTCCGCGCGCTTCGGCAGATGCCGACCCTTCGCGTGCTCCGACCGACTATTCGGGCGGCCGCGACCCCTTCGCCTCAGATTCAATATCCAGCGGAAGTGCCAATGGATCCGGCAATCAGGGTCGCCATCTTTGATGGGGGTGTGCCAGACAATCATCCGGTAACGGCCTGGACCACGCCAATCGATACGACTGGTGTCGGCAGCTCGCATGAGGATCTTCGCCGTCACGGTGTGCATGTCACATCAGCGTTTCTGTTCGGCCATATCGACCCGACCAAACCGCTTCCAAGACCTTACGCGCCGGTTGAGCATTATCGTGTGCTCGACACCGACCCCAGTCAGGATCCTGATGGGCTTTACGAGGTGCTTTATCGGATCGATCAGACGCTGCTTGCTCGGCAGTTCGATTTAGTCAACATCAGTCTCGGGCCGAATCTTCCTATTGAAGATGACGACGTTCACGCGTGGACCGCGGTGCTCGACGACCGTTTTTCAAGGAACGATACCCTGGCAACGATCGCCGTCGGAAATGACGGAGAGCGGGATGCGGCACTGGGATTCAACAGGATACAGGTGCCGTCCGACTGTGTAAACGCGATGGCCGTTGGCGCCGCCGATAGCCCCGACGCTGCTTGGGCGCGGGCGCCATATAGTTCTGTCGGTCCTGGCCGAAGCCCAGGTCTCATCAAGCCTGATCTTGTCGATTTCGGCGGTTCGCTGCAGCGGCCGTTCCTCGTTGCAAGCTCGGACGGAAGGCCACAGCTCGAGGTGACCGGAGGAACTTCCTTCGCCGCGCCGAGCCTGTTGAGGGTAGCCGCCGGCGTGAAGGCGCACCTTGGCGCGAATGTCGACATGCTTGCGGTAAGGGCATTGCTCGTACATACAGCCGAAGAAACGTCGATCTCTGCTGAAGAGGTCGGCCGTGGTCGGGTCGCCAGAACGATGGACGACATTCTATTGTGCGACGATGACACCGTCCGCGTCATCTATCAGGGTACTATCTCCGCCCGCAGCTACGTGAGGGCACCGATCCCGGTTCCGGTCGCTGAAATGGAGGGCAAGGTCCAGATAACGGCGACGATATGCTATAAGACACTGACGGACCCCCATCATCCAGGCAACTACACACGGGCCGGCTTGGAAATCGCGTTCCGTCCAAAGGATACAAAGCGAAAAGAAGATAAGAAAATGCATGCGGATACGCAAAGCTTCTTCGGCAAAGCCCAGAAGGGCTTGACGGAGGGGGATCTGCGCCGGGACGCCTGGAAATGGGAGAACACGCTCCACGCCTCTGTCGGTTTTCTTGGAAAAAGTCTGCGTAATCCGGCCTTCGACATCCACTATAATGCCCGCCTCGAAAGCCGAGATTTCGAACCAGAAGACGAGTTACGCTACGCACTAGTTGTGAGCGTTAAGGCAAAGCGCGTCGCGGATCTCTACGATCAGATTGTTCGCCGGTATCAGACGCAGCTCGAACCGCTGCGTCCGGTTGTCGAAATTCCGATCCGCAGGTAGTCCGCATCAATCGCACCAGCGGATCTTCCCGTTACGGATGAAAAAATGGGAGCGGCAACCAACCTGCCGCCAGACCGAAGGGTGGAGCGTGCCTGTTCCATCCTTCTCCACCTTCGCGCGCCAGACGGCTTTCTCGTCAGGGACCAAGTTCATTTCGAGGACAGCGCCGCATCCGCATGGGCACATCATCGTCGCCTGCCACGGGTCGCCGTCTTCGTTCAAAATGTATAGGGTCTTCGGGGCGACAAACCGCGGCATGCAACCTTCACGGACTACGCCGCGGTACGGGCGGCGTAGCAGTGCCCGGAATGTCCCCGCGAGGTATTGAGCGGCATCCAGTAACCACGTCATGAACGCGCCTCCGAAAGTTCCGGCAATCCAAGAAGCGGCGAAATCCTGCCGTGGCCGAGCCAAGGGCGCAGGAGTGCGCAATCTTCCAGCTCTTCGTCTGCAGTCAGGCACAACCAACCCAAGCTGAACTCTATCGAGCCCACATCACTGTTCCGCATCTGGCGATATGGGTGTATCCGTGCCAGAAAATCATTCACCGCCAAGGCTGCCGCGAACATGTTGATGCTGATCACAGCAGGCCGGCTGACGCTCAAGCCGCGGAAATATTTGTCGCGAACCTGCTGTGCTTCCGCTTCGGGATCGGAATTGGCCAGACCTTCCTGCGCAACGGTGCGAAGCGAGATCACGTCACGGGAAATCAAGCTCGACCGTCCAGGGACGATGTAGTGGATCGTGCCCAAGATGTCGCGAATTCGCCCCGCCTCATCTCCATCGCCGGCAGCATCGAGCATGACGCCGACGTCGAAATACGGAATGATATGGTATGTCGAGACCAGGTTCATCGCGAAGCGCCCGGTATGCGTATCGACGCAACCGAAAATAACATCGCAGACCGATAGGGCATGGATCGCCGCCGGCGACATCAACGTCGACGCAACCTTGATGATCTTCGTCGGAAGCTCCGTCGCGATCGCTGCGGCTTCGGCTACATCGACCTTGAGACGGCCCGCCCGAGCATCGGCGATGGTGCTATTCAAGATTCTGTTCAGATTGCGCTCCTCGACGGTATCAGGGTCGATGATGACGATTTCGCCGAAGCCGAGGCGGATGAGCTGTTCAAGCAAAGGGCTGCCGGTGCCCGAAATACCGACAATGCCGGCGCGCAGTCTCGCGAGCGTCGCCGTGGTTCCATCCCCGAAGGCCTGATCCTGAGATCGGGCAAACGGAGAATTTCGATTGTGAGCAGTTGCAGGAAAGAGCCGAATGTCAGGCCCTGCAACGCTGATCATGTCGAGCGACCTCATATCGTCGCCCCGCCAAAGAAAGCGGCCAAAGAGCCGGCCACATGGTTGCATGACAATGCTGCCGTGAGGAATGTCAGCGCCGACCCAGGAGCGGACCACCGGCAGGAGCTCGCGATCGCCGGCGTCGTCAACCTCGGAGAACTGCGGGAAGTTGCCGGGGTGGCAATGAACCTTTACCACACTCAGCCCAAGTTCTTCCGCATGATCGAGATGAGGAATGATCAGGTCGGTCGGCCACGAGATGCGGTCGTCGAGCCTTTTGCACTTGTCATGATCGAGCAAGACAACGTCGCGAACGGAAAGGCGGTAACGGTCCCCATGACCGCTTCCGCCGCAGAGCAGGAGGGCGGCGGCCTCAAGGCCGTCACCAGGGAAGAGATGATGACGCAGCATTTCATGCTGGCCGACCGTCATGCTGAGGGTAACGTTCATCGGGAAGCCTCCTGCTCGAAAATCTCCTCGATGAGGAAGACGTGGGTCTCCAGGCAGTCGACGCCGGGCACCCACAGGTTCGCACCGGAGCGATGACGCGACCAACGTTGGAAGATCCTGCCCTCGATCGGCTGCTCGACCTGCGTCTGCGGGATCTCGCGCCCGTCGATGCGGGACAGCTTGGGATAGACGTAAAGCATGTCGAGCGGCGTCATCGGGTAACCCTGCTCGATGCGGATCGCGAGCGACACGCTCTTATGGTCGAAGCAGGAGGGCACCGGGAAGTCATGAAGGATGGCCCAAGTCGAGCCATCCTTGACGATATCGAAGCGATGGCCATAGGCCTCCAGGAAGGCCATGTCGGCGTCCAGGAGCGGCGCATCGCGCCGCCCCTGAACTTCGCCGTCGGTCTGTTCCTTGCGGATAGCGCGGAACTTTTCTGTGCCCGGATGCCGGAGGTCCACCTTCTCGTCAAGTTCCACCTTCTGCGGCTTGTGGCCGGCGAGCTTGACGCGGAGCGTGTAGTTCTCCGGCGGGGTGAGACCGGCAAGAACGAGAACCTCGCGGCCAGTGATATACGGCTTGTCCCAGACGAACGACTTGTCGTTGATCTTGAAGCGGTAGCCCTTTGCGAGGGGCGGGCGCTTGCCCTCCTTGGCGTAGGCCTCCAATTCGATGATCTCATCAAGGATGTCCTCGAGAAGGTCCTCGATGCGGGAGGCCGAATTTTCATTTCCGATGATGTGCATTTTACCCTCGTGGGTTTGTGGTTGAACTGACCATCCCATCGCGGTCGGCCAGTGAATGCATCATCATTCAAGCGTGCTAAGTTTGTCAAGCAGAGAAATAGCATGCTTGATAAAAATAGCACACAGCACGCATGCTTGACTTATCAAGCGCCGGCGATACAATGTCATGCGCCGCGAAATCCACCGGCAGCGCTGGCGCCCGAAACGCTGTCATCGAAAGAGGAGAGCCGTGAAAGTCACCCTTGGAGAATATCTCGGGTCAATCCGCACAGATAGAAAGCTTACTCTTCGCGCTGTCGAAGAGGCGACAAATAAAGAAGTCTCAAATGCTTATCTAAGCCAGATTGAGAACGGTAAAATTCAGAAGCCGTCCCCAAACATCCTTTATGCCCTCGCGAACCTTTATGGCGTGGACTACGACAAACTGATGGAGTTAGCAGGTTATATAACGACGACGCGTACCGATGTTGAACGCCATGGGAGGGCGGCGACTTTCGCTGAATTGAACTTAACGCAGGCCGAAGAATCTGAACTGCTGAAGTATCTCGGTTATCTGCGATCGAAGAAGGATTGACCACTTGAAGCCTGACGACAGTTCCCTCACTGCGAGCGAGTATGCAGCAATCCATCGTGCAGCGACCGATCTGTTGAATAAGGCAAGCGCATGGGACCGGCTGCCTACGCCGGTCCCAGATCTGCTAAGCGCCGCGAAGCTTCGCGTTGCGCCAATGAGCGCGTTCGATCCGCGTCAGCTTCTTCGTCATGCCCGCGAATTTGGTGAGCGGGCGGCAAGCCTCATCAAATCGGCAATTGAGAAGGTGAGGGGCATCTTCGACGTTCAAGAAGATATAATCCATGTCGATGGTACGGTTGCCGAATCCAAGCAGAATTTTCTCAAGCTTCACGAAGCCGGTCACAAGCACATCCCACATCAATCTAAGCTTTTTCGCTGGATTCAGGATTGCGATAAGTCGCTGTCGCCGGATGTCTCCGACCAGTTTGAGCGCGAGGCGAACATCTTCGCATCGGTCGTCCTGTTTCAAGACGGGCGCTTCGCTGAAATGGCGGCCGATAGTGCATTCGGCATAAAAGTCCCGCTGGCGTTGAGCAAAAAATTTGGTGCGTCCGCTTATGCCTCTATGAGGGAATATGTCCGGCGAAATGAGCGCGCGTGCGCTGTGATTGTCCTCAACCCCGTAGAAATATGCCCTGTTCTCGGGATGCGTTCCGAGCTCCGTCGCGTAGAACTCTCGCCGCTTTTCCAGAAGCGGTTTGGTGAGTTGAAACTGCCCGAACATGTTGACCGATTGAGCCCGCTTGCGGAGTTCGTACCACTTGCAGGTCGACGCATGTCCCGCCCTGGAACCCTGCAACTTGAGGACAAGAACGGCGATGTCGTCGAATTCATCGCTGAGGGATTTGCGACGCCATTCAACAGCTTCATCCTCATCCATGCGAGAGCAGAGCTGAAGAAATCCATCGTTGTGCCATTTCCGTCAAGTCGGATCGTGCGAATGGTGACGCAGCTAAAACTTTGAACGCTACGAGAGCGACCACGGACTCTGTTCTAAAGGCCCAAGTTTGTCTCTCGATGGGCAGATTCCTTTTCCTGAAGACCTCGATAAACAAATAATGGGTTACACAGCAATGCCCTACAGAGTCCCAGAATGGCCGGAGATTCGTGCAAAGGGAGAATCGCTCGCCGCCGAACACCCCGATGATCATTTCATGAAGACTGTGCTCGAGGGTGCCTTTCTTGTCGGCGAGAGCGAAAATCCAATCCGGGGCAACCTATGTGCAGCAGCGATGCGTGAACTCACGGGTCACGTGCTTCATTCAATGGCCCCGGATCAACTCGTGACGGCGTGTAGTTGGTACGAGCTTGTCAAAGATACCAAAGGCCCGACGCGGTTGCAGCGGGTCACATACATAGTGCAAGGGGCTTTGCCGAGAGACTTTGTGGAAAACGTTCTGAAACTTGACCTGAGCAAGATCGCGCGACCACTGCTGAAGACAATCGAAATGCTCAATCGTTCAACGCATGTGCGGGAAGAAACCATTCTCGATGACGATGAGGAGATACGTGTTCTGGTGGATGACTCGCTGGACGGCTTGTTGGATATCTATGACGCAGCTCGGATTTGCCGAGAGGAAGTCCATCGCTCGTTGAGAACAGAGGTTTTCGACACGGTTCTCGACAAATTTCTATCGGAGACCTTGCAGGAGCTTGATGAGCTATCAACTCATACCTCTGTCGATGGACATGAGATCGACGACTACACAATTACGTTCGTTGATGACGAGTTCATAGAACTGGCCATCGCGGGTACCGTTTATGTCGAGCTTCAGTATGGCTCCAGATCGGATATCCGAAATGACATGGGAGCCGTTCTCTCCGACTCCTATCCGTATACCGCAAGCATGAAAGCGCGAGTAATCGAGCCCCAACGTATATTAAGAGACAGCGTCGTCGTCACTGTCGACAACAGCGCGTTCTACGATTGATATCTCGGCTTACGATCAGGAAACTTTTTCCCAGTTAATTTCGAAGACTGTTATGGCATTTGCGAGGAGTGCCTATCGCCGCGATTGGTTCGGCGCGAGCTTCACGCCGCGTAGTTTACTCGGAGACGGTAACACTTGGCCGCTCTCTTGCCGTGAGATCGTCCACCCACGCCTTGGCGCGATCCAGGAAGACAAGCGGCCCCTCGACCACGGTGGATCGGGGCTCTTCTCCTGGAGGTCAAGCACCCGGTTGCTTCCCGGGGCGGTGACCACAGCGAAATGCGAACTCGGGCTGTAGATCGCGATACGATATCCTCTGTGTTCACGCACCATGGCTGGCATCGGCCGGCTCCTGCGGTATTCCGCTCGGCGGACGACGTCCCGATGAGATCAGTTCCTTGTGCACCTCGGACGACGGAGGCGACGAGAGGACCGTCGCCTCCGTCACCCAGACCTTGCCGTCGACGTCTTCACCACGGCGGATCGCAGCCGCGGCCAGGTCGCGGTAATACTCGACGAAACGAACGAGCCGCCGAAGCGACATTTCCGGCGGGCGCGCTGTCGCCTTCATGGCTTCGCACGTGACGATCACAAGCCAGACGGACGCGCCATCGGTCACGGCCATCTGGCCATTCTCGAAATACAAGAAGGGCGCCGGCTCGCAGAGCTGGATTTCAAAATCGTGCGACATCATCCTGCCTTCTTGCTTTTAAGTTCGTCGGCAACGCTCTTCCGCAAGGCGTCCATGATGTTGATGACGTTGGTGGCCGGGGCGTCCTTCGCTTTCGCAGTCTTCTTTTTCGGCTTCAAGGCCTTCTTCTTCTCCTCGATCAGCTTGAGAAGGCTTTCCTGAATAGGATCGCTGACCATGTCGGGTGACCACCGCTTCGTCTTCTGCTTGATCAGCTTCTGGACCAGCGGCACGAGATCGGGATCGGCCCCGTCGTCGATGTCCTCGAAATATGCCTCCTCCGGCCGAACCTCGTCGCCGAAACGCAGGGACCACAGGACGATGCCTTCATCCCGCGGCTCGAGCACGACCGCCTTCTCGCGTCGGCCGACGACGAGCTTTGATATGCCGACGACTTTGTCGGCCTTCATCGCATCCCGGATGACTGCGAACGCCTCATTGCCGACCGCGTCGTCCGGCATGAGGTAGTGCGGCTTCTCCAGGTAGACCCATTCGATCGATTCCGCCGGAGCGAACTTCTCGATGTCGATCGTTTTGACGGTGTCGAGCGCCACCCGGTCGAGATCGTCGTCCGTGAGAATGACATAGTCGTTCTCGCCGCGGGCATAGCCTTTCGCCTCGTCCTCGTCCTTAACGGGCTTGCCGGTCACGGAGTCGATATATTGCGACACGACCCGGTTGCCCGTCTCCTTGTTGAGCGTGTGAAAGCGGACCTTCTCGCTCTCGCTCGTCGCGGGCGTCATCGCCACCGGGCAAGTGACCAGCGAGAGTTTGAGATAGCCCTTCCAGTAGTATCGCGTTGCCATCGCCTGTCTCCTAACCCGCCGTGCGTTGCGGAGCAGCCTTGAAGGAGGCGGCCTTCGCAGCCGCTCCGCGCGCGGCGCGCTGCCGACCGGTGCCAGCGTTGGCATTGGCGGCGGTGCGTTTCGGTTTCTCCCCCGTAGCCTTAAGCATGCCAGCGCTTTCGCGAAGGGCCGCAAGCAGATCGCTCGGCTTCGAAACCTCGACTTTTTTCGGCTTAGGCAGGGATCTGCCTTCCATCTTCGCCTTCACCAGAGCGGCGAGCGCTGCTTCATATCGATCGTCGAACGTGGCCGGATCGAAGTCGCCCTTCTTGGTGCTGATGATATGCTTGGCAAGATCGAGCATCTCGCCTTCAATCTTCAGCTTCGGCATTTCCTCGAACGCCTTCTTCGACGAGCGGACTTCGTAGTCATAGTTCAAGGTTGTGGCGATGAGACCTTTGCCATGCGGCCGGATGAGCACGGTCCGCATACGGCGGAACAGGACGGTCCGTGCGATCGCCGCCACCTTCGACTTCCGCATTCCGTCGCGCAGCGCGACAAAGGCGTCGCCGCCCATTTTGTCCGGTGTCAGGTAATAGGGCTTGTCGAAGTAGACGTCATCGACATCAGAGCAGGGAATGAACGCTTCGATCTCGAGGGTCTTGTTTGACTCCGGAATGGTGGCGGCGACCTCGTCCGGATCAATGACGATATACTGGCCGTTCTCGGTCTCGAAGCCCTTGGTCTGCTGTTCCTTCGGCACAGGCTCTTCGGTCTCGCCGTCGACGAAGACGCGGTTGACCCGATTGCCGGTTGCCTTGTTGATCGTGTTGAAGGTGATCCGGTCGGAGGTGCTCGCCGCTGTGTAGAGAGCCGCCCCGCAAGAGACTTCCCCGAACTTGATGAAGCCCTTCCATTGGGCTCTGTGTCCACTCGCCATACCCGTTACTCCCGAATCGCTACTGGCGAATCAAGGTCTGAAGAGGTGATTCGTTCCGATTCGAAACGAATCATTTTTCAATGGCTTAGCGTCGTTTGTTGCCAATTTGATTCCGGGTGCACCGGCAGGCACCTATCGAGGATGGGATCGCCGACGCGTAAGCCAAGGAACAACGTGAATCATCAAACGTTTAGGGGCAGGATCACTTAGCAAGTAGGAGATATCGCTATGGCGACGACAGCACGCGGCCGGGCGCAGGACAGAGCGAAGGTCGCAGGCGGACAGGATCATGAGGTCCGATACGAAGCGAAGAAGGAAGGCGTCTCGAAGGGTAAAGTGAAAGACGCCGTCAAAAACGTAGGCAACAGCCGCAAGAAGGTAGAAGCGGATCTAAAAGGTTGATGGATCAAACGCTGGATACAAGCGTCGGGAGCACAGGGACTGATGCTCGCTCAGGAACAATTTCGGCACACGGCGAACGTCAACGGGCTGAAGTCGAGATATTCGTGTCGAAGAATGCCGGTTTGCGCGCAAGCGTCGATGTCTCGAGCGGTGGCCTGCTCTCGATCGCCGCTCTCGTCTCCAGCATACTTCTATCGACGGCTGTTCTCGTTCATGTCGCCACGCGCGGCGCCCGGTCGAAAAGCCTCTGGCGATGATGAGGGCTCACTTGGATCCGATCTTGAAGATCGTCCCCACAATCATCATCTAGGGACTACCACCCGAAACCAACGACAGGCCGCGCCGCGAAATGATTTTCGCGTGGTCGCGGCCGTCCGGGTGAACGAGGGCGCTCCCCATGACGGGTCGAGCGCCCTCGGTTTGTCAAAACCCGAAAGCGAGAACCGTTGTCCGATAAAACCTTGATCGTCTTCCTGCATGGGATCGGTGCCTCGGGCGCGCAGCTCATGCCGCTGGCATCGTCCTGGCGCGCCAGCCTTCCCGGGACGCGCTTCGTCGCTCCAGACGCCCCGATGCATTACAGGTACGGTCATCAGTGGTTCAGCACGGACGGCAATCCCCTCGATCCGGAGCGTATCGAAAGCGCCCGAGAAGCATTCGACGGACTTATGAACGACGTCGTCCGGCGCGAAGGGTTACCCTTGAGGAACTCGTCCATACCTGGCCAGCGAGGTCGGAGCCTGGGGAATACGAGCGGCTCCGAGGGTGGTGGAACCCGACACTCGACGAGCTCCGAGAAGCAAGAAGGGCCGCCAAATCTCGCGAGCGACGGAAATCGGAGTCCGGGGTGCTGCGCGCCGCGGCGTTGACGCCCTTTAGCGACTAAAAAAATGAGTCCGGGCAAATACTTGGCGCCGCGCCGCTACATCACTGATTCGTTTGGTGATTCATATATCGGCGTTTCAGTCCGCCCTAATTTATCCTCCGGACGCCCGCTTGACTCTTTTCGAGCAACGGAACAAAAAGAGAACCTCCATATTTTGAGGGGCATGAAGTCCCGTGCAACGCGAGCTGAGGAGGTCCGTGAACGATGTCGCGCGTCCATAATCCTCGGGTCATCGAGGAGCTGAGAGACCGCATCGCCCACCTGGAGGGCAGTGCGGCAAAAAAAGCCATCGTCTTGCCTTTCGGCGTTCGCGAGATGGACCAGCATCTGCCGGGGGGCGGGCTATCATACGGCGCGCTTCACGAGATAGCAGGCGGCGGCGCCGGCACTGTCGATGGCGCGGCGGCGGCCTTGTTTGCCGCCGGAATTGCCGCGCGCTCGAAGGGCAAGGTGCTTTGGTGCCTGACAAGACCTGACCTCTTCTTCCCGGCGATTGCCCAAGCCGGCTTGCATCCCGACCGCGTGATCTTCTGCGAAGGCGACAAGGAAGAGGATGTCCTGGCGTCCATGGAAGAAGGGCTCTCCTTTGGTGGATTGGCAGCGGTGGTCGGGGAGCTGGTTCGATTGCCGATGGTGGCATCCCGAAGACTTCAACTGGCCGCCGAAAAGACAGGAACCATGGGGCTCGTCGTCCGCAGATGGCGGCGGCAGACAGAAGCGTCGGATTTCGGCAATCCGACGGCCTCGACGACACGGTGGAGGGTGAGCGTGCTTCCGTCGGAGGAACTACCAGTGGCGGGGGTCGGCCGCGCCCGATGGCTTGCGGAACTGATGCGGGTGAAAGCAGGCGAGTGTGCTGAGTTTGAATTAGGAGCCTGTGATGCCAAGGGTCGTCTGTGTCTACTTCCCCACTTTGCCAACAGACCGGATACGACGGCATGGAGAGGGAACCGTGCCAGCTGACCAGCCTCTCGTCGTCATTTCGAAATCGGGCTCGAAACGCTGGGTCTCGGCTGCAGACACCGCCGCGCGCAAACTTGGCCTCAAGGTCTGCATGCCCGCGAGCAAAGCCCAGGCCATAGTCGCCAACCTAACGATGATCGATGCTGATCCTAGCGCCGACGCCGCTGCCCTTGAGCGCCTCGCGCTATGGGCGCTCCGGCAGTACAGCCCGGTCGTCGCCGTCGACGGCACAGACGGTATCGTCATGGATACCGAAGGCGCCGATCACCTGCAGGGCGGCGAAGCCCTGCTGATTTCCGGGCTGGTCAACGGCTTGAGAGGACGAGGCCTGACCGCTCGTGCTGCGGTCGCCGATACCTGGGGCGCGGCGCATGCGCTGAGCCGTGTAACGTCGGCGGAGACGACCGTCGTTCCGGTGGGCGGCGTTGCGAAAGCGGTGACCGGCCTGCCGATCCACTGTCTGCGCCTTCCGCCCGACACGATTCACGGGCTGCGTGTCATGGGCGTCGAGACGGTCGGTGAACTCTCCGCCATGCCGCGCGCGCCGTTGACGCTGAGATACGGGCCGGAGGTCGGTCGGCGGCTGGATCAACTGTTCGGACGGATGGCAGAACCTATCGAGCCTCTGCGAACGCCAGAGCTCGTCGCGGCGGCGAAGAACTTTCAGGAGCCGATCGGCGCCGCGGACACGATCGCCAAATATGTGCGTCGGCTGGTCGGCGAACTCACCTCCAAGCTGGAGGCACGTGGTCTGGGCGTCAGGCGCTCCGATCTGGTCATCCACCGGGTCGACAATACCCGCCAGTGTATTCGAGCCGGGCTGGCAAAACCGGTGCGTGACCCCGCCCGGCTGTCAAAGCTTCTCTGCGACCGGATCGAAAAGATCGACCCCGGCTTCGGCATCGAACGGCTCGTGCTTGTCGCCATCATGGCGGAGCCATTGGAGGAGCGGCAGGTCGCGTCGTCACTCATCGAGGAGCAGGTTGTCGATGTCACGCCGCTTGTCGATATTCTCGGCAACCGTGGCCAGCGGCTTTACCGGGTTATCCCCGTCGCCTCCGACGTTCCCGAGCGATCGGTGATGCGCGTCAGCCCGACGGCCGACGAGACTGGAGCGACATGGGCTGCCAAATGGCCAAGGCCCTCGCGGCTGCTGGCGAACCCGGAACGCATCGACGTCACCGCTCTTCTCCCCGATCAGCCGCCCGCCGTCTTCACTTGGCGCGGCAAGCGTCGCCGCGTCAAACGGGCCGATGGCCCGGAGCGGATATTCGGCGAGTGGTGGCTTCGTCCGAGAGAACATGCCGCCGTTCGGGATTATTTCGTCGTCGAGGACGAGGCCGGCGCACGCTACTGGGTCTATCGTGCCGGCGACGGGGTGGATACCGATACGGGCTCGCACTTGTGGTTTCTGCATGGGGTGTTCGGATGAGATATGCCGAGCTTCAGGTCACCACACATTTCTCGTTCCTGCGCGGCGCCAGTTCGGCCGAGGAACTGTTTGCCGCCGCGGCAGCGCTTGGCATTGATGCTTTGGGCGTTGTCGATCGCAACTCGCTTGCTGGCATCGTGCGCGCCTGGGAAGCGGCGAAGACCACGGGCGTGAGACTTGTTGTCGGCTGTCGTCTCGATCTTTCTGATGGCATGTCGATCCTGGTCTACCCGACCGATCGCCCAGCCTATTCGAGGCTGACCCGCCTGCTTTCGCTCGGCAAGAGCCGGGGAGGCAAGGGCAAGTGCATCCTCGATCTCTCGGATGTGGAAGCCTATAGCGGCGGCCTGATTGCCATCCTGATCCCGGATGAGGCCGACGAGACCACTGCAGGTCAGGTCAGGAAGATCGCCGCGATCTTCGGCGACAGGGCTTACGTCTCGCTGTGCCTGCGCCGACGTCCTAACGATCGTCTGCGGCTCCACAACCTGTCGAACATGGCCGTGCGCCACAAGGTCAGGACGGTCGTCACCAACGATGTCCTGTTTCACGATCCCAGTCGCCGGCAGCTGCAGGACATCGTCACCTGCGTCCGCAATCGGACCACCATCGATAGCGTCGGCTTCGATCGTGAACGACATGCCGATCGGTTCCTGAAAGCGCCGGAAGAAATGCACCGGCTGTTTTCGGACTATCCGGAAGCATTGGCGCGCACCCGCGAAATCGTCGACCGCTGTCGTTTCGACATGAGCGAGCTTCAGTATCAATACCCGGAAGAAGCGCTTGTGCCGGGCCTCGACGCGCAGCAGTCGCTGACCAAGTTCGCCTGGGAGGGTGCTGCCGCTCGATATCCCGAGGGGATCCCCGACAAGGTCCGCAAGGCGATCCTGCATGAACTCGAACTCATCCGGGTGATGAAATACGCCCCGTACTTTCTCACTGTCTACAGCATCGTCCGGTTTGCCCGGTCACAAGGCATCCTCTGCCAGGGGCGGGGATCGGCGGCCAACTCGGCCGTCTGCTACTGCCTCGGGGTCACCAGCATCAATCCGGAAACCGGCGACCTGCTGTTCGAGCGTTTTGTCTCGATGGAACGCGACGAGCCGCCAGATATCGACGTCGATTTCGAGCATGAACGGCGCGAAGAGGTCATTCAATGGATCTACGAGACCTATGGCCGCTCACGCTCTGCCCTTTGCTCTACCGTTACCCGTTATCGTGCGAAGGGAGCATTGCGTGACGTCGGCAAGGCACTTGGGCTTCCGGAGGACCTGATCACCCAACTATCCTCCGGCGTCTGGGGCTGGTCGGAAGGGGTCGGCGAGAAGCAGCTTAAAGACAACAACATGAACACCGCCGACTACCGCCTGAAGCTGGCGCTCGATCTCAGCTCCCAGCTGATGGGCGCGCCGCGCCATCTCGGCCAGCATCCGGGCGGCTTCGTTCTGACGCAGGACAGGCTCAACGATCTGGTGCCGATCGAACCGGCGACCATGAAGGACCGCCAGGTAGTGGAGTGGGACAAGGACGACATCGAGGCGCTGAAGTTCATGAAGGTCGACGTGCTCGCTCTCGGGATGCTGACCTGCATGGCGAAATCGTTCGAGCTGCTGAAGGAAAACAAGAATATTCCGATGGGTCTGTCGGACGTTGAGCAGGAGGACCAAGCCACATACGCGATGATCCGCAAGGCCGATACGCTCGGCACGTTCCAGATCGAAAGCCGCGCCCAGATGGCGATGCTGCCACGCCTGAAGCCTCGGACATTTTATGACCTCGTCGTCCAGGTGGCCATCGTTCGGCCGGGACCCATCCAGGGGGACATGGTCCATCCGTATCTTCGCCGCCGCGAAGGCAAGGAGAAGGTCGAATATCCGACACCGGAGCTTGAAGCGGTGCTTGGTAAGACGCTGGGCGTCCCGCTGTTTCAGGAGAGCGCGATGAAGGTCGCGATGACTTGCGCGGGCTTTACCGCGGGTGAGGCCGACCAGCTTAGGCGCGCAATGGCCACCTTCAAGTTCACCGGCGGGGTCTCGAAGTTCAAGGACAAGCTCGTCGAGGGCATGGTCAGGAACAACTACACCCGCGAATTCGCCGAGAAGACATTCACCCAGCTTGAGGGTTTTGGCTCGTACGGCTTTCCCGAAAGCCATGCCGCGAGCTTCGCGCTGATCGCCTATGCCAGCTCCTGGGTGAAATGTCATCACCCGGATGTATTCTGTGCGGCGCTCCTCAACAGCCAGCCCATGGGGTTCTACAGCGTCGCACAGATCGTCCAGGATGCCCGAAACCATAGTGTCGAGGTCCGGCCGGTCTGCGTCAACCGCTCGCGTTGGGACTGCACGATGGAGCGGATCGGCAATTCCGACCGCTTTGCTGTTCGTCTCGGCATGCGTGTCGTCAAGGGACTGTCCACCAACGAAGCCGCGCGCATCATCCTGGCTCAGGCAGAGCAACCATTCGTCTCAGCCGACGACATGTGGCGGCGTTCCGGAGTGACGCCGTCGTCGCTGGTCAAACTGGCTGAGGCAGATGCTTTCCTGCCATCGCTGCAACTGGAACGGCGACAGGCACTTTGGGATATCAAGGCGCTGAGGGATGAGCCCTTGGAACTCTGGGCGGCCGCCGCTGAGCGAGAAGCCAAGGTGATCGCCGAGATGCAGGAGCCTGAAGTGGCGCTGAAGTCGATGACCGAGGGCAGGGAGGTAGTCGAGGACTATTCACACACCGGTCTAACCCTGCGGGCGCATCCGGTGTCGTTTCTTCGAAGAGACCTCGATCGGAAGGGTATTGTTACCTGCGCCGAAGCCATGGGTCAGCGCGATGGAAGATGGTTGTGGACGGCGGGTCTGGTTCTGGTGCGACAGCGGCCGGGATCGGCCAAGGGCGTCATGTTCCTCACGCTGGAAGACGAGACCGGTATCGTCAACGCTGTCGTTTGGCCCTCGCTCTTCGAGCGCCAGCGGCGGGTTCTGATGACCGCGAGCATGATGGCGATCAATGGCCGCATTCAGAGGGAAGGCGAGGTCGTTCACCTCGTTGCGCAGCGCCTGTTCGATTTCTCGAACGATCTGGCAAGCGTTGGGAACCGCGACGGCGGCTTCGGTGACTTCCCGCTTCCCCATGGTCGCGGCGACCAGGTCAAGCACGGAGGAGGACCTGATCCGCGAGACAATCCCAAGCCTGCCGTGCAGGCGCGCGACATCTATATCCCTGACCTCCATATCGATAACCTGAAAATCAAATCCAGAAACTTCCACTGAGGAGACCCGTGTGTCGCGTCTGTTTGCAGTCACCAAAAGCCTGGAGGAGATTGTCACGCATTTCGCCGTCGACATGGCGCCGGCGATTGAGGTGCCGAACGAAACGGTCGAAGGCACTCCCGGACTGATCGTCCTTGAGAAAGACGGGTTGAGGCTGTTGAAGTCGATCCCATGGGGCTTTCCGCGACAGACCCGCGACATGCGGCGCGAGGGCGGGCCCCCGAGCCGGATAGGTCTCGTCGCTGATCTCACCAATCCGCTCTGGGACCGCATCGTTGTCGATCCCAGATATCGTTGCCTGATCCCTTTGACACACTTCGCCAACCCCGACGGTGTCAAAGGGGCAAAAAACCGATCATGGTTTTCGAAGAACCGCCAACCCCTGATGGCCTGGGCGGGCTTCTGCAAGAACACCCCCGACTTCGGCCCGGTGTTCGCCGGCATGACCATGACCGCCAATGAGAAGATCAGGCCATTTAACGACCGCATGCCTGTTTTGCTAAAAGCCGAGGAATATGACCGCTGGCTTCACGGTTCGATCGAGGACGTCATCGCATTCCAGTTCCGCGAGCCGCCGTCATCCGATGACTTCGAAGTCCTCCATACGCGCGATCGCTGGCAAAGCGGCGTTTCACCCTCCAAGGCTTCACCGCGCCGGGACAACATGCTTATGTAGCCAAGGTTCGTGTTGAAAGGTCTGCCATATGTGCAACTTGTACACCGTCCGTCTTTCCGCCGCGGAAGTGGCCGCGCACTTTCGCGTGCCGAACCCGATGCAATCCAACGCTCCCGAGGAAGTTTACCCCGGCACGCCCGGGATGGTGGTGACGGAGAATGAAGGCGTTCGCGAGCTTCGCTCGATGGTGTGGGGATTTCCCCTGCGCCTGAAAACCATGAAGCCAGAGGCAAAGCCGAAGCCGGTCAACAATATAGCAGACCTTGCGAAAGGCATGTGGGTCGGCCTCGCTCGAAAACCGCAATGGCGATGCCTGATCCCGGTCACGGGTTTTGCCGAAGCAGAAGGCGAGAAGGGCCGGATGACGCGCACATGGTTTTCGCTCAAGGACCAGCCAATCTTTGCCTGGGCGGGGCTGTGGCGGGTCAGTGACGAGTGGGGTCCCGTCTACTCCGGCGTCATGACGGACGCCAATGAGGCGATCCAGCCGGTGCACAATCGCATGCCGGTTCTCTTGCATGCTGGCGAATACGAACAGTGGCTTCACGGTAGCTTCGATGATGCGCTCGCGTTCCAGAAGCGGACATTTCCGCCAGAGTTGGTGACGATGGAGCGGACAAGCGAGCTGTGGACGAAGAAGAAGGCCGCACCTGAGGCGCCGCTGCTACTTTGATGGCAGCTTTTTCCTGTCGATACCGGAATTGTCAACATGCGATGCCAATCACCAGGGCGCGCACGCGACCCTTCGATTGCTCATCCGAGGTAACAGGATGGCTCCATGGGCTCTCTATCATGGTCACACGAGAAGTCGAGCTGTCGTCAAATCAAGTGGGGCACCGCCTCGACGGGGCATCCTCGGACCTGATTGAAGGCTGAACAAACGGCCAAGGTGTCGGGATCACGACAAGATCCGCAACAGTATCATCAATGTTTGTCCGAGGCGGCCCACGGAGGCGTCCCATCCCGCTCTTGATGGATGGCTTCCTGTCCAGCCCCGGATCTCCGTCGATCAACCCGCTGACGGGGTCCGCTACGCAAGCGTGCGGCCACTCGGCTTTGCCTTCGCGGTGATCGCGACCGGTTCCGGACACTGACGGGAGCCATCGAGCGGGAATGGCCCGCTCCAAAGATGGAGCCTCAGATGAACACCGATCTTTCTCTCGCACAGAACCACGCCTTCCAGCTTTCCCGCACCCTGATGGTTCCAGTCACGCTGTTCAGGTCCGGCGACGAGTTCGGCGTTCTGCCGAGCGACGAACTCGATGACGAAGACGATCTGGAGATCGTGCATGAATACGTTCCGGGTGGGTCTCATTAAGACCCTTCACCTCCTGGTGCCGCTTGCGAGCGGCAGGCGGCAAGGGAAGCTGCGCCGCTGCTGGCATGTCATCTGGATCGGGCGCAAATCTGCAGATTGCCAGCCGCGCCCTTGCCTCCTTTGCTCTTCGCGGACCGTGAGAAATGGTCCCGCAAATTGCGGGAGAAAAGAGTCTGGAAAGAAGGGCGGCGCCAGGAGCGCCGGCAGAAGGATGGAAAAACAGAAACTGGAAGACCTGCGGGATCGTGTCCCGTGTGCCGTCGTGCTGGAGCAGGCAGGGTTCGCGGTCGATCTGAAGGAAAGCACACGGCGGGCAATCAAATACCGGCGCGACGGGGAGATTATTATCGTCATACACGGCGGCAGGGGATGGTTCGACCCGCTGTCCGAAGCAAAAGGCGATGTCTTCAGCCTCGTTCAGCACGTAGAGGGCTTCTTCTTTGTAGATGCTTTAAATCGTGTCGCGTCGCTGGTCGCGGTCGACTTGCGGGAGCCGGAGTGGCGACGCTCAAAGCGCGATGCAGCTCCTTCAGCATCCATCCGGGAGCGATGGGACGGCCGGCGAGAGCCATGGCGCGGGTCTATGACATGGCGCTATCTATCAACCGATCGAAACGTACCGAACAGGGTCATCCGGGCGGCTGTCGAGACCAACGTCCTGCGGGAGGGGCCTTACGGCGGTATGTGGGCGGCCCATGTCGATGACGATGGTGCCGTGACCGGCTGGGAAGAGCGCGGCCCGGACTGGCGGGGATTTTCGACTGGCGGATCGAAAGTGCTGTTCCGGCTCGGTGCCAAAGACGCCCTGCGCTTATGCGTCACCGAAGCAGCGATCGACGCCATGAGCCTGGCTGCATTCGAAGGACTGCGTGAGGGCAGCCTCTATCTCAGTACCGGCGGTGGTTGGTCGCCGACGACTGACGTCGCCCTCCGCAAGCTGGCCGCGCGTCCCGGCGCTGTTCTGGTCGCGGCCACCGATGCCAATAGCCAGGGCAAAGTTTTGCCGGCCGCCTTCGCGACATTGCCGATGAGGTGGGCTGCGACTGGTTACGGCTGAAGCCGCCGGCCGAGGACTGGAATGATGCGCTACGCGCTCGCGAGAAAGAAAGAAGCGAAAGAAGAATGGAAAGAGAGGGAGGACTGCCGCATGCCCGCCGGCCGCGTCAAGGGTGAAGCTTCGCCCGGCCACGCCGGCCCTTGACCCGTCCGGACGGAGAGGCGGCTTGAGGGGAGGGGTCAGGAAGGGCTGAAGAGAAGATGGCGACCATGAGGATCCGCCGCACTCGCGCCCGGACGAGGCTGAAGGAGCCCGCTCATGACCTTCTCTCCTATCCGAAAAGTTTATCAGGGTGTCGCCGATCGCCGGCAGATGTTCCGCATGTTCGATCGACACGCGCAGCGCCCGAACCGCTGGGAGGGCGATGATGGTGCACTCTACAGCGGCGAGTGGTTCGAGATCGGCCCGTCGTCGCACGACTATATGTTCGAGATCCTGCCGCCGCTCTGGACGCGCGGTGAGATGTTCGCCATGCGCGAATTCCTCACCGACAGCATCACCAGTGTTTTCTACACGCTGAAGATCGATGCCTGCATGCGGCATTTCCACGGTTATTGCGATCTCGCCGACAGGGGTTCGCCCGAACGGATGCGCGATGCGATTGTCGAGCGCGAAACCCGGCCCGTTCGGGCAATGACGCGCGAGGAACGCCTGGAGCACATTTGGTCGAGCACGACCGACGAGTATCGCGGCTATGCCGGTGAGCGTTGGCCAGACCAGGACCGCGGCAAGCGCACCTTGTTGTCCTACGGAGGACGCCAGGGCACGATCCTGAAGCTGCTCGAGTATCTCACCGAGGATGAGATCGCCGCCAAGCTTCCGGTGCATTTGCGCTTTCTGCCTGCCGCGATCGCAGCGTGAGGAGGATGCTATCCATGCTTTCCTTCCCGATCGAATCCGTACGGGCGGTGATCGCCCGCGGCCGCGCCGACGCAGAAGCCAATGGCGGGTTTCGAAATCCCCATTATGGCCTTCATCCCGGTCGCGACGAGCAGCCGGGCGTCTGGCTGGTGGGTGATCACGGTGTCTACCTGTGCTCGAACGGCAACTTGCCGGACGGCGAAAAGCCGTTCGTCGACTACGCGCTCGAATGCGACCCTCGCACCAACGACGACTGGTTCGAGGTGAAGCGCAAGACCTTTGGCGGAGATGACGGTGTGGAATTCCTCGATGCCGACCAGCTGGAGGCGATGATCGCTGCCACCGCGAACCCCAGGCATCTCGCCATCACCTTTGATGAGGACTCGATGGAACTCTTCATCATCGAGTGGTCGTAACCTCCCGTCGTAGCGGGATCCCCACCGTCAATCAGCGTCTGTTAGCCGCCCCAGTGGCGGACCGATAACGCGCGCTTTCACAAGGAGATTTGATCATGAGCAACGATCCCTTCACGATCGACATGTTTGGCAATACCGCTCTTTCGTCAGGACTTGGCCTTGGCCTGACCGCCTTCGGCAGTTTTGCGTCCGAGGCTGCCAATGACGACGATCCCGACCCCACACCGCCGGCACCCGCCTCGGCCATGCGGCCGCCTGTCGTCGTTCCGGCACCTGTTGCGCGCAAACAGGGCGACCGTCAAAACTTCTATTTCGAGGATGGTGAGGATCGCCGCCTGGCCGCCTCGCGGAAGGAGCGCGCTCGGTTGAACATCGCGGCCATTCTTTCCGCCGACCAACTGGAAAAACTAGACATCGCTGCGACACGCGAGCAGCAGAAGCGTCTGATCCGCTTCACCGGATTCGGCGCCGGTGAGCTTGCTAACGGCATCTTCCGCCGTCCGGGCGAGATAGATTTCCGGCAGGGCTGGGACGATCTCGGCAACTCGCTCGAGAGCGCCGTATCCGAGAGCGAGTATTCCAGCCTGTCGCGCTGCACCCAGTATGCCCACTTCACGCCGGAGTTCATCATCCGGGCGATCTGGGCCGGATTGCAGCGCATGGGCTGGCGCGGTGGCCGGGTGCTGGAACCGGGCATCGGCACGGGCCTCTTTCCGGCATTGATGCCTGAAGAATACCGTGACACGTCCTATGTCACAGGTATCGAGCTTGATCCTGTGACAGCGCGGATCGCTCGGTTTCTGCAGCCGAAGGCACGCATCATCACCGGCGACTTCGCCCGTACAGACCTGTCTGCGATCTACGATCTCGCCATCGGCAACCCGCCCTTTTCCGATCGCATCGTACGCTCGGACCGCGCTTATCGTTCGCTCGGCCTGCGCCTGCACGACTACTTCATCGCGCGGTCGGTCGACCTCTTGAAGCCCGGCGCGCTCGCTGCCTTCGTTACCTCGCATGGCACGATGGACAAGGTCGACACGACGGCGCGGGAGCATATCGCCAAAACCGCCAGCCTGGTCGCGGCCATCCGCCTGCCCGAAGGCAGTTTCCGTCGGGACGCCGGCACGGACGTCGTGGTCGACATCCTGTTCTTCCGCAAGCGCAAGGTTGGCGAGCCGGACGGGGACCAAACATGGCTCGATGTGGACGAGGTGCGCCCGGCCACTGAGGATGAGGGCGCGATCCGGGTCAATCGCTGGTTCGCCCGGCACCCCCACTGCGTTCTCGGCACCCACGCGCTGACCTCCGGACCGTTTGGCGAGACCTATACCTGCTTGCCCCGGGCCGGCGAGGATCTGGAAACCGCCCTTACCGCCGCCATTCAACACCTTCCGGCGGATCTCTATGACGGCGAGCCGACGCCCATCGATATCGATCTGGAGGATGAGCTCGGCGAGATCGTTGATCTGCGGCCGAAGGACAGGGCCATTCGCGAGGGCAGCTTCTTCCTCGACCGCACAAAGGGTCTGATGCAGATGCTCGAAGGCGCGGCCGTGCCGGTCACGGTGCGCAAGGGGCGCACCGGGGATGGCATCTCGGAAAAGCATGCCCGGATTATCTCGAAGCTGATCCCGATCCGCGACGCGGTGCGCGAGGTGCTGACGGCGCAGGAACTGGATCGCCCGTGGAAGGATCTTCAGGTCCGCCTGCGCATCGCCTGGTCGAGTTTCGTGCGCGACTTCGGGCCGATCAATCATACCACCGTTTCGATCCAGGAGGATGCGGAGACCGGCGAGGTCAAGGAGACCCATCGCCAGCCGAACCTTGCACCTTTCCGCGACGATCCCGATTGCTGGCTGGTCGCCTCGATCGAGCACTACGATCTCGAGACCGACACGGCGAAGCCGGGTCCGATCTTTTCCGAACGGGTGATTGCGCCGCCGGCTGCGCCGACCATCACATCTCCTGCCGATGCACTCGCCGTCGTGCTGAATGAACGTGGTTACGTCGATATCGACCATATCGCCGAACTGCTGCATCGCGATCCGGATGCGGTGATTGCCGATCTCGGTGATGCCATCTTCCGGAACCCGGCAGATGGCGCATGGCAGACGTCGGACGCTTATCTCTCCGGACCGGTGCGCACGAAACTTGCCGCAGCCATCGCAGCCGCCGAGCTCGATCCGGCGTTCAAACGGAATGTCAGCGCGTTGCGAGAGGTGCAGCCCGCCGATCTTCGGCCGTCCGATATCACGGCCCGGCTCGGCGCGCCATGGATCCCGGCCTCCGATGTGGTCGCCTTCGTCAGGGAGACGATGGGCGCCGAGATCAAAATCCACCACATGCCGGAAGTCGGGTCATGGACGGTGGAAGCGCGCCAACTCGGTTATATCGCGACCGGCACGTCGGAATGGGGGACGGACCGCCGACACGCGGGCGAGTTACTCGCCGACGCCCTGAACTCGCGGGTGCCTCAGATCTTCGACACCTTCAAGGACGCCGATGGCGAGCGCCGGGTGTTGAACGTGGTCGACACCGAAGCGGCTCGCGACAAGCTGCAGAAGATCAAGACCGCCTTTCAGACCTGGGTCTGGACTGATCCGGATCGTACCGACCGGCTGGCGCGGGTCTATAATGACCGGTTCAACAATATCGCGCCGCGCAAGTTTGACGGCAGCCATCTTCAACTTCCGGGCGCCTCAGGCGCCTTTACTTTGTATGGCCACCAGAAACGCGGCATCTGGAGGATCATCTCCTCCGGCTCGACCTATCTCGCCCACGCCGTCGGCGCTGGAAAGACCATTACCATGGCGGCGGCCATCATGGAACAGCGCCGGCTCGGTCTGATCGCCAAGGCGATGCTTGTCGTGCCCGGCCATTGCCTGGCGCAGGCGGCCCGCGAGTTTCTGGCGCTCTATCCCAACGCAGGGATCCTCGTCGCCGACGAGACCAATTTTACAAAGGACAAGCGCGCCCGTTTCCTCAGCCGCGCGGCAACTGCTGTCTGGGATGCGATCATCATTACCCACTCGGCATTCAGGTTCATCGGCGTGCCCTCGGCTTTCGAGCAACAGATGATCCATGACGAATTACAGCTCTATGAGGATCTGCTGACCAAGGTCGACAGCGAGGACCGCGTCTCGCGCAAGCGCCTCGAGCGGCTGAAGGAGGGACTGGAAGAACGTTTGCAGGGCCTTTCCACCCGCAAGGACGATCTTCTGACGATCTCCGAGATCGGCGTGGATCAGATCGTCGTCGACGAGGCGCAGGAATTCCGAAAACTCTCCTTCGCCACCAACATGTCGACGCTGAAGGGCATCGATCCCAACGGCTCGCAAAAGGCCTGGGACCTTTACGTCAAGTCGCGCTTCATCGAGACGAAGAGCCCCGGCCGCGCTCTGGTGCTGGCGTCCGGCACGCCGATCACCAATACGCTCGGGGAAATGTTCTCCATCCAGCGCCTGCTTGGCTTTGACGTCTTGCGCGAACGCGGCCTGCACGAGTTCGACGCCTGGGCGTCTAACTTCGGTGACGAAAAGACGGAGCTGGAGCTTCAGCCGTCAGGGAAATATAAGCCGGTCAGCCGCTTCGCCTCCTTCGTCAACGTGCCTGAACTGATCGCGATGTTCCGCGCCTTCGCCGACGTGGTGATGCCGGAGGATCTCAAGGCATATGTGAAGGTGCCCGAGATCGCCACCGGCAAGAGGCAAATCCTGACCGCCGCCCCGACGCCAGCGTTCAAGACCTACCAGCGGATCCTCGAAACCCGCATCAAGGCGATCGAGGAGCGTGATCGTCCACCGGAGCCAGGCGATGACATTCTGCTTTCCGTCATCATCGACGGCCGCCATGCGGCGATCGATCTCAGGCTCGTGATGCCGGCCATGGGGGATGAGCCGGACAACAAGCTCAATCTCCTGGTCCGCAATGCCCACCGGATCTGGCGGGAGACATCGGATATCACTTACATCCGTCCGGACGGCAAGCCATACGAGCTTCCAGGCGCGGCCCAGATGATCTTCTCCGATCTCGGCACGCTCAACGTCGAGAAATCGCGGGGCTTCTCGGCCTATCGCTGGATCCGCGACGAGCTCATCCGCATGGGCGTGCCGGCCTCCGAAATCGCCTTCATGCAGGACTTCAAGAAGACGGAAGCCAAGCAGCGCCTGTTCGGCGATGTTCGCGCCGGCAAAGTGCGTTTCCTGATCGGCTCCTCCGAGACCATGGGCACCGGCGTTAATGCTCAGCTCCGCCTGAAGGCGCTGCACCATCTCGATGTGCCGTGGCTTCCGTCACAGATCGAGCAGCGGGAGGGCCGCATCGTCCGTCAGGGCAACCAGCATGATGAGGTCGATATCTTCGCCTATGCCACGCAAGGGTCTCTCGACGCGACGATGTGGCAGAACAACGAGCGCAAGGCCCGGTTCATTGCTGCCGCGCTCAGCGGTGACACATCGATTCGCAGGCTTGAAGACCTCAACGAAGGGGCTGCCAATCAGTTCGCGATGGCCAAGGCTATCGCCTCCGGAGACGAGCGCCTGCTGCAGAAGGCCGGACTGGAGGCCGATATCGCCAGGCTCGAACGGCTGCGGGCCGCCCATGAGGACGACCAGTATGCCGTCCGCCGGCAGATCCGCGATGCCGAGCGTGAGATCGAAACTGCCAAGCGACGCATCGATGAGATCGGCCGGGATATCGGACGTCTGACGCCGACGTCAGGCGAAAGTTTCGCCATGACCGTGACGGGCAAGCCATATACAGAGCGCAAGGAAGCTGGACGAGCGCTGATGAAGGAAATCCTCACACTGGTTCAGCTACAGCAACAGGGCAAGGTCCAAATCGCCAGCATCGGCGGCTTCGACCTCGTCTACACCGGGGAAACGTTCGGCCGTGGCGACAACTACCACTACCAAACGCTGCTCCAGCGCACCGGAGCCGACTACGAGATCGAATTGCCGGTCACCGTCACGCCGCTCGGGGCGATCTCCCGTCTTGAACATGCGCTCGACGGTTTGGAACAGGAGCGGGAGCGCTACCGCCAGCGTCTGGGAGAGTATCGCCGCAGGCTGACGTCCTATCAATTCCGGCACGGCGCTGCCTTCGCCTTCGCTGATGAGCTCGCGGACAAGCGCCTGAAACTCCGGGAGGTCGAGGAAGCGCTCGCGAACTCGCTGCGCGACGACGCGGATGCCGACAGGGCGGCCGCTTAGCCCGTCTGTTGACGCAGCTCGTCAACCAGTTCCGGGTGACGGTCAAGGAGACGCAGCAACTGGCTGGTCGGGCCGCTCGGCTCGACCAGCCCGCGTTCGTACTTGTCGAAGGCGTTCTCTCCGACTTTGAGAATGCCTCCCGCCTCCCGCTGCGACAGGTTCAGTTTCTGTCGCACGCGTCGGATCGTGGTTGGTGAGGGAATACCCTCGACCTCTTCCTTCAGCGCGCGCAGGGCTGCATCCGTCACCTCCATGTCATCGCCGACATGAACGCCGTCATCGCCTATTTCCGGATAATAACCGGGCAGATCGACCGTCCTGCTCTTGCCCTTATAGGTCACAACGAAGGGGCGAACGTCGCGGAGCAGGACCTCACCGGTCTCCGGAGAGACCATCGTGTCGGGCAGTATCTTTTCTGCAGATGCCATCCTATTTCTCCTTGAACGACATGACCCGGAATTCGGTAATCACGTCCGCCTGGAATTTCACATAGAGCACGATGTCCTCGTTCGGCACTGGTACGTGATAAACGTCCTGCCAGACGCGATGATCGGCATTGGTCGTCATCGACTTGTAGAACATGCGCCGCTCGATCCCTCCGATCGTTGAAACGATGGCAGCGCGATCGTAACCGAGAGCCGCGGCATCACGAAGTGCTGTCGTCGTGATCGCCAGGGCCTGCAAAGACCCCAAGGCAGCTTTGATTGCTTCGAGGTCGTATGTCGGCCGCATCTTTTCCATGGCCTAATATGCCACCTTAATGGTGGCAGTTCAAGATGTCTGAGAAGAGACGGGGAAAGAGAACCCCCTCGCAGATCGGGCTTCCCGGCGACGCTGTCGCTCAACCGCCCCCTGCGCAACCCTGTCCGTCGTTCTCGCAAGGCTTCGCCCCGCTCGCCCTGACGGTCAGGGCCGCTCGGGCGCAGTTGCACCGCTCCAACCGCCCTGCGGTCCGGGAGATGTCTTCGGAAAGAGCTGAAGGCAGGAAGGACCGGCGAGGTGCCGGTTCCGATATCCCGGAAGGAACAGATCCCATGCAGATCCTAAAACTCGATCCCCGTGCGCTGAAGGACAATCCCGACGACGCGCGCCGCTCTAAATCCTCGCCGCAATCCGACGCGCTGCTGCTTGCAACGGTGAAGGCGGTCGGCATCATCCAGCCGCCGGTCATTTCCCCGGAAGTCGACGGCGGTAACGGCTACATCATCCAGGCCGGCCATCGCCGCGTGAAGCAGGCAATTGCGGCCGGGCTGGAAGAAATCACGGTCCTTGTGGTCGAAGCGGCCAACGACAATGGCGCCATGCGGTCGATGGTCGAGAACATCGCCCGCGAGCCGCTTAATCCCGTCGATCAATGGCGCGGCATCGAACGCCTCGTCGCGCTCGGCTGGACCGAGGAAGCGATCGGCGTGGCGCTCGCATTGCCGGTCCGCCAGATCAGGAAGCTCAGGCTCCTTGCCAACGTGCTTCCGGCCATGCTCGACCAGATGGGGCTTGGCGACATGCCGAACGAGCAGCAGTTGCGGACCATTGCCGCAGCATCGCTCGACGAGCAGAAAGAGGTCTGGAAGGCCAACAAGCCGAAGAAGTCCGAGCGGGCCGACTGGTATAACATCTCCCGCGCACTCTCCAAGACCCGCATGTTCGCCAGGGATGCGAGCTTTGGCGATGATCTCGCGAGCGCCTATGGCATCGAATGGGTCGAGGATCTGTTTGCGCCCGCCGACCAGGACAGCCGCTACACGACCAATGTCGAAGCGTTTCTGGGCGCGCAGCAGGAATGGATGACATCGAACCTGCCGAAGAAGGGCTCGATCGTCGAAGTGAATAACTGGGGTCAGCCGGAACTGCCGAAGAAGGCGGAGCGCGTTTACGGCAAGCCGTCGAAGTCCGACTATGTCGGCATGTATCTCGACCGCGACGGCAAGGTGCAGTCGGTTGCCTACCGGATGCCGGAAGAAAAGAAGAAAACAAAAGCTGGCTCGTCCACGACGGGCGCCGCCGAGGACCTCGACAACGACGCGATCGTCGATGCGCCGAAGTCCCGCCCGGACGTGACCCAGAAGGGACAGGACATGATCGGCGACTTCCGCACCGATGCCCTTCACGAGGCGCTCGGCCGCGCGCCGATCGAGGACGACACGCTGATGGCGTTGCTCGTGCTTGCCTTCGCCGGCCTCAACGTCCGCATCGATTCCGGCGCGAACGACAATGTGTTCGGTTCGAAGCGGTTCAAACGCCATGCCGCCGGGCTTATCGGTGAAGACGGAAAGCTCGCCTTCGACAGGGAAACACTGCGGGTCGCCGCCCGCTCGATGCTGATCGAGGTCCTGTCTTGCCGGCGCGGCTTGTCGAACAGCGGTGTTGTCTCGCGTATCGCAGGGAACGCTATCGGCGCCGACAGCTTCCTGCCCAATATGGGAAGCGAAGACTTCCTCTTGTGCCTGTCGCGTCAGGCGCTGGAAGCGGCGGCGAAGGAGGCGAATGTGCTTCCACGCGAGAAGGTCCGGGAAACTCGCTCCGCGCTGATCGACCATTTCAAGGAGGGTCACTTCGTGCATGCCTCGGCGCTATTTGCGCCGGATGCGAGCGAGATCGCCGATCTGCTGAAGCATGGCGACTATCTCGACATCGATGAGGCATCGGCCGACACGGATGCAACCGGGCCGGAGAATGACGCTACCGATGGCAGTGCAGTCGAGCCAAACCGTGCGAACGAGGATGGCGGAACTGTCGAAGACAGCACCGCAGATGAAGCGTCAGCCGAGAACGACGAGAGCCTCGATCCGTTCGATAACGAAGATACCTCTTCGGAGACTTTCGATCATGACGCCGACGAGGCCGATCCCGATGAGCAGGACGCTTACGGGATCGCGGCGGAATAGCCAACCCTCTCCAATCCTTCCGAATGATCTGCCGCCGCCGATGGTCTCCATCGGCGGCGGTTTCGTTTTCACTACCCCTCAAAACAGGGAGAATTTGCATGTCTGCACATCTCGCATTTTCCGCCGCGGTCGGCTTACTCGTTTCCTGGTCGGACGGCACACCGCGCCCGCCAGAGCGGCACAGCAAGAAGCTGGCCGTCTGGAAGACGCGCAACAGCTCCGGCCGTCTGATCCGGAAAGAGGCCTTTCGAAGCCTTGGCGGCTATACCGCGCCGGCGTCCTTTACGCTGCATGAGGGCGATATCGGCGGCCACGGCACGATCGTCGTTACCGTCCTGAGAACATTCGGCATCGACAGCACGCTCTCCTTCACCGTGAGCGAGCGCCCGTCGATCGGATCGGTCCGCGTCTTTGATCGACCCGGACCCTCGCATCACATGATCCATCTCGCTGCGAACCGGGAGGCGGCCGAGGTGTGGCTCAAACTCCACCGACATCCCAAGGCGGTTCTTGAAGAGGTGACAACCGACGAAGTCGCAGACGATCACGTCGAGGGAAGGGCAGCATGACGATGCCTCTGTCCCCAGAGAATACCGCCGGCTCTACCTCTGAATATTCAGGGGTGGAGTTCGGCATCAGCGCCGACGGTCTTCCCGTTGCCCGGATCGGCGAAATCACGCTGGCCATGCTTTCCTTGCCGGCGGGCGGCGGTTTTCTGGCAAGCGCTTGGCGCCACCGCCGTCCGCTTTGTGAGCTGACCCGCGCTGACTTCTATGGCCAGGAGGGCAACCTTGCCGACGAGGCTGCGTTCCGGGAGCGCGTGCTTGAGACGGCAGAGCAAAAGCGCGAGCTGGCTCTGCTCGAACGCGTGCAGACGCGGATGTCCTGCAGCACGCCATGGGGCGTTTCGCAAATCGCCACCGTCTATGCAGAAGGCATCGTCTCGCATGTCACTGCCGGTCACGGCGGCTTCAAGCTCTCGGCCGATCGCAACAGCAAGGTTCATCCGATGCTGCGGGCGGAGGGCGGCTGGTACGAAGAGGACTGCACCTGGTCGATCGTGGCGTTCACCTATCCGCAGTTCTTCACGTCCTATGAGCGGCGGAGCGCGGAAAGGCATCTCAAGAATTGGTGGCCGGAAGCCTGGGAAACAATCTCCGGCGAGGTCCTGCTGCCGGGCGAATCCCGAGCGAATGATCGCAAGGCGTTCGAGCTCGCTCATGCTGACGATTGGGTGGTGATCTCTGCCCTCAGATCCGATCATCATCCCGGCATGACCGAGGTGATCGCCACCCGCGGCGGCAAGCGAGACCATCATGTCGACGAGCGCCGCTTTCTGGTTCCATCCGCCGAATATGAGGTCGGACGCTTCGGCTTCGTGATCGATGAAGCACGTCATGCTGCCTATGACGGCCCTTCCAGCTTCGCCTCGTGGGCGGGGAGGAGCGCGGCATGACAACGATCAGTCCCCATCCTCTTCTCGCCCGTATGCAAGCATCGCGGCGCGATACGCGACATCATCTCGATCTGGTGCTGCGACAGATTGCGGCCCGTGCCGAGCGAGTGACGGTCACGCAGAAGGCGAAGTCCAGCGGCCGTACGCACAAAAGGTCAGGGTCACGCTGGACGCCCTCCGACGAACGGCTGTTCCAGTCTCATCTCCAGGCATTGGAATTCCAGCGCCGGGGCGAGATCGAGGCGTTGTCGCGCAAGCTCGCCCGGCAGGATGCTGCGATCGCCGCTCTTAAGGCGAGGCTGGAACCACGTGCTGACATCAACGAGAGGAATGCGGCATGGCCCGCTTTGTCATTGAACGAGCTACCGTCTGCCGACCTACCGCCATCGCGTTTATGACGCGGCAAGCCTTGGCGATGGCGGGGGTTGACCCGATGTGTGGAAAACGCCACGACAAGCTTCCGCCCCTCACCGGGCAGGAGGAGGCCGCACTGCAGGTCTGCGCGGCCCGGCATGGGCGCTCATGGAAGCGCATCCTTAATTACGCTTGGATGGGCGAGGCGCCCTATGACGACGGTCAGGTACTGCGTAAGCTTCGCAACACACATGGACCGACGTGGCTGGATCGCTACAGACTACCGAAGCGTCCGGTTGTTCTGAGGCGCTGAGGGTTCTGACTGCTAGGCCGTGAACCATAAACTTGCGGGGATTGTGCTGGCCGAGCTAAGGTGCGTTCGCCCTTAGCCAAGCCGGGAGGCAAGACTTGGCGAGGGGATCAGCTGGGGCCCCGAGAGGAGCAGATGGATTTCTCCCTCCCAGCACCAGCTTGCGCAACGTGGCGCTAACTCATTCAGCATTCGTATGATCGCACACAAACTCGGCGTGCAGGACAAGTCCCATGGTCTCATCGTGGTGACAATCAACTCGTTGCATTGTCGGTAAACCGTATCGATCGGACGAGGGCGGCCTACTTCCCGGGTTCATCGGGCAGTCGCTGACCGTTCGTCATGTCGTGCCGATAGACTTCGGATCGGCGGCGATAAAGGCGGCTGCATTGAGGTGGAACCGGTGCATCCTGCATGAGATCCCTCGCGGTGCTGACATCTGGTGTCGGCCCCCTGGCCGGCCTGCCCTCCGGTTTTGCTGCGGTCTGAACCAGCGCCCGTCCGGTTCAAGGCCGCTTTGCGCCGCGGGGCGGCCGGTCATGCCGCTCTCGACAAAACAGCCATACGGGCTTCGCAGGTCTGGGAGACCCGCTTGTCCGCATGACTGCTTCGCTCGATCTGGCCCGCCCGGACCCTGAACCGTCCGGCTTGCGCCGGTTCTTTTCGACCGCACCGAAGGACAGACCGGCCAAGGGGCCGGAACCGCTTCGGCGAACCGAAAGGAAACCCCCATGGCAAAGTCCGCTACCTCTCCCCGCCAGCCTAACCGTACCACCGCCCGCGTCGTACAGCTCCGCAAAGGCGCCACCATCGAAATGGTCCGCCTGACATGCCCCGATGAAGCGCAGGCGCTGCGCATCGCCGAAAGCTTCGGAACCGCCATCCTTGACAGCGACGGCATCCGCGACATGCACGAGCGCCTGATCATTGAGACTGCGACCGGCCTCTCCGAGGGCCTCGGCGAACGGGCGATGCAAATCCATCTCCAGCGGATCGTCGGAGCCTATGTCGGATCGGCCCATGGCGCTGGCCAGTTCTACAGCAAGGCCGTTACCGAAGCTCGCGATGCGACCGCCAAGAGTGCATCAGAGGCTCGCGACGAGGATCTCGACGGCCCGGTTGGGTACGACAGCGCCGCCCAGCGCAAGCGCGAGTTCGCAGCCGACATGGGCATCCAGGCCCACGCGCTGCGCCTGGCCGCTGAAGGCGCCGTCGCGGCTTACGAACAGATTGTCGGCGAAGCGTGGAAGCCCTTTGATCGCCCAGTCGGCAATCCCGGCCAGACGCTCGACCGCAAGGCGGCCGAGGCACAGATGGACGCTCTTGGCTGAGACGTCTCCGGCGGAGCATCTGGCTCCGCCGTTTCGTGACGAGGCCGCCTCACTCCGAGGCGGCCATTTTTTGTGTCACTGCCGGAGCGACGCTCACGGGGATAGAAAAGGAAGATGAAGAGAGAACGGAGCGCGGCATTGCGGTCCCGTCCCGTTCGTCGGACCTGCAGGAGCCGGCGGCAAGCCGCAACGGCTGCGCCGTCCTCCACATACGTTCCGGCCGTTCCGGTGCGCATTCCGCCGATCGCTCCTGCTTACGGCCCTCCGCGACGGGGCCGCGATGGGCGCGGCCTTCAGACCAAGGAGGTTTGGACATGACAAGGAAATCAGAAAACACGCGCAGCGATATCTACGCCCGCATCACGGACAGGATCGTCACTGACCTGGAAAAGGGCGTCCGCCCATGGGTGCAGCCGTGGAGCGCGGCCAATCTGACCGGCCGAGTTAGCCGGCCCCTACGGCATAACGGCCAACCGTACACAGGCCTCAATGTTCTCCTTCTGTGGTCGGAGAGCGTCGCCAGCGGTTTCAGGTCGCCGACATGGATGACGCTGCGCCAGGCAAATGAACTCGGCGCTCACGTGCGCAAGGGCGAGAGCGGCGCGACCGTCGTCTATGCCAGCCGCTTCACCAAAACCGGGATAGACGCGAGTGGTGGCGAGGTTGAACGCGATATCCCGTTCCTCAAAGCGTACACGGTCTTCAATTGCGATCAGATCGATGGTCTCGCAGATCACTATTACCGCTGCCCTGACCCAATCGCCAAACCACTCGAGCGCATCGAATATACCGATCGCTTCTTCGACAACACGGGCGCTGTTGTCCGATACGGCGGCGACAAGGCCTATTATTCTCCCGCGACCGACCACATCCAGCTGCCGCGGCCCGAACAGTTTCGCGACGTGGCCTCGTTCGTTGCCACGAGAGCACACGAAACCTTGCATTGGGCAGGCGGTCCCGCGCGGCTGAACAGGGATCTCAGCCGCTACCATAAGGACCGTCGCGAACGGGCATTCGAAGAAATGCTGGTGGAATTGGGCTCAGCGATGCTGTGTGCCGATCTCGGCATCGTGCCGGAGCTTGAACCCCGCCCGGATCATGCCGCCTATATCCAGAGTTGGGCCGAAATCCTCGGCTCCGACAAGCGCGCGATCTTCAATGCGGCGGCGCATGCGCAGCGCGCTGTCACCTATCTGCATGACCTTCAGCCGGAAGCGACCGCCGCGCAGGAGGCTGCTTGACGCTTCATGATCAGAGCTTTGCAGGAAAGGGCGTGTGGCGTCTAAGGGTGGCATACGGGCGGCTTGGCCACGGATACCGGCCATTGCGGAAGGCATGCCGCCTTCTGCGGACCTCTGCCGTAAAACACGCCGGCCCAGCCAGTCCCTGAAGTCCGAAACTACCTTCCGTGCCGGCCAACCGGTGCGGTGTGGGCGCTGAGGGCTGGGCGGGATCGCATGCAAACCGAAGTCCTTGCCGGCAGAATGAGGCGCCATCCAGTCGACGATGAGCTCGATTGTCGAACGGTCGGTAGTGCAGACCCATCATTCGGCGAGGGGTTCGAACGGAACGGCACGACCGCAGCCGTGACGGGGTATGAGCATGGTGCCATAACGATCGTGCCGGCAGCGCGATGCTGGTGAACTCACCGGTAGGTCTCTCGGCATGTCGTGCGCGATCCGGTTCGGCTGGCCACACCCACGCAGACCTCGATGGATCTGGTGTGACCGAAGGACGCCTTCGTCTCGACCGCCTTGGCCGCAACGGCCATACGCAACTTTCTTCCCCTGCGAACAGGTTCGCATTCCTCGCGGGCCAAGAAAGCCGCTCCCGGCCATCCTCCGCTTCGTTCCGGCCCCGTTGGGGTGCGGCGTCGATCGCCGTCGGTCTTAACACCGTCATCGAGGACGCGATGGGCGCGGCCCGAGCAAACCGGAAAGGTTACAACAATGGCAGTCATCGGCGAATTCACCACCAACGGCAACAACTCCATCATCGGCAACGTGCGCACTCTCACCGTTAGCATGAAGGCCCGCCTGAACCCGATCGAACGCGTCTCGCGCGACGCTCCGGATTTCCGCATCACCGCCAGCAACGGCGTCGAGGTCGGCGCCGGCTGGAAAGCGGTCTCCAACGACGGCGAGGAATACATCTCGGTCAAGCTGGACGATCCGAGCTTCAACGCCCCGATCACTGCAGCCCTTTGGCCGAGCGAGAAGAACGGCGAATACGCCCTCATCTGGAACCGCCCGAAGCGGGAGGCCTGATCACCCCGAAGAGCTTCGCCGAAAGGCGGGGCTCTTTTCCGTCCCATTGAAGAAGCCGGGCGCAGGCATCGAGCCTGCTTCCGGCTTTTTCGCTGCCATACGGGAGGTGGGAACTGCTCAGTTCGTCCAAGGGTGCCATGGCGAATCGAAGGCGTCCAGCACGAGCGGCGCCTCCAATTTGCTCCTCCCGCCTATGGCGGCTTCCGCAAATCGACTCCTCCACTCGCCGCCTCTGGCGGTCGCGTCCCGCGCTGCTTGACCCCTCCGTTTCGCCATGACGCGCGGCGCCGTCTTTCACAAACGTCAAGGAGACGACGATGACGATTTCTCTCGAAATGCAACGCGAAGAGCTCAAGGCCGAACTCAGGAACACCTGCGATCCGGCTGAGCGTCGCCAGATTGCGGCGGAGCTGGAGATGGTACAGGCCGAGATTGCAGCCATTGAGGCCGAGCAGGACGGGCGCATCAGCGTGGAGCCACCGTTTTGAGGGGAGGCGTCGAACGACTTCGTGTGCGTCACTTGCTGCCGAAGATCTCGTGTCGATCTCATTTCATCGACATCAGGGATGGTGCGTCCCGGACGTCTGGCCGCAACCTGATGACGCCAGAATTTTCCCCGCCTGTGGCTCCTCGCGCATCAAAATTCAGGCGCCCTCAGGTCCTCCGCTCCGCTTCGGCCCTATGGGTGCAGCTCTCCTTTCCGGTTCGCTCTTCATCCCCGCAATGAAATGCAATCAACAGGAGATCCATGATGCAACAGCTCGCAAAATTCCTCAGCGCCACCGGCCGCCGTCTTCGCACCCTTGGCAAGGTCGTCAGTCACCTCTTCCGCAAGGGCAAAGTCGGTTTGAAGATCGCGATTAAGATCCCCTTCTTCGCCGATGTCGAGCTCAACATCGAGACCGAATGGGAACGGCGCGGGTGAGCGCCGACGGGCTCGGCCTTAACCGGCCGAGCCCCCTAGCACCAGGGCTCGCGACGACCCGTCCAGGTCCGGGCCAGTCCTTCCGAGACCAGGACATCGCCGAGGCTATGGCCATTTCGAACGAGAACTCGCAGCGCCCGACCGTAGCGATCCTTGTCACGACCCGGCCATGCTCGCATTTCGAATGGACCCTGGTTGACCAGTTGGATCAATCGCTCGGTCGCTCGGTTTCCAAGAGCAAGTTCCGAGGCGCATTTCGGCTCGCTGATCTCAGGTGCGTCGATGTCGGCGACGCGGACTTTCGTGCCATCGATCCACAGTGTGTCGCCGTCGATGACGCAGGCGATCCGGTGGCCGCCCGTGCATTTCTCAAACACTGTAGCGGGCATATTCGGTGCGGCCAGTGTCATCGACGCAGCACTGGCCGTGAGCGCCATGGTGCTCAGGACGCCGAGCACCATGGCGGGCATGGTGAGGTCGCGCTGCCTTCTCTTTTTCCGGAAGAAATGCCGGAGACCGTGTGAATATGCCAAACGTCGAATGCTCCAGTTTCATCGTGGTCGATGTGTGAATCTTGGCCGGTGTTCTGCGAGAGATTGCCCATCTTCAATGATGGGCTGCCGAAGGAGTGACCCGATATCCGCGGCTTCGTTTCTGTCGTAGAAGATCGAGGAAGGCTGCGACAGCATCACGCTCACAGGCGAAATGCTGAACCTTCATCTGGCCCTGCGCTCCGATCCGGCCCCAGCGGCGTGTCAGGGATACCTCCCCGAACAGATTGGGCTCGATCGTCATGGCATAGAAGCGCGCCATATTCTTGGCCTCATCCGTGCGTTCGACATAGAGCTGATAGGGTTGAAGGAGCATGGCAGCATATTCGCTCGACCACCAAGTCTCGTCCAACGAGAGATATGAATCGATCGCGTCTGACCGATTCATTTCTGTGAAGTTCGGGTGAACACTATGGGCGGTCCGCCTGCGGCGTTCAGCTCTATTCGCCAAAGCGAACGAAGCCCAGCGGTCTTCGCCCATCCGGGTTAAGATCTTTCCGCAAACGCCAAGCGGGATCAGTGCGAACGGACGTCGATCAATATCCGAGGAAGCTGAGGACATCGCCCCCATTAAATTCTCCGTAGTTGTCGGGAAGAGTAATGACTTCCCCACTATCCTTGTCGATCAGCGAGCCGTCGGCTTCGCGTGCAACTGCCGTGATGCCGTGCCTCCGGCATTCCTCGATCGCCTCGGCCACTGTTACCTGTGCTTCGCACGCTTCCCAATACATCATCCATGTGTCCTCTATCTATCGCACGACCGGTTCGTCCGTGGGGGAAGAGTTCTTGTGAAAGCGGTTCTCCCCGGCGCAGGCCTTCATGTCCTCGCGCCGGAACCAGATGGCGCGGCCACAGCGCAGCGGGGGATTGCCTGATGTGAAGACGATCTGCTCGTCCGCGCGCATGCGCAGCACCTCGTGCGGCAGGATCAGCGGCCGGCGGCTGAGCTGCTTCGATCGAGATCGTGATGATCCCTTCATTCCGGACGATCTGTTTGTCTGGTCCACTTCGACCGTGGTGTCGCCGCAACGCTTCGAGATGTAGTCAGCCGTATCGGGATCGTTGATCGCAGAAAAAGAAATCCAGGACGCGGACTCGAACCACTTGCTCGTCGCATCCCGGCCGCCATAGGCCTCGCGCATTTGGCCGAGTGACTGGAAGATCAGGGTGAGCGTGATGCCGTATTTGCGGCCGGCGTCACGAGCGGTTTCGAGGATGCGCAGATAGCCGAGACGCGCCACCTCGTCGAGCAGGAACAGCGTGCGATCCTTCACGTCGCCGTTGCGGTTATAGATGGCATTGAGCAGCGAGCCGATGACGACACGGGCGAGCCCCGGATGAGCTTCCAGCACTTTCAGATCGAGCGCAATGAAGATGTCGGTCCCACCGGCGGCAAGATCGTCGGTGGAGAAGCTGTCGCCAGAGACGAGGCCGGAATAGTTCGGGTAGGAGAGCCAATGGGTTTCCTTCACCGCATTGGCATAGACACCGGAAAACGTCTCCGGCGTCATGTTGACGAAAACGGCGACATTCTCCTTCACGAAGTCGGAATCCGACTGTTCGTAGATTCGCGTCAGCCGCTCGCGGAGCTTCGGCTCCGGCTCGGAGAGATTGGCACGGACGCGGCGCAAGGTCTGGTCTTTTTCATCCGTATGTCCTGAAAGGCAGACATCGGCGATGAGCGCCGTCAGAAGCTGCATCGCCGATGCCCGGAAGAAGTCGTCGCGGGCGGACGCCGTGCGCGCATTGTCGGTCATGATCCATGTTGCGACAGCGACGATATCCTCTTCCTTGGTATTGCCGTGACGGCCAATCCAATCCAGCGCATTGAAGCCGACACCAGATGCGGCGGGATCGAGCACGACCACCTTGCGGCCGGCCTTGCGCCGGTGTTCGATCACCATCGGCGCGACCTCGCTCGACGGATCCAGCACAACAAGGCCGCCGCCCCATTTGAGCGCGGTCGGGATCGTCACAGAGGTCGTCTTGAAGCCGCCGGAACCGGCAAAGACGATGCCGTGCGACGAGCCAAAGGAGCCGTCGAAGCAGAGCAGCGGCGACTTGCCGCCTGCGCCCCAGCTTTGCGGTTCATCGGAGCGGAACGGCAGAGTGGCAACGCTGTCGCGATCGACACGATAACGTTCGCCGATAACGATACCGCCTGCTTCTGGAAACAGGTTTGCGGCTTCGGGCAGTTTCATCCAGTCGGCCTCGCCATGCACAGCGCGTTTGCCGCCGATGCGGCGCGGTCCGGACGCCGCGAACGCAGCATTGCCTTTCAGCGCAACACGCAAGGCGAAGATACCGCTGAAGAGTGCTGCGGCAGCACCCACCATCGTCGCCGGGTCGCAATAGGCGAGAACCGACCGTCCCGCCGGAACGTTTCCGGCGATACCGGCAAGCCGGACGATCTCGCGCACCACGGCGATGACGACGGTCACGGCGTTTCCGGCAAGCACGCTCCCGCCGGCCGCCTTGATGTTCGCGGAACCGTTGACGGCGAACAGCGCGATGGCGCCGATCGCGGCGGCGGCGACACAGGGCAGGGCGAGCCCGACGCGGCCCAGCATCAGCTTCGCCTGCGCCGATGCTCCGAGCGCCGCCAGCCGATGTTCCATGCCTGATGCCAGGATCATAGCTGCGACCATGATTGCCGCGGGCAGGATTGCCAGAAGCAGCCTATTCGCCGTCATCACCGAAGGCCTCCGCGCCGATTGCCATCATTCGAGCCTTCTCCATCTCGTCGCCCTTGATCCGCCTGCCGGCGTCGATCAGCAGGCCGAGCAACAGAGCACGCTTTTCGTAGCGCAGCCCGGCCTTGACGATCAGGCCACCGAGTTCGATTTTTTCCCGCGTGTCCTTTTTGCGCGCATCCGATGTCATCGCCTTTGCCATCCGCTCAAGCCTCACCAGGCCCGCTCGCATCCGCGCCAAGCGACTGCGTCGCGGACGCCCCGCTTGCGGTCCTGCTATCTCCGGCGTCTCTCTTCCCGGTCGCACTCCCTTTGCCTCCGCGAAACCGTTTGGCGATTTCCTCGAACGCGGCCTGAAGCTCTGCCTCGTCAATCTCGATTTCCCCGAGACCGGCCTTCAGTGCGATGCGGCCGATGCGTTCGGCCTCACGGGTCTCGGCCTGCTTCAGCTGGTCCTGCAATCTGGCGATTTCTTCCCTGATCCTCGATGATGGCTTCTTCATTCCGGTCGCTCCTTCGGCGTTTGGGCGTTGCACTTGCGACGCCCAGATTCTTCCGGATGTGCCTGAATTGAAATCTGCAGATCTGCAGATCGCCAAGAGCGATGCTTTTGTGAATGATCCCGCCGTTCCGAAGGAATGGCTCCAAGGGCGCAATTATACGTCGCGATGCGACGCGTTGCTTTTCGGTCCGATGAGACCGGGCTCTACCGCCACTCTCGACGAACTTGGTTCTAACCGGAGCGTTCTTCGACGTGGCCATCGCCCATTTCTCAGCCAGCATTGTCAGCCGCGGCTCCGGCCGCAGCGTGGTGCTGTCTGCGGCCTACCGGCACTGCGCGAAGATGGAATTCGAGCGTGAGGCCCGCACCATCGACTACACCCGCAAGCAGGGCCTGCTGTACGAAGAGTTCTTACTCCCGGCCGAAGCCCCAAAATGGGTCCGCTCGCTGATCGCCGACCGCTCGGTTTCCGGTGCCTCTGAAGCCTTTTGGAACAAGGTCGAAGCCTTCGAGAAACGTGCCGACGCACAGCTGGCGCGCGATCTGACCATCGCGCTTCCGCTGGAGCTGTCCGCCGAGCAGAATATCGCCCTGGTCCGGGATTTCGTCGAGAAACACATCCTGGCGAAAGGCATGGTCGCCGACTGGGTGTATCACGACAATCCCGGCAATCCGCATATCCATCTGATGACGACGTTGCGGCCTCTCTCCGACGACGGGTTCGGGTCGAAAAAGGTTGCTGTTGTGGGCGAGGATGGCCAGCCGGTGCGGACGAAGTCCGGTAAAATCCTCTACGAACTCTGGGCCGGTTCGACTGATGACTTCAACGTCCTGCGGGATGGATGGTTCGAGCGGCTGAACCATCATCTTGCACTCGGCGGCATCGATCTTCGCATCGATGGGCGCTCCTACGAGAAGCAGGGAATTGATCTGCAACCTACCATCCATCTCGGCGTCGGCGCCAAGGCGATCGAACGCAAGGCGGAGAGCCGGGGCGTTCGGCCAGAGCTAGAACGGATCGAGCTGAACGAGCACCGACGTTCGGAAAACACCCGGCGGATCATGCGCAATCCCGCCATCGTGCTCGACCTGATTATGCGAGAAAAGAGCGTCTTCGACGAGCGAGACATCGCCAAAGTCGTACATCGGTACATCGACGATCCCGCTGTTTTCCAGCAGCTTATGATCAGGATCATCCTGAACCCGGACGTGTTGCGGCTGCAGCGCGACACGATCGATTTTGCGACGGGTGCGAAGTTGCCGTCGCGTTATTCGACGCGAGCGATGATCCGGCTGGAAGCGACGATGGCGCGGCAGGCAACATGGCTGTCGGAGCGGGAGGGAAGGGGCGTTTCCCAATCCGCTCTTGATGCGACGTTCCGTCGGCATGAACGGCTGTCCGACGAGCAGAAAGCGGCGATTGAGCGCGTAGCCGGCCCAGCCCGTATCACCGCGGTCGTCGGGCGCGCCGGGGCCGGTAAGACCACGATGATGAAAGCTGCACGCGAGGCGTGGGAACTGGACGGATACCGCGTCGTTGGCGGTGCGCTCGCCGGCAAGGCGGCCGAGGGTCTGGAAAAGGAAGCCGGCATCGAGAGCCGGACGCTTGCGTCATGGGAGCTGCGCTGGAACCGTGGCCGGGACGTTCTGGACGACAAGACGATCTTCGTCATGGACGAGGCCGGCATGGTTGCGTCGAAGCAGATGGCTGGGTTCGTCGATGCCGTGGTTCGGGCCGGCGCGAAGATTGTGCTGGTGGGTGATCCCGAGCAGCTTCAGCCGATCGAGGCGGGGGCTGCCTTCCGCGCCATTGTCGATCGCATTGGCTATGCCGAACTCGAAACTATCTATCGTCAGCGCGAGGACTGGATGCGCAAGGCCTCGCTCGATCTCGCGCGCGGCAATGTCGACAAGGCTTTGAGTGCTTATGGTGCCAACGTCAGGATTACGGGCGAGCGCCTGAAAGCCGAAGCCGTCGAGAGATTGATCACCGATTGGAACCATGACTACGATCGAACGAAGACGACGCTGATCCTCGCCCATCTGCGCCGCGACGTGCGCATGCTCAATGTCATGGCCCGCGAAAAACTCGTCGAGCGCAGCATCGTCGGCGAGGGTCATCTGTTCCGGACAGCTGACGGCGAGCGCCGTTTCGATGTCGGTGACCAGATTGTCTTCCTGAAGAACGAGGGATCGCTCGGGCTCAAGAACGGAATGATCGGCCATGTCGTTGAGGCTCAACCGAACCGCATCGTGGCTGTGGTCGGCGAGGGGGATCATCGGCGGCATGTCGTTGTCGAACAGCGGTTCTACAATAATCTCGATTACGGCTACGCCACGACGATCCACAAGTCTCAAGGAGCGACGGTCGACAGGGTCAAGGTGCTCGCTTCCCTGTCCTTGAATCGGCATCTGACCTATGTGGCGATGACCCGCCATCGGGAGGATCTGCAGCTCTACTATGGGACAAGATCCTTCTCGTTCAACGGTGGGCTGGCCAAGGTTCTCTCCCGAAGGAATGCCAAGGAGACGACGCTCGATTACGAGCGCGGCCAGCTCTATCGAGAGGCGCTGCGCTTTGCCGAGGCCCGTGGTCTGTCCATCGTTCAGGTCGCTCGTACGGTGGTACGCGACCGGCTCGATTGGACGCTGCGCCAGAAGGCGAAACTCGTCGATCTCGGCCAGCGTCTTACTGCCTTCGCCGCGAGCCTCGGCATTTTCCAAATCCCTGACACTCAAACGAGGAAGGAGGCCGCACCCATGGTCGCAGGCATCAAGACATTCTCCGGCTCTGTTGCCGATACGGTCGGTGACAAGCTCGGAGCAGATCCTACCCTGAAACGGCAATGGGAAGAAGTCTCTGCACGTTTCGCTTACGTCTTTGCCGATCCCGAAACCGCCTTCCGTGCGATGAACTTCAATGCGGTTCTTGTGGACAAGGAGATGGCGAAAGAGGCTCTGTGGAAGCTCGAGGCGGAGCCGGCTTCGATCGGCCTGCTGAAGGGCAAAACCGGCATTCTCGCCAGCAAGGCGGATCGGGAGGCGCGTCGTATCGCCGAGGTCAATATACCGGCCCTGAAGCGGGAACTTGAGCAGTATCTTCGGATGCGCGAAACGGTCACGCAGAGGCTGCAAACGGACGAGCAGGCCCTGCGTCAGCGGGTTTCGATCGACATTCCAGCTCTGTCGCCGGCAGCCCGCGTCGTGTTGGAGCGGGTGCGCGACGCCATCGACCGAAACGATCTGCCAGCGGCAATGGCATATGCGCTCAACAATCGGGACACCAAGCTCGAAATCGACGGGTTCAACCAGGCTGTTACCGAGCGGTTCGGGGAACGCACGCTATTAAGCAACGCTGCCCGTGAACCCTCCGGAAAACTGTACGAAGAGCTCTCCAAGGGCATGAAGCCGCAACAGATGGAGGAGCTCAAACAGGCTTGGCCAGTGATGCGGACAGCGCAACAACTGGCGGCCCACGAGCGCACCGTTAATTCTCTAAAGCTGGCCGAGGAACAGCGTCTAACCCAGCGCCAGACGCCGGTGCTGAAGCAATGAGGCACAGGCGGATTCTCCTGTTTCTGGCGGGCGCCGCCGGCGTCATGTCCGCACTGGCGGCGACTGCGATCACGGGCGGCTATCAGCTGAACCTGACCCCAAGCGAGCCGCTCGGCCTCTGGCGTATCGAGAAGCTTCAACGTCCGGTCTCTACCGGCGATCTTGTGTTTTTATGCCCGCCCACCACAGCCGTGTTCACAGAGGCGTGGCGCCGCGGATATCTGCGGCGGGGGCTTTGCCCCGGCGGATTTGCGCCGCTGATCAAGACTGTCGCAGCGCTTCCTAGGCAGCTTGTCGAAATTAACGATCACGTGCTCATCGATGGTCGTCCGGTTGCCGCATCGTCTGTGCGGCGCACTGACGGCGAGGGCAGAGCGCTCATGCCTGATGCCGGCGGTGTCGTGCCGCCCCATCATCTATTTCTTCACTCACCCTTTGCGAGCTCCTATGATTCCCGATATTTTGGCCCGGTTCCGGATGCCGGTCTTCTCGGCCTGGCGCGGCCGGTCCTCACCTTCGATCCCTGATCGCGGTGACAATCATCCGACTGATCGCTGGAAATCCATGCCTCTGATCATCGCGCCCATGGCCTGTGGGTGGGTCGGCTGGAGCGGTGAGGTGCTTCTCCTGCCGCTCGCCATGTTCTTTCCTTTGCTCTGGGCGATGGCGCCGTCACGCTCGATCGCAGCACTTGTGGCGGCGAGCTATTTCCTGGCCGCCTCTCGTGGGTTGCCGCAGGGTGTGAATAACTTCTATAGCGCCAATCTCTGGCCGGGTCTGGGGCTTTGGCTTGCTGCATCGGTGTCGTTCACTGGCGTGCATGCCGCCCTCTGGACGAAGCGTCATGGTACATTTGCAGTCGGGAAGAGGGGCGGCGGGTGGGCGATGCCGCTACGCCATCTTATCGTGATCGTGCTTATGGCGCTGCCGCCCTTTGGTATTACTGGGTGGGCGCATCCTCTGACGGCTGCAGGCGTGCTATTTCCCGGCTGGGGATGGTGGGGTCTGTGCGCGATGGCGACCGGCCTGCTCATCATGACGACAAGGCTTTGGCCGGCCGCAGCCATCATCCTTGCGGGATTCTGGCTCTGGTCCGCCGCGACGTGGACGGAACCGAAACTACCTGATGCGTGGAGGGGCGTCGATCTTCAGGTGGGACAAAATCTCGGGCGCGATGGATCGCTTCTGTATCACCGTGACCTGATCGCAACGATGCGCCGGAAAATTGCTGCGCATCCGGGCGCACGCGTCGTGGTCCTGCCCGAAAGTGCGCTCGGCTTCTGGACGCCGACCGTGGCGCGGGTCTGGCAGGAAGGTCTCCGGGGCTCGAGCCTCACCGTCATCGCAGGTGCCGCCGTCATCGATCCGCAGGGCTACGACAATGTCATGGTCGCACTTTCAGCTGCTGCAGCGAAGGTCCTTTATCGCGAGCGCATGCCGGTCCCAGGCTCCATGTGGCAGCCATGGTTGCAATGGACCGGGCAGGGCGGTGGCGCGAGAGCCGACTTCTTCGGCAATGCGGTGGTTGAGGTCGAAGGGATCAGGATCGTGCCGCTGATCTGCTACGAGCAGCTCATTCTCTGGCCAGTCCTGCAGTCGATGCTGCATTCGCCCCAGGTTCTGGTTGCGGTGGGTAATGGCTGGTGGACCGAAAACACCTCCATCGTTGATATCCAGAGAGCGAGCGTTGCGGCTTGGGCGAGGCTCTTTGGCCTGCCTGTCGTCATGGCATTCAATACATAGGGAGTATCAAGATGCTCGACGCCGTCCTTATCCAGCAATGCGCCGATCCCTCCTTGAAGCCTGCGATCATTGAGCAGTTCATCGCGAAAGCCGGATCGCAGGATCCGCTGGCTATAACCGTGCGCTCAGGCAACCGGGTGGTGCTGGTCCCGAAGCCAACCACACCGGAAGAGGCACTCGCTTTGATCCGCGACAATCTCGGTCGCAACACGGTTCGCGTTGGCATCACCCAGTATCCGGCGGGCCTCGGCATCGTCGAGGCCGGTCAGTTGAAGCCGGAGATGGTAGAGTCTTGTGAGAATATCCGCATGGGAACGGCGCTCTTTGCCAAGGTCTTTCGCATCGTTTCGAAATGGTATGGCAATCCAACGGCGAAAGAAGTCCTGCCACAGATTATGGATGATGCGGTCCTTGCCTGGCAGACGGGGTATTTCGAAGGGGTGGCGGTGTTTCGGGAGGAGGATCCGGGGCAGGAGAAAATCACTCGCCCCGCCACGGCCGATTCCAAAGAACCTGAAAATGGCGCTGACTCAAATGAGGATGCCGTCTCGACGGCAACTGCGACTGACACAGTAGCCCCCGATCCCAACAAGGCAAGCATCAGGATTGATCTTTCGGGGATTGGTGCGCGGCCGTGAATCCGCGTAGGCTGCAGATCTGCAGGACGATTGTTTTCCATTGCCCTAGCGGAAACAGTCTGGAGCTTTTATAAGACGGGCAGGGCAGTACGCGCTGCCCGGGGTGTGCAAACCCTTCCTAGCGGTTGGTGTCGGCCGAGACGGCACCAGAATCCTCTGACCATTTGGCCGGGGGCCTGTGACGCATGTCCAGGCGCCTCGGTGCTAAAGGTCTCAGGACTGTCTAGGACGGTTTGCAACCCCCGGCTTGGGATCAGAGATTAACGTTTGCGGGGGCGCACCGCAGACAATATCCTAGGGTTGGATCGCCAATGGATTTGAAAGATTCAGCAGTGTCGGACACATGTGAACTGCGCCCGGTGATCGGGCTGACACGCGGACTGCCCAACTCGGACATCGAAACTTTGGCGGTGAATTCAATTCGGCTGCACAGGCAGCTTGTTGAGAAGGCGGATCGGTTTTTCCAGGCGTTGCCGGAGGATTACAAAACGGGCAAATCAGCCGGGGGCGAGCAGCATCTCGAATACATCGAAGCGATGATCGAGATGCATGCGCAGATGAGCGCGGTCAATACGCTGGTCGGCCTTTTGGGCTACATACCGAAGGTGTCGGTCAACTGAAGCCGCGACTATATGAGGCCTGCTCGGATCGCCAGTGCCACCAAGTGCGGCATTGTATGGATCTGGAAGCGCTTTCTCGCTTCTTCAAGTTTGCTTTTCACTGAATTGTATTTGACGCCTTCGAGATCGGCCGCTTCTTCCATCGTCTTGCCGACCGAGATCCAGTTGAGGTACGCAGCCTCCTTCGGGTCTAGCCAGGCCGGGTGCTGTGCGCTCGGCGTAAGGGGCAACAGGGTCATGCGGGCATGAAGCTGCCCAACAGCGGCGGCTGCCGCGACAGGATCGACATCGCGTTCTAGGTCAATCGACGTTTTGTCAGAAGCGAGCGTGAACATGGAGGTCGATCCATTGGCCGCCCGAATGGGTATGGTGATTCCAGAACGGATCCCAAAATCCGCTGCCTGATCAAAAAACTCTCGTTTCTCCTTCGATAGGTGCCGCCGTTCATGCTCTCCGCTCCACGTAAACACGCGCTTCAACGACTTTGCCCGGTTTACGATCGGATCGATGGCCTCGAACTTTCGCTTGAAGTAGATTGTCCGCCATTCGGGAGGGTAATTTGACGAGGTTATCGTGTGACCAGGTCGGATGAACAGGTAGGCATAGCCGGAAAATCCCGCTTGATGGGCAAGGTTGGTCAGAGCATCCTCGAGAACACCTTCGTCACCTCGAAGCGCAGCAAGGTCAACCAGCCTGTCTAGCCAATGTTGCATATTATACTCCGTATTTTCAGGTGGGACAGGTCACCGAGGCGCTCCTAAATATTGTATTCTTGGCATAAGCGCAATCTAAGATTGCATAATCCTTTTTATGGAACTCTTGGTCACAATGGAGGTATCTGAGAGCGACATGTGCATGCAGCGACTACCAAACATGCTCACTGGCGGATGCAGCCGGTGTTTTGCGGCTTCTTGGAACATCGAAGCCGAAGGAGCAAAGCTTTGCCTTATTACCGGCCCGAGGAAAGCCATTCCAATGCTTTAAGAATTCATATTGGTGCCGTTGCGGCATAAGCTTTCCTCGGTGCCCAGGTGAAGCGCACGTCAAACGCCATTGCAACCAGTACTGATTAGAGCGGATCGCTCGAATGTTTGTAACGTGGTGTGTGTGCCGGGACCGTATCCGATGTGAATGCGCGACCAGACATTGAGCCCGCCGAACTTGCGCTTCGCCAAGGCGACTTGAAAACCAATAGGCGTCATAGCCTTTGTCTCCGATCGTCTTAACGTAACCATAGGAGCGTCCCCGGTTCCTATGGTTCTCAGCCGAAACAGCATCGCTTCGGCTGAGAATGCCGCAGACATCAAGATTAGCGCGTGCCACTCCATATGCGCCTCCCCAGCTATCAGTTGGTCGTGACAGTGATGGTCACGTTGATATTACCCCTCACCGCATTCGAATAGGGGCAGGTCGCATGCGCCGCACGCACAACCTCCTCGGCCGTTGCCTGATCGAGGCCGGTGATCGCGACGTCGAGCGCTACTGAAAGCGCGAAACCACCGCTCCCGTTTGGCGACAAGCCCACTTCAGCCACCACCACGATGTCATTATCTTTCACGTTTGCCACTTTGTTGCGGGTGACATGAATGACTGCGTTTTCGAAACAGGCGGCATAGCCGGCTGCGAAGAGTTGCTCTGGATTGGTGGCACCGCCAGCGCCGCCCATCGTCGTTGGAAGAGCCAACGGAAGTTCCAGAAGCCCGTCCTCGCTGCGGACCCTGCCGCTGCGCCCGCCGACCGCGGTGACCTTGGTACTGTAGAGTGTGTTCATTGTTGTGTTCCCGTCAGATCATGTTGCCCATGCCGAGCGCGCGAAGGAGATCGTTCTGTATGGGAGCGACGGCCTCATTCAGCCGCTGAACGCCAAGATCCATGCCTTCCGGCATGACGACCGTCCGCAGAGGTCGCCGTTCCGTGGCCTCGACCAGTTGCGCAATCGCGCCAGCAACGCGCTGGGGCTGTGGCGGATTTTGTGGATCGATCCCGTCGTTAGAGTGCTGCTTGATCTGGCCCGGGATGGCCGCGACGTCTCCGTATGTTTTCAGCACGCCGTGGTCCGAGGGTTCGGGGCTGGACGGGAGAAGATTGCTTGGGAACGGGCCTGGCTCGACGATGACGGAGTCAATGCCGAAGCTCGAGAGTTCGTAGCGGTAGGCTTCCGCGAGGGCTTCGAGCGCAAACTTGCTGGCGGAATAGACACCAAAAAACGGGAAGATCACCCGGCCCATGAGCGACGTAACATGGATGAGGACGCCACTGCCGGCGGCTCGCATGTGCGGCAGAACGGCGCGATCGGTGCGCACGGCGCCGAAGAAGTTCACCGCGAACTGCGCTTCGATATCTTTGACTGTATAGGCCTCAGTGACGCCTACGGGCATCATCCCTGCATTGTTGACCAGAGCATCGACCCTGCCGTGCTGTCGGATGACAAATTCGATTGCCGCGTTGACCGATTGCTCGTCGGCGACGTTCATCTCGAGAACCTGCAGCGCATGCCCTTCAGCCTTTGCCGATTCGACAAGCTCTTCGCGAACGCGGCTGTTTCTTCCTGCGACATCGCGCATGGTCGCGACCACAGTGTGGCCCCGCCTTGCGAGCTCCAGGACGGTAAGTTTCCCAAAGCCACTGCTCGCGCCGGTGACGACTACGACTTTTCCACTCATCTCAAGACCTTTCTCTGAAATCCAAGGAGACGCATGTAGCCATAGACAGACCTGTATGTATTTGCAATACTGTGATTGACAGAATAGTCTGTCCAGCGGTGCAACCAATTTCCAGGGCAAAGACGATCGTGGCCAAGGTGTTTGATTTCGTGGACGTAGACATGCGTCCGCTTGACGGGCTCGCCCCGCGAGAGCGTATCTTGAAAACGGCGTCAGACCTGTTTTACCGGTTCAGCATCAACTCCGTCGGAATCGATCGGATCATCGCCGAAAGCGGCGTGGCCAAGATGACATTCTACAAGCACTTCCCCTCGAAGGCAGACCTCATCGCCACCTATCTGCGCTACAAGAGCGTGATCTGGTTTCAGATGCTTTCGACGTCCACGGAAAAGGTCGGCCTCTCGTCGATAGAGCGCGTGCTCGCTGTCTTCGACGCACTCGAGGAACCCCTTCTCGCCCCGTCCTTCCGTGGCTGTCCGTTCGTGAAGGGGATGGCGGAGTTCGGGCCTGAAGCGAAGGCCCCGGATGTGGAGGCGACTATCGCGGCCTATTTCACGCAGCTACACGACTTAGTCGCGTCGCTTGTCGAGCCCTTGGGATTGCGCAATCCGGAAAAGGCCGTGATTCAGATTCTGGCACTTATTCAGGGCTCGATCGTCATTGCCCAGACTACCCGCGATCCGGCTATCGTCGAGGCTAACCGAGATGCGGCCAGAGTGTTGCTGGAAGACGGATTGGGCTCCACGTCTTAACGTGCAGGTCAAGAGCCGTTGGAATGCAACCAACCAAGCGTCTGTCAGTGATCAGGTTATCACATCGCGGAAATTTAGGATGGCACCGCGGCCTTATATCCCCCGCCAGAGGTGGGCTGGCACGTAACGGGCGATCTGATCTTCACCCGCTGGCGGAGCCCGCAAACCGCTCCGGACATCATTTATCGCACGGCATGCAGCCGGGCCGAAGACGGAAAGAGGACTATGCCGATGAATGAAGCTCAGACGTTCATTCGAATCGAAGACGGCCTCGATCTCCCGATTGTCGGCTTCGGCACGTGCCTTATCAGCCAGAATGACTCAGCCCCTGCTGTCACCGCTGCCATCGTGGCGGGATATCGGCACATCGACACAGCAGTGGCCTACGAGAACGAAGCCGGCGTCGGCGCAGGTATCCGGGCGGGCATATCTGCCATCGGTATCGCCCGGCGGGACATTTTCGTTACCGCCAAGCTATGGCCCGGCAATGCCGACTGGGATGATGCGCCCAAGGGGTATGAAGCTGTGCTTGAAGCGTTCGAGACGACCCGATCGGCGCTCGGTCTCGATTACATCGATCTCTACCTCGTGCATGCGCCAACCGGTGGGGCAGAGCGGCTCAATCAATGGCGGGCGATGCTTCATCTCAAGGACGAAGGAAAAGTTCGCGCCATCGGCGTCAGCAACTTTGCCCAGTCCCACATCGAGGAGATAAAGACAGCTGGCCTGCCGCTGCCGGCCGTCAACCAGATAGAGCTGCATCCTTGGTCACAGAAGCCGGCACTCGTTCCATATCTCAATCAGAATGGCATTAAGCCGATTGCCTACAGCTCACTCGTGCCGCTTTCCACCTGGCGGGCAAAGGAAGGGGAGCCTAGCTCAAAGACCGAAGCGATGAAGGCAGCGAGTAGCAATGGTTCCTCGCCGTTCAAGACGATGGCCTTGAAGTACGGCGTCTCCGAGGCACAGTTATTGTTGCGGTGGGGCGTACAGAAAGGCTTTGCGATCCTACCGAAGAGCCTCAGTCCAAACCGTATGCGTGAAAACCTCGACCTCTTCGGCTTCGTCATTGATCAAAACGACATGGCCCTGATCGAAGGCATGGACCGCGGCGACGGCGTGGCCTGGCCCATTGGCGATCCGACGAAGCTGGGGTGACATGCAGCAATATGCACCGCTACAATGACATCTTATTGCTATCCCGCAACTCTCTACTGAATACCAAACGTCCGGCATCTGTTCGCATTGCCGCCATATGGCTTACGAAGTATTCGGTTGTAACCCGCTTCGGCCTCCCCAGGATCTGTGCTCGCAGTCTGCATTTCGTACTGCACTAGGAACTGAGCCCAAAGCTGCCAAGAGAGCATAGGAGCCGCCGTATCCGGCGGCTCGTCGCCACTTTATGGGACGCAACGCTCCTTGCAAGCGATGTCGCGTGGGCGGGTGTTCTCTAAGCTGGCGCGATGCCGCTGTCATGTTGAGGGTCGGACTGGCGCAAATCACGCCGCATGAATGCCCAGTCGATGAGCTCTGCCATCGACGGGCCCAACGCGATCCCCATGTCGCTCAGTGCGTATTCGACACGCGGCGGAACCTGTGGATAGACCGTTCGAGTGACGATGCCGTCTTTCTCCAACTCCTTCAGCTGTTGGATCAGCATTTTTTGGTTCACGCCCTCGACGCGCTTTTCAAGTTCCGAAAATCTAAGCGGACCCTTTGCTCCAAACAGCTGGCAGATGATAACGATCTTCCATTTGCCTTCCAGAACCCGCAGTGCGTCTCTGGTCGCAGCTGCCCAGATCAATTGCTGCTTGGGATCGTCGCAGCGCCAATCTCTCTCGATCGCCATACTTACCTCAAGGTGGGTTACACACGTTTCAGTGCGTTCTTGCTCAATCTTACAGCTATACCTATTCTTCGGAGCACTACAAGTCACGTCTCCGCTCGACACGTAGATTGAGTGAATACAGAGAGGAAATATTATGAAAATTGGCATCATCGGCGCAGGCAATATCGGCGCGACGCTGGCACGCAAGCTTGCTGCGGTCGGGCACGAGATTAAGCTTGCGAACTCCAAGGGTCCGGAATCAATCCGTGACATCGCGGCGGAGGCAGGTGCGACGGCAACGACCAAGGAAGAGGCCGTTACGGGGGTAGATGCAGTGATCCTGTCCATCCCGTTTGCAGCTTATCGCGATCTTGCCACGTTGTTTGAGACCGTTCCCGACAACGTCATCGTGGTGGACACCTCCAATTACTATCCGTTCCGGGACGGGTCGATCAGCGACGTGGATGGTGGAAAACCGGAAGCGGTCTGGGTGACGGAGCAGATCAAGAGGCCTGTCATCAAAGCCTGGAACGCGGTGCTTGCAGCGACCCTTGAGAAAAAGGGCGTAGACAGAACGCAACCCGGCCGCATCGCCCTTCCCGTAGCGGGTGATGATCCCGCAGCAAAGTCGCGCGTCATGGAACTGGTAGAGGCGACAGGTTTCGACACTGTCGATGCCGGCGAGCTTGCGACCTCGTGGCGACAGCAGCCAGGCACGCCTGCCTATTGCACGGAACTGACTGCTGAAGAGCTGAAATCTGCTCTTGAAAAAGCAGACCAGAAGCGGTCGGCGGATAACCGCGAAGTTCTGATCAAGGAATTCATGGAGAGAGGCGATAGCTTGACCCACGACGACATGGTGGCGCGCAACCGCGCGGTGACAGCGTGAGCAAGACAGGAAACAGCATGAAAGTTGGTATTCTTGGTGCCGGCCACATCGGAAAAACGCTGGTGCGTGAACTCAGCAAAACCGGGTACGATGTGAAAGTGGCAAACTCGCGTGGTCCCGAAACGATAGGGCCATCGGTATTTACATCCGGTGGACGCGCCGTAACCATCGAGCAGGCAGTCGAGGACGTCGATATCCTGATCCTTTCGATCCCGCTGAACCGCTTGCCCGAAATTGCGCCGAGAATTGCTGCCCTTCCAGAGGACACCGTGGTCATCGACACGTCCAACTACTACCCGGGGCGTGACAGCGTTATCGCTGATATAGAAGCCGGCGAGGTTGAGAGCGTCTGGGTATCCAGACAACTCGGGCGACCGGTCGCCAAGGCCTGGAATGCAATCGGTTCCGACTCTTTCGCCCGACTGGGAAAACCTGCGGGTCACCCGGAGCGCATTGCCATACCGGTCGCTGCAGACAATGAACGCGCCCGACGCGTCGCCATGGCTCTTGTAGAAGATACGGGCTTTGACGCGGTCGATGCCGGATCGCTTGCGGAATCATGGCGCCAGCAGCCGGGCTCTCCCGTTTACTGCACGGACCTGACGGCCGACCAGGTACCTGATGCGCTGGCCTCCGCGGAAAGATCTCGGCTGCCAAGGCGACGCGACCTGTCCGTCGCTGCGGTTCAAGAGAGGCTTGGCGATACAAAAAGCAATCCCGACGCGGATTTTCTGGTGCGTTTGAACAGGGCGCTGTTCATGTAGGTTGCCATCCTCCGTACCCGAGGCTCAAATCCACCTGTCGTCAGTCTACGCGATCGCTGATGAGGTCGCCGACGACCGTGCGGCCCGGGCCGGAACCGCACGGATCTAACGTACGACTCAAAACACCTTGGTGCTGCCGGGCAGCACGAGACAATCTGCACCGCAGACTTGGCAGCCTCCGACGAGCCGTGCGGGCGCCGGAATATGGAATCGATTATGTCGCGTAAAATGATCATCGGAATGCATTTTGGAAACGGCTATGGTTCCCAGCCGGGGGCATGGCGAATGGCGGGAGTCGATCCCCGGAACTACACGAACTTCGATAGCCAGGTGCGATATGCTCAGGCGGCTGAGCGGGGCAAATTTCAGTTCCTGTTTATGCCGGATTTTCCGGTCTTGACGGGAAATGTGCAGACTGAAGCTCCTATGATCAACATCGATCCGATGATGACGCTCGCGGCCGTCGCGCGCGGCACCGAGAGGATCGGCCTGGTAGCGACCGGTTCGACCACGTTCAACGAGCCCTATAATCTGGCGCGCCAGTTCAAGGCTCTCGACCTGATGAGCCATGGCCGGGCGGGATGGAACGCGGTTCCGACCAGCGATCCCGCGATCGCCGCCAATTACGGGCGCAGTCTTCCGCCCCGCGGCGAAAAATACCAGCGGCTGCACGAGTCGATCCAGATCGTTCAGGCCCTCTGGGGCAGCTGGGAAGAGGGGGCATGGCTGCACGACGCCGCATCGGGGCGTTTCGCCGATCCATCCAGGATCCGGCCCATCAATCTTCAGGGAAACCACGTCGGCTCCAGCGGTCCGCTGCCGCTGCCGCCGTCGGAACAGGGCCAGCCGGTCATCTTCCAGGCGGGCGGAGGCGATCAGGGACTGGAGGTGGCGGGCCGGTATGCAAGCGGGGTCATCGGGGCGGTCTACACGACCGAAGCGGCGCGCGCCCAGCGCATGGCACTCCGCAGCTCGGCGGAACGGGCCGGCCGCAACCCTGACGAGGTTAAGTTCTTTCCTGGTCTGATGACGACGATAGCTCCCGACAGACGCAGCGGGCTCGATCGCCGGATCGCGGTCAGCGGGGAAACCTTCCCGCAGCGTGTCGGATATCTCGGCCAGATGCTGGGCTTGCAGCTCGATGCGAGCCGGCTCGGCGAGCCCCTGTCACAAGCTGAACTATCAGCGGCCCGCCCGTCACCGCGCGATCCCCGGTCTGCCCGTGCACTCGAAATCGCCCGGCAGGGCTGGAGCCTGCGGGATATTCTGGCGCATGGGGTGATCGACTATCACCCTGTTATCGCCGGACCTGCGGTCGAAGCTGCCGATCATATGCAGGCTTGGTTTGAGGCCGGTGCGGCCGATGGCTTCTGGCTGTCGCCCGATGTCTACGAAGACGGTATCGATGCGATCGTTGATCAGGTGGTCCCTCTCCTGCAGGAACGCGGATTGTTTCATCGCGACTACGCAGGAACGACCCTGCGTGACCATCTCGGCGCACCGCCCCAGTACGGGCTCGATCCGCGCATCCTAAGCTGAACGGGGGACGGCCTCACCTGCGCAGGCGGCGCTGGAGCTTGCTGTCAGGTCCCGCAGTCCTCCAACGACAGCCGTCCATCCGCAACCACCTGGCCGGCAGGAGGCTGGCCGCCCTCCAGAACCGTCACAACGGCACGCGCGGCAAGGAGGTTTGTTCGGGCAAGGCCCTCGGCCGACGAGGCCGCAGAGTGTGGCGTGGCGACGACGTTGGGGAGAGCAAGCAGCCTTGCGGTAACGGGTTTGAACACGGGATCGCTCTCACTCGCGAACACATCAAGCCCTGCGCCCGCGAGCCTCTTTTCGAGGAGGGCGTCGAGCAGGCTCCGGTCGTCCACGAGCCCGCCGCGACCGACATTGATGAGGGTCGCCGCCTTCTTCATCCGGCCAAGCGCGTCGGCATCGAGCAGAAAGCGCGTCGCGGGCGTCAACGGTGCGTGAACGCTGACGATGTCGCTGTCCCGCAGAAGAGTTTCAAGATCGACAAAGCATACATCGTTTTCAGCGGCATAGTCCGGATCGGGCGTTCTACTGTTCACCAGTACCCGGCAGTCGAACCCTTTCAAACGCCGGACGACGCTTTTTCCAACGCGGCCAAGCCCTATAATGCCCACCGTCTTCAGATGAAGATCGCCGGTGGTTGGGATGGTCCAGTCGCCGTTTTCCATGGCGATCCGGCTTTCCCGGAGACGACGAAGGACAGCCAGCATCAGGCCGATCGTGTGGTCGGCTACGGATGCATCGTTGCCCCCGGCAGCAATCGTCACGACCAGTCCGGCTTTGCGCGCAGCCTCCAGATCGACGCGGTCGTATCCGACCCCGGCTCGCGCGACGATCTTCAGATCCGGCAGCCGCGCGAGCACGTCCGAGGTTACGTGGGCGTGTCCGACGATCCAGCCCTGCGCACCCTTCAGCCGTTCAATCAACGTCTCGACACCGAGGCTTCCGTCGTTCGAACCCGGCGGGAGGGAAACGTGGTCGACCACACATCCACTCTCCCGCAAATAGGCAGTGGCTGTCTCATCGAACGAACGCGCGGTTACGACGATACGACGGTGGTTTTCGGTCATATAGCCTTAGGATGTGTGCGGTAACAGAACGGAAAAGCGGAACGTGATATCGGGTGCGACCGTCACCTGGATTTGTCCCTCCGACGGCAGCGCTATTGCTCCGCAAAGCGACCCGGTTGTCACCACGGCGCCACCTTGCAGGGACTGCGGGTCGCGTGTCGAAAGATTGGCGAAATCAATGAGCCAGCCGAGGCAGTCGCCATTCGCGTGCTTCGCTCTGCCCGCGAAAAGCGTGTGCGAACCGTGCAGGATCGTCAGATCACCTGTCTGCATCTGATCCAGCCGGCTCACGGAAAAGGCGGGGCCAAGATGGTAGCCATCATTGCCCATCCGATCCGCGAGGAACAGCGGAAACGACACTTTCCCGTTTTCCAGCGCCACACTGCGCACGAGTTCCGCTCCGACGAAGACCGCATCGCTCGCATTGACGATGTCGTCGCGATCGTATTGCGGTCCGGGAGGAAGGTCCTGCTTAAGGCGTACCGCTATCTCGATTTCAAGCAACATACCCGGACGCCACGATAGCGCTTGCTCGGCGGCGCTTGAAACGAAGGGATGAAGGCGCGAGATCACGGGAATGCCGGTCGGCGACTTTGCTACCTTCCACGCGTTCGCAATACTTCCAGAAAGAGTGGCCGATCGCTGGATGGCATCCGCCGTAGCGAGATCTGGCGGGATATCGAATTCGGACGTGTGTGCTCGTGTACCCGAAGAACGGAACGCATCGATGGTTTCGCGGAGCCTCGCTTGGTCAAATCCGGATGCGGATGGCGTCGTCATTCAGTCGCCTTTCCAGTTGCTCACGCTCTCGGTTACCACCAGCGCGGTCATATTGACGATACCGCGCGTCGTCGTCGACGGTACGAGGACGTGGAGAGGTTTAGACATGCCGAGAAGCAGAGGGCCGACCGCGACACCCTTGGTGACCGACGTGAGCAGTGTCAGAGAGATATTGGCGGCGTCGAGAGAGGGCATGACCAGAAGGTTGGCCGCTCCGTCCAGTGTGCTCTTCGAAATCGCTCTCGCCCGAATGGCAGGATTAATCGCGGCATCCGCGTGCATTTCCCCGTCGACGTCCAGGTCTGGCGCGGTGCTCCTGAGGATCGCGAGCGCATCCCGCATCTTCCGGGCGCTCGGAGATTTTGATACGCCGAAATTGGAATGTGAGGTCAGGGCGACAGTGGGGGTCTGGCCGAAGCGGCGGACTTGCTCGGCCGCCATCAGGGTCAACTCCGCGATCTGCTCGGCATTCGGGTCGACATTGAGGTGGGTGTCGGCGAAGAACAATGTGCCCTGGCTGTGGATGAGCGCCGTTAATGCAGAGACGCGCCCGACGCCAGGCGCCTTCGGTATGATCTCCAGCGCCAGTCGCGTTTCCTGCGACCAGTCTGCCGGCGTGCCGCATAGCGCGGCATCGACAAGGCCTGCCTCAAGCAGCATGGCGGCGACGACCGTGGGTTGCTGGCGTAGACGGCGGCGGGCGGCTTGGGGCGTCACGCCCCGCCGCTCGACCAGATTCACATAGCGCTCTTGCAGCATGACGAGAACATCAGTCTCCACCGTCGGATCGAATACCTCAATGTGGTCACCGACCCGAATCCGCAGGCCAAGCCGTGCAATGGCATCCTCGATCACGGGCGCGCGCCCAACGAGCACGGGCCGGGCAAGCCGTTCGTCCACGACGATCTGTGCGGCACGTAGCACCGGTTCCGTTTCTCCCGCAGCATAGGCGACGCGCTTCGGCGCACGCCGCGCCGCCTCGAAAACAGGCATCATCAGTTGCGTGGAGTTGAAGGCATGTCGTTCGAGCTGACGGCGATAGGCAGCAAGGTCGGCGATAGGGCTCAATGCAACGTCCGTCTCGGCAGCCGCCTTGGCAACGGCCGGAGCGACTTCGAGGATCAGCCTCGGATCGAACGGCTTGGGAATGATGTGTTCCGGCCCGAACAACAAAGCCTCGCCGCCATAGGCATTGGCCACAGCTTCATCCGGCTCGGCGCGGGCGAGTGCCGCAATTGCCGAGACGGCCGCCATCTTCATGGCCTCGTTGATTTCGGTAGCCTGACAGTCTAGCGCCCCGCGGAAAATATAAGGAAAACAAAGAAGATTGTTCACCTGATTGGGGAAGTCGGAGCGTCCTGTGGCGATGATCGCATCGGGCCTTGCGGCCTTCACCAAATGTGGCAGGATTTCCGGATCAGGGTTGGCCATCGCCAGAATGAGTGGGTGCGGCGCGAGAAGAGGCAGCCACTCCGGCTGGAAGACGCCGGGAGCTGACAGGCCGAGAAAGATATCGGCTCCGGCAACCACATCCGCCAGCTTGCGCGCATCGGTCCGATGGGCGAACCGGCGCATGTTGGGCAGCATCGGCGTGTTGCGTTCGGCGTGGACGACGCCGTCGATGTCGGTCAGCGTGATGTTCTCGTGTTTCATCCCCATCGCGGCGAGCAGTTCGACGCAGGCAATGGCGGCCGCCCCCGCGCCGGATGTGACGAGCCGGACCTCCTCGATCCGTTTGCCCTGGATGCGCAAGGCGTTCGTGACAGCGGCCGCGCAGACGATTGCAGTGCCGTGCTGGTCGTCGTGGAAGACAGGGATCTTCATCCGCGACCGCAGGTTTGCTTCGATCAGGAAGCATTCCGGCGCTTTGATATCCTCGAGATTGATGCCGCCGAATGTCGGTTCCAGCAGCGCGACCGCATCGCAGAAAGCCTCGACATCTGTCGTATCGACCTCGATGTCAAACGAATCGATGCCTGCGAACTTCTTGAAGAGGACGGCCTTGCCCTCCATCACCGGCTTGGCGGCCAGCGGGCCGATGTTGCCGAGCCCAAGGACGGCTGTCCCGTTGGTGATGACGCCGACGAGATTGCCGCGGGCAGTATATTGGCGCGCGTTTGCCGGATCCGCGACGATCGCCTCGCATGGAGCGGCGACGCCGGGCGAATAGGCAAGCGCCAGATCACGTTGCGTTTCCATCCTTTTGGTCGTCTGGATGCCGAGTTTTCCCGGCTCTGGATGACGATGATAGTCGAGTGCGGCTTGGCGGACGTCATCAATCATGGCCGGAGACTCCTCGATCAGAAAACGTGGGGAGCGCGTGACCGCTCCCCACGACGCCATTACTCGGCGAGTTCGCGCATGACCTTGATCAGGTCGGACTTGCCTTCGAAGCCTATGCCCGGCAGTTCCGGCATCGTGATGTGACCGTCGATGACCTTGACGCCGTCCGGGAAGCCGCCATAGGGCTGGAACAGATCCGGATAGCTCTCGTTGCCACCGAGACCGAGGCCGGCAGCGATGTTGAGCGACATCTGGTGACCTCCGTGCGGAATGCAGCGCGACGGCGACCAGCCGAACTGGCGCAGGACATCGAGCGTACGCAGGTACTCGACGAGACCGTAGGACAGGGCGCAGTCGAACTGCAGGAAGTCGCGGTCCGGCCGCATGCCGCCGTACCGCAGCAAGTTGCGGGCGTCCTGGTGGGAGAAGAGATTCTCGCCAGTCGCCATCGGGCCATCGTAGAATTCCGAAATGGCAGCCTGCAGCGCGTAGTCGAGCGGATCGCCGATTTCCTCGTACCAGAAGAGCGGATAATCGCGCAGCATCTTGGCATAGGCGATGCCGGTTTCCAGGTCGAAGCGGCCGTTTGCATCGACGGCAAGCTTTGCTTCTGAACCGATTTCCTCCAGCACGGATTCGATCCGGCCGCGGTCTTCCTCGATGGATGCGCCGCCGATCTTCATCTTCACGACATTGTAGCCGCGGTCGAGATAGCCGCGCATTTCCTTGCGAAGCGCGCTGTTGTCCTTGCCGGGATAATAATATCCGCCGGCGGCGTAGACAAAGACCTTCGGGTTGGCTTCCCGGCCCTTCATGTCGGCGAGGTGGCGGAAAAGCGGCTTGCCCTCGATCTTGGCGACAGCATCCCAGATCGCCATGTCGATGGTGCCGACGGCTACCGAGCGCTCGCCGTGACCGCCGGGCTTCTCGTTCATCATCATCTTCGCCCAGATCTTGTGCGGGTCGAGATTGGTGCCGGCGTCATTGATCAGTTCTGCCGGGTCAGCTTCGAGAATACGGTCCTTGAACCGCTCGCGAATGAGGCCGCCCTGACCGTAACGCCCGTTCGAATTGAAGCCATAACCGACGACGCGGCGCCCGTCCTTGACCACGTCGGTCACGACGGCGACGAGGCTGGCGGTCATCTTCGAGAAGTCGATATAGGCGTTGCGGATGGGCGAAGCGATTGGCTTGGTGACTTCGCAGACGTCTACAATACGCATTTTGTTCTCCGTGTTGTAAAAAGATTGGAACGATTGATTAGTGCTGCGCTTCGTGCGCGATGGCTGTGATTTGGGGTGGTCTGTCCCCGCGCTGTTCAGCGATGACCGCCTCGACGGTGGCCCGATCAAGGGCACCTTCCCATTTGGCGATGGCGATAGTCGCGACGCCGTTTCCAATGAGGTTCACGACCGCCCGAGCCTCGTTCATGAAGCGATCGACGCCGAGCAGCAGCACGAGACCTGCGATAGGAATGGCGTGGAAACTGGACAGGGTGGCGGCAAGGGTCACGAAGCCCGCACCCGCTACGCCGGCCGAACCCTTCGACGTCAGCAGGAGGACGCCCAGGATCAGCAACTGACCCTCCAGACCGAGCGGTGTATTGGTGGCCTGCGCGACAAAGACGGCGGCCATCGTCAGGTAGATGCAGGTCCCGTCGGCATTGAACGTGTAGCCGGTCGGAAGCACCAGGCCGACGACCGACTTCTTGCAGCCGAGACGCTCGAGCTTCGCCATCATGCGCGGCAGCACGGCCTCGGACGAGCAGGTGGCGAGAACGATCAGGATCTCGTCCTTGAAGTAGCGGAAGAAGTGCAGCAGCGGGAAACCCGACCAGCGTGCAATAGTACCAAGAACGAAAATGACGAACAACGCAGAGGTGAGGTAGACCGCCAGCATGAGGTGCCCGAGCGACCAGAGCGTGCCGATGCCGTGCTTGCCGATGGTGTAGGCGACGCCGGCGCCCGCGCCGATGGGCGCAAGCCGCATGACCATGCCCACAATGCGGAACAGGGCCAGGAGGAACGCATCGAGCACGTCGACGACGGGCTTGCCGCGTTCGCCGATCTGCACGAGGGCGATACCGACCAGCACGGCCAGAAGGATGACCTGCAGCATCGCACCCTTGGCGAAGGCATCGACCATCGTAGTCGGGATGATGTTCATTACGAACTCGACGAAGCCGCCCTGCGTCTGCGCGGTCTGCTGGTATTGCGAGATGGCGCCGGCGTCGAGGGTGTTGGCGTCGATATTCATGCCGACGCCCGGCTGCATGATGTTGACGACGATCAGGCCAAGCACGAGGGCGATGGTCGAGACGACCTCGAAGTAGATTAGAGCGCGGGCGCCTGTCTTTCCGACTTCCTTGATGTCACCCATCTTCGCGATGCCGAGCACGACCGTCGCGAAGATAACGGGTGCAAGGAGCATCTTGATGAGCTTGATGAAGCCGTCCGCGAGCGGCTGGAGCTTCGTCGCGAGGTCCGGAAACACGAGCCCGACGACGATGCCAATGCCGATCCCGATGAGTACCTGTATATAAAGCTGTCCTAGCAACCGTCGTGCCATATTGACCTCCTCCTTATAGTCTCTGCTGCACCTCCGCAGCCATCGGGCGGGGCCGACTGGTGCTTTGATAGTAGAGCGAGAACAGCCGTTCCAATGCCGTGCCGATTTGAATTAGTGCCATTTGGGCATTATGGTTTAGGTTGCGAGACTAATGTTACGGCTGGAATGGTTTGTTAAAACGCAGATTTCTCCCATTTCGGTTGTTTGGCCTCGACGCCATGCATAAGCGTAGCGATGCCCATTTGGGCTTCATCGCGCTGCATCCGCTACGAGACCACAGCTGAGCATGTCATCGGATCGCTTGCGCAACCGCCTCTCCGCAAGTGACGGTGTCCGCGTCCCCACCCAGGTCGCGTGTTCGAAGCCTCCGATCGGCGAGAACCGACTCGATCCCGGCCATGATGGCGGCGCTAGCTTCATGCTCTCCCAGATGATCCAGCATCATTGCCGCCGACCAGATCTGGCCGATGGGATTTGCAATCCCCTGCCCGGCAATGTCAGGGGCTGATCCGTGGACGGGTTCGAACAGGGACGGGAATTTTCGCTCCGGGTTGATATTGCCCGAAGGGGCGATGCCAATTGTACCCGTGCAGGCGGGTCCAAGATCCGAAAGGATGTCGCCGAACAGGTTCGATGCGACGACCACGTCGAAGCGGTCCGGGTTGAGCACGAAATGGGCGCAGAGAATATCAATATGGTATTTGTCCCAGGCGACATCTGGATAGGACTTGGCCATTTCCTCGACCCGCTCGTCCCAATAGGGCATCGAGATGGAGATGCCATTCGACTTGGTCGCGGACGTCAGTCGTTTGCGCGGACGGTTTTGAGCGAGATCGAAGGCGAACTTCAGGATCCTATCGACGCCGATCCGCGTCATCACCGTTTCCTGGAGAACCGTTTCCCGCTCCGTTCCCGGAAAGATGCGCCCGCCGATCGACGAATATTCACCTTCGGTGTTTTCCCGGACGACATAGAAGTCGATATCGCCTGGGCCGCGGCCGGCGAGAGGCGACGTCACGCCGGGCATCAACCGCACGGGCCTCAGACTGACATACTGGTCGAACTCGCGCCGGAACTGGATGAGCGAGCCCCAGAGCGAAATATGGTCCGGCACAAGCTCGGGCCAGCCGACGGCCCCGAAGAAGATGGCGTCGTGACTACCAATCTGCGCCTTCCAGTCCTCCGGCATCATCTGCCCGTGCTTCACGTAGTAGTCGCAGGAGGCGAAGTCGAAGCTGTCGATCTGGAGTTCGAAGCCAAACTTTTTCGATGCCGCTTCGAGGACCCGGATGCCCTCGGGGACTACCTCTTTCCCGATCCCATCCCCAGCGATAGAGGCAATTTTGTGTACGCGGTTGGTTCTGTTTTCCACGGTATGCTCCAGTTGGATCAGTCTTCCTCGACAAAGACCTGATTGCGACGTCTCGCGATGTTGGGAAGAAAAGCGATGACCAGCACCAGAAGGGCGACGGTCAGAAGCCCTGCGCTAATGGGCCGGGTGACGAAGACGGAGATGTCGCCGTGCGATATCGTCATCGCCCTGCGAAGATGTTCCTCCAGCAGGGGACCGAGGACAAACCCCAGCAGCATGGGAGCCGGCTCGAAATCAAGTTTCGACAACGCGTAGCCAAACACGCCAAAAGCCGCCATCACATAGAGATCGAACGTATTGGAATTCACGCTGTAGACGCCGATGGAGGCAAAGGCGAGGATCGCCGGAAAAAGCACCGTGTAGGGAACTGTCAGAAGTTTGACCCAGAGACCGATCAACGGCAGATTGAGGATGACGAGAAGCAGGTTGCCAATCCACATCGAGGCAATCAGGCCCCAGAACAACGCTGGCTGAGTGGTCGCCACCTGTGGTCCGGGCACGATGCCCTGGATGATCATTGCGCCGATCATGAGGGCCATGACCGGGTTGGCAGGCACGCCGAGCGTCAGCATCGGTATGAACGACGTCTGGGCCCCTGCATTGTTTGCGGCCTCTGGTCCGGCGACGCCCTCGATCGCCCCGCTGCCGAAGCGCTCCGGCGTCTTGGAGATTTTCTTCTCGAGTGCATAGGACGCGAAAGACGCCAGGATTGCCCCGCCGCCTGGTAGAACGCCGAGGGCGGAGCCGAGCAGCGTACCCCGAAACGCGGGCCCCACCATTGCCTTTAGATCCGCGCGCGTTGGCCAGAGGCCCACAACCCGCTTGACGACTGCGGTTCGCTCGATCGTCGTCTCCAGATTTCGCAGGATTTCGGCGATCCCGAAGAGACCGACCGCAACGGCCACGAAATTCAATCCGTCCGCCAATTCCGGCCGACCAAGCGTAAAACGCATCGCCCCCGTATTGATGTCTGTTCCCACAAGTCCGAAGACGAGTCCCATCGATACCATGGCAATCGTCTTCAGCACCGACCCGCGCGCAAGCACGATTGAGGCGGCAAGACCAAGCACCATCAGACCGAAGTATTCGGGTGAGCCGAATTTCAACGCGATCGAGGTCAAGGGCGGTGCGAGGGCGGCCACAACCACGGTCGCGATCGTGCCGGCAAAGAAGGAACTCAGCGCGGCGGCGGCAAGCGCCGGCCCTGCTCTCCCCTGCCGTGCCATCTGGTATCCGTCCAGAGCCGTCACGGCCGACGAGGATTCGCCCGGCAGATTGATGAGGATCGCCGTCGTCGAGCCGCCATACTGTGCGCCGTAGTAGATGCCGGCCAGCATGATCAGGGATGTTTCGGGCGAGAGCGACAGGGTGATCGGCAGGAGCATGGCGATCGTTGCCGTCGGGCCGATCCCCGGGAGAACGCCGACCAGCGTTCCAAGCAGCGTTCCTACGAAGCAGAAGAGAATGTTATAGGGCGTCAGAGCCGCGCTCAGGCCGAGCCCGAGATTTCCGATGAGGTCCATCATGGCCTACGCTCCCAGCCAGGGGCCGATAAGACGGACGGGCAGCCCAAGTCCATAATAGAAGACGCCGAGGCAGAAGACGGTGATGCCGAGAGTGATGGCAAGAACGACCAGCGGCTTCTGCCCTCCCGCCGCCGATGCGGCAGACAGTGTGGTGAGCGCCACCGCCGGAACGAACCCCAGGCCACGGACGGTCAGGCCAAACAGGATCGGCGCCACGATGATCGCGGCCAGCGCTCGCAGGGGTGCGATCTGCGGGCGAAACGTTTCCGTCTGGGTGAGCGCCTTGATGCCAATGGCAACCCCGATCACCGTGATGACGATCGATAGTATCAGGGGGAAATAGCCCGGCCCCATTCTGAGCGCCGATCCGACGTCCATTGTGAATATTGATGAAATGCCGAACCCGATCCCGACAGCCAGCAGCGTGCCGGAAGCGGCGATGTTCTTGATATCCATGGAAAGACCTCCGTTCGGCCGGGGCGCTTGCCCCAGCCGAACCACCACCGTTAATCTGCGAACTGGCCAGCAGCCTTGATGATGGGATCCCACCGCTTGATTTCGGAATCGAGCTTGGTACGAAGCGCTTCCTGGGTCGCCTGCTCTTTCGTCGCGGGCATGGTGGCGATCTGGGCGAAGCGTTCTTTCAAGGTACCGTCGTCCATTGCGGCTTGGAGCGCCGACGTCAACTTGTCCAGGACGTCCTTCGGAGTGCCCTTGGGCGCGTATACGCCATGCCAGACGCCGACTTGGAATTCAGGCAAACCGGCCTCTGTCGTCGTCGGCACGTCGGGCAGCGTGGCAGCCCGCGCTTCACTGGTAATCGCGTAGGCTTTGACCTGCTTTTGCGAAATCGGCCCAACGGTATTCGTTGCCTGATCACAAGTCATATCGATCTGCCCGCCGAGCAAATCCGTCATGATCGGGCCGTTCCCCTTGTAGGGAACGGTCGTCATCTGGGTTCCAATGGTTGACATGAACAATGTACCGCAGAGATGGGACGCAGCGCCAATCCCGGCGTGGGCATAGGTGACCTTGTTACCGTTCTGCTTGATGTACGCGACAAGTTCCTGAAATGTCTCGGCAGGGAACTCCTTGCGCGCGATGACTGTCATCGCAGCGTCACTGACAAGTCCGATCGGCTCGAACGCCTCCATCGGCTTGTAAGGCAGCTGCCGGTAAAGGGCCGGAGCCGTCGCCATGCCGATGTGATGGACGAGGATCGTGTAACCGTCCGGATCCGCGTCCGCGACGCGGCGGGCGCCGATCGTTCCGCCTGCGCCGGCGACGTTCTCTACGACAATCTGCTTGCCGAGCGACTTCGACATGGCGTCTGCGGTCAGTCGAGCGATTGTGTCGGTCGGCCCACCCGCTGCGTAGGGAACGATCATAAATATATTGCGTTCCGGGTAATCGGCAGCAATTGCCGAGGTGACGGACAGCGTAAAGGCCGCTATAATTGATAGTGTCTTCATTTCTTCCTCCATTTGCCGTTGTCTCCAACAACGGCACTCCTCAAATCAACATTCGCTAACAAGCGATTGACGGTCTAATGCCGTTTCGGCTTCAATTGGTGCCGTAAGTGAGGGGATGAAATGGATACTGCCTGGCTTCTGGATCTGCGAGCTCTCGCCGATACCCTCAATTTTTCGAGGGCGGCGGAGATGCGGAATATCACCCAGCCCGCTTTTGGCCGTCGCATCAAGGCTCTTGAAGAGTGGAGCGGGTCCGTCCTAATCGATCGATCGACCCACCGCCTCAGGATTACGCCTGCGGGTGAAATTATGCTGGATGCCGCAAAAGATATTCTTCAGAGAATTGAGAAGGCGAGCCATGACTTAGGCCAGGAACGTTCTGCCACTGCTACCCTGACGTTTGCGGCGACCCACGCTCTGTCCTTCACCTTTTTTCCGGGATGGGTGCAAAGTCTAGGCTCGTCGATAGCCACGGTACCAATCAGGCTTCTTTCGGACAATATGAATGAGTGCGAAAAGATGATGGCGGAAGGAAGGGCACAGTTTCTCCTCTGCCACTTCCACCCAAACAGCGAAATTCGCCTGCATGAAGCCGACTTCAAGCACCTTGAATTGGCTAGCGACGTGCTTGTCCCGGTCGCCCAAAGAGGAGAAGGCGGAGCGCCTATCCATTCGCTTCCGGGCACACCCGAGACCCCGGTGCCTCATGTGTCGTTCGACGAAAAATCGGGGATGGGCCGGATACTGGCCTCCAACCTGAGGCCCGTTGGGAGAGAATTGCATTTGTCTCGCGTATTCACCTCTCACCTGGCAATGGTTTTGAAGGCACTGGCAATTGATGGAAAAGGCGTCGCATGGATACCGCTCAGCCTTGCGAATTCCGAGTTGAAGCCAGAAGGAAAGCTTGCCATCGCCGGCAGCGAAGAGTGGATGGTACCCGTCAAGATCGTTCTAATTCGATCCAGAACCCGCATGACCGAGTTGGCGGAGCAATTCTGGACGACGGTCGCAGTCGCCTCGAAGAGGAAACCAGCTTGAACTTCAGTCTCTCAAAGTCCCACCGTAATAGGAAGAGCTGTAGTGCCGCTGTAGCAGCGACCTTCGGAAGAGAGCAGGGTTCCACCTTACAACGACAATCAACTTGCGGCGGCAGCAACATGATCGGCGCTACCTGAGACTGGCTGGTGAGAAGCCGCATCGTGGGAATCTCGTCGCATAAAGGCCGAGTTAATGAGTTTCGCCGTAGACGGCCCCAGCGCAACTCCCATCCCGCTCAGGGCACATCCTCGGCGGAACTGGAGGTAAACCGTCCTCGGGACGAGACCATCAGTCTCAAGCCCTTTTAGCTGCTGTATGAGCATCTTTTGGTTCACGCCCTCGACACGCTTCTCCAGTTCCGAATAGCGGAGAGGCCTTTGCGCCGAACAGTTGGCAGATGATGACGATCTTCCGTTTCTCTTCCAGCACACGCAGCGCATCCCTGGTCGCCGCCGCCCAGATCGATTGTTGCCTGGGATCATCGCAACGCCAGTCCCGTTCTTGAGTTATACTTACCTTTAGGTCTATTACCCACTTTTAAGTAGGTTCTTGCCATAACAGATAGCTATACCTATTCTTCGCAGCACATCAGCCATCTCATTGGGAATGATCTTATTTGCCAACGAATAACAAGGTATGGTGATGAAGATCGGTATCATCGGCGCCGGAAACATCGGATCAACCCTCGCGCGCAAGCTCTCGGCTGCAGGCCACCACATTAAGCTTGCGAACTCCGAGGGGCCTAAGTCGCTTCGTGACCTCGCCTCAGACGTCGGAGCGACGGCTGTGACGAAGGAAGACGCAGTAATCGGCGTTGACGCCATTATTCTGTCGATCCTCTTCTCGAGATATCATGACCTCGGCGGCTTGTTCGCCAACGTTCCAGAGAATGTTCTGGCTATAGACACGTCCAACCGTTACCCGTTCCGCAACGGGGCGATTTCCAAGGTCGATGCCGGCATGCCGGAGGCGGTCTGGATTAGCGAGCAGATCAAGCGTCCCATCATCAAGGCCTGGAAAGCGGCACTGACCATGACGCTCGCTGAGAAGGGACGTCCTGCCTCTGAGCCCGGGCGGATCGCTCTCCCGGTTGCCGGTGACGATGCTGACAAGAAATCGGTCGCTATGGCGCTGGTTGAAACAACAGGTTTCGACGCGTTCGACGCTGGAAGCCTGGCAGCCTCATGGCGCCAGCAGCCGGGCGCCCTGCCTATTGCACGGACCTACGGTACGAGGAGATGGCAGCCGCGCTGGCGGCAGCCAAGAACCACCGACTTCCGAAGCGCCGCGACCTCGCAGTTGCAGTGATACAGGAACGGCCCGGGGACGCGACCACCAGCCCGGACCTTCCTCGTCGCTTTGAACAGCGCCATTTACATGTAGGTTTGTGGCAAAAACAGCAAACTTGGCGCCCGTCTGGAGATAGGACATTCGCGCGCGGTGAACCAAAGGTAGTAACTGCAACAGGCCTGTCTTCAAAGGATCGACTAAATCTCTCAACTGGAAGAGCACCTGGAGCACTTTATGACTAACAAGCCAATCCGCGTCGGGTTCATTGGCCTCAATCCCGGCCTTCATTGGGCAGCCACCGCCCACATCCCGGCGCTCAAGGCCTTGCCGAACGACTACGCAGTGGTCGGCGTTGCGAACACCAGTCTTGCCAGCGCACGGAAGGCTGCCGATGCTTTCGGACTGCCATATGCGTTTGAGAATGCGCAGGCGTTGGTCAATTCTCCCGAGGTCGACCTCGTCGTCGTCACCGTGAAAGTGCCGTATCATCGCAACCTGGTGACGGCTGCGCTGAACGCCGGGAAGCACGTCTATTGTGAGTGGCCGCTAGGTAACGGTCTCGCCGAGGCGCGTGAGTTGGCGGATCTGGCCGAGGCGAAAGGGCTGGTGGCGGCGGTCGGCACGCAGATGCGCGTCGCACCGGAAATCGAGTATCTGCGCCAACTCATCGCCGACGGCTATGTCGGAGAGGTGCTTTCGACGACCCTGGTGGGCAGTGGCGGTGAATGGGGCGGGGAAACCGATGCCGCGCACGCCTATCTTTACGACCGGAGCAATGGCGCAACGCTTCTCACTATCCCGCTCGGCCACACACTTGCTGGAGTGCGGGAGGTGCTGGGCGGCTTCGGGGACCTGTCCGCACGAATGATCACGCGTCGTAAAACCGCGCATGTGACCGATACCGGCGAGACGATCCCCAACACGTCCCATGACCAGGTCCTTGTCCACGGCGCTCTCGAAAGCGGGGCGGCGTTCTCGATCCATTATCGCGGAGGCATGTCTCGCGGGACCAACCTGCTGTGGGAGATTAACGGCACCGAAGGCGATATCCAGGTGACCGGCGCCACGGGGCACAGCCAGGTTGTGCAGCTGTCGATCAGAGGCGCCAATGGCAAGGCAAGCGCACTCGCACCGCTGACACCGCCTGCTTCGGCCTATGAAGGCTGGCCGGACAGTTCGGTCGCGCGCAATGTCGCCCGGCTCTACGCCCTGGTAGCGCAGGATATCCGCTCGGGCACGCGCCTGGCGCCCAGCTTCCGAGATGCTGTTACGCTGCACGAGACGGTCGATGCGATCGAGCGTTCCGCTGCCCTAAAGGACGCGAAATGACCACGCTCTCGCTGCTGGAACTTGTCCGCGTTACGCAGGACACCCCCGCCGCAATGGCTCTCAACAATGCGAGAGACCTTGCATCCCATGCGGAGGAATGGGGCTACAGCCGTGTATGGGTGGCTGAGCACCATAACATGGAGGGGGTCGCCAGCGCCGCCACGTCGATCGTCGTCGCTCACATTGCCGGCGGCACGAAGTCGATCCGCGTTGGCGCCGGTGGCATCATGCTGCCGAACCACGCTCCATACATCATTGCCGAGCAGTTCGGCACGCTCGAACGGCTTTATCCCGGACGCATCGATCTTGGACTGGGCCGCGCACCGGGTACCGATCAGATTGCCGTGCGGGCGATGCGGCGCTCTCCGGAGGCCTCGGACCGCTTTCCGCAGGATGTGATGGAACTCCAGGCGTTCCTTGCGCCTGCCGGCCCTGACCAGCGCATCATCGCCGTACCGGCGGCCGGCACCAACGTGCCCCTCTGGATATTGGGGTCGAGCACTTTCGGGGCGACGCTGGCGGCCGAACTCGGCCTGCCTTACGCCTTCGCGTCCCATTTTCAGCCCGACACCCTGCTGCCTGCGCTGGAGATCTACCGCAGCCGCTTCAAGCCGTCCGAGCAGCTCGACCGCCCTTGCGCCATGGCCGGCATCAACGTCATCGCTGCCGACACCGACGCGGAAGCGAAGCGGCTCGCGACCACCCAGCAGATGTCCTTCGCCGACATTTTCAGTGGACGTCGCGGATTAAGCAGGCCGCCCATCGACGATATCGAAACCTACTGGTCGCCGCATGAAAAGGCGCAGGCGATGCACATGCTCGCGCGCTCGGTCGTCGGTTCCGCAGATACCGTCCGCACAGGGTTGCAAGCGTTCGCTGCCGAGACTTCGGTCGACGAGGTGATGATCGTCTCCGACGTCTACGACCATCAGGCGCGACTGCGTTCGGTCCAGCTGATCGCCGAGGCGATGAACCCCGAGGACCCGCGACCCTCCCCACCCGAGTAGACGCTGCATCGACCCGGATCCAACGGGTGCCGAGTTTGCGCTCCGCCACGTCAGAGGGTCTGGAAGCCCACAACGAAGTTCCCGCTTTCGTAGATGTAGCGCTCGCAAGCCACGATCGCCTCCCTGCCTGTCTTCATCGTCGGCGCGCGTGAACATGCAGGCCCTAGAATACCGCGATTGTCCACCAGCAAACCAAATTAGCCAAGAGTGAGAAGATTGATATGATGGCAAGCTCCCGATCGCCTTTCGTTTCCACGCGCATCTATGCGGTCGTCCTGGGGCTGATTGCACTCGCCCTTCTGTTCGGGGGGTGGGTGGCTGTCCGCTCTGGGCGGGTCGCCTTATTACGTTCTTGCCGGCATTGCGCTGGCGGCCACAGCCATACTCGTTTGGCAACATGACGCCGCCCGGCCTGACGCCGTGGATCCAATCGCCCGGCTATGTTGGCGGGTCCGATTGGGGCGGCGCGTCGATCGACCTGGATCATGGCGTCATGGTCGTGAACTCGGCGAAGCTTGCCAATTACAGCCAGCTGATCACGCGGAAAGAGGCAGACGCCGATGGGTTGAAGCCATTGGGCGCTGATGCGAAGAGTGAAGAGGTCGGTGGCGCGGCCGTGCAGAAGGGGACGCCCTATGCCGTCAAGCCCGCGCCGTTCATGTCGCCGCTCGGCGTGCCGTGTCAGCAGCCACCCTACGGCTATCTCAGCGCGATTGACCTGGTTACCGGCAAGCTGATCTGGTCTCATACCTTGGGTTCCGCGCGTGACAGCGGTCGGCCGACATCGGCGTGGCCGAGAGGTTGCCGAGCGTGATGGATTGCGCGTCTCTCGCGAGACATGCGGGCTGAGGTCAATTCCAACGCCACAGGTCAAGACGTTGACCACGGCGGTCGAGTTCAGCTTCCGATCGATCCTGATGGCCATGCACGCCCGGTGTATTCATCGATGATGTTGAGCATGCGGAACTTCCTTCCATCATGTGTCCGGCTCTCGACGATCAGTCGTTCGCGACCGCGGTAGTTGTTCCCCAACCGTGCTTCAGAAGGTCGCGCAATGTGTTGCCGGTGTTCTCGTCCGCCGCTCGCTCTCCACCTGCCCATGCGATAGCCAAAGCCCCAAGAAAGATATCGCGCCCCGTGATTGATTGCCGCGCCAGCCCCTCATCTTGTGCCGCACGCACAAACTTGTCGGTTGTTTCAATCACGCCTTGGCAAGTCGCCGTCAGTGCTGAGTCAACGCGACATGCTGCTCGCAGCGGTTCCGGCAGGCCCTCGTAGCCCCGCATCCAATCGCCAAGCGCGTCAATCCAGCGCTCCAGCGCAATACCGGCATGGCCTTCCTCCGCCTCTATAGCCGCGCGCATTCGTTCAAGACCTTCGTGATGGCTTGCCAACAATGAGGCTAGAAGGTCCTCCTTGGTGCGAAAATGACGATAAAGCGTTCCTGGGCCGACACCGGCCTGTTTTGCAAGAGCGTCCATTGACACATCAACGCCATCACGTCGGAAGGCCTGCCGCGCCACTTCAAGAATATGGGCGCGATTAAGCTGAGCATCTTTTCGAGGTCGGCGGAGAGGCCGTGATGACGTCATGGCAATCAAGTCCCTTGCAATACGGAGAGACTCTCCGTATATCTCCAGTTATGTGGAGACTGTCTCCATATAATGTAGGTTCTGGTCAATGAACAGGGTAGGCCTTTCTGGTAAAGGCAGGAAATGGAAATGGTCAGACAGATAATCATCGGTATGCACTTTGGAGACGGCTACGGCTCTCAACTTGGGCATGGCGCCCAAGGTACTATTCTAACTTCGACAGCCAGGTGCGGGACGCGCAGGCAGGAGAGCGAGCCACGTTTTTGTTCGTCCGCGACTTGCCGGGCCCGGAGGGCGAAATAGGCGCCGAAGTTCCAATGATTCAAATTGGCCCTATGCTGACACTGGCTGCGTGGGCCGCGAGACAGTGAGGATAGGATTGTTACCACCGGCCCAAAACACCGCTCTCCGGGAAGCCGCCGCGCGGGCAAGACGTGATCTGGACGAGGTGAAATCCTTCCCCGATGCGCCACATAGTGAGGCCCTTGGAGAACCACGTCATCGACAACAGTATCCAGAATTAAACTAACGGAGTAACGTCATGCATTTAAAAACTAGCAGCGCTGCAATCGCGGCAATAATGATTGGTTGGTTTTCCCTTGGAGCCGAACCGGCAGTCGCGGACGAATGTGCGCCAACTGGCGATCTGCAGTTCCTCTGCGGCATTCAGGTGCCGGAGGACCTGATCAGCTTGCCGGGAGAGCGCTGGATTGTAGCAAGTGGAATGGCCCCTGGAAGTGGGCTGCACCTGATTGATGCGGATAAGAAGGAGTGGAAAAGATGGATTGCGCCTGCCGCGTCTAGCGCCACGGCCCCGTTCGACATGTGCCCATCACAGGCACCGTCCGATGAACTGCAGCTTCATGGTCTCCACGCCCGGGACAACGGTAATGGCCACGTCACGCTCTACGCGGTCAATCATGGGGGCAGTGAACCCCTTGAGAAAATGAATATTGGACGCGAACGTGAGGCCATCGAGGTCTTTGATATCGATATGACAGGGGAAGAGCCCATGCTTTCGTGGCAGGGCTGTGTTCCCATGCCAGATAGGCTTGTCGCTAACAGCGTCGCTTCGGGACCTGACGGAGCCGTCTATGCCACTGTTATGCTTCACCCGGACAACACGATGGAAGATTTGTGGGCAGGCAAGCCGACGGGAGCAATCTACAAGTGGACACCCGAGACCGCCATATTCAAGATTATGCCTGGGACCGAACGGACTGGCAACAATGGTATCGAGGTGTCCTCCGATGGGTCGGCTTTATATGTCACCAGCCAAGAGGGAGTAACAAAGCTCAGCAATACTTCCCCCGCCACGCAACTGGACACTATCAAAATTCCTGGTGGTGTGCCGGACAATATTCATTGGGTCGGCGAAAAGCTGGTTGTTGCTGGTCCCAGAACAGACCTTTGCCCTCCGACTGCCGAGGGTGCTCCTTGCTTGTCTGGATATCATGTCTCTTACCTGGACCCGAACAGCCTGTCCCTGAAACCTCTGGCCAAGGGCGCTGAAAGCCCGAAATACGGAGGAACATCAGTTGGTCTTCCTGTCGGCCAAACCCTGTGGCTCGGTTCTTATTCTTCCGATCGCGTCGCTTACCGCGAATTGCCATGACTTCTTCTCCGCGGACAGATGACGAGCGACATCCCGGTCGTCGAGGTGAAAGCCCAGCCCGTCTGTCATTGTTTGCTCATCGAAGTGCCGAGATCATTATTCGGCGGCAGCGATATTGAGCCAAACCTGAAAACTCTCGCCCTGCCGCGCGCTTGCCTCAACTCTGCATGCGGCAGGCGACGCAGCGAACGCCCTGCAACAGCCGGCGCCGATCTTCTTGATGTCCTGAATGATCAGACCCCAGCCCTGTACGGGGTACTGGATGTCGGTGATGCCGGCGAGTTCGAACTTACTCTTCGGCAGCGCCTGCTGCAGGCATTTCGAGATCGTCTGGTTGTAGGCAATCTGTTCCTGAACGATAAGGACGCCGTTGTTCTTCGGCTTCCATACACCCTTGTCCTGCATGGTCTGAAGGAACATCGGAAGGGTGTAGCCTTAATGGACTTCGGACGGGTCCGTCTGGAAGATATGACGGTACTTTTCCGGGTTCCTGAACAGCGCTTCGGGCATGGCGCGCTGGGTCAGGCCCCACAGGAACGGCGCCTTGTAATTGGCGGAAGCATCCGCCAGCGGAATCGGCGTGAAGGTGAATGCCGTCGACATCGCGTGTACCTTGGCATCGACGAGGCTGTTGATGGCGACGCGACCACTTTCAGGCGACAGGACGTCAAAGTCGACTATGGCGGGCTTGATCTGGCGTCCAAGAACGCCCCCTGCCGCTCCAACGCAAATGTCGTGCCGTTGAGATAATCCTGGTGATCGGCAACACCTGCCATCGCCGTGTGCGAGATCGGTAAACCGAGCAAAATCGGATCCGACTTTTGGCGACGTCGTGATGGAGATGAGGCTGATGGAGGCCTGCCGGATGTTGCGACAAGCAGGGGCTTCAAACCAGCCGGTCAACCTGGGCGAGATTGGATACAGCTGTGGCTTTGTCAGTCAGGCGCACTTCTCATCACGCTTTAGACAGCAGTTCGGAGTGAGCCCGAGCAACTTTGAATAATATTAGCCCTTTTCATCACTCGTCTTTATAAGCCAAACCCTCAAAATTGAGTCGAGACTCCAATTGGTGTTCTCAGCAGGGGATTTCAGCCGCCAATCTGACCCCACAAGGCAAAGCAGAACGCACAATCGATCGGGAAGCTACCCAGCCCAATTTTGCGTCATACCATGAGGTCCCTTGATCCATAAATCGCGGCTAGGCACCAACCGCGACAATAAAGATCAAGCGCTGAACGCGTGCGAAGGAGCAAAGACTAAGTCGCTTGTAAACCTGGCTGCCAACGTTCCATCTCAGTTTCCACCCCGAAGCTGCGTTTCTGGCGTGCCAACCAGTTTCGCACCGTCAATATCTTCCCTTGTAAAGGCGTCGTTCATCGTTTTCCTGGATGCTAGTTCCGCAGCCAGGACGCCGATGAACTCGTCGCCGGCGCCGTGTGTGCTTTCGACCTTAACCTTGACCCCTGCAATGAGGATCTCCTCCCCGTCGTGGTTTGCATAGGCTGCACCGGCACCACCGGCAGTCACCACCACTTCCGGGAAGACAGCCACCAGCTTCCATGGCGCCGAGGGACATCCACCGCATCAGTTCACTCCGCACAGAATTGGCGGAGGATCCAATCTGCGCGGGCTGAATGAAGCGCTCGGCGTCCCGCCAGGCGTCACTGGATGCACCGACCTTGTAATCCATTGCTCCCATTTGAGGACACCTCTAAATCTGACTTTGTCAGCTCGTTCATGAGATGGTAAAGGCAGTCCTAAACGCCTCCAGCGCGGCTTCCGGATTGACCTTGGCAAAGGCCTCGAGCCCAACTGGGCCGCGGTAACCCATCTCATGGAGCGCTCGCGCGATAGCCAAATAGTTTATTTCGCCTGTACCCGGCTCGCAGCGTCCGGGCACGTCGGCCACTTGCACCTCGCCGATCCATGGCAGGCAAGCCCTACAGGTTTCGATCAAATTCCCCTCGCCGATCTGGACATGGTAGAGGTCGAGATTGAGCGCAAGCCGTGGATGATTGACGGACGAAACCAGCGCCAGCGTGTCCTCGGCGCGGCCGAACGGTGTGCCCGGATGGTCGACTGGAAGGTTGAGGTTTTCCAGCGTGAAGACAACGTTCTCCTCCTCCGCCATGTCCGCGATGCGGGCAAGCGTATCGCGCGCCTTCAGCCACATGCGGCCTGTCGTCACCTCGCAAGGCCGGGCCGGCAAGCCGCCCTCGCCCAGCCCCGTTCCGTGCAGATTTAGCCGCGCCACACCGAGCCGCTTGCCGATCTGCGCTGTTTCGCGCGCAGAGCGCAGGAGTTCGTCGGCGCCTTCATCATCGGCAAGCCGTCCCGTGAGATAGCCGTTCATGATCGAGAAGGTGGCCCCCGATCTTTCCAGTGCTCCCAGATCGTGATCCGGCCAGTTCCAAAGGCCCACTTCGAAGCCCATTTCGTTCAGGCGCGCGCAGCGCCACTCTATCGGTCTGTCGCGCCACAGCATTTCGGCGCAGGCGGCAAGGGTGAACGGCTGTTCCATTTTCATTTCCCGAAGATAAGGGCGCCTTGCTCAGCGCATCAGGTGCTGGACATGAGGTGCGGCAACGAAACGCCACTTCCGCAAGGGGCCGGCCATGACGTTGAGATAGTACATTTCGAACCCGTAAGGGGCTCCGCAGGGATGGTGCCCGCGCGGCACGCAAACGACATCGCCGTCGTGTACGGCCATGGTCTCGTTCAGTTGCAGGTCGTCGGTGTAAACCCGCTGGATGCCGAAACCATCGGCCGGGTTCAGCCGGTGATAATAGGTTTCCTCGAGATAGGTTAAGCGCGGGAAATCGTCCTCGTCGTGACGATGGCTCGGATAGCTCGACCAGTGGCCCGCAGGCGCAAATACCTCAGTTACCAGAAGAGAGTCGCAGTAGTCCTCGTTCTCCATGGCAATGTTGTTGATGTAGCGGGTATTGGTGCCCTCACCGCGCTGCGTAAGCGTGATGCCGTCCGGTCCGATCTTGCGCGCCTCGTGCCCGCATTTGCCGGGCGCGGAACAGACCGCGATCACACAATCCGTTTCGGCCATGGCCTCCCAGTCGCAGCCGTTTGGCAGATAGAGGCAATGCGGCGGGCTCTTCTCGAAGACGCTCATGCGTCCGCCGAGCACGTCCCAGTCGTTTCCGGCGCCGCGGACCGCCGCCTTGCCTTCAACCATCACAAGGATGACTTCGCGCTCTCCGGTCGTCTCTGCGGCGCGATCCCCCGCACGAAGGCGATAGAGCGAAAAGCCGACATAGCGCCAGCCGGCCGAAGCGGGCGTGATCTCGTGCACCTTGCCATGGGAGCCGAAGGGGCGATGGAGCAGATTGGGCATGGGATTCCTCCTCGCTCTTGCGTCAGACCAGGCCGACATGGGCAGCGGCGGATTTCAGGGTCCTGAGACCGAGCGACTGGTATTTGAACGGCTTGCGGACCTCCGGATCCTGCTCTGCCTCGATCACGATCCAGCCGTCATAGCCGGCAGCCTTGAGGATGTTCAGGAGTGGCGCAAAATCGATCCCGCCGTCCTCGTCGCCAGGAACGGTAAAGACACCGGCTCGCACGCCGTCCATGAAGGACATGCCGGTCTCCCGAACCTGTCGCATCACTGCCGGCCGCACGTTCTTGGCATGGAAATGGCTGACCCGATCGACATACTTCGCCAGAACCGGCGTCGGATCCTTGCCGTTGCCACCGAAATAGCAATGCCCGGCATCAAAGAGAAGACGCGTTTCCGGTCCGGTCGCCTTCAAGAAGGCATCAATCCCCTCAGGCGTTTCGACCACCGTTCCCATGTGGTGGTGATAGACCAGCCTGATACCCTGGCTGGCGGTGAAGGCGGCGAGGTCCTCGACCTTGGCTCCGAAGGCCTTCATCTCTTCCGGCGTCAGCACCGGGCTTTCCGACAGCGGCACTTGCAACCCCTGGACGCTGTTGGAAGTCTCGCAGGCAATGCACACCTTGCAGCCGTTATGTTTCAGCTTGTCGAGATGCGGCTGGATCGCCTTCTTTTCGTCCTCGACGGATTGCGTCAGCAGGTTCAGCGAAAACCAGCCGGACACGAAAGCGAGGCCATGCGAGCCGAGCAACTGCTTCAGTTCCTCTGGATTGTCTGGCCAGCGATGACCGTTTTCGATTCCGTCGAAACCGATTTCCGCGGCCTCACGCAGAATCTGCTCGGTCGGGATATGCGCGCCCAGCGTCTGATCGTCGTCGTTGGCCCAGGCAATGGGATTGGTGCCGAAGCGAATCATGTGTTGTCCTCAATTCACGAGTCTTTGCCCCGCCGCCCCTTCGAGGTAGCGCGCATAGGCCTGTTTCAATTTGTCCGTCGTTCCCACTTCTGGCACGGCAACATCCCACCAGTTCCCGGCATCGCCGAAACCCGGTCCGTTGGTCGGGTCGCTGTCAACGACAATCACGGTCGGAATGTCGCGCCCGCGGGCGGCGGCGACCTGCGCTTCGAGATCCGCGATATTCTTCGCCTTCACCGCGTGCGCTCCCATGGAGGCGGCATGCGCGACGAAATCGATCTCGGGCTGCTGCTCGACATTGCAATCCCTGTAGAGATTGTTGAACGCTTCGCCGCCCGTGCCTTGCTGCAGGCGGTTAATGCAGCCGTAACCGCGATTGTCGGTCAAAACGACAGTGAACGGCACCTTGCGCATCACCGCCGTCGCCAGTTCGGAATTGGCCATCATGTAGGAACCGTCGCCAACGAAGCAGATCACCTCGCGGTCCGGCCGCGCGAGCTTCAGGCCCATGGCGCCGGCAATCTCGTAGCCCATGCAGGAATAGCCGTATTCCATGTGGTAGCCGCCCTGGCTCGGCTGCCAGAGCAGTTTGAGCGCGCCGGGCATGGTACCGGCAGCGCACATGGCGATCGCATTTTCTCCGGTCGCGCGCTGCACGGCACCGATGACCTGCGCATCTGTCGGCAGATCCTCGCCCGAAGGAGCCGCGCAATGGCGATCCACGGCAGCAAGCCATTCGGAACGCAATGTCACGTCCGGCGCCGGCGCTCTATGTTGGCCGAGATGTTCGCTGAGTGCCCCGAGCGCGACCTTTGCGTCGGCGACGAGCCCCAACGCTCCATGCTTGTCCGCGTCGTAGGCCTGCACGTTGATCGACACCAACCGCCGGTCTTTTGCCTGAAACAGCGACCACGAACCGGTGGTGAAATCCTGGAAACGTGTTCCGATGCCGATGACGAGATCAGCCTTGCGGGCCAGCGCATTGGCGGCGGCCGAACCGTCGACGCCGGCCGCACCGAAGTTCATTGGATGGTTTTGCGCCAGCGCCGACTTGCCGGCCTGCGTCTCGATCACCGGAATGGCATGCCTCGTGGCAAACTCCGCGAGGTCCTTTTCCGCGCCGCTATAGATGACGCCGCCGCCAGCTACGATCACCGGATTCTTTGCCGCCCTGATCAGAGCCGCCACATCCTCCACGTCCCGTGCGTCGGGAACAGGCCGGCGAATGCGCCAGATCTTTGACTCGAAGAACTCTTCCGGCCAGTCGTGCGCCTCGGCCTGAACGTCCTGGCAAAACGAAAGCGTCACCGGTCCACAATTCGCCGGGTCGGTCATGACGCGCAAGGCCCGCGGCAGTGCCGTCAGCAATTGCTCGGGCCGGGTAATGCGGTCGAAATAACGGCTCACCGGACGGAAGCAGTCATTGGCGGAAACGGTACCGTCGTCGAAATCCTCGATCTGCTGCAGAACTGGGTCCGGCCGCCGGTTGGCAAAAACGTCGCCGGGAATGAAGAGAACCGGAAGACGGTTTACATGGGCCAGCGCCGCCGCCGTCACCATATTGGTTGCGCCCGGCCCGATCGAGGACGTCACCGCCTGCACCTGCCGGCGCTTCTTCGCCTTGGCATAGGCGATGGCTGCATGCGCCATGGTCTGCTCGTTCTGGCCGCGCCAGGTCGGCAGCCCGTTGCCGGCCTTCTGCAGTGCCTCGCCGAGACCTGCGACATTGCCATGGCCGAATATCGCCCACACACCGTCGACGAAACGTTCCCGTTCTTCCGTCATCTGCGCGGCAAGCCATTTCACCATGGCCTGCGCCGTCGTCAGTCTTACCGTGTTCATGCTGCCTCCCGTGCCTTCACCCGCGCCGCGTCCCAGATGCCGCATAGCCGGGCATAACGCGTCGCCATTTCGTCCACCGCCGCAGCATCGGCGAGTTCGCCGGCAAACCAGCGACGCGCCACATCGCCGAAGATCGTCCGCCCGACGGCAAACCCCTTGACGAGATCAAAGCCCGCCGCGATCTCGAAGCTCGCCGCCAGTTCCTCCTCCGGCGCATCCAGTCCGAGCACGACGATACCTCGCGTGTGCCGGTCGTGTTCCTCGATGGCCGCGATCGCATTGGCCCAGCCTTTGCGCGAGGTCATCGGCTCCAGCTTCCACCAGTCGGGATAGATTCCCGCCGCATAGAACTGATGGATCAGCGTTGCGACGGTCGTTTCGTCGGTAGTGCCGACCTTGGAAGGAATGATCTCCAGCAGGAACTCCAGCCGGTTGCGCCGCGCGGCCTCGAACAATCGCTTCACGGTCGCTTCCTGAGCCGCCCGCGTTTGCTTGTCGTCGTCCGGGTGGCAAAAGCAGAGTACCTTCACCACGTCCTCGCCCGCCCATTCGCCGAGCGTTCCGCAATCGAGCCCAAGTTCAGGCTCCAGGGCTAGCGGTCGCGAACCGGGCCATTCCGCCGGTCGCCCGATCCAGAGACCCGTGCCGGACGCCCGATGCAGCGCGGACCGGCCGATGCGATTGTCGCAGAGGATGCCGTAGCCGCCGCGGCCCGCCTGGACGCGAAGCGCCGCATTGAGGCAAAGCTGCTTGAACGCCGCGCCCTTGGGCAGTGTGAACCCGTCCATCTGTTCCAGCTGCATCCGATGGTCGAAGGCGAAAACCCGCATGGTCGACCAGTCGCCGTTGACCCGCGTATGACGCGTTGTGGACCAGTGAAGCTGTTCGAGTTCGGCATCGTTGCGCAGATCCGGGCGAACCACGCCGCGCTTCAGGAAGAACTGCAGTTCCTCGAAGCTTGGATAGGCCGGCGTACAGCCATGCCGGCTGACCGCGAAGGCACCACAGGCATTGGCGTATTTGAGAGAGGTCGGCCAGTCCTCTCCCGTCATCCAGCCGCGCAGCAGACCGGAAAAGAAACCGTCTCCTGCCCCCAGCACGTTGAACACCTCGATCGGGAAGCCCTGCCCCGTCTGGCCCTTGTCGAGGCTGTCGGGGATGGCATCCTGGAAGGCCACCGCGCCCAGCGGGCCGCGCTTGCAGACCAGCGTCGCTTTGCTCACCGCCCGCACCGCGCCGAGCGCGGCAAGCGTGTCGGTCGATCCGCCGGCGATGTGGAATTCTTCTTCCGTCCCGACGATCAGGTCGAAATAGTGGAGCGAAGCCTGAAGCCGTGCTGTCACCTTCGCGCTCTCGACGAAGCGGCTTTCGCCGTCGCCATGCCCGGCAACTCCCCAGAGATTGGGCCGATAGTCGATGTCGAGCGCCGTGCGCAGCCCGTGCTTGCGTGCCAGTTCCAGCGCCTTGACGACGGCGGCCTCCGTGCGCGGATGGCTGAGATGGGTGCCGGTGACGACGACGGCACGCGCCGAAGAGATGAAGGCCTCGTCGATGTCGTCTTCGCAAAGCGCCATGTCGGCGCAGTTCTCACGATAGAATATCAGCGGGAATTGCGTGTCGTCGCGAATACCGAGGATAACGAGCGCGGTCAGCCGTTCCGGGTCGATCTTCACCCCTTCCGTCGAGACGCCTTCCCGGGCAAGCTGTTCGAGGATGAAGCGCCCCATATGCTCGTCACCGACCCGGCTGATCAGCGCCGTCTTCAAGCCGAGCCGGGCACTGCCGCAGGCAATATTGGTGGGCGAACCGCCGATATATTTCTCGAAGGAGCCCATATCCTCCAGGCGCCCGCCGATCTGGGCGCCGTAGAGATCGACGCCGGCGCGGCCGATGGTGATGACATCGAGTACCTTGGTCACTTTATTACCTCCCGAGCCGGATCGCTGTACCGTTCGAGGCAGCCATCGCGTGAATAATCCTCTCGATCTCCAGTCCATGGGCGAAATCGGGACCCGCGTTCGGACCGCCGGCAATCGCCGTCAGGAGATCGCGTGCCTCGATGACTTTCTGCTCATTGAAACCGAAATTGTGGCCCGGCGCCGGGCAGAAGACTGAGAAATCCGGTTGCGCAGGGCCTGTCAGGTGGCGGACGAATCCGTCATCTCCCGCGCGATACACCCAGAGTTCGTTCATGTTCTCCTGATCGAACACGATCGTTCCGTCCGTACCGTGCAGCTCCCACTGCAGTCTGCACTTGCGCCCACGCGCCACCCGCGAGGTGGCGAACGAGCCCTGCGCGCCGGAGGTAAAGCGCAAAAGCGCGAGCGCACTGTCCTCGTTCTCCACCCGCTTCGCCCCATCGGGCGAAGGGCGCGAGGGAACGGCGATCTGGGTCTGGGCGACGACTTCCGCCACCGGCCCCATCAGCGCCAGCATATGGCTCACAAGGTGGCAGCCGAGGTCACCGAGCGCCCCCAGACCGCCGCCCTCGCGAGTCATCCGCCAGGACCACGGGAGGAGTGGATCAGCGGAATAGTCCTCGTCATAGACCCCGCGAAAGGCGACCGGCTTGCCGATCGCTCTGTCGCGAACCATGTTCCGTGCAGCCTGGAATGCCGGACTTCTCAGGTAGTTGTAGCCAAGCATGGTCACCTGCCCCGAATGGGCGGCGGCCGTTTCGGCCATAGCCTCGGCGTCTTCGAGCGTCAGAGCCATCGGCTTCTCCAACCAGACGTGCTTGCCGGCTTTCAGCGCCGCTTCAGCCATCGGCCGGTGCATCCCGTTTGGCGCGGTGATCGAAACCACATCGACCTTCGGGTCGGAAACCGCCTCCTCCCAGCGGGCGGTCGACCGTGCAAATCCGAACTGCCGGGAGAACCGCCCCGCACCGTCCTCGGTGACGTCCGAAAGAATCTCGAGCCTGGGATGCGCGCCGCCGAAAACGGCGGCGACATTGCGCCAAGCCATGGCATGGCACTTGCCCATGAAGCCCGTGCCGATCAGGGCGATTCCAAGTTCTGTCTGCGGCATTGAAGACGACATTTTCATCCCCGGTTTAAGCATGGCGGGGCGGCGTATCGACCGCCCCTGCAACCCTCAGATCGTCCCGCCTAGCGAGCCTTCCAGCTCGGCGAGTTCCTGGCCGCCGGCCATCAGATCCTGCAATTGAGCGGCATTGATTTCGCCCTTCCTTGCAGTCCCCAGCGTCTGGCCCCGGTTGAGCACGGTGAAGCGGTCGCCGACCGCCATGGCATGACGGACGTTGTGCGAAATGAAGACGACACCAATGCCTTGGGCACGCACTCGGTTGATGGTGGCGAGCACATTGGAGGTCTGCCGGACGCCGAGCGCGGAGGTCGGCTCGTCGAGGATCAGCACCTTGGCGCCAAAATAGACGGCGCGGGCGATCGCCACCGTCTGCCGCTCGCCGCCGGACAGCGTGCCGACCGCCTGATCCGGAGCCCGCAGGTTGATGCCCATCTTGCGCATCTCCGCCATGGTGATCTCATTGGCCTTGTCGATGTCGAAGCGTTTGAACGGCCCCCACCCCTTGGTCGGCTCGCGCCCCATGAAGAAGTTGCGCGTGACCGACATCAGCGGGATCATCGCGAGATCTTGGAACACCGTGGCAATGCCGGCTTCCATCGCATCGCGCGGGCTCTCGAATGACAGGGGCCGGCCCTCGAAGGTGATCGAACCTTCCGTCGGCTTGTGCACGCCCGACATGGTCTTGATGAAGGTCGACTTGCCGGCGCCGTTGTCGCCGAGAAGGCAGTGGCATTCGCCCGCTCTGACGTCGAAGGTTACCCCGTTCAGCGCAATGACATTGCCATAGTGCTTCTTGATATTTTCCATGTGGATGATCGGTGCGGTCATGTCAGCGCTCTCCGGTCACACGTCGGCGGATGACGTTGTTGAAGATCACGGCGAGCAGCAGCATTGCGCCAAGGAAGATCTGAAACCAGTCCTGGTCGAATTTCGTATAGGTAAGACCGATCGTCACCATGCCGAAGATAATCGCACCGAAGAAGGCGCCGATTGCCGAGCCGTAGCCCCCGGTCAGCAGGCAGCCGCCGATGACCGCCGTGATGATCGCCTCGAATTCCTTCATGAAGCCGCGACGGGCATCGGTCGAACCGGCGTCGATGACCGTGATGATGGCAACGAGGGCGGCAGCGACGGCTGTGAGCATGAAGAGCGCGATCTTGACGTTTCGGACAGGAACGCCGGAATTCTGCGCAGCAAGAGAATCGCCGCCCGTGGCGAAGATCCAGTTGCCAACCGGAGTTCGCAACAGGACGTAGGTGGCGATCACGGCGAAGAGGACAAACCAGATGATTTCCACCGGAATGCCAGGCACCTTGGGCACGCCGGACTTGAAGCTCTCCACAAGACCGGCCTCGGCGAGCCATCTGAACACAAACCCGAAGGCGTCGCCGGAAAAGATCGGCGTGAGAAAATCTTCGCCGATGGCTTCCCTGATTCCGCGAAGCTGCGTAGCCCCGCCGGTCAGGACCTTGAGACCAACCAGCGTCGCGCCGCGCAGTATGAACAATCCAGCCAACGTCACGATAAACGACGGCAGACCTGTTCGGATGACGATCAGGCCATTGGCTGCGCCAAGCATGGCGGCAAACGTCATGGTGAGCGGGATGGCAAGAATGAGCGGCATACCGACATTGACGGTAAAAGCACCAAAGAGCATGCCGGAGAACGCTACCATCGACCCGATGGAGAGATCGAACTCTCCACCAATCATTAGCATGGCGGCGGCGATGCCAAGAATGCCGAGCTGGGCCGCCGGGGTCATGAAATTCATTATGCCGGACAGGGTGAACATTGTCCGATCCGCAGTGGCGAGAAAGAAAAGTGTGACGAGGACCACGCCCCCGATTGCCCCCAATTCCGGTCGTTTCATGAGTTTGGTGGCAAAGGACTCGGATTTGATCCGCTCATCCGTTTGCGTCAGCGTTTCAATCGACATGGTTTTCCTCCTCTTGGCGATGGCCGGGCGGCCCTACCCACATGCCTCCCGGCCACTTTTTCTTAGCGGATGCCCTGAGCGGACAAATCAATCACCTTGGCGGCGCTCTCCTTGGTCACGAGGTTCGGTCCAGAGGGTACGTCGCCACCCGGAACGAGGCCGTACTGGGCTTTCAAGGCGAGGAATGCGACAGGCAGATAGCCTTGGAGGAACTGCTGCTGGTCGATTGCGAAAGCGGCCTTGCCGTCGGCGACGTCCTTCAGAAAACCAGCAGACAGGTCGAAGCTAGCGACCAGGACGTTGTCGCGGCCCAGCGCCTGAACGGCCTTAACCGCGGGCTCGCCAACCAGGGAAGCACCGAGGCCCAGCACAGTATCGACGGCTGGATCGGATTCGAGCGCCGCGCGAACTTTGGATTCGACTTCCGCTGGATCATTCTGCGTGGGGATGACGGCAACAGGCTTGCCAAAGCCTTCGGTAAAGCCCTTGCAACGAAGGTCGAGCGCGACATTGCCGACTTCCTGGTTGACGCAGATGCCCTTGGTGCCACCCATTTCAGCGAGCTTGGCGCCGGCGGCCTTGCCGGCGTCGAACTCCGACTGGCCGACATGCAGAAGCGCGCCCAGCTTGTGCGCGACGTCGGAACCGGAATTCATCGAGATGACCGGAATGCCCGCATCGACCGCACGTTTGATCGCCGGACCAAGCGCGTCGCCGTCCGGAATGGAGACGACGAGGCCGTCCGGCTCCTGGTTTACGGCGGCGTCGATCATCTGGCCCATCTGGACCATGTCGAAGGTTTCCGGCGAACGGAACTCGACATTTGCACCGGTGTCCTTGGCCGCCTTCTCGACGCCGTTCTTGACCACCGACCAGAACGGATCGTTCGCCTGGCCATGCGCCACGACGATAATGTCAATTGCGAACGCCGGCGCGGCCATGGCCATGATGCCGGCAACCGTGACGGATGCGAATAGTTTCTTCATGCTAACCTCCCAGTTAAGATTGCCATCGGCGCCACTCCTCGACGCCCACTCATCCGGCCCAATAGGCCGGAATTGAAAGCCGGCGACGGCACCTCCCGTGCACTCGGCAATGTTTGCGGATGGCCCGCGCCATCTAATCCTTCAGAATGCCAAGGAAACCGGCTGTCCGGATGCCGCCGATTGCGTTGCCGCTTCGGCCATTACCAGAGCTGCAACACCGTCCTTCAGCGTGACCGGAATACGGGTGCCGTCGAGGACGGCACGCACGAAGGCATCCCATTCCGCCGCATAGGCGCGCATGTATCGTTCAAGGAAGAAGAACTCGGGCTTGGCGCTCGTAACGCCGGTCTTCGTCGCCTTGGAAACGGTGTGCTCGAGGACATTCCCCGCCGAAAGCAGTCCCTCCGAGCCCAGCAGTTCGACGCGCTGGTCATAGCCATAGACGGCACGGCGGCTGTTCTTGATGACGGCGATGCGCCCGTCGGCATATGTCAGCGTCACGACGGCGGTATCGACGTCGCCGGCTGCTCCGATTTCAGGATCGACGATCGAGGTTCCGACCGCATGAACGGCTTTGGGCGCATCGCCCATGAGGAAATTCGCCATATCGAAGTCGTGGATCATCATGTCGCGGAACAGGCCGCCGGACACCTTGACGTAGCTGACGGGTGGCGGCGAGGGATCGAATGACGTGATCGATAGCAGTTCCGGCTTGCCGATCCCGCCAGCCTCCAGGGTCGCCTTGACTCCTGCGAAATTCGGATCGAAACGGCGGTTGAAGCCGATCATGACTGGCACGCCGGTTGCCGATGCCATGGCCAGGCATGCCTTGGCCCGCTGCAGGGAAAGATCCACCGGCTTTTCGCAAAGCACTGCCTTGCCGGCGGCCGTCGCCCTTTCAATCAGGTCCGAATGGGTATCGGTGGACGTAGCGATCAGCACGGCATCGATAGAGGCATCCATGAGGATTTCGTCGGAGCTCAGGACCTTCGCACCGTAGGAGTCGGCCAGGAAACGCGCCGCCTCTTCATTTACGTCCGAGACTGCGATCAACTCGCTCCTGGCATGACCGGCAATATTGATGGCGTGCACACGGCCAATCCGGCCCGCCCCGAGCAATCCAATTCTAAGCACTGATATCCTCCCAACAAGCGGGCCTGCCGCCGCCTTGGAGGGACTATCTTTAATTTTGCTCTCGCGAGCAAGAATTTTTTGCTCGCGGGAGCAATTTTTTTATTGGACTGGCCGATATTCGCGCTATCAATAAAGCGCGATCCTATCGAGGAGGATCGGGAGATGAGGATGCCGGACGGGAAAAAGCTTGAATTTGCGAACGTGACTGCGGACGATGTCGCTGCCGCTGCTGGTGTGTCGCGGTGGACGGTCAACCGTGCCTTCCGCAAGGAAGCCTCGATCTCCCGTAAAAGTCTCGAAAAGGTGATGATTGCCGCCGAGCGGCTGGGCTACGTACCAGACCTGCGTGCCGCAAGTCTGGCCTCGGACCGGTCGAACCTGATAGCGCTGCTGATCGACGACTTCGCCAACCCCCACAAACTGGTTATGATGGAATGCCTGACCCGGATCTTGCGGCGCGAGGGATGGGATATACTGCTGGTCAATACCCTGGATCGGGATGACGCCGGCCATGCTTTGTTGAATGCCAGCCAAAGACGCGTGGACGCGGTCATCCTGATCGGCTTGCAATTCGACGATGAAGTGCTTGAAACCGCGCTTCACGCGCGCCGGTTTCGCAAGCTGATCATCTTTGCTCGCAGCTCGGAGCACTCGAATACGATCTCGATCGCGGTCGATGATGTGGGGGCGATGACCGAACTCGCGAGATACGTTCATCAACGCGGATATCAACGTCCGCTTTTTGTCGCCGGACCGCAGACCTATTCGGCGCATCTCCTGCGGAAGGAAACCTTTTTCTCATACTGGACAACGCATTTCGGGGTTGAGCCGGAATTGGTGACTGTTCAGACATACGATCCGGCCTTGGCCGGCAAAGTCGTGACGGAGCGTTTGAGCAACTGTGCGCGGGAAGACCTGCCGGATGTGCTGGTATGCGAGAACGACGCCCTCGCGATGGGCGCAAGCGATGCGGTTCGGTATGCCTTGGGTCTCTCGATCCCTGGCGATATTGCCATTACCGGCTTCGATGACGTTCCCCAGGCCGACAACCCCAACTATCGCCTCACGACTTATCGCCAGCCTCTAGCAGACATGGCGGAATACCTGGTCAAAGTCCTGGCCGATCCGGATGAGCAGGATATCAATCACCTCTTCATCGGGAGCCTCATAGCCCGAGAGAGTGCTTAACCCCTCCGTATGCCCCCCTCGATCATCACCGCTTCCACACGCCTTTGTCCTGCCGAGCTTATGAGCTCAAACGTCTTCGCATGCTCCTGCGTCGGACGACTTGTCGGGTGGATTTCACGATATCCGCGATACCGCTATGATCGGGGGCGTCTCAAGTTGATCCGCGATCACCGCCCAACGATCGGCGAAGCGACCATAAGCCGTCTTGATATCCACCCCGACCGGAAGTTCGGGGCATTCGTTCTCGCCATTGGTTCCCCAGTTGACCCACCCGGATTGACGGCGCTGAACGACCTGGAAGGCGCCAGACGCGGCCGAGGTCCACCAGACCATCGCCCGTCCCGACGGTTC